>Ga0257126_1000003_pt1 | contig 189716 bp, 174 predicted proteins | sample SI060_120mmetaG_FD_190151 | JGI IMG/M metagenome (GOLD analysis project Ga0257126, IMG submission 190151) | Marine microbial communities from Saanich Inlet, British Columbia, Canada - SI060_120m | ecosystem: Environmental > Aquatic > Marine > Inlet | place: Canada: British Columbia | collected... | reverse complement strand
GCCAGATGATTTTTCTTCTGCAGCAGCTGCTTCAATTACAACCCTGTCAGATAATGGTTTTAGACTTAAACCCATTTTTAGAACTCCTTATTTGTGTTTTAGATAAATTTTTCAGTGATTGAGCATATCAAATTTATATGATGCTTAAATCAATGCTTCCATAGTTGTAGATACAAAAATTATTCCAAACTATTTATTCATGCATTCCATCATAAAATAAGATTATATAGGATGACAATTTGGCATAAAATCAAGATTATTTACCAGTACTTCCAAAACCATCTTTTCCCCTTGATGTTTGAGATAACTCATCTGTTAAATCAAAATGTATTTCTGATCCATCCATAGCCACAATTTGAAATAATCTTTGACCAACCTCTAAACGATGCGGGATATCTTTAATATTATCAACAGCAGCCATTATCTCACCTCTATAACCCGCATCAATTAAACCAACAGAATTAGCAAGACGCAATGGCGTTTTCGAAATACTTGAACGAGGCATGAGAAAATATGCTTTTCTATCAATGTTTTCACAAGATATACCAAGCTTAATTCTTGTTGTTTCCCCTGAATTAATAATTTGATCTTCTACAATATAAACATCTAAACCAGCATCGCCCTGATGAAAGTGCTTATGGTTCTTGTACATATTATAGATTTCTTTTGAATATGGTCTAATTTTAAGCTTCACTTTATGTTTCCGTTTTAATTGAGAAATATAATCCTAAACTTATTACAATCAAACATACTCCAATCAGTGATTCAAACGGCTGGAGCCTAATTGTGTAATATAAAATCCAAGTATTTAAAATAACAAATGTTATTGGAGTAAAAGGATACCCCCAGACTTTATAAGCTCTCTTCAAATTTGGTTCCTTAATCCTTAAATATATAAGTGAGCATACTGTAATTGAAGTTGTAATAATCAAAATAATGCCTGTATAGAGCATCACCTCTTCAAAAGTCGAGGAAATAATAAATATAAGACTTATAAAAAGCTGAAGTGAAAAAGCATTTAATGGTACGCCCTTTTTGTTAACTTTTGAAAGAAAGTTTATCTTTTCATAATCTTTTCCAATCGCCTGAATGATTCTTGGCCCAATATATACATAACTACTTACTGTAGATAAAAGTAATAGTCCTATAAAAATAGAAACTATCTTTGCAGTTTTAAAACCGAACAGATTTATGCTAGATATATAGCCAATTTCAATTTTTCCCATAAGGACATCTATTGGAGATATTAATAAAAATACATAATTCAATAGCACGTATAATGCAGTTACAATTAAAGTTCCAATTAAAATTGATCTGAAAATGTTTTTATTAGGTTGTATTATTTCTCCAACCACGTAAATACTCGAGTTCCACCCCGCATAAGCATATGAGACCCAAACTAAATTAACTGCAAATTCAGGACTAAATAAGATTTCAAAATCTTCATATTTAGGTATAAAAGAAATGCTCTGTTTGTCCTCATATAAAAAGCCTATAGATACAAAGCTAAATATTATAAATAATTTTAAAAATGTTGACCAAACCTGAAAAGATTTTCCAGTATCTAAACTATAGGCATGCATTAAGTTCATAGATAAAATCACAAAAATTGCTATAATCTTGATATTCATAAAAGGCATTATTGGATTTAGATAATTTGCAAGAGCAATTGCTGCTAAAACAGCTGGCGCAGAAAAGCCAACAGTTGCTGAAACAAGCCCGGCGCTTAATCCAATAGACGGGTGTAAAATTCTAGAAAGCAAATAATATTCCCCACCTGATTTAGGCAGAGCTGAGGCCAACTCACAATAGCTTAAAGCGCCAAAAAGTGAGATCACACCACCAATTAACCAAAGCATTAATATAGCAAATACAGACTGTATATCAACAAGTTGATAACCCAAGCTGGTAAATACGCCAGTACCTACCATACTCGAAATTACCAATGAGACAGCTGCAAATAAACTTAAATGACGATTCTCTTCACTAACCAATTATAAATTAAGATAGCTTATAAATATTATAGGCAAAGGTTAACCAACTTGCTATCAAAATGACTCCACCAATAGGAGTTATCATACCAAATTTTTTAAAGCCACCTAGAGAAACTAAGTACAAACTTCCCGAGAAAATAACAATCCCAACAATCATCATAATACCAGGTAAACTTATAATCTCTTCAGTTAAAATGTATCCAAGTAAGCCAAAAATTAATAAACCAAAGGAATGATACATCATATATCTGGTTGCAATTTCAAAAATAACTAATTGATCTGAACTAAGTTTTTCTTTAAGAAAGTGAGCCCCAAATGCACCAAATAAAATAGATACAGCAGCAAAAATTGAACCTATTAATAAAAACAGCTTCATTTTTTTTCATTTTTGTGAATAACAGTTCTCATAGGGAACGGAATTTCGATACCCGCTTCAGCATATTTTTTATGCAAAAGTTTAATGAACCTATCTATAATCGGGTTCTGATCTCCATAACGATTTCCTCGAAAATATACCATTAAGTTTATACTTGATTCACCAAAATTTTGAAATCGCATAGTCGGCTCATAATTTTTATTCGTTTCATCCATAGAAATTTGAATTTCTTTAATCACTTCATGAGTCACTTTTTCAACTTCATCTAAATTTGAACTATAACCAACACCCACAGGAATTTTTACTGAAAAACTACGATCTCCGCTATCAAAATTCTTGATAATAGCAGAAGATAATCGAGTGTTGGGTATATGAATTATATTATTTGTTCTTTCCATTATCGTAGTATTGCGCCACGAAATATTTTGGACATAGCCCATATCACCAGTATCTATTTGAACAAAGTCACCGACTTGGACTTTTTTGCTAAGCAATATATGCAAACCAGCAAAAACGTCTGTAAGAGTATCTTTTAATGCCAAAGAAACTGCAAGGCCACCAACCCCAAGTGCAGTAATCATTGGAGCAATAGAAATGCTCAAAGCATCTAAAATAATTAGAGCGCCAATAACATAAATTGCAATCCTAACAAAATTTGTAAACATCGTTGTCGACGGAAAGCCCTTTTCTTGGTCTCTTGCCCAAGAATTAAAAAGACTAACAGCTAACTTCCCAAAAGCTAATGTTATAGAACCGATAAGCATTATTACCAAAAATTTTGATACGTAATCATTTAAAAAACTTTTTAAATATGTGTTTTCCATCGCTACGGAATCAATAGTCGAAGTCGCTATTGATAAGGCACCAAGGAAAAACCAAACAACTATATGAGGTTCGATAGCATCAAGGACTGCATCATCTCCGGTCCATGTGGATTTTTTAGCTGCTAGTTTAAGTTTTGAATGAATGTACCTTTTAAATCCAAACCCAAAAAAGATACCGCAAACTATTATAATTAAAGGCGAAGCGAATATTTCGAAATTATTATAGAACCAAATTTTATCCATCTTAATCAAAGCTTACAGAGACAAGCTTTGACACCCCCCTCTTTTCTTGCGTAACTCCATACATATGATTTGCTATTTCCATCGTAAGTTTATTATGAGTGACAACAATGAATTGGGTTTCATCAGCAAATTGTTTTAATACTTTTGTAAATTTATGAATATTGATATCATCCAGAGGAGCATCAACTTCATCCAAAATACAATATGGACTGGGTTTTACTTGATATATTGAAAAAAGAAGTGAAATTGCAGTTAATGCTTTTTCTCCACTCGACAGTAACCGTAATGAAGTATTTTTTTTCCCTGGTGGCTGAGCGTCGATTACTATATCAGCTTCTAAAGGATCAGGGTCACCAACCAACCTCAGAGCGCCATACCCACCCTCGAAAAATAGATTAAATAATTTTTCATAATTTTTACTTATAAGCTTAAAAGTTTCTTGGAATTTTTTTCTAGCGATTCTATCAATTTTTTGAATAGTCTCTCTCAAATTTTCTTCCGATTCAACCAGGTCATCTCGCTGCTTGCGCAAATGACTTAAACGTTCTGAGTCTTCGTTGTACTCATCCTGAACTGCCATATTTACAGGTCCAATATTATCTAAACTTCTTTGGATTTTATCAACTTGGTATGATAATTCATCTTCTACATGGTCAACAATTAATTTTTTAGGTATCGAAGTGTCATAACGTTCTTTAATTTGTTCTCTGACAATTTCAATTTTTTGCTTTAACTCATTTAATTTGAATTCTGATAATTTCAAATTTTCTAAAATAGATTCTCGATCTTTTTGTTCAAGTTTAATTTTTGTTTGAATCTTATCAATACTATCATAAGTCTCTCTAAAAACAGATTGCTTTAAATCAATTATCGATTTTTGTTTTTGCAGCTCAGCATTTGTTTCAGTTAGTTTTTTTTCACCATTTTCAATATTTTGGGAATACTCTTTTTTTAATAAAATCATTTTTTTCTCTTCTTCAACGATTTTAGATTGAGTTTTTTCAATAGTCTTGATCTGCTCTTTTGCAGAATTAGATTTATAAACTATATTATCATTTTTTGATTCAATATTGACCATTTCTATTCTAGCATCTTGCAATATTTGTTGCTGAGAATCTCTGCTTTTTCCTTGATTCAAGACATTTTGATTAGCTTTATTTATTTTTTCTTGAAATGATGATAATAATATTTCAGCTTTTTGGATACCAGGCTCTATTTTTTTTAAAGAGAGCTGTGAATCATTTAGTACTTTTTCTGTTTCAGCCAACTCATTTTTAAGATTTCCCAAGCTTTCTAAAATTTGAGTCTGATTTAGATGATTTTTCATCAACGATGAATCTAATTGACTTAATTGACTTTCACTATTTTTTATTGATTCTTGTTTTTTATTTAACTCAATTCTTGATAAATCTATTTTCTTTTCAATCAGTGCTTGATTTGTAATTGTTTTTTTCTCTTTGTTTTTTGAATGAGCTAATTGTTTAGAAATAATTTCAAGTTTATTGCGTCTGCCAATTAGGTTACCGTGCTCAGAAACTTGCCTGCTTTTTATGACTAAATTTTTTCCAGAATATGTACCATTTAAATCAACCAGTCTCCAGCCATCTAATTTTTTATCATTTGCAGCATCTTTCAAATCACTCACTACAATAAGATCACCCAAAATATAATCTGCGAGGGGCGATAGTTTCTTATCGGTTTTTACCAATTGAGAAGCTAAAGCAATAACATTATCTGACTTTGGTAAAGATTTTAATTTTACTTTATAAGCTATTGCTTCTTTTAAAGGAATAATTGTTAAGTCACCTGCGTTATCCTCAAGTGCTTTTTCTAGTGTAGATAAACCAGTCCTTTTATCTTTAGTTATTAGACAATGCGATAACTCACCTAGCCCATTTTCTAAAGCATCCCTATATTTTTCTTCGACCTGAAACATATCTGCAACAGTACCAAGCACACCTGGAAAAACTTTAGGGTTTTCAAGAATATATTGAGTGCCCTCAGGAAAACCTTCATTTGACTCAATTAGCTCCTCATAAAATCTAGCCTGATCATTTAACGATTCAATTTTTACACTTAAACTATTATTTTTTTTTATATGCTCTTGTTGTTGATCAATAAAAGTTTGAAGTTTATTCTGAATCTCAGTTAAATCTTTTTTTTCTTCCAAATAATTTTTATCAAGTTTTAGTTGTTTTTTCTCAATTGATTTAATAGTACTACTTATTTGTTTCGACTCTTTTTTTAATTCAAGTATCTTTTTACTAAAAATTGAAGCATTAAAAGTTTTATCATTTATTAAATTTTTTGTTCGATCATACATTGACTTATTCGAGGCAATAGTTTTTTGGTGGTTCCACCTCTCATTCTGAACTTGATCGAGATATTTTAATTCTTCGTGGTACTTTTTTTCAATCTTATCTAATTCTTCTTTTTTATTTTTATAGGAAGATAATGCAAGATCCAAATCATTTTGCAATTTTTCGCTCTGCTCAATAGAGGAATCAACCTCTCCACTCAAAATGCCCAACCTTTGGTCATTCGTTTTATAATCAGTTTTTCCTCTTTCAATGGAAAGTGAGGTGGAATTACCTTTTTCAGTCCAAATCAGAATGTTTTGCCTTACTTCCTGGCGATTTTCCGTAAGAGTTAGGAGTTTAGCTTGCAAAGCATTCAATTCATCTTCTTGCTCTTTATATACTAGCCTATTTTTTTCTAATACTTCTTCATATTTCGAAGATTTATCTGTCTTTGAGCTTTTAAGGTAATTGTAATCTTTAATCTCTTGCTCAAGAGGAGACATAATGTTTTGGTATTTGTCAACTTTCAGAAATGCTAATTCAATATCTTTTTCTCTAAGCTGATGAGTAAGATTTTCATGACGCTTAAACCTCTTTAGCTGAAGTTCTAAACCATGAACTTTTTGTTCAACCTCAGAAATGACATCATTAATTCTTTCAAGATCAAATCTAGTAGCATCAAATTTTCTTAATGTTGATTTTCTTTGCTTTCTATATTTATTTATCCCTGATGCCTCTTCAAACATTCGTCTTCTATCATCACCATTTTCAGAGAGTATTTGTTCAATCATTTTTAATTCTATTACGCTGTAAGCATCAGAACCCATACCTGTATCAATGAAAAGATCGTTAATATCTTTAAGTCTACATGGCGTTTTATTAATAGTGTATTCACTCTCACCATTTCGATATACTCTTCTTCCAATTTCTATGTCATTATATTCAATTGGAAGCTTTCCTTTATTATTGTGCACTGTAAGTGTGACATCACAGACGCTTAAAGGTTTCATGTTTTCTGCGCCATTAAAAATAACATCTTCCATTTTACCTCCACGTAAAACTGAAGATTTTTGCTCTCCTAAGACCCATCGTATTGCATCAACTATATTTGTTTTACCGCACCCGTTAGGCCCGACGACTGTGGTCACGCCTTGACTTAGCTTTAAAACTTCTTTTTTTGCAAAGGACTTAAAGCCGTGCATTTTTAATTCTGAGATATACACTATATACGCCTATTAGATGGTCTATAAATCTAGCAATTTTACTAGATATTTACACGAAGAGAATAAAATGAAATAAAAATTACTTGTTCTGCAAAAACCGATTAAATGATATATGAATCAGTAAACCACTATAATCTTTTTTCTGGTCGGCTTCTTTTTTCAGTTTAATTATATCTGATCCTATATGCAAAGCGACAGAACTCTGATTGTACCATCTGAATTCAACTCCTCCCCCAAAGAAACCAATAGGAGACCACTGCGTTTCTGCTTTTTGCCATATCTTTTTGTAACTACCGTCGCCTTCTCTCCCGTCAATAGAAAGGTTTAGCCCTCCTCTAATAGTAACAAAAGGAGAAAAGTTATTTGCAATTTCTCCTGCAAAAGGATGATAGTTAAAGCCAACTAAAACCGGTATAAATAATAAATTTTGCCCGCTAATCGTTATGTATTGATTGGTCCAATTGTCATATACTATGCTTTCTGTTTCTCCTTTTATGTCGAAGTATCTAACCTCACCAATAAAATCAAAATTCTTTTTATTATTACCGTGCAAATAATTAAAAAAAATTCCTGAGCCTCTTGATCCAACATCTAATCCAGCACCATATCTTGTATTTAAGCCACCAATAAGGTTTGTATTAATGAAGAGAATAGATATTGTTATAAGTTTAAAAATCATTTATTTAGTACTTAATTGATCTTTGGATGCTATTAATTCTTTTACTGGTTTATCTTGAAGAACAGATTCATTAAATATTGTACGAATATTTTTTTTATTAACATCCAGATACCAAAAACCACTAGGATATATTACCATTGCTGGGCCTTGTTCACAGACATCTAAACACCCAGATTTATTGGCTCTTACTTTTCCTTTTAGACCTGAGTCATTAATCAATCTAACTAGATCTTTTCGCAAATCTGGACCGCCACAGGAACCACAACTTTTTCTTAAACTATTTTCATCGCGTTCATTTGTACAAATGAAGATATGTTTTTCAAATTTCATATATCTTCATATTCAGCATCTTGGATATCCATTTTGCTAACCTTCCGTTTGAAGTCTGCTTTAGTTACTTCGTCCTTTATTTTTGATTTTACCTTGAATAAGGATAACACAAAAAAACTAATTTTATATAGCGAATATCCAAGGAATATTAATAAGATTAGTTTCATTCATTTAGAATTCTGTTACTGGATTGAAAAATTTAGTTCCAGATACTGGCTGTCTTATATAATCAATAACTTCTTTTAAATCATTTTCATTTTCAACAAAATCTATATTGTTCGTATTTATTATAACAAGGGGCGTATCCTGATAACGAAAAAAATATTCTGTATATACTTGGTTTAATGCATCTATGTATTCCCAGGTAACATTTCTTTCCATATTACGACCTCGCTTTTCAATATTCTTCATTAAAACATCCGTGTCTGCTTGAAGATAAATGACAATATCAGGCTTAATAATATTTCTTTCAAGAAGACTTGCAACTGTGTCATATAGCTGCATTTCTTTATCTCCTAAATTTAAAGAAGCAAACAAACGATCTTTAACAAACATATAATCTGTAATTAATAATTTTTGAAACATATCAACTTGTCTCAAATCTTGTTGTTGACGATACCTTTGTAAAAGAAAAAACAATTGAGTTTGGAAACCAAACCTTTCAGGATCATTGTAAAAGTCTGGAAGAAAAGGGTTGTCTTCAAAATCTTCAAGAACGAGTCTAGCTCCTAATTCTTTAGATAATAGCTGAGCCAAGCTTGTTTTACCGACGCCAATTGGGCCTTCAATTGCTATATAATATAAATTTCTCATGCTTTATTTCCCAATTCATACATTTTAACGAGTGATGTATCCGAACATCTTACAAGAAGCTCATTAACTGTCAAATTAACGTATGGTATTTTAAAATCAGGAGCAATCTCATCAAATGGAATTAATACAAATTTTCTATTAATTAAACCTGGATGTGGTATAGCTAATTCCTTTGTTTCTATAACCGATGAACCATGAACTAATATATCTATATCAATTGTTCGTGGCATGTTACGTTTCAACGTTTTTCGTCTACCTAACATATGTTCAATACTTTTAATGAAATCTAATAATTGAAACGGATTTAGATCTGAATCAAGTCCTACCACCGTATTAATAAAATATTCTTGATTTAGATTATATAACGGTTCTGTTAAATAAAAGGAGGCGCTACTTAAGTTATAATTCTCCCTTGGCACCTCAATAGCTGAAATTGCTTGGGCAATATTAGATTCCCTATCTCCAATATTTGAACCAATAGATAAATATACTTTATTTCCAACTTTCATTTAACTCTCTGTAACTCCACCTCAACATTTTTAAAATCAGCTTCTATGGGAGCATGAGGTTTCCTCACACGTATAACGATTTTATCTACATCAAACTCTGCCAACAACCTATTGCAAACAGAATTAGCGACAGCTTCTACTAATGAAAAACGTTTCTTAGTGAACTCCTCGATTGTGCAAGAAATAATTTCTTGATAATCAACAGTGTCACTCAACTCATCAGTATCCCCAGATTTTTCTAAGTTACAATATAAAACTAAATCTATTTCAAAAGTACCATCCTTAGATTTTTCAAAATCATAAACTCCATGCCTAGCTATGATTTTTAAGTTATTAATTCTTATTGTATCCATTATACCTTATTTGAGATAAATAACCTTCTGGGTGTTAACGTAATTATCCGTGGATAACTGAATTAAATAAACACCTGCAGGTTTTCCTTTTGCATTCCAAGATTCTTTATGAAAACCAGATTGAAACATCTTTTTGGTTAGAGACTCTACTAGACCACCATTGATATTAAAAACATTAATGCTAATATTTTGATTACCTAGCACTGGATGAACATAAAAACTCAGTTTTAAGTTTGAATTAAATGGATTTGGATATGCAAGTTGAACATTTACATTCTCAGGCAAGAGATTATCAATCCCATTCGTAGTATACGACACTTCTTTTAATATCCAGTTGTTTGGGTCTAAGGTCACGTTTTCTACAATGAAATTGAGTCCAGAAATTTCATACAAATGGTTCAGACTATTATTTTCAACAACTATAATTGTATCAATTAATAAAGGTCCAATACTTCCAGAAAAATTAAGGTCTATTGGCATAGAAAAAAGCCCGCCTGATTGAATTTGGTCAATTTTTACTTTATAAGTTGCATTGCCATCATGCCACCAAGACATTTCATACTTAGGATATCCTTCTTCATATATCCATTGTTGAAAAAACAATTCTAAATTTTGATCTGAAATATCTTCACTGATTTTTTGAAAATCAGCCGTTGAAGCTGCATTATAGGCAAGTGTATCATTAGACGCATAACTTTTTAAAATTTCAAAAAATGTATCATCCCCCACTTTTCGCCTCAACATATGTAGTACCCATGAGGCTTTATTATAAGATAAGTTAGAATTAAATATCTGAGAATTTGAAGATGGGTTTTCAACATATATTGTTCCATCGCCATAATAGGCATAGTCATTCATAAAACTAAAATATGCTTCTTTACCATTTATATGTTCGACCCAAAGTGCTTGACAATATCTTGCAAAGCCTTCATTAAGCCAAATATCATTAAACGTTTTACAAGTAATAAGATTTCCCCACCAACTGTGCCCCAGCTCATGGACTATAAGATTCTGAGATGAAGAACCCATACTTGAAAGAGTTTGATGCTCCATTCCGCCACCCCATTTAAAATCTGCATGCCCATATTTTTCTGATATAAATGGATATTCACCAAACAAGCCCGAGAAAAAACTAATCATTTCGCCTGTTAATGAATAATTAGAGAATGAAGACTCGTACCTGTCAGGAAAAACATAATGTTCTATTGCCATAGTATCATTCGAAATAGAAGAAATATATTGTTCGCTCCAAATTGTGTATGGATAAATTGCTAAGGATACAAGATACGTAGTAATGGGATATTTCTCTTTCCAAAAAAATGTATTTTTATCCCCATCATTCGTTATACTATCAAGCAAGCCATTTGAAGCAACAATAAAATTTGGATTTGCAGGAACTGTAACTCTAACATATACAGAATCGGCTTTATCACTAGGGTCATCCTTACTAGGCCACCAGCTTCTTGCACAATATGCCTCTGATAATGTCCAAACGTGATCGACACCTAAGTGCTCGTCAAATTTAAAACCACCCGCCCCGCAGTCTTGAGGTGTACCTTGATATTTGATAAGTATTGAAAAATAATTATCGCCTTGAATAATGATATTATTAATCGGGATTTTTATCTTATTCTGCTCATGCAAAAAAGACACTTGCCCATTATTTTGCAAAATCGAATTAACTTCCATATTGTTGTAAAAATCTAATTCGATATATTCAGGAAGATTATTATCTATAAAGCCATTTACACCTACTGAACCATTGATAGTATTTGATTCAAAATTTATATCTATTGAAATATCGTAAAATGAAATATCAATTTTACTTTGGTTCAGGGATAATGTTGAGCTGTTAGATATCCACCGCTCTACAGACTTTCCACGAGAGCATAGATGTTTTGGCTCTTTTTCAGCACTGCATAGAGATAACAGAAAAAGAAGAAAAGTTATTGGTTTCATTTCTTAAAAGAAGGAACTGAAATGTTTGTAGCCCAGCCAAGGTATTATAATGAATAAAATAGTATCTCTAACGAGGTAAAATAAAAAAAAAGCAGCTAAAACACTCCACCCTTTTTCTTTCAATAATCCTTTAATACCGCCTTTTTTATAAGATGCAATCCAAGATTGCAGGAACTGGGGCTTCAAAAATGACACTAGTCACCCTTAGGCTTAATTTTTCTAAATTGAAGATCTTCATATTTTTCTAACAATGTACTGCCAGCTGCCTGTTGAAATCTGAATGCAAATTCTAATGATTCGTAAAAAGGTCTATTAGCGTATTCGCCATGGGAATAAAACTCATCTACCCACTTTACCATTTGATATATATCAACCTGATTTAAATAATCGAAAATTCCATAAACTAATTCAGCTCTATTATCATAATACCATTCAGTAATTCCACCGTATCCAATATCCTTTTTTAATTCAGTATGTGTCTCATATACTTGTACCAGATATGAAAACAGGAAAGTTTCTTTTTCTTCAATTGATAATGTTTTCCAGTACGTAACAACCGGCGAGAGAGCCACATCATTTTTAAGACCTTGCCCAATAACTAGAGAAAAAATATAAAATATTAGAAGATATTTCTTCATGACCACCTCTTATAATTAAAACGTATAAATTTTATACCCAATTATACAATATAGATAAAATCAGGAACAATACTAATCCTCAGATGGCTCAACCCAATCACCATTATCTTTTATTAGACTAATTAATGCATCAACTGCTTTTTCTGAGGGAATATTTTTTCTTACAACTGTTTGTCCTTTATAAAGTGAAATATTTCCTACACCTGTTCCAACATAGCCATAATCAGCATCCGCCATTTCACCAGGGCCATTTACGATACAACCCATTATTCCTATCTTTACACCTTTTAGATGATCAGTTACTGAACGAATTTCATTTGTTGTAGATTGCAAATTGAATAAAGTGCGTCCACAAGAAGGACAAGAAATATATTCTGTTTTGGATATTCTTAACCTTGAAGCTTGTAAAATGCCAAAGGAGGTCTGGTTTGATAAACTTCTATCAGACATATAATTAATATTCATACCATCGACTAATCCATCTATCATCAACGAACCTATATCTATTGCACTGCTTAATTGGAATTCTGAATTTGATTTAGAAGCATAATTTTTCCAAACTATCACTGGACTGGCAATATTTTGATTCATCATATCTATTATAAAATTGCGTTGTGACTTTAAACTATGCTTTTGATTGTGGTCAATTATGAGAGCAATAGTCTTGTCACTTGCTAGCAATGATTTTAGTTCGCTAGAAAACGTTTTTTCTTCAATTCTTAAAAAATTTAATATCTTAGACTTTTTTGTTGCGCTTTTATAATTTTTTATATCAAATAAAGGAAACACCCCTGCACTTTCAGACCATACGGAGTGATGTTGGATACCTGACAAAAGCCCAGGTAACTCAAAATTGATTTTATTTTTACCAATGAAAAAATAATCAGCTGCTTGGTCTGATATATGCCATTTATCTTTATCTAGAGAATATAGATACCCCAAAGGAGCTAAAGATTCTGGCGTAATTTCATCAAATTCAGATAAGTCGCAAAACACTCTAGGAACATTATCACCACCAATATGGTGAATTTGTGATGTTCTTCTCTTAGAATGAAAGTAAGGATCATATGGAATTTCAGTTTTTAAGTTTGAAAAAATTGAACTTTCTAAATCGTCATATCTTTGAGCTAAAAATTTAGCAACAGGTATTTCAGCCTCAGGATCTTCAGTAAGCGAAACTCTGATGGTATCTCCAATACCATCTTCTAATAGTGCCCCTATTCCAACTGCTGACTTAATTCGGCCATCTTCTCCATCGCCAGCTTCAGTTACGCCTAAATGTAAAGGGTAGTTCATATTCTCTTTTGCCATTTTATTAACCAACAATCGATAGGCCTGGACCATAACTTGAGTATTACTAGCTTTCATGCTTAGTATAATATCATAATAATTCCAATACTCACATATTCGTAAAAACTCCATCGCTGATTCAACCATTCCTAATGGTGTATCACCATATTTGCTCAATATTCTATCCGAAAGAGAACCATGATTAGTCCCTATACGCATTGCCGTGCCATTATTTTTACATATCTTAACTAATGGTGAAAATCTTTCAGATATTCTGCTTAATTCATCTTCATAACTTTGACTTGAGTATTCAATTACTTCAAACTTTTTTCTATCGGCAAAATTGCCAGGGTTTATTCGAACTTTTTCTACAATTCCAGCAGCAACTTCAGCCGCATTTGGCGTAAAATGTATATCGGCAATTAGTGGAACCCTAAAACCCTTATCCTTTAATGACTTTTTAATTAATTCCAAGTTTTTTGCTTCTTTAATACTTGGTGCTGTAATTCGAACTAATTCACATCCTGCCTTAATCATTCGAATGGATTGTTCTACAGTACCTTCAGTGTCCATCGTATCAGTAGTGGTCATGGACTGAACTCTAATAGGATTATTTGCACCAATAGATACATCTCCAACCATCACTTCTCTTGTTAGAAACCGGCTGTATCCTTTAAAATCCATGCAATATTCTTGTAGATCTAATTTCATTTAATAATGTTGCTATATGGTTTTTCTAAATATTCTTTTGCTTGTCTAGATGCATGAGAGAGGTTATCAAGTTTTGCACATAATTTATAATATTTAACTGACTTACTCCTCTGACCATACAGATCATACAAATTACCTTTGAGCAAATATAGATTTCCTAAAATGACATCAAGTTCTCCTGAATAATCTTTTATTGCTAAGTCAGCTAGATTCATTGACTTATCGTAATCATTTTCAAGAAATGAAATCAATGCTTTTTGATAATCAAAATATGGCTTATACCATTTTTTTTGTCGATCAGACAAGAATGTATATCTAGTATCTAAATTCTTAATCAAATTATTTGCGTCATTAAAGCTACTGGTTCTAGTTAAAGATTCTAAATATAGTATATTGAAATAAAAATTATTTGGAAATTCTGCTGATAGTTTTTTAGTAATTGGAATTGCATCTTCAGGCTTATTTTCAATCCAAAGGTAGATAAAAGATAAGATACCAGAAGCTTCTATCCATGCCCAATCACTATTAGTTGCAGCATCTTCAATTTTATAAATCCCTTCCTTTTTTGAAGTGTCAAGACCATATAGTTTTACCAACCATCGTAAAAAAACATTACTGACACTTGCATAATAGCCAATAATTCCAATTGGCAATTGCGCATCTATTAAGTCTGGTCTATTTTTCGAAACATCCTCAATAATATTAAAACCGCGATAAGCTTGATTAAGCACAGATAACCAGTCTTTTCTTCCAAGACTTACTCTCGCTCTCATCCCAAGCGTTGACCCCAAATAGAGTTTATATTCCGCATTTTGTGGGTTTTCGCTTACTAATTTTTGATAAATAGGTTGAATTTCATTTAATACAGATTCCAAAGTATCATAAGTAGCTTCAGTTGGGTCTACGCCTTGACTAATATAATATTTTGAAGAGGCCCAAATAAAATGAATACCAGGGTGCCTTGGATAATCAATTCTAGCTTTGTCTAATATTTTAATAGACCTTTCGAAATCATAATTATAAAAGGCTCTGACTCCATTCATTATTGTAGAATCGGCTTTAGTATTTATAGCAAAGTTAAAACTTGAAGTGAGAATAAAAGTAGTTAAGATCTTTACCATTTCTTAGAAGAATGGTCAATATCATTTAAGACTATGATTCTTGATCTGATAAAATCAACCAACCTTGTGATTCATTATTATCAGGCTTTATAGTCATACTTTTTTGCCAAGAACTTTTGGCAAGATCTTTTTCATCCATATTCCAATATGTTAGCCCTAAGCCGAGGTATGCTTCAGCACTACTTGGGTCTAGTTCTATAACCTCTTGGTATGCAGCTAAAGATTCACGATACATACGTTTTTCCCTGTAATATCCTCCAAGTGTTGCCATCGAACTAGCTAACCATTGGTTGGTATTCTGGTTTACAGATAAAGCATTTTTAAATGACTGTCTACCCATTGAGGGATTTCCTAATCGATTATATTCTACAGCTAATATATAGTATGTTTGAGGTAGTAAAACTCTTACGACCTCATTATCAGGTCGATAATGAAGGAGATCTTCCCAAGCAGCTGCTGCTCTTCCCCATTCTTGGGCCTTAAAGTAACTTAAACCTTGCATATAGCGGGAGTCAGCATCTTCAGGATCAAGAAAAATGACATCTCCAAATGATAAAGCAGCATAAACATATTTACCTAAATCAAAATACAAATTAGCTAAACTAACATGAGAATTTTTATCTTTAGCATTTAATTTTATAGACCTTTGAAATGCTGACTTCGCATCTTCAACATTTCCTAAGGCTAATTCAGTCTCCCCAGTAAGTTGTAAAAAGCCATTATGAGTAGGGAAATTTTTCTGGCCTTCTTCGCACAACCGAAGAGCGTCAGTGTAGTTTCCTTCTACTAAACGCTGTCTTATAATTGTAATTTTTTGAGCTGGACCTTCAGGAACTAGCCTTGATGACATTCCAAGAATTTGATTACTAAGAGCTTTTTGATCTGGTGTATTTGTGTACATTGCCATTGCATCAATCGTACCTTTATGATCTGGGTTTAATTCCAAGGCCTCTTCAAAAGATTGCCTGGATTTATCATACTCGCCTAACATAGCAAAAAAAGAACCTAGGTAAAAGTGAGCATCAGGATTTGTTGGATGCTTTTTAATTTGGCGAAGATATATGTCTTTAGCAGACTCCCAATTATTAACAGCCTCATAATGAAGACCTAATTGGCGCTGGATATAAATATTATTTGGATTGTTGCGAGCATCCGCTTCATAATCACCAGTTGTTAAGAACGGTAAACTTTCAATATTTTTAATTTTTTTCTTAGGCATATCATTATAGATAAACCTGGTAGCTCTAGCCATCTCATTATTTGATGCCTCTAATTCGCTTGATAATTGATATAGCTCATCAGCAAATGCGGCTACATTTATTTGAGGACCTTTGTTAACAATCGGAAGTGGTTTTGAGGCATTGGATGGTGATTTTTCTTTTTTCTTTTTAGAAGATTTTTTCCTTCTAGAAGATTTTTTCTTCGTTGAAGATTTTTTCTTTCGAGAAGATCTCTTTTTTTTAGCAGATTTCTTCTTTTTCTTAGACTGAGCGCTTAAAGATTCTCCAAAACGCAAATCCCCTGAAGAGGAAATATGTATACCTCCAACCAGTACTAACGATAGTAATAGCTTAAATAATTGTCTTATCATAGTGGGTGTAACTTCGGATTACACTGGAATTTGAAAAAAAAAGACCTAACTACCAAACATTATTTATTTTAACGTTTTACCCATCAACCTTGCAACATCTCGGAAGCTTGTTATAGGCTTCCTTAACAGCCATCGTTTCATTTGCTTGGTAGCCTGCAATTGATATTTGTGTTTCAATTTGAGCAAGAGAAACTTTTTGTGGATTGAAATAAACTTTACCATTTTTATTTTCAAGGTCAACTTTTACTTTGAGTACTCCATCAGTATTTGAAAAGGCATCCACAATATTTGTCTCGCACATCCCACACATTATCGTCGGAAGCTTAATATTAGCTTCCTCAGCATTCGTAGAAACTGAACAATTCAGCAACGCAAAACCTATAACAATTAACAAAATATTTAATTTAAACTTCATTTATATCCTCACTTTTTTGTAAAACACTTAAAAAAACTTAAAAGAGCCATTGATGATTTTAGCAATAAAAATACTCTAAAATTGCCTTTGAAATACAGTTTCCCAACTTTTTACATTTTTACCAGTTTTCACTATTGATAAGCCATTAAAAACTACATGACTAGGAATTATAAGGCTCTTTGTGGTAACATATATTTCTTCTTTTGAATAAATGCCATACGCTATACTAATGTGCGGATCAAAACCATATTTTTTTAATCTATTGAATTTATTTTTGCAAATAGTATTTAATTGATTTAAGGCACCACTATTTTTAATTGAGACATATAATGATTTGGAGTATGAGTCTCCACTTTTTATTTTTTTTACACTTGCTGAAAATTGATTATAATTTTTAGCTAATTCAGTAACAAAAGGTTTTAAAATTTCAATATCTGTATTTAAATGACCATATATTGTACAATGAGGTTCAAAATTTGGCGCTTTCAAACGCTTAGAAATTGTTTTAACTATTTGCCTATAGTTTGAACGACTTTCTTTTTCAAGGAGTAACCAAATTGAAAAACTACTCATTTAATCATTTAAAATATTTTTTATTGCTTTGAGTTTTTTATCTAAAAATTCTACGGTTTTTGAATCGGACCTTTTGGACGTACTATTTTTTCTATTCTCAATTTTAGATTTTGCTCTACTTGCATTGATAGATAATACGGGGTCTTTCTCTACCATAATATCAAGCAATGAATAATTTGATTCACTACCATAATTCCCAACCTGCGCTATTACTGCCATTCTTACAAACCTATCATTATCATCAAAAAATGATAAAATAAAATCAAACGTACTTGGCCTTTTTTTCTGATATTTTGATAACTCATAAATTATCGTTGGCCTAGAAGGCCAACTGAAATTACCATATTTAGCTAATTCTTTTAATCGCATGTAATTTGATGTTGTCTTGACTTGACTAAAATAAGAGAGAGTTGACTTTCTAATTACGTCGTTATGTGATTCAGTATTCAGTAATTTATCAACATGTGGTTTTGCCTTAGCAGTATCAACAATAGCTAAAGTTCTAATTGATTCTGAAATAGCATAATAACTAGTATCAGAAATAATTATATCTTCTAAAAATTTACTCACCTCTAAATTGTTTTTTTGATTTTTCAGTATTCTAACAAATGATCTCTTCACTCTATTGTCTACTTCTTTTCTTTTTACCCACTCAATATCTTCTGAAACAATATTTGTTTTAAGTCTGCCCAATGCAGAATAAGCTTCTGATCTAACAGCCCAAAATAGATCCCTTTTAGCAGCTTCCATCAATGCGTATTCAACGACTTTTCGACCTTTTTTCTTGGAAAGCTCATGTGCAGCCCAAATTCGATCTAGAGCATTTGATGCGTTTTGTAACTGATATTTGAGATCAGCAACTGATTTTTGCATTTTTAAATTTGAAGGAACTCTTTGCCCAGAATTAAATATTACCATTTTAGGTCTTTTATCAGACTTTATTTTGTAAACAGAATCTAAATTATCCACCCAGATAACATGTTCTTTTTTCTCTCCGTTATCAACAATAATTTTAATTGGCATTTTAAATAAACTTGTCGTTTTTAGATCCTGAGTTTGTTTAACATGGATTGAAAGTTCTTTTTTTCTTTGGTTATAATTCCATGAAACATCATAATTAGGAAACCCCGGTTCATAAAGCCATTGCTTAAAAAACCAATCAAGATTTTGCCCCGTGGTCATTTCAATTGTCTTTTTTAGATCACTAGTTTCCACATTTTTTAATTTATTTTCATTGGTATACTTCCGTATCGATCTCCAAAAACCTTCCTCCCCAAGTACATCACGAAGCATGGTTAAAATCAAACTTCCTTTTGCATATACATGGCTGCTGAAAAGTTCGAAAGGTTCATCGTAAACAAAGTCGACAGTCGGCCTTCTTTTATTTTTATCTGCCCGTTTGAAGCTTCTTATTTCACCAAGTCTTATATAGTCACCCTCATCATTTCCTCTGTCTTTTGTCAAATACAACCTCGAAAAGAATGTTGCAAAGCCCTCATTGAGCCAAATATTTGCCCAATTTCGAGTTGTAATCATATCTCCAAACCACTGATGCGCTAGCTCATGCGCAACAAGACCATCACTACTGTGATCAGGATGCGCCTTTGAATCAAACATTGTCCTATCAGAATTGTGAGTTAAAGTAATATTTTCCATCCCTCCCCACATAAATTCTGAAACGATTATTTGATCATACTTTTCAAATGGATAAGAAACTCCTGTCAAGTTATTAAAGTAATCAATCATGTCTGGAGTTTTACCAAACGAACGAAAAGCTTCATTTTTATTTTCGGGATAAACCCAGTAAGCAACTGGTATATCCTTATGATAATCTTCTACTTTAACATAATCACCTACAACAAAAGAGATTAAATACCCTACCATTGGAAAATTTTCTCTCCAATGAAACGTATGCGTTCCATCTTTATTATCTTGAAGAGAAACTAACTCTCCATTAGAAATAGCTTTGAGTTTATTATCAACAGTTAGAATACATTCAAAAGTGGCCCTTTCATTAGGATAATCATACATCGGCACCCAATGATGATTATCTGTTTCTTCTCCTTGAGTCCATGCTTGCATTTTTCGCTTAGGATAAAGTGAATCAGGTTTGAAAAAATATAATCCGGTACGAGGAGTTGCTGTGTAGTTTATTGTAACATCAAGAGTATCTGACCATGCATAATTTTTTAATAAATCCATATGCAACTTTTCTTCACTTTGAAAAAAAGGAATGTCTTTGTTTCCAATTCGAACCCTTCTAACAATCATATCTTCTGCATCAAGTTCAAGTTCTGATAAAGCAGATCCTAAGGGACTTAATGAATGGGTAACTTTTCCGGTCACTTTTTCAGATAAAATATCAATCTTTATGTCAATTAAACTATGCAGTATATCAACAGATCGATTTGGAGTAGAATTATTCGCAACTAAAACGCCACTTAAGCACAATACTAAAATCTTAAAAAATAATTTCTTCAATAGATTAGCCTTCTTGAGTTTAATTAAAAAATAACAAAGAGCTCTTTAAAACAACAGCAGCTTAAAAATAGGAAAAATATTGTATAAATAAGCAAAAAAAAAGGAGCTGAGCTCCTTTTTTATTTTATCCTAGATATCTTCTCAAACTTTTACTTCTTGATCGATGTCTCAATCTTTGAATTGCTTTTTCTTTAATTTGTCTAACTCTTTCACGAGTAAGATCAAATTCTTCACCAATTTCATTTAATGTCATTGCACTATCTCGATTGATACCAAAATACATTTCGAGAACAGATCTCTCTCTACCCGATAATGTCTCTAAGGCACCAGTTACTTCTTCAGACATCGATTCTCTCATGATATTAGCTTCTGGCTCTTCCGCCTGATCATCTTCAATTATATCGAGCAAACTACTATTCTCACCATCTTGAAACGGAGAATGCAGCGAACTATGTCTTCTAGAATATTGCATAGCCATTAATACTTCATCACCACTCATTTCTAGTTGATTACCTATTTCGTCACCTTTTGGTTGTCTCTCAACTTCTGCTTCTAATTTTTCAGCAGCTCGAGTTATTTTCGTAATAGTACCTACACGATTTAGAGGCAAACGAATCAACCTAGATTGCTCTGCCAACGCTTGGAGTATTGATTGGCGAATCCACCAAACAGCATAAGAAATAAATTTAAAACCTCTTGTATGATCAAAACGCTTTGCTGCTTTTATTAGTCCAAGATTACCTTCATTTATTATATCAGCAAGAGATAAACCATTACCTTGATATTTTTTTGCAACAGAAACAACGAAACGAAGATTTGCTTCAACAAGTTCTTTCATAGCCGCTTCATCGTTGTTTTGAATCCTAATTGCTAACTCAACTTCTCTTTCTGGAGGTAGAGGATTATATTGACCTATTTCAGCAAGATACATACTTATACTACCGCTTGAGACCTTACTAGATTTTTTTGTCTTGGGTGCGGCCGCAGCTGCTTTTTTATCCTTCGCGCCTTTTTTGCCTTTTGCTTCTTTCGATATAGCTTCGACTTCTTTTTCGATTTGTTTTACATCAACTTTTTCTTTTTTTTGCTTGGCTTTAGTTTTTGGCAAGATGATAGCTCCTAATTTTTTGTGTACATTTACAGCAATGCCGGCGATATTACAAAATAATTGCTTATTTTATAAACATTATCTTTGATGAACTTGTAATCCCTTCTGAGATTAATTGGACTATGTATATTCCGCTAGATATATTAGCTGTTGAACTGCTAGTCGGACTCCAATAAATTTTTCCTTTACTTTTATCTTTTTCACTAATTTTCCTATTAAAGACTTTCTTCCCATCAACAGTATAAATCGATATTGATGAAGCTTCTAATATATCAACATCAAAGCTTAATGAAATTCGACCATTGAAAGGATTAGGATATGGATTAAACAACTTTGGATTCTTTGGGATAACTAGACCAGAATTGTCATTTTCAAGAATAACAAAAGTAGGGTGCCTGATGAGTTCATTGGGGTTAATGACCACCAATTCATTTGAAGCAATGGGATCCCATGTATAATCAGAATCTGATATTGGTGGAGTAGTCATTACAGAATAATATTCCTCTGTTTCCATAATTTTAAGTCCATTGTTCCCCCCATAGATATAAAGGTTATCCGAGTCAGAGAAAACAAAGTTTAACATGTATGGATTTATACCAGCTTCAAGCATTAATCTTAAAGCTGTATTTAAGCCTTCAATTACGTCTCCCTGAGAAGTAATCATCTTCATAATTAAAAGCATAATTAATTCTGAATCCACAACCGCGCTCCACCCCTCTGCTTCCCAATCTCCAGCTCCAAAAGTTTGAGGAGGGTTTTGATTTAACCATTCTTCATTAATTCCATCTTCTGTTATTATATCATACAATAAATCCTTTGACGCTCCGCCATTATGTACGAAAGAAAAAGTTTTTTCCCCTTCAAAAATCCATGGATGAGGGTTTGGAATATCACTAGCGCCAGATGTTGCTGCACGAAGATGAGCAATCGCTATTTTAGAATTAAAATCATTAAAAATAGAAAGCATCTCATTCCAATAATTTAGAGAATCATAATTTGCAGGTAAGGCAGACCTGTAGACATTTATTCCATCAGCAGTTTGAGATAACGGATATTGTAAAACAGACCAGCCATTTGCATTATATTGACTCTGATTGTAATAAACACCTAATTGCTCATTAACTAAAAATAATTCATCTTGGCTTTGGATATTTAGAGAACGATCCTGTTTTGAAATAATAGCCCAAATTTTACAAGCACTTAGCTCAGAAAAATAAATAAAGACAAAAAATATTGATATAGAAAGTTGTTTAAGCATAATTACAAATAATTATTTGTGACTAATAATTTAACATACATGCACGTAATCATCCTCTTAAAAAACCAAAATTCAAAATTATATGAAATCAAACCCAAATGTGAAATAAAAATAGGTTACTTTAAAACAATGTATAGTCAAAATAAATTACAAACTACCTGATTTTTGTTAATGGAAATAATTTTAGTCCTCTATTTTTCAATTTTAATAGGCATTGGTGTTGCTGCTTCAAAAAAAGTTAATAATGTTAGCGATTATTATGTAGGTGGTAAAAAACTAAACTATTGGATTGCAGCACTATCCGCTAGAGCAACGGGAGAATCAGGATGGTTACTGTTAGGAGTGACGGGTATGGGCGCTGTAATGGGTTTTAGTGCGTTTTGGATTGTACTTGGCGAAGTCTTAGGCGTGTTTCTCTCGTGGCATTTTATGGCTGAAAAATTCAAAACACTTACTGATAACTATAAATCAATAACAGTACCTGATTTTTTGCATAGTCATTTTAACTCAAAAACAAATACAATAAGAATTATTGCGGCAACGGCTCTGTCTGCATTTGTAGTTATTTATGTTAGCGCTCAGATAGATATAACAGGCAAAGCTTTTGAATCTTTTTTAGGCTACAACTATTATTTTGGCATTCTTATTGGATTTGGAATAGTTGTGGCTTATATATTTTCTGGCGGATTTTTAGCCGTTGCATGGTCTGATCTTTTTCAAGGATCTATAATGTTTTTAGCATTATTAGTTCTTCCTATTACTGCTTATTTACAATTACCTAATAAAATAGCTTTTTTACAAGGGCTTAAGGATATCGACCCTGCTTTGGTAAATATTTGGGGTGATGGTGGATTTACTTTTATGAACTTTTTATCTGTAATAGGTTTATTATCAATAGGCATAGGTTTTCTAGGGTCACCTCAAGTTTATGTTCGATTTATAGCAATAAAAAACACTCAAGAAATAAAAAAAGGAAAAGTTGTTGCTGTCATTTATACCTTAGTATCAAGCTCATGCGCTGTCATGATTGGCATGATAGGACGTTTCATGTTCACTGCGAACAGTCAAAATCCCGAAACAGTTTTAGGGACTGCAGGTGAAAATGTATTGTATTTACTTTTAATAGAAATCATGCCTACGATTGTTGTGGGTATATATATTGCTGCATTGTTATCTGCAGTGATGTCGACTGTAGATTCATTACTTGTAGTTGCTTCTAGTGCAGTAACAAGGGATTTTTACCAAAAAATTGTTAATCCACTAATTGACCAAAAAACTCTAATAAAACTTTCTAAAAAAATTACTTTAGGGTTAGCACTTTTTGCTTTATTTGTTGCAATAAGTGTATCTATTATATCTCCCGACCGAACTATATTTTGGTTTGTTATTTTTGGTTGGTCAGGTATTGCAGCTACATTCTGCCCTGTAATTATACTATCAATTTTTTGGAATGATTTTGATGAAAGTGGGGCGATTGCATCTATGGTTACAGGATTTTTATCTGTACCAATTTTCAAATTTTTGGTGCCGAAATTAGACAATATTGGTATCTATTTTGAAAAAATAGATGTGCTACTGCCGTCTGTAATCTTGGCAATATTAGCAGGATACTTTACGACAATAATAAAAAAAAAATAACTATTCTTCAGATTTAAAAGTCATAGGAGCATCCATTAATGTACTGATCCACCTCGCACTTTCAGAATTTGATAGTGCGATTTTTATTGTCATTGTTAAGGGCACCGATAGTACCATACCAACGGGTCCAAATACCCAGCCCCAGAAAAGTAGAGATATAAAAACAACTAAAGTAGAAAGGCCTAAACCATGGCCTAATAATCTCGGCTCTAAGATACTTCCTATCGATATATTTATGAACAAATAACCTGATAACGATAATAGTGATGTCACAACACCGTATTGAATTAATGCTAATAACGCTGGTGGCACGGCTGCTATAATTGAACCAACAGTCGGAACATAATTGAATAGAAAAGTTAAGAAGCCCCATAGTAGCGGATAATCAACACCCAAAAACATTAACCAAATTGTGGCAATAAAACCTGTAGCTAAACTAGTACCCGTTTTAATAAGCATATATCTATTAACTGTATCAGAAAAGGAATCAACTTGGCTAGCACCATCACTTTGAGTTCCAAAAATATGCCTGATTTTAAATCTAAATATTGTTGCTTCGAGCAACATAAAAACAACCATCAATAGAATTAGAAGACCGCTGCTTAAAACACCGCCAAAACCAGATAACAAGGATGAAGTCAATGACATTGCAGCACCAGGATCAAACCTTTCAATAATTGCAGAGCCAGAAATTTGCAATCCTAACTGCTCAAAGAACTCGAGAAAACTAGTAGCAGAAGCGTTCACCATTTCTTTATATCTAGGAAGATTTTCTTTAAAATCACTCAAAGAAGTTCCTAAAAGAGAAGCGATGCCCGTTCCTACGGCAACAATTCCAAAAATAACTACTAAGATAGCACCCAAAATAGGTATGCCTTTTGATCTAAGCTTTGCAACGAGTGGATTTGCAATTACCGATATAAAGATTGCCAGCAATAAAGGTATCAATATATCACTAGCCGCTCTTAATCCAGCAACAACAATCATAAAAGCTGCCAAATTAAAAATTACCTGTTGAACATGACTCTGACCTGTGTAAGTTTTTTTAGACATGCCTAAAATTAGAATAAAATATATTTATTTCTACAAAAATCTTTTATTCAGCCGTATCAAGCTCTGCTAATCTTTCTGCTATTAAATCAATAAAGATGCTTATCTCTTTTAACATATCCATAAGGTCCAGATAAATCTGTTTTTGAGCATCATCTTCGCTATTGGAATTTGAACGTTTTATGTGCTCAATTCGATATTTTTCTTCAAGATCTTTAAACTTTTTACCTTTACTGACAATTTTATCTATTTTATCTTTATCATATTTTTCAAAAAACTTACCCAACCTTTTTATCTGCTTGATAATTTTTTTATGATAGGATTCAACTTCTTGAATAAGGTTATCAGATAATTCTTTAGATTGGCTCTCTTTTTTTATTAGTAAATCGTGTAATCTAAGGTTTACACTGTTTTTTACAGAGTTAATATTGTGCACAACAGAAACTAGTGTGAAAACTTCCCTTGATTGCACATCATTTAGATCTTGATTATTGACTTTAATTAAATAGGATGATATTTCATTATTCAAAAAAGTAATCTTTTCCATACGGTTTTGAAGACCAGCTTCAAAATCTTCTTCATCATTTTCGATATCGTGTAAAGAATCATTAGAAATAAATGGTTTAGCAACAGAGCCAACCACTCTCTCAAGTAAACCAATTACTCCTCTGATTTCAGCTTGAGCATTTGAAATAGCAACAGTTGGAGTATCAAAAACGTCATCATTTAGATGCATTACTTTTGGTTTGCTTATATCTCGATTGATATTTTCATCTGGAAAATATTTTACAATTAGCTTTCCAACTAAGGGCGTAAAAGGAATAAACACAACGGTCGCCAAAATGTTGAAGATAGTATGTGCATTGGCGATTTGTCTTGGAATATTATCAGATGTTTGAGAAATGAATTCTGCAAAGGTTGGAATCCAAAAACAAAAAAGCGCTACACCAAGCAAATTAAATGTTACATGGGCAATTGCAACTCTCTTTGCCTCTCTGGAAGCATTCAACCCAGCAAGCAAAGCAGTCACACATGTTCCTACATTTGCACCAAGTATAAGTGGTATACCCGCCTCGAGCGTTATTGATCCTCCACTTGCAAGAGTGATGACAATACCCGTAGTTGCACTGCTACTTTGAATGAGTGCAGTAAATGCAGCACCAGCTAAAATCCCCATAAATGGATTTTCAAGGCTAATTAAAATATCATTAAATGTAGGGTTTGAACGAAGCGGCTTCATTGTATCAGACATCACTTTCATTCCATAAAAAAGCAGGCCGAACCCTAGAATAACGAATCCAATATTTTTTGTGGAATCTTTCTTTGAAAATAAAGCCATCAATGCACCAACAGCAACCAAAGCAAGTGCGTAGTCGGTAACCTTAAAAGCAACAATCTGTGCTGTAATTGTGCTTCCAATATTAGAACCAAGTATAACACCTAGGCCTTGAACAAAGGTTAAAAGTCCAGAGTTAACAAAACTAACTAACATTACAGTAGTCGCACTACTACTCTGAATGACCATGGTAACGAAAGCACCAACGCCAACAGCCAAAAAACGATTTGAAGTTAGTTTTTCTAATACAGAACGCATTTTATTACCAGCGGCAATCTTCATGCCACCACTCATCATCTCCATCCCATACAAGAACATCCCCAAACCACCAAACAAACTAGTAAACATTAGAAAAATTGAAATTTCTTTTGGACTAGAACCTGCTGATGAGGATGCCATAAGCAGAGAGGGAATTGCCCCAAAAATCATAGTTAATGTGAGTAATATTTTTTTCATTTTATCTAGTTTCTTATTTGTTATTAAAAATTGTGCGATTAAATAGGAGAAGAATGTATTTAAAAAATGAATCAAGATAAAGTTTAAAGAATATTTTTTGTTATGTTTAAAAAGTTGAATAAATTGCGAGATGTCTAAAGTTCTACAAGATTTTTTTTCAGTTATTAATACTAAATCACTAGTTGTGATTGCCGCAGCATGTGCGACTACTACCCTCTGCTATGAACTTGATTTTCATTTCATTGTTCCCACAGACCTAATAAGCATAGCAATTGTATTCCCAATTGTTTTTTCTATCCATGCTGCATATAATCGCAGAGAAAAAGCCCTTGAACATTATTCTATCTTTAAAGCTAGTGCTTTATCAATAAGATTTGCACACACTCATTGGATTAATGAAAAACAAAAAGAAAACCGCCAAAACAAAGCACTAGACCGAAATGAGCACATAGAAAGACTTGATGGTATTTACAAAAATTTATTCGCAAAAATATATGATTACTTGAATTCAAAAAACCCAAAATCTGAAACATATAATCAAATAATAAAGCTAATCGGCGAAGTATCAATGTCAAATGAAAAATTAAGACCTTTTGTCCTTGACCCTGAAAATGTTAGGTCAAATGAAAATTTAAGATTAATGACTGTTGAGCTTGAAAATATTATTAATATAAAAAATTATCGAACTCCAAACTCTCTACGTGCATACACTAAAGTTTTTCTTAATATTTTTCCAATAATCTTCGGTCCATTCTTTGCTCATGTTGCTATTGAGCGAGGACTTGAATTTGGTATTATAATGGCAACTATTTACAGTTTAGTCTTAACTATTCTCGACAATATTCAAGAAGATTTAGAAGACCCTTTTGATGGTGTAGGTAGCGATGATATACAATTAAACTATCCTACGATGCTTCAAATTAATTCAGTCAAAGAATAGTATAATTACTTCTAATACCATACAAACTACCTACGTTTAACAAAGCCAAAATGGATATTCTTAGTACACTCAAACTTGTTAAAGGCATTTTTGCTATTTTGGACCTTTTTGTATGGGCAAGGGTAATCCTTAGCTGGATTCCCCACAATCAATACAATGAGATTACTCGTACTGTTTTTAATGTTACAGAACCTTTGCTTAAACCAATTAGAAATTTGATTCCTACCTCATCACTTAATATAGATATATCGCCTTTTATTCTCTTATTCGCGCTAAATATGGCAGAATCCTTAGCCCTTCGAACATTCGTTTACTAGATACTATTATCTTAAAATAAATATGATTATTAAAGTTTGAAAAAATTTTAATGGAATATTTATATCTAATAATTGCATCTCTTTTTACATCTGCAATATCAGCAATGATTGGTATGGGTGGTGGAATTATTTTACTTGGCATAATGGCATTAGTTATTCCAGAAGGTTATTTGGTGGTCGCATTGCACGGTATGATACAATTAGTAGGCAATAGTACTCGAGCTTTCGTCTTTAGAAATGCAATAAAGAAAGATTTGGTTTTTAATTACTTTTTTGGTTCGATTATTGGTTCAATGATTTCCATAAGTATTATCATAGCGTTAATTAATCTATATAAAGTTGAATCAGCTAATCAAATTACTTTTGACTATTTAAAGCCTCTTATAGGAATATATATCCTATGGTTTGTCTATTTGAGGAAAAAAGAAGACATAAAAAAACATAACTTTTTTTATGTCGGAATTCTTGGAGGGTTGACATCAATTTTTATAGGTGCTGTAGGTCCATTGATCGCTCCATTTTTTTTAAAAATAAATTTAAAAAAAGAAGAAGTTATTGCTAACAAAGCAACATGCCAAATAGTGTCTCATCTTGGTAAAGTACCAATTTTTATCTATTACTTTGAATTAGATTATTCCAAACATTTAGAATTATTATTACCGCTAATGATATCGGTTTATTTTGGAACTCTTATTGGAAAAAAACTATTGGGTGTTATATCTGAAAAGACTTTTAAAATATTATTTAAAATTTGTTTGTCTATTATTGCTGTACGTCTAATAATTGACGAAATTTTAAAAGATTTGTTGTTTACTTAATTAATAATTGAAAAGAATACTTACTTTAGGACATCCCCAAAATACCGACATGGTAATTTCATGAAAACTTTAGATATCCTTTTAAAAAATTATATAAAAGAAAACAAGCATGATACGAATGCAATAAAGATGTTAAACTTTTATAAAAACAATAAAAATTGCTTCAGTAAAGATAATACAAAAGGTCATTTTACTGGCTCAGCATGGATAATAAATCCTGCAAAAAATGCTGTTTTAATGACACATCATAAAAAATTAAACATGTGGCTTCAACTTGGTGGACATGCAGATGGTGATAATAATCTTATCAATGTAGCACTACGAGAGTCCGAAGAGGAATCTGGGTTTAGTAATTTTAAATTATTAAGTGAAGAGATTTTTGATCTAGACATCCATGAAATCGAGTCTATGAATGATGATCCTAGACACTTTCACTACGACGTTAGGTTTCTGTTAGAGGCAGATCCAATTAAAAGCGAGATAATTGTTAGCGATGAATCACATGATGTTAAATGGATTCTACTTAGCGAAGTAAATAATTATAATTCAGAGGATTCAATTAAAAGAATGGTTGATAAAACAATTAGGCTATAAACACTTTTTCTTTATATGCTTAATAAAATAACGCCTTGAGTGGTTGTACTGCTCTCAATTTTAATATGAGCATTACTAATATCTTTTAGTTCATATTTGTAAGATAACCTATTAATCAAGCTTTCCTTTTTTAAAGCAACAGTTATATCATTTATTGCATTGATTTTAGCTTCTGGGGGAATATCATAAACAAAAACCATTTTTAAATTAAGATTCGTATTCATCATTTTGTAAAATGGTATTTTAGGATGCATTTCCGACATTGATGCAAAAGTGACTATTTCACAATTTGGTTTAATAACTGCCAATAAATAATTAAGATTAACTCCAAAGTCACCATCTATTATTTTATCTATTTTTTGGCCATTCGTATAATCCATAACTTGATCTACAAAAAGTTTTGAAGGATGTTCTAGAACAAGATCTGCACCGGCATTTTGACACTGATTAATACTTTTTGAGTTAGAGGCTGTTGTTATAACAACAGCACCTGCTTGCTTTGCCCATTGTATAGCATAATTTCCTACCCTGCCTGCACCTCCAGTAATTAAAACATAACGATTTTCAATGCGACCACCATTATGAACACATCTATGCGCTGTGATAGCTGGAATACCCATCATCGAGCCAACGTCATAGTTAGTGTTTTTAGGAAGGCGAACCGCATTAATTGAAGGCAAGCAAATGAACTCGGCAGAGGTTCCAAAATTTCGATTATGCTGCGCCTCATATAGCCAGACTCTTTCGCCTATTCTATCTTTTAATTCATCATTACCGACATCGATTATTTCTCCTGCTCCATCACTGTGAGGAATTATTGGACCTTGATCAAGAGCCAATGGATTTGATCCTAATCTTTTTTTTGTATCAGAAGGATTAACTGCTGAAAAAAAAACACGAACTTTAACCTCTCCAACTTTAGGTACTGGTTCGTCGAATTCTCCAATTTTAAGTACCTTTTCCGCTAGGCCAAATTTGTTATACCAGGCAGCGAGCAATTAAATTTTCTTTCCTGTTTGAATATTCCATAATTCTGCATAAAAACTTGTATTGTTCTTCATTAACTCGTCGTGCGTACCAGATTCATGAATTTTAGAATCTTTTATAACAAAAATATTATCACAATTACGAATGGTAGATAATCTATGTGCAACTATAATCATCGTACGATTTTTCTTCAAATCAAAAAATGATTTTTGAATCAACCTTTCGGTTCTATTATCAACAGAAGAAGTCGCCTCATCAAATATGAGTATATCTGGATTTCTTACGATAGCTCTTGCAATCGCTAAACGCTGCCTCTGCCCGCCTGAAAGTCGTTGACCACGCTCACCAATTAATGTATCGTAACCATCTTTCATTGATGAAATAAATTCATCACATTGACTTTGCTTTGCAGCAAGAATAATTTCTTCGTCTGAACAAGATTGATTTCCGTAGCTAATATTTTCTTTTATCGAAGCATTAAAAAGAAATGTATCTTGGCTTACAATGCCAATCTTACTTCTTAAGTTTTCAATAGAAATATTTGAAATATTATCATCACCAATAAAAATTTTCCCTGATAACGGATCATAAAGACGCAATAACAATTTTGCTAAAGTAGTTTTGCCAGATCCCGTATCTCCAACAATTCCAACTGATGATCCATATTTAATTTCCATACTAAAATTATGAAATAAATCTGCACCGTTTGGATATCTAAAAGAAACGTTAGTATATCGAATGTCTTGCTTCAAGTTATCTACAATTTTGGGATCAGTATTTTCTGGTATGTGTTCATTGGTTTTTAACAGGTCAAAGATTCTTTTACTCGATGCCATAGATCTTTCAAAATCATCGACCAAAGTTCCTAATGTAGTAAACGGCCACAGAAATCTTTGAGTAAGAAAAACCAGGACGCTGTAAGAACCAACAGCTAAAGTACCGCTCAAAGCCATGTGACTTCCAATCAATATAGTGCCTAAAAACCCAGCCAATACTCCCATGCGAATCACAGGCACAAACGCACTACTTATAGAGATGGCATTAATATTTTCTTTTTGATAATCTTTACTTAAATGACTAATTCTATTTTTTTCATTTTTAAAAGACATAAAACTTTTTATTGTCTGTATACCTAATAAGTTATTGAACACAGAAGAATTAAGCGCTCCGACTTTATCTCTTACACTTCTATACCTTGGCGAAAGTTTTTTTTGAAATAAGAAACTAACTGCGAAAATAATTGGAACAGGTAGAACCGCAATTGATGCAATTATTGGAGAAATATAGAAGAAAATGATTCCAATACAAACTGTCGATACAAGAACTTGAATAATTTGATTAATTCCATTATTTAAGAATCTTTCTAATTGGTTTACGTCATCATTTAATATAGCTGTAATATTTCCAGTAGATTGATTTTCGTGCCAACTCAATCCAAGCCTTTGAGCATGATCATATGCGGAGACTCTAATTTCGTGTTCAACATCTTGCGCCAGGCCACGCCACTGGATCGAGTAAATATACTGGAATGTTGATTCTAAAGCCCAAATTACAAAAGTGATTACTCCTAAAAATATTACCTGACTTTCAATTGAACTAAAACCCAAAGAAGCAACAAAACTATTTTCCTTTTCGACCACTAGATCTACAGCAACGCCTATTAGTACCTCAGGTGCTATATCAAAAATTTTATTTAAAACCGAGCAAGTGGATGCAAATATGGCCTTGCCTCTCCAAGGATAGATGTAACGAATTAATTCGCTAAAAGAATTTGCTGAGCTATGATTAAGTTTCATTTAGTAAAAACCTATTTAAAGAATATTTAAGTTATGAATAACTCTCTCTCACATGAATGAAAATCTTTTAAATGTAAAAATGTTATGACAAAAAATAATATAGATTCAATTCTTAAATATAGAATCAAAGAACCTTTAAACAAGTCTACAGACACTCCCACTATTTTTCTTCTCCATGGGATCGGAAGTAATATGGATGATTTGTTTTCATTGAACCATTTTTTTGCTGATGAATGGAGGATAATAAGTTTTCAAGCTCCTATATCCTTAGGTTTTGGAGGGTGGGCTTGGGCTGAATTAGATTTGAATAATTTAAGAAGATATCCAAAACCAGAGCAACGAATTACAAGCCGAAATGCAATTATTAAATCTATAAAAACCCTTAAAAAAGAATTCAACATTAAATCAAAAAATTCTTACCTGCTTGGCTTCAGTCAAGGAGCAACATTTACGTTATTGAGTGGTTTGACAAATCCTTCCGAGTTCAATGGACTCATTGCTATTTGTGGTTTTTATAAGGCTGAAGAAGATATTAAAGAAATAGATATTGAAAAGATTAAGAATTTAGAAATATTTGTAAGTAACGGCACCGCTGACGAAGTGATTCCCATTCACATGGGAAGGATGACTGATTTAGGATTGAAAAAAGTTGGTTTATCACACACTTATAATGAATATGACACTGGGCATACAATATCAAATGATTGCTTAAATGATATTTTATTTTGGCTGCAAGAAAAGCACCAAATCTAATTATTTAATTAATATCATTTTTTTAGAAATAACTGATACATCAGATTTTAATCTGCAATAATAAATACCTGAAGGCATTTGATGACCATCAGCATTGCTTCCGTCCCATTGTAACGTAATGCTTCCAGCAGAATAATTTTGATTACCTATCACTTTTATTTCTTTTCCTTCGATATCAATTATAGAGATTTTTAAAAATGACATTTTTTCCAATTCTATATCAATGTTTGTAATAGGATTAAATGGGTTAGGATAATTTTGTTTTAAAACAAAATCTTCGGGTATCTCAGATGACTTTTTAACACCGGCAATATTGACACCTATAAAATCACAAATTCCGTTAATGATGGCACTTGCAGTTAAATTATAGTTTCCAGCATCACTACAATTCATATCTTCATAAGTTAGAGCCATAACATTCTCTGCATAATTGAACCACCACCAACTTTCAGGATATTGATCAGGTGTACTACTAGACCAACTTACATAATAATTCCAATTTTCAAAACCACCTGGATAATAAAGCTGGATTCCTGATATAAAATCTTTTTCTGAATCTGCAAAATACCTACTTGTCCCATTTTCATGATGATAAACAAAATACCTTTTACACGCATATGCTGAATGCATATTTAATGCTACTTGAATCGGATTTGGTATGGCGAAAGAAAGTTCTATAAATCTGTTTTGTAATGCAGAAACTTCAGGCTGGAGTTCATCATCATCCCAGCCACTTTCAATATCAAGACCATTAGCATTTTCTCTTGAATATCCCAATTCAACACCATCTGGATTATGCATAGGTACAATATGGAAAATAGTATTCGCTCTTATTAGAGCTGCCTCAGGTGTATCCGCAATTAAAAAATTTATAATTTCATCAGCAACCCAAAAAGATTCTTCCTCGCCAGGGTGTGTACGAGCATGAATATATACTCTTTTATAGGTTAATGAACTATGTTGGTCTGATATAATTAATTCCCAAATACCTCTTCCCTGAACGGACGCCCCAATGGAGTCAATTACCACATATGGACTTTGAGACCATTCTGATAAATCGCTAATTAAATCATTATAACCATATCCCCAGTTTCTTTCTGAATTGATGTGGTCAGGCAATGCCCCACATTTTTGATTTTCAATCATTTGTGCATTAGCATTACAAAAAAAGAAAAATAATGAAATAAATATTTTTGTTTGAGACTTAAAAATCACGTTCCAATTTAATGATTAATACTAAACAAGCTTTATGTTTAAAAATCCTTATATCTATTATGTCATATTTAAAGATGTTTTAATTAGCAACTAATTGTGATGCCATTGTGGCAGAAAAACCTATGTAGGTATAATTTTTGATGATATATATCAAGAATATCAAAATAATAATTAAACGGAGTTTCCATTGGCAAAACAAACATTTCAAACCGAAGTAAGTCAGCTATTACAATTAATAATACATTCATTGTATTCACAAAAAGAAATATTTTTGAGAGAATTAATATCTAACTCTTCTGATGCACTTGACAAACTCAAATATTTGACCCTGACTCAAGATGAATTTAAGTCTCTAAAGTTTGAACCAAGAGTTGATATAGAATTTGAAGAAGGCGATAACCCAACGTTGACCATTAGGGATAGTGGTATTGGGATGAGCAAAAAAGACTTTAAAGATAATCTTGGTACAATAGCCCGATCAGGAACAAAAAACTTTTTATCTAAAATGTCTGGTGATGCCAAAAAAGATTCAAATTTAATTGGTCAATTTGGTGTTGGATTCTATTCATGTTTTATGGTTGCTGATAAAGTCGAAGTTATTTCTAAAAAAGCTGGTCATAAACAAGGGAATAAGTGGACTAGCGATGGAAAATCAGGATATGAGATTGTACCGCAGAAAACTGAAGATACAGGTACTACAATTATTTTATATCTGAACGATGAAGGTAAAGAATTTGCAAGTAGGTGGAAAATTGAAAGTACTATAAAGAAGTATTCTGACCATATTGATTTCCCAATTTTTCTTTCTTACGAAGATACTGAATATGATGATGAAGGTAAAGAAAAAGGGAAAACGCAGAAAAATGAACAAATAAATGATGCTACTGCTTTTTGGAAAAGACCTAAAAGTGAGTTGAAGAAAAAAGATTACAATGAATTCTATAAGACATTATCATATGACGCAGAAGATGCATTGGATTGGGTTCACAGCTCCGCAGAAGGTATGTTAGAGTTTACAGTACTTTTTTTCATTCCAAAAAAAGCTCCAGCAGATATTTACAGAGCTGATTACCAGCCAGGAGTTAAACTTTATGTAAATCGAGTTTTTATTACAGATGATGAAAAAGAACTCCTGCCTACATGGTTACGATTTGTTAAAGGTGTGATTGACTCATCTGATTTACCTCTTAATGTTAGTAGAGAGATTCTTCAACAGAATAAGGTAATGGCTAAAATAAAATCAAACTCCGTAAAAAAAGTATTAGACAAAATAAAGACGATAGCAAAAAATAAAGACAAGTATGAGGGATTTTATAATGAATTCGGAAGATTACTTAAAGAAGGTGTCTATCAAGAATTCGAACATAAAGAAGCTTTAACAGAACTTTTAAGGTTTAAATCCACAAAGGAAAATGGCTTTGTTTCCCTTCAAGAATACGTGGATCGTATGGGTAGTGATCAAGAATCTATTTATTACATTACTGGTACCAATGAGCTCGCCTTAAGAAACTCTCCACTTTTAGAAATGTATAAGAAAAAAGATATAGAAGTATTAATACTTGATGATGAAATTGATGAAATTATAATGCCTTCTGTGCCTACTTTTAAAGAAAAGAGTTTGAAATCAGTTAATAGAAGCGGCGCTGCCGATGAATTAAATAAAGATGATAGCAAAGATAAGAAAGATGAACTCAAGCCTCTTATTAAAAAGGTGAAATCCGTTTTAGGTGATAAAGTTAAAGACGTTAAATCGTCGAATCGTCTTAGTGATTCACCCTCATGTATAGTTGCGGATGAAAATGACCCCACTGCTCAAATGCAAGAAATTATGAGAGCAACTGGTCAAGTGGGTATGCCTGAGATTAAACCTATTTTAGAAATAAACCCTGGACATAAAATTATCAAAAAGCTTGTTGCTATGCGCAAAGGAAAAGCATTTGACGATGGAGTATTGATGATTTATGAACAGGCCTTATTGCAAGAGGGTGTTAAACTTGAGGACCCTGCTGGGTTTGTTAAAAGACTGAACCGATTAATGGAGAAATCGCTTTAGTTTTTCAATTGACCGACAACACATAAAGTTCCAGGAAACTCATTTGACGCATTTACTCTAAAATTATAACAACTAGACAAACCAGCACTTTTAAATATTTGCACCCATTCTTTTTCATCTTTGAGTGTCATGTGGACATTTAAATCCTTTGCCCAGCTATAACTATCTGGATTACCAATATAGTGATCTAGTCCGATAACTAGCATGCCACCTGGTGCTAACCATTTATCAACTATATGTTTAGTAAGTGTTTTAGGTGACTTGAAATAATAAAAAACCTCCATACTAAAAACAAAATCAATTTTATTTTTTGGAGACCACTTTAATAAATCTTCAAGAAAATATTCGCCACCGGGATCAATTTTTTTTGCATTTTGAATCATAGATTTTGCTCCATCTACACCAATAGAGTTTTTACAATTTGGCATTTGTCTGATTTTCCTTACAACCCACCCATTACCGCAACCAGCATCCGCGAAATTAAAGTTAGATTTCGTTTCAGAAAGAGTTTTATCTAAAATTTGATTTACAGCGGGGCTATGAGATCGTGCCATACCTCTATCCTTTCCATTATCTGCCCATTTACTAAAAAGATCTGTGGCTATATTTTGCATTTTTTCCTCAAAATTTATATCTTAAAATAACACATGACAAAAAAGAAAGATATAGCTTTTGATTGGCTTAGAAGATATACTGGCACGAACCCTAAAGATTATGGAGATTGGATACTTTTAACAAATTTTCATAATTACGTAGAAAAATTTTCAGAGCGATTTGGTTGTAAAATAAATGGAATTGGTGGACCGATGACATCTTCTGTTAATTCGAATGGTCTTGGTATTATCAATTTTGGTATTGGTAGCGCAAATGCAGCTACTATTATGGATTTACTATCTTCAATCAACCCCAAGGGAATACTATTCCTTGGAAAATGTGGTGGATTAAAGAAGACAACTGATATTGGTAACTTTATTCTGCCAATCGCAGCAATTCGAGGTGAAGGAACTAGCGATGATTATTTTCCCAAAGAAGTACCAGCAATGCCTTCATTCAAACTTCATAAATATGTTTCTGATATATTAGTTGAAAGAAAAATTGAATATAGGACAGGTGTTATCTATTCAACGAATCGAAGGGTATGGGAACATGATAACAAGTTTAAAAAATATTTGAGAAAAATAAGAGTCATGGGAATTGATATGGAGACTGCGACGTTATTTATAACTGGATTTTCGAATGAAATTAATAGAGGAGCTTTGTTACTAGTCAGTGATACTCCAATGATTCCAGAAGGAATAAAAACAGAAGAAAAAGATAGAGATGTTACTCAAAAATACGTCGATTTACATATTGACATGGGCATTGAAGCGATGACAAAAATTGGAGATGAAGGCGAGAAAATCAAGCACTTCAAATATTGATTAGAATTAGCTAGCGCAGCAACAATTACTCTTACAGCAATTTCGAGCACAACCGCTCATACACGATTGACCTATATTACAGCAGATACAATCACATCCGCCGTCACAGCATTTACAACCTTTTGAACAACAGTTATTCATAACGTTCCTTTCTTAAGATTCAATAAATAAAATTTTAATCCTGCCTCTCACAATTTTCTTCTAAAAATACTTCCCAAGCCTCGCTGGTATCAAAAACAAAAACCATATCACCTCCAACAACGACCTCTATTGGAAATTGTAAAATAGGCTCTTTTTCATAGTTCGGATTTTCTTCATAGAATCTTCGAACTAATCCCCAGCTAGGCTCATCATCTGCACTTAATATTTCTACAGTTGATTCATCTGGCAATATAAACGTGATCGGATAGACATATTCATAACAATCATATCCTTCATCCTCTTCATTCTCTACTTCACGACATTCCTCTTTAGCAGAAACCATCTCCTCTTCACTATTAATGATTTGAGTTTCAGTTCCTTCCTCTGTTCTATAAGTAATTTCTACAGGATATTGTAAAGAAGGTCTCTCATCAGATTCAGGGTTATCATCATACCAAGATTTGTATTCAGCCCAGCTTTCTTCATCATCAGTAGAAATTTCAATTGTTGAACCATCAGGCATTAGATATGAAACTGGATATACTAACTCAAAGCATTCGCGTTCTTTCCAGTCGTCATAATACTCGCCCCACATTTCACGACATTCCTCTTTCGCTTCTATCATCTCACCTTCACTGTTAATTGTGACTATTCTTTGATCTTGGGTACCCTCGTCTACATCAATTTCATAGATAATGTCTACTGGATATTGAAGAGAAGGCCTTTCATCAGAATTAGGGTTGTCATCATACCAAGATTTTAATTCAGTCCAACTTTCTTCATCATCAGCAGGAATTTCAATTGTTGTACCATCAGGCATTAGATATGAAACTGGATATAAAATAGAAAAACAATTTTTGTTTTTATCCCAATCTCTTTCTTGGCCGTAACAATTTTTGTATGTTTCCTCTAATCTTTCATCACTATCAATAGTAATTAATTCACCATCATTATCGGTTATTTTAATAGGATAAACAACCGAGACATCTTCATCAACCTCATAAGCTTCATAATATTCTTTTATAGATTCTTCATCTTCAAAGGTATACGTGTTGCCAATAGGAGTAGTCACCGTTATCGGAAATTCAATACTAAAACATTCCCAGTCTCTCTTATCTCTAGATTCACCTCTGCTGTAATAATCATCCTCATCAAACCGATAGTCTTTTTCATATTCTGAATAATCTAATTTTTTACCCTCTACGTCAAAATATAATTCACTGCGCTTTCCTAAACGTCCAGGTCTCCCAGCTATAGATACTTCGTAACCAAGATTTGAAGCTTTTAGGGATTGCAAATGATAATATTCAGATAAATAATTATCTTCCATCGTAGACTTTGCTGAAGATGGTAGACCCTCCATCTCAACCTCTATTTTATCATCAGCATCAATAATTGCTTGAATCAATTCTGCATCAGATAAACCTTGAGGCTCGTCTTTAGCACATCCAGCAAAAAAGAATGTTATGATAGTAAAAATAAAAACTTTTTTAAAATGGTTCATAATGTTTACCCTATTAAATTGGTAATAATAATGTTTAAAATGTAAATTTGTTACAAAATAAAAATTCTATATGTTTACTAAACATAAGATAATCATTAATTTAATACTCTATAATTAGTCTATTCAACTTTTTTAAAAACATTAAGCATATCTAACCGCACTAACAGTATTTTATTTTCTTCGTATATGTTTATTAAAAATCGTATTTCAGTCTTATTACTATTATTCTCTGTCTTAAACGCTGAACCCACTGGATTTGTAAAAGGAAAGATTATTGATATCAATAGTCAATTACCTTTAGTAGGAGCAAACATTGTAATTAAATCTACTTCAATAGGCACTATATCAGATGACGATGGATATTTTTCAATTGAATATATTCCAAACGGAAATTATTCTATATCGGTGAGCTATATAGGTTATAAGACTGTTTATTTATCTGATATCTGGGTACGACCTAATGCCTATGATTTTTTAAACGTTAAGTTAGAACAATCAATTATTCAGATTGATGATATTACTGTAGAAGAAAATTTTTTTAAAAAGTCCCTAGTAAATGAATTCCAATCTGTTTCATTTAATCGCGATGATATGAGGCGTTCTCCCGGGTCAGGACAAGAAATAACTAGAATTATTAATACACTTCCTAGTGTTGCTAGCGTTGGCGAGAATAGACAAGATATGATGGTACGTGGTGGAGGACCTACAGAGAACGGGTTTTTAATAGATAACATATACATTCCGAGTATTTCTCATTTTCAGCAGGCAGATGGAAGATCAAACGGACCGGTCGGGATTATTAATACAGACATGGTAGAAAATTTAGATTTTTATAGTAATGGTTTTTCATCAAAATATGGGAATAAGCTATCAAGCTTTGGTGATATTACATACCGTTCAGGTAATAGAGAAAAAAGTGAAGGATATGGACTCCTTGGGATGGGTGGTCTTGGTTTTTTGATAGAAGGGCCTGTATCTAATAAGGTAAGTTACATTTCATCATTCAGAATGAGCTATCTAGATATCATTGCTGATGCAATTAATGCTAGTGGTGGAATGCCTTCTTATAATGATTTTCAAACAAAAATTGATTATAAACCTAATATATACAATACTTTCTCTATATTGGTTATTGCAGGTGGCAGCTTGTATGATAGAGATAAAAAAGGCGCATTAGATGTCGGGGAAAGTGAATATGGAGAACTAAAAAATAATCAGCTAACAATAGGAATTAACTATAAAAGAATTTGGAATGAAAAAGCATATTCAAATACCAGTTTATCTATTTCAAATAAATATTCAAAAGTTAACTTTTCAAATATTAATACAGATAGTTTAGTTTTCAAGAATATTGAGGAAGCAGATATATTTAATTTTCGTCAAATAAATCATATTAAAATAGCATCTCAAACAAATTTAGAATTTGGTTTTGATGCTCAATGGACAACGCAGAATTATGATTATTTGCGAAAGTTGAATGATAGCAATATTTTCCTAGATGAAATAAAATTTGATCAAAAAGTATCAATATCTAATTATTCAGCCTTTTTTACTGTAAAGAAAAATTTAGGCAGAAAATTAATATCTTCTATTGGGCTTAGAACAGATCTTAATGATTATGAGAACACAACTTTAATTTCACCTAGAATTAACTTAGACTATGAAATAGTTAATAGTAAAACAAACTTAATATTTAACATAGGTGATTATTACCAAAATCCTCCTGCTATATACGTTGCTAATAAAACTTCAGATAGATTAAAGAGCGCTAGAGCTAGACAATATTCAGTTTGTCTTGAACATATGATTACAGCAAGTACAAAATTTTCAGTATCAGCTTATCAGAAAGACTATAATAATAGCCCCATACTTCCAAATTCAAACCTACATAATGATCCGACTTTTCTTTTCGATGAATTAAGAATGTATAATGGAATCGTTTCAGAAGGATCAGCATCATCAAAAGGGCTAGAAGTTTTAATCCAAAAAAAGAGAGTTGAAAATTTTTATGGATTAATTGGTGGCTCTATCTTTAATTCAACTTTTATCGATTTTGAAGGAATTGAAAGAAATAGAAATCATAATTATCGTTATATTTTTAATATTGTTGGTGGGTATAGGCCTAAATCAGATTGGGAACTCTCTATTCGATGGTCCTATTTTGGAGGGAGACCATATACACCAATTAATTTAGAAGCATCGATTTCAAATAACGAACAATATTCAGATGTTCAAAATTTCAATGAAAACAAAACCCCAGATTACCATTCACTTTTCGTCAGATATGAAAGAAGATATAATCTAAAGAAATCAAATTTGATTTTATTTTTTGAAATTTGGAATACATATAATCGAGAAAATATCGAAACATTCTTTTTCAGTAAAGAACGAGACTCAATAGAAAAAATACTCTATTTTAGTACAATCCCTGTTGGAGGATTTGGAATAGAGTTCTAAAATGGAAAAAAATAATGATATAAACAAATCTAGTTTTTGGGAAGACAGATATGAGAAAGGCGAAATTGGATGGGACTTAGGATCAGAAACTCCGGTTTTTTCAGCTATATCTGAAACTTTAAAACCAGGAAGTGTTTGCATCTTAGGATGCGGAAACGGTTACGATGCAATTTCCTTTAGCAAAAGAGGATTCCATGTTACTGCAGTAGATTTTGCAGAAACACCAATCAAAAACATTAATAATATTGCAAATAATTTATCTTTGACAATAAATACTATTCAAAAAGATATCTTTGATTTAACACCAAAATACAATAACAGCTTTGATTATATACTTGAACAAACTTGCTTTTGTGCTATAGATCCAAAAAATAGAGAGCAGTATAGTAATTTAGCTTATGACCTTTTGAAGGTAGGTGGAAGACTAATAGGACTATGGATGCCGTTGGATAAAGATATCAAAGAAGGTGGCCCTCCATTCGGAGTTAAAGAAGATGAGGTTAAGAAATTATTTTCAAAACAGTGGAAGATAACAGAAGACTGCTTTCCAGTACAATCAATCCAAACTCGTAAAGGAAGAGAAAAATTGATTGTCTTTGAAAAATTATAACATATCAGGCTCTGGACTTGGTCTATTTTTTAAAATTTTCTCAATTGAGCTCATTACTTTATCATCAAGAAGCCTAGCATATTCTGCTGCTTTAATATTTTCGTCTAACTGCTTAATTGTAGTAGCTCCGAGAATTACAGTGCTAACATTTTTATTTTTCAAACACCAAGCTATGCTTAATTGAGCCATTGAGATATCTAATTTTTCTGCGATCTTAGATAATTTAATTACTTTTTTAATATTCTCAGCTCCTTGTTTGGACTCTAAACCGTCTCTTAAAAACTTGTAATCAGGCAAACTCATTCTTGAGCCTTTTGGAATATTTTCATTGTACTTACCAGTTAAAATTCCTGATGCTAAGGGTGACCAAATTGTCGTACCCAATCCTTCTGTTGAAAAAAGCCCTAAGAATTCTTTTTCTAATTTTGAACGGTGAAACATATTGTATTGAGGTTGCTCCATTGTAGGCGGCGTCAACCCATATTGATGTGCTATGGAATAAGCTTCTCTAATCCTGTCAGCAGACCATTCAGAAGTACCCCAATAAAGGATTTTACCTTGTTTTGTAAGTACATCCATTGCCCGCACGGTTTCTTCAACAGGAGTATGAAAATCAGGCCTATGGCAAAAATACATATCCAAATAATCAACACGTAAACGTTTTAGTGCTGCATCGCAAGCATCTCGAATATGTTTAGTGTTTAGGCCTCTTTGGGTTACAGCTTGACCACCCCAAAAAACTTTACTTGAAACAATGTAGGTATCTCTCTGAAGACCAAGATCAAAAATTACATCACCCATAATTTTTTCTGATTCCCCAGATGCATAGACTTCAGCGTTATCAAAAAAGTTAATTCCAGAATCATATGCATGCTTCATGGTTTTCTTTGCCTTAGCTTTATCAAGTTGAAATGAAAATGTTACCCAAGAGCCATAAGATAACTCACTCACCCTTAAACCTGATTTGCCTAAATTTCTATATTCCATATGTATTTTCCTTTTAAATATATTTTAAATATATCGACACACTAATTATTTGAACGTATCGATACCTTATTTTTTGATTTGGCCCAATAATATGTTCCAAAGCCTGTAACAATCTCAAATAATGTAAATAGAATTAGGTTAACTGCTATTCCACTTGCAAAGCCATAACTATGTAAGCCTATGGAAAGTAGGTTTACACCGAACCATGCCATTATAACAACGATATTATTAAGTACCATACCAAGCGCAAATTTATCAGGTTTGGCTAAACCACTCAGTCTCATGTGAACCATCATTAACTGCCAGAGAACAATTAAAAGAGCACCATTTTCTTTAGGATCCCAACCCCAAAATCTACCCCAAGACTGATCAGCCCAAATACCACCAAGGATTGTCCCAAAAAGGGTGAAAAAGAGCGCAATCAATGTGACGCCAAACATATTATTATATATACTCTTTAATCGGACACTATCTTTTGGTACTCGTATTTTTTCGATTAAATAAATATGACCAATTAAACCGGCCATTAAAGACGTACCATAACCAAGAATGATTGTGGTGACATGAGTCGCAAGCCAAAAGTTAGAGTTCAAAACAGCGACAAGCATCTCCAAAGTATCACCATCAGCGGCATAACCAAAGCCAACATAATGAAGAAGAGATCCACTAATCGACCCAATAAAAATTCCTAAACCATCTTTTCGAATGTATTCAATAATAAGTGAAATAAGGACAATTACAACCCCGACAAAGATTACAGTTTCATAAAGAGTGGAAATTGGTGGACGGCTCATGATTACCATCCTCAAATAAATACCTAGTGTGTGAAGACAAAAACCTATTATAATTGAACAAAATGCAACATTTTTAAAAACAACAGGCTTGATCATCCAACTTATTCCCAACAAAATGAAGCCAAGTAGATAAAAAACTAAACTATTTGTAAACAAATCAGCTTCATTAAGCCATCGCTCCTTACTAAGATTTGAGAAATCTACTTTTTTCCCAACATGAGAAATAAGTCCTGTTTTATATGAACTCAAAGCAATGTTTTGATTTTCAATATTATTTTCAAATCTTGCTAGCAGGTAAGATTCTAATGATTTGATAATTTTATCTTGGTGAGGCTCTATCAATCTACCATCAAATAATTCCCAAGGTGATAGCCACAAACCTGATGAATCATTTTTTGAAGGAGGTATAATTTTAAGTGCCTTTGCAAAATCATCCGAACTAGTTTGCTGTAAGTTATAAAGAAGCAGCGCAATCTCTTTTTCAGAAACTGACCATTCTGATTCGGGTTTAGTAATGATTCCTTGGGATGTTTCAAATAATGACCCTCGATGACTCATTACGTGGGCATAGCTGATAAGCTGCCCGGGCTCAACGTGAAGATTAGTTGCTAAATCTGAATCATAAACTGAAAAAAGAGGAAGTAGACAACTTAGACTAGATACTATTTCTCTAAATTTCATTACATTTTGATATATTTCCACCAATTGACTTTCAAAAACATCTCTATCAACTTCTTTTTTTTCAAAAATTTCTCTAATAAGGGGTAATTGCTTTTCAATACCTGGAAATAATTCATTATAACTATATTTATGAAAGTTATTTGTCCAAGTTAGACCTAAGGCATTAACAACTTCTGGGTTTCTAAGATTAAATACTTTTTGATCCAGCCCTTTTTCAGGGTGCGTAAACAAATTTAAAAGCCAATCAATAGCAGAAAGGTTCTCATGTTTAATTTTTCTCTTACCATAAAAAGCTAAGGATTGATTTCTAGCAAATGAATCGAGAGGCTTTATTCTACCACCTTCTTGAATTGGAATATCACTAACAAAAAAACTCTCTGCTGATAAGCTACTATAAAGCATAATGGTAGATGCTATTATGCTTATTGAAATGACTGAAAGATTTTTCATTTTATACTCTTTTTAAAAAGATTAGGCATACTAACCAACATGTGCAATAATAATCCAATAGACATTATAATACTCGAAATATAGGGGAACAATCTTCCATAGTTCTTAACGGCTGCTAGCACTGTTGTTTCTTCACCACTTGGACTTTCAATAAATGAAGCTTGATAAAACGTATAACCTTCGTGCCTTAAAGGTTTATTCATTTCAATTAAGACCGGCCTTGGAATATTATTTTCTATTAAATTTATATTTGAACTATAACTTTTAGCCACCTCTGTTCCAGGGTGCATAACTTTCTTAAAATCTTTCAACTCGATAGCAAATGGAAGATATGTTTTTTTCTTTTGCAAGTTCATTACATACTGTCTTCCATCGATATTAATAGTAGCTGGAACCGATTGCCCAAAAATAAGCCCGTATATACCATCTGATTCTGTAAAACTACCAGAAACCTGATAAATGATTCCAGGACGGTTTTTCATATCGTCTTTATCTCTTTTTATTTTTTTTAAAATAAAATTTTTCAACATCCCCCTAAACTGAATACCTGAGGGACTTGTTAGAGGCTCTAACGTTGCATTATCCATGTAATCCAATATTGTGATGTCAAAATCTAATTTTTCATGCATCAAATTATTGCCATTTTTGAACAGCGCCTGTCCAAAAACAAAATATTGGTCGTAATTCACGTCCGAGATATCAATGATAGCTAGCTCTGTTATATTATAATCATCTACCGTATTCGACTTTGAACCTTCTTCAATAACCATACTACCTTCAGAACTGAATATAGCTGTCATACCAGCACCTACAAGGAGCATTACACCACCAAGGTGCACAATTATCACACCAATCTTTTTTATTTTCCATAAATTTTGTTTAAACATCATTGATACTAGATTAACTAACATTAACGCTAGTACAATTCTCCCACCAGGAAAAGGAATCGGGCCAAAAGAAAAGAAATATGATGAAAAGAATTTCAGCTGAGATGCGTATAAGCCAATATCTCTCTGAGACACAGTGCCCACAACAACTAAAATCATTAGCCAGACTAAGCTATAAACAAATAACTTTGGACTACTCAATAATTTGATTATTTTATTTCCCACTAGTATCAACTTCCTATTGAAGAGCAAAATTTTTCAAAGACAGATTCTAGTTCAACGAGCCCTTGTTGACTAACGGTAAGTTTTATAAAGAATGTTTTATTGCCAGTAGGAAGAACGGCTGCAATTATCGCTTTTTCTTTATTTAAATTATTTACCATTTTGAATATCCTAAATGCGCCCATTTTACTTTCTCCAGCCTCGGAAATTTCAAGAATTTGATTTTCAGATATTGGATCTAGATTTATTTGACCTCTCCACCTATTTACATTTGCTAATAGGCCTCCACTAATGCCGCTTAAAGAAACAATAGAAAGGTCACCGACACCTTTTGAAAATGGGACATCAAAGCTAGCTAATCTCATAGAATGCCCTTTTGATGGAATCCAACCTTTCGGTAAATCCCAGGTTAAGTTACTTATTACTTGTTGTTGGTTCTCTTCACTTGATTGGGCTTGATTTATACCAAAGTCTTTTTTCGGAGTTCTATAATATTGGATATGTCGACTGTTATCACATCCAACAAAAAAGATAATAGCAAGACATAGGCTATGTTTTTGAAAAATCATCATATATTATTTATTCATCTACCTAAACGATTAGTGCTAATTTGATTTATTAGCGTAAAATAAATAAAGTATTATTGCTAAAAAATTAAATAAAAGTTCTATGCCCGTTAGAATCTTGTTTTCGACATAAAATGTTATGTAAGGATCTACAATCATCTCCCAGATTGGAATATTACCGTTTTCTGGTTTTATTGGAAATAAATAATAGTCTGTATTATTCATAGGATACATCCATTTAATTCCAACAGTTCTAGCCGTAATATAATCTGTAAAAAGATGAACATTTGAACCTATGAAAAGTATAACAAAGAATGTTTTTATATTTTCATCTTTTCTCAAAAAACCCACCAACCAGCCAAAACCACAAATGACAATCCAAATAGAAGGTGTATGAAGTATACTATGATGTTCAACTACAGACTTAGACCATAGACCATCAATATCAGGAATTACTGCAGCAATCAGCCATAAGATTAACCACTTTTTCTCAAAAACTTTTAATCTATGTAATAAGTAACCTGTTGCTAAATGAGAATTAATAAACATATTTCTGCTTATAAATTTTCAAAAATTAAACCACTAGTTCAATTTTTCTTTTTACGAAACTTTCTATTGTCCATAGAACGTTTTAATCGATTTTTAGGTCGATTACTAGATTTGCTTTTCTTATAACTATCCTTCCTCGTTCTATCTTTTCTATTTGCTGGCGCTGGCCTAGAACCTTCAATTTTAACAATTGTCCCATTAAAGTTTTTTCCATTTAGTGCCCCAGCTAGCGATTTAGAAAATTTTTCATCAATTTCAAAAAAGGAAAAACCTTTCATTATTTCAATTTTTCCTATTTCCATATTTTTTGATTTTAGATTGTCGTTAATTAAACCTATTAATTTGACAGGGTTAACATTGTTTTTTGAACCAACATTAATATGAAATCGGCTAAACTTGACTCTGCTAGATCTATCTTTATTATTTCTAGATTTATCTCTACTGTTTCTAGATCTATCCCTATTGCTACGATTTTTTCTTCCACCACCATCCCTGGAATCTTTTGAGTTAATATTTATATCTCTAGCATTTTTGTAATAGGAAACAAAACGGTTAAATTCTGCCGATACAAATTGCTTAATTAATTGTTCTCTAGATAAGCCTTCTAGCTTTTCATTTATTGTATCAAGAAATGGTTCTATCTTTTCATTATCAACTTGCACGCTTTTAATCTTTTCAATTAAAGAAAATAATTGTTTTTTACAAATATCTTCTCCGGTAGGAACTAATTTTTTTTCAAAACGGACACCTGACAATTTTTCAATATCTCTAACCTTCCGAGTTTCTCTGGAATGAACAATTGCAATAGAGATGCCTTTTCTTCCCGCTCTTCCTGTTCTACCGCTTCTGTGGGTGTAGACCTCAGGGTCATCTGGTAGATTAAAATTTATTATATGAGATAAGTCGTTTACATCTAAGCCCCTAGAAGCGACATCGGTTGCAACCAATAGCTGCAATTGCCCTTTCCTAAATTTTCTCATTACATCATCACGCTGAGATTGAGACAGGTCACCATGCAATGCATCAGCATTATAGCCATCATATACTAACTTACTTGCAATATCTTTTGTTTCTCTTCTTGTTCTACAAAATACTATTCCGTAGATGGTTGGATTAATATCAGCAATTCTTTTAACGACTTCATATCTGTCTCTAGCTTGAACCATGTGTACAATGTGTTTGACATTTGTAGATGCAGTATTAACAGGGTCAACTGCAACCGTTACTGGATTATTCATATACTGCTTAACAATAGATGATAATTTTTTAGGCATTGTAGCGGAAAAGAATAGCTTTTGATTATCAGTAGATATTTTTGATAAAATAAAATCTAGATCATCTTTGAAACCCATGGATAACATCTCATCTGCTTCATCAAGTATTACTCGCTCCACTCTGTCGATGAAAAGCTTTTTCCTTTTTAATAAATCTTTTGTTCTACCTGGTGTTCCTACAACAATTTGAGAGCGCTTTTTTATAGCTCTAATTTGCACTTCCATGCTTGCACCTCCATAAATAGGCACAACACCAAGATTGTCAACATATTTAGAATAAGTTTTTATATCACTAGTAACCTGCATGCACAATTCTCTAGTTGGGCATAGAATAAGAGTTTGTGTTCTTGAATCAGACAGGTCTGTTAAATGAATCGAAGGAATTCCAAAAGCAGCGGTTTTTCCTGTTCCAGTTTGCGCAGAACCAATTAAATCATTATTAGAGTCCATTAATAATGGAATTGTTTTTGCCTGAATTGGTGTCGGTTTTACGAAACCAAGTTCACTCAGTGATTTTGTAATTTGCTTACTTAATTTTATATCGTTAAAGGTTTCCATTTACTATCTTCTTTCGACTGTTTTTTAAAATACGCTAATCAGTCTAGGGAACACCAAAAATCAATATCACAAAAGGTGTGCATATAAGGCTGTGTTAGGACGAGAATATAGCAGTTAAATAGTTAGGTCACTATGGAATTGGACCGACAATAAAATCCATTAGAATCTCTTGCCCAAAATCCGATGGAAAGGTTTTCAAGAGATTCTGGTCTAGATCATAAAAACCCAAAGTCCCAGCTGTTCCAACAGAATCTTTTTCTCTCCACCATAATTTGTCTATTCCATCCTCATTAAAATCATTAAAAACAAATTGATAGAGACCGTCCTCGAGTTTTATCATAACATCATAATCTGTATTATCTAGAAATTGAGATTCAGAATAATATACCTTTTTCTGATAATCATGAATGCTAAATGCATTTTGCTTAGCCCTTCCAAAATTATTTGTTTTTAATTTTATTATGAAAGTTGTTGGAAATACTGGAGGTATGTTAACATTTGAAATAATTTTATTATCAATCTCATTCTCATCTTTTCTTCCATTTATTGTCGCTGCTTCAACAAAAAAACTTTGATTTTTTTTTAAACCGGTCCAATCATTTATTGGTAAAATAATAGTCGTACTATCCAAAAATTTCAAATCACCTGTCCAGTGGTGTATTGTTTTTTTTCCAAATTCAAGACCATAATAAAACTTTATTCTTCTAATTTGTTCTGTTCCAATATTTCTAATCAATACTTTCGCGTCACCTAATGTTGGGTTAATTCTGGAAAATCTATCATGAGAACTCGGATTTATAATATCCAATATTTCTAAATTTCTTTTAAAGTTCGGAGGCCCGAAAGAAAATAACTGGTGACTAATTCTATAAATTCCATCTTTTTCATCAGAATCTTCTATTTTCTCTATTTCATAATCAAATTTAATTGTCTGCCCAGGATTAACTAAGTGCGTGAGTTCAAATATTTCTTCATGTACTTTTGTACCAGGGCACCAACCTGCTCTATCAAATGGCCAAGTACCACCCTGGGGGTATATTGGATTGTTCCCACAATCTTCCCATATATTCCAGGTATGTTCTTTTGAATCATTAATGATATAATGATGCGATTTACTTACCCATTCACAACAATAGTTAGGACCCTCGTGTCCATGCCCACTTATTATCGATTTAATACTAAACTCAGATGCTAGTGGATCAAGATCTACTCTTCTGGGTTTTAAAACTTTATTCTCAGATATTTCACCATATTTGTACGTGTATCCGTAATGCCCATCATACGCTCCTAATGGATATAAGTTTTTAACTGACATAGAATTGCGAGGTGGAAGACCTTTAATAAAATGAAATTTAAGATCTAACAGTTCTTGATTATTACCTATATGTAATTCTTTTTCGCCTCTTAAAAGTGGCGCATAATCTGTCAGGTCATAAACCCATTGCCAACCCTCTTTTCCGCCCATCTTCAGCCTTTTACCGTATGGAGTAACAAAACTTCCAAGTTTAAAAATTTCAACAGTATCACCAACAGGAACAAAAAGCATTGCGTCCCAAATATAATCCCATTCGCCACAATCGTATTTATCTGCTTTCGTCATGGAATCACATTTAAGAGTTTGAATCATTAATATTTTTCTCCAATTATTTTCTGGTTCAGGAAAATTGACTTGGACTTCATACTGTGCGACCCAACCTTCAGGACTAGGGGTAGAAAAACTAATCGGATTAATTGTTAAGGTATCCTCTGGGAATGATTTTCCACACATTAAAACAAAGAAAAAGATTATGGAAAAACGAGTTTGGATAAAACTTTAATGAAAAAAGTTAGATAATCATGACTGATTACGAGTAAAAACCGGTTTCATTTTTGATGAAAGAGAGGGATTAAATGAATAGCCATCTAGATTAAATGATAATATCTTTTCGGAACTGTCAATTCTATTATCAATGATATATCGCGCCATCATTCCCCTTGCTTTTTTTGCATAAAAAGATATCATTTTCATAGTACCATTTTTTATTTCTTTAAACACTGGAGTAATAACAGAACTTTCAAAAAATTTATTACTAATTGATTTAAAATATTCATTTGAAGCACAATTAATAATTACTTTTTGTTTGTGGCTTTTTAATTCATTTGAAATATTCATTGCAATACTACTCCCCCAGAAATCATACAGATTTTTTCCTCTACTGTTCTGAAGTTTAGTGCCCATTTCTAACCTGTAAGGGAGCATAAGATCTAACGGTTTTAGCACCCCATAAAGGCCTGAAAGTATTCTAACATTATCTTGCGCAAAAATAACATCTTTTTCGGATAAGCTTTCTGCATTTAAGCCAGTATATGTATCACCTTTAAATGAAAAAAAAGCTTCTCTGGATATGCTCGGGGCATAATCTGAGGTCCATGATTGAAATCTTTCCCAGTTGAGTGTAGATAGATTTTGACTAATTCCCATTAAAATTTGGAGTTGGTCAGGTTTATAATCCTTTAAAATATTAACTAACCTATTGGAATCTTCTAAAAATACAGGCTTTGTGTAAGCGCTACCTTTGGCAAAGCAATCGGTTGAAAGTTTTTTAGCAGGAGATAATACAGTTATCATAATTTTAATTTATTAAATAATCTGCATAAACATAAAACATTGTTTATGAAAAATTTAAATGCTTATAATACATTTTTAAATTCTCTTTTTTTTAATTTTTTTTTAAAAAAAATGGAGACTGAATAAAGATCCTAAAACCATTGCTCACTTTATTCATTAAAGCATCAATATCTTCATCCTTAAATAATTGAGCTTTTTTTATAGTTCTAATTTTTTTCATTTTTGATTTTGAAATGACATATAAGCATTTTTTATAATAATATTATCAGCAGTTTATTTAAAGAAACCAGTACAATCTTATTCTTTCTTTTATCCAATTTACATTGTTTGGAACTTTATATTTCATCTCCCAATTTTGATACAGCGGTATTAGTATTGGACCAATAATTATTCCACCCGAAATATAGTTTTCTTCAGGCAGGCTACTCCCAGCCGCAAAATCAAAAAACACATCTGGAGAGAAAAATTTAGGAAATGATTGCCTAACGCGCACCATAAAAATATTATTATCCGATGAAAGAAATGGATTTTCAATATTAATTCCTCTAATCCCTCCACCATTGTAGACCTTCTCGATAACACTTAACCTGTTTCCAGCGTTTCGATCCCATACATAGTTATCAAAATCAGGGTTTATAGAACCGCTTAAAAAATAATGGTATTGCTTGGGATTATTTTTTAAGTGTAAAAATGATCCAGCATCTAATTGAATTTTTGTTTTCAACCCTTTTGAAAAAGTTTTTTCAAGACTTGCACCAATGTCAAATTTTGCAAAATTATTACCAGCATGAATCTTTGAAAAAATCTCATATGAACTTGAGAAAGATGGCTCCCAAAATGTCCCTAAACGCAATTTGACTGTTCCAAATTTTCCAACATTGTAAATATTAGGATTCAAAGCTATTGTAGATTTTATATCATGATAATTGAAAGATATCTTAATATTATTTTGCTTATAGGGTTTTCGATATCTATCATTCTTTTTTGCCGTAAAAATAAATTTGATACTTTCTCTACCTCCACGAGAATCAAATACAGATTCGAATGAACCTGCACTCAAAAATCCTAAATTATAAAATTCTTTTTTTGATCGAATAATACCATTTATCTTTTTATTTTTATCACCATAAAGCACAAATGCATTTAAACTCTTCCCACCAAATCCAGCATCCCCACCATAAGAAAATAATAGACCATTTAGATTCCCATCATATGAGTTATAAGTTGGTAGCCAAGGACTAATATTTACATCTACATTATTATAGGTAGGTTTATCATAAATAAAATGAGGTTTTAATGGCCTCTTTGTCGAATTATTTGCTCTATTTACATCCGGCATATATTGATCAGGGTCAATAATAATTTTTTCACATCCGATTGGCGTTTCTAGTATATAGCTATCTCCTTGAAAGCTCACCCACTCTTTGCCAATTTCCTTATTACGTTGATCATAAAATGCAACTTCAATAGGTACATCAAAATTTCCATTATTTTTTATAATGAATTTCCCATTTTTTTTATTAGCCATATAATCAATGTATGTAGTACTATCAATCAAATTTTCGAAAAACCAACTTACATCATCATCAAGGTGTTTATTAAAAGAAGTAATTAAATCATTAGATTTGGGATGCTTGAATTTCCAAGATTCGAAATAATCTTTTAAAATTATATCTATCTTACTCTCACCTATATAATGCTGAAGATATCTCATCATCACAGCGACTTTTGAATAATTTTGACCATAATTACGATATGAATAATTTTTATTGGATGAAATATTTAAAGGCTGCGCACCATCTTTAAGAGCATTGGAAGCATAATTAGAATACTGAAAATGAGGCATATTATAATTTTTACCAATCCCAATTTTGTTTTGTAAAACATCTGAAAAAACTAATTGCGCATTCCTTTTAAAGTATTTTTTTTCCCAATATCGAATTCCAGAATATTCTGTCAGGCCCTCATCCATCCATGCATAATCCCTTTCGTTTGTACCTAAAATCCCATAAAACCAATTATGTCCCACTTCATGCATAATAACATATTCAAGTAAGTCTTCCGATGGCGAACTTGAAATTACAGTTATATTAGGATACTCCATTCCACCACCAGCTGACATATCTCCATCTACAGCTGAAATATGATTATAAGGATAATCCCCGTAAAACCTACTATACCAAAGGCCAGAATCATGCATATAGTCTAATGACTTGCGCCACATCCATGCGTTTTTTGGTAGATACATGCTCCATAATGCAATTTGTTTGCTGGAATCATCAAGCCAGAGTTCACCTTTTTGTACAATCCAGTTCGGATCAGCAAACCAAGCAAAATCATGAACATTATTTTGTCTAAAATGAATGGTTTTGTTTGGATAAACTTTTAATGAATCTTTTTCAGTACTTTTCTTTTTTTTATCACTCTTTGATTTCTTCTCTTTGAAGTGTTTTGCTAATTCTTTTTTTGTAAGATTTTTTAATGAGTCACCAATACTTGAAAGTGAATCTAACCAGGCAAGCTCTTCTTTCTCATTAATCATATCCCCGGTAGCCATTATTCGATAATCCTCTGGTAGAGTAATTTTTACATCAAACGTACCAAATTCGCTGTAAAATTCTCCCATATTTAAGTATGGCATTGGATGCCAACCCTCATTGTCATAAACAGCTGGTTTGGGATACCATTGCGTTATTTCAAAATGTTTTCCTGAATGACCAAGCCTTGAAACCACTTTTGGTAGTTTAACAAAAAATGGAGTTTCAATTTTTATTTCTTGTCCCGGAGAAAGTGGTTTTGGAAGATTAATTTTTGCAACGTCAACCCATTCCACATGAAAATTCCAATTAGCTTTTACACCATCAACGTAAAAATCTAGACTATCTATATATCCCCGATCCTTTTCTTTTGTATAAAGAAAACGCGTACTACCAAGCCTAATAAACTGTTTTGCTAATGCTGTCGAGTCATTTTTATAGGCATTTGGCCAGAGATGAAACCAAATAAAATTTAAGGTGTCTCTACTATTATTTTTGTAGGTTATTTTTTCAAAAGCTGATAGAGTTTTATTGGAGTCATTCAGAGTAACATCAATATCATATGTAACATCTTGTTGAAAATATTCTTCACTATGAATAAAAGAGAATAATAAAAACATGAATAAAGTATAGTACTTCATCTAATTAAAAAGATTGTTAAATAAATCAGCTAGTCTAACTCCCGCTTGCATTAATCTCATATCTAAAATTGGTTTTGTTACAAACAAATAATTATAAGTTAGGTTATTGGTTTCAAAATTATAACATACGCTCCTATACTTTTTAGATTCATTCGCATAAAATTCGAAATCTTTAACTAGCCATTTAATGCATTCTGATTCATTAAACTCTAAATTTAAAAAATGTGCATATTCAGTATAACTTAAATTCTGATGTTCAATTAATTTCTCATCCCAAACCTCATGCAAGTTGGTGTCCTCACCAAACCATTTTACTTTTATATCGTTGCCCCCTCTATCCTTGCCATTACCAACATGTAGAGGCTGATGTAAATCACCAACAAGATGTATTAACCACTTAATAGCCTGTTTTTTTTCTTCCAAACTCATGTCTGCAGAGTTGGCATTTTTAGAAAATTCATTTATTTTATCTACTAATTTCCCAGAATGCTTTCCAATTTCATAAACTTCTCCATCAGGAATAGTAGCCCAATGCCAATCATAAGCATGGTCCCAATTAGGATCTGATTTTATTCTATCTGCCCATATGCTTATATAAGCTAAGTCATGATGACCAATAATATTTTTGATTTGACGTTTTGCTTTATTTGACAACCTATCTTCAGCAACTTTTCCTACAATACGATGGCCGGTATTACCCCATCCGAGGAGGGTTGAAAAAAGGGTAAGGATTGATAATATTTGCTTCATTTCATTATGTGGTGAAAAATTAGATATAAAACATTTTTCTAATGTAAAGAAATTTTTTAAACAAATTATGAAATAATATTTATTGAATATTCCTCTTCTTTTTAATCTCCCTATAGGCATCACTAAGAGCTTTAAATTTCTCTTCAGCTGTTTTTTGTATTTCTTTGCCTAAGTGAGCAACTTTATCTGGATGATATTTAACTGCCATCTTTCGATAAGCTTTTTTTATTTCACTATCAGTAGCACTTGATTCAATTTCTAGTATTTTATATGCGCTATCCATGTCTTTTATAAAAATAGCTTTAATTGATTCATAGTCTTTTTTACTAATATTTAAATATCCGGAGATAGTGTTAATCACCTTCACTTCTTGAGGATGGATTTCTCCATCAGATGCGGATAGACCAAAAAGAACATGTAGAAGTTCGAGTCTGCTAGGATGATCCATAGACTTTTGTATCTGCCCGCATACTTCTGCAACACTGTAATCTTGTTTTAATATTTCTTGGAACATTTTAATAAAGACACTGGATTGCTTCGAACTAAGATTGCGTTTTAAGAAACTTTTTACATAGTCTAATTCCGATTTAAGAAGTTTGCCATCAGCTTTCATAACCTTTGCAAAAAGAACCAAAAGAGAGACCATAAAATCTCCGGCCTGAGATTGTTTTATACTTTTGTAAGAGCTCTGATCTCCAGATCCTGCAAAAATGACACCTAAAATCCCACCAATTGGACCGCCAAATGCCCAACCCAAGGTTCCCCACAGTATTTGCTTTCCTGATATCATTATTTTAGACTGAGTACTTTTCCTTTTTACGTGCGGACATGCGTTTGTTTTGATCAAGCTCCATTTTTCTAAGCCTTATTGATAGCGGCGTAATTTCAACTAGCTCATCTTCTGCAATAAATTCAATAGATTGATCCAACGATAATCTTTTAGGAGGACGAAGAGTTACAGTATTATCAGAACCAGAGGCTCGCATGTTAGAAAGCTTCTTTTCTTTTGTAATATTAACATTCAAATCTTCCGGCCTATTTCTTTCGCCAATTACCATTCCAGAATAAACTTCCGTACCTACATCTACAAACAATTCGCCACGATCAACCATCCCAAGGCAAGCAAAAGTAGTTATTTTCCCAGAACGATCAGATACAATGGCTCCACTTTTTCGCTGCGGTATTGGGCCAAACCAAGGAGCATAACCATCAAACAGTTTATTCATTATTCCAGCGCCCTGAGTATCCGTCATGAACTGAGAACGAAACCCAATTAAACCCCGAGAAGGAATAGAAAACTCCATATTAACTCTACCACTTCCATGGTTTTGTAAATTTGTCATACGTCCTTTCCTTGTAGATAATTTTTCTGTAATCGTACCAACCTTATCTTCAGGAATATCAAGGAACACTTTCTCCATCGGTTCTAATGTTTTACCACCTTCTTTTTTTGTAATAACACGTGGCTTTGATACCATTAATTCATAACCCTCTCTTCTCATTGTTTCAATGAGAATAGCCATTTGCAATTCCCCTCTACCACGTACCTCAAAAGCATCAGTCCGCTCAGTTTCTAATACCTGTACAGATACATTTGAGAGGATTTCTTTATCTAGTCTTTCTTTAATATGACGCGTAGTCAAATACTTACCTTCTTTTCCTGCAAATGGGCTATTATTAATATAAAATAACATTGATACTGTTGGCTCATCGACTTCAATCCTTGGTAACGGCTCAGGATTTTCATTACTGGATATGGTGTCACCAATAGTAATACCCTCGATACCTGCAACAGCAATAATATCACCAGCTTCAAGTTTTTCAACTTTGATTTTATCCAAGCCGTCAAATGTATAAAGCGTTGAAAATTTTTGATTATGCAAAATATTATTTTCACTACACAACGCATAAGTACCATTCATATCAAGCGTACCATTATTTAATCGACCTATTGCAACCTGACCAACATATGAATCATAATCGAGACTAGTGATCAAAAATTGAGATGCTTTATTATCATCAGCAATTGGCCCTTGTATTTTTGTTAATATCGTATCAAAAAGAGGTTCCAAAGATGTAGAACCATCATCTAATGCATTGTGAGCAATTCCATCTTTAGCATTAGTATAAATTATTGGAAATTCAATTTGAGCTTCGGTAGCGTCTAAATCAATAAATAAGTCATATACCTCATCGACTACTTCCTCAATCCTAGCATCAGATCTATCAATTTTATTTATAATAAGAATTATAGGAAGATCTTTTTCTAGAGCCTTCTTTAATACAAACCTGGTTTGAGGCAAAGGCCCTTCACTGGAGTCAACTAATAGCAGAGCGCCATCAACAAGGTTAAGGCTTCTTTCTACTTCACCACCAAAATCAGCGTGACCAGGGGTATCCATGATATTAATTTTTATGTCTTTATAATTAATAGCGGTGTTTTTAGCCGTTATTGTAATGCCTCTTTCTTTTTCAAGATCCATCGAGTCCATCACTCGGTCTTCAACATTTTGATGTGCTTGAAATGTTCCACTTTGTTTCAATAAACCATCAACTAGTGTAGTTTTTCCGTGATCAACATGTGCAATAATTGCAATGTTTCTAAAATTTTCTTTTCTCAAAATAAATACCTATCATTTGTTTAAATTAAAATAATTTTCAAAACTCAAAAAAAAACCCGCCATAAAGACGGGTTTTCTTGAAGTAGCGGGGGAAGGATTCGAACCTCCGACCTTTGGGTTATGAGCCCAACGAGCTACCAGACTGCTCCACCCCGCGATCATTAATTTTTATCTATATTAAATAGCGGTCGAAAGATAAGCTAAGTAAAAAATTTATACAACAGTTACAATTAATTATTTGATAAAAAACAATGTATACAATACCTAAATATATTTTTAGGATAAATGACATTAGATTAATAAGATTTGGTCCCATACACCGGAACAATAAATATGTCAAATAATAAAGAATTAGACGCTCTTCTCCAGATATTATCTGGAGAACAGACAATTATCCAGCGTACAGATCAAAAAGCGTTTACGCTTCTATCTATTCTTGGTGCTTTTATGGTGTTTTTTATTGTCCATTTTACAAAAATGCAACTCGACATGGTCATTTTTTCACTTATTATGATCTATTTTCCAGCGGCAATGGGAACAATTTACTTTTTGGTGCGAGTTTTAATACCCAGGGTTAGGGGAGCAAAAGAAAAAAATGATAATCCAGATGAAGAACAAACTGAAGATATCAACCCTACTTTTTTTGCTGGAATTAGTCAGTTCAACTCCCCAAATGAATATGCTAAATATCTAAAATCGATAGCAAACGATGAAAAAAAATTATACAAAATGTTTTCTGCTCAAGTATTTTCGTTAGGGTTAATCAATCAGCGCAAAAACAATAGTCTTAGAAAATCAATGGTATTTTTCGTTACTGCTTTGGTCTCCGAACTGCTGATTATAATGTATTTAGCATACCTAAGAGCCTATTCTTATCTTGATGACAGAATCTATCAATTTATTTACGGTATAATATTTATCAGTGTGGTTGCCATAGCTTTAGCACGATATGATGTCATTAGCAAAGTACGAAAGTCATTAAACATATGAGCAAAAATATTTTAATTATTATACTTAGCTTTCTGGCCGGATGCATACCTCCATCCTCGAGCATACCTGGCCCAAAAGGTGATACTGGCCCAAAAGGTGATACTGGTCCAAAAGGAGCGCAAGGGCCAAAAGGAAATAATGGCGAAAGCGTTCCCTCAGAATTATTAAAAAAATTAGAAAAGTCATTAAATAATTCAAATAATGAAACAATTGTAGGTACTTTAGCTTACAGCTTTGGCATTGCGCCACGAATAACTGGCTTTTCCTATTTAACTTCCTCAGGCAAAGTTTTTAAGTTAGAAAATAAAAACCCTCAAAAATTTGGTAGTGAAATAAAATTCATTACTCAAATATCAACAAATCAAAAATTTGTTTCATTTGGTCGCACGACTTATGGCGATGACATAAAACAACTTTTCACTGCGGTTTCAACAAATGGTGATATATACATTTCTGAAAAATTAGATTCTTGGACAAAAGTAGTTACCATTCCACTTAGCAATTAAATTTTTAATGATTAACTTTTGATTATGGGCATAATCACAAAGTTTATCGGAAACAAGCTTGTCAAAGCTGCTATCAAATCTGGTCACATTCCAGCAGAAACACCTTCCAATGAGGAGGAAAGACTTGAAGACCTAAAGCGTTTAAAATTAGTAGAACAAAATATTAATAAAGATAAACGCTATTCTAGTTTTCCAAAATTAGCCGCTACATTAACAGGCTGTTCTCAGTCAGCAATACACATACTTGATGACGACACCCAACATTGTAAAGTAAGCTATGGTAAAGATTTACCGACAGAAATCATGACAAAAGAAGCGCCAAGACAACTTGCAATATGTTCTCACGTATTAAACAATAATTCAAAACCCTTGGTAATAAGTGATGTATCAATTGATGAAAGGACAAAACACGCATATGCCTTAGCACCGGGTTTTCCGAGATTTTATGCTGGTAGCCCAATTATATCAAAGTCGGGTTTTACACTTGGAACATTTTGTGTTTTTGATGACGAACCTAAAATTCTTGAACATTCAAAAATTGATGCGTTGCGAATGCTGGCAGACCAGTTTATAAATATTTACGAATCATCAAATGAGTTCGCTGTAAATGATATTGACATAAATACTAATTCAGAAAAAATCATTGGAGAATATTATTCATCAGCAACTATTTTATTTTCTGATTTTGTAGGATTTACAAAAAAAACTGAGAAATTAGATCCTGGTCAATTAATTGAAATTTTAGATTCATTTTTTAGTGGTTTTGACAAAATTATGGATAGATTTTCTATTAAAAAAATTAAAACCATTGGCGATGCATATATGGCTGCTGGAGGTATTCCTGATCTTAATTCAAATCACGCAGATAGAACTGTGATGGCAGCTATTGAGATGATAAACTATGTAAGGGGAATAAACTTTCAACAAAAAGCGCTAGGAAATGAACCTTGGGAAGTCAGAATAGGGGTACATACTGGTCCTATAATCGCTGGAAAAACATCAAGTGAGTTTGATATTTGGGGAGACTCTGTAAACATCGCTGCAAGATTAGAAAGTAGCGGAAAAAAGATGCGGGTTAATTGTTCAGAAGAAACAAAGTCGCATTTAAAAAACGCCTATGACTTTGAGACAAAGAGAAACGTTGAATTAAAAGGAAAAGGACAAGCGACTACTTTTATTATCAAAGATCAAACCTAATAAGCATATTTATTAATCAAAGGTTTTAAGCTACCACAAGACTACTAATAACAATAAAAAATTTGGAACTTTTTAAACTATCTTAAGTTAGTAATAATAGGAGCAGGCTTTTAGTATGACACCTTTCCTCCTCTTTGGTTTCACCCCTGCCTGCTCCTATTATTTTTTTCTAAATGACAATCTAATTGGTAAGCCCTTTAAGTCAAAATTTAACCGTATCTGGTTCAGAAGAAAGCGTTGGTACGAAACCTTTATTAATTTTGGATAATTAGCAAATAAAGCAATTACAACAGGCTGCTTGTGAACTTGGACACAATAATTTATTTTAATCACCTTGCCTTTTTCAGCTGGAGGAGGGTTTTCGTTCATAGCTTTTTCAACCAAAGAATTCAACTTGTTTGTTGGAATAGAATTTTTTGATCTTTCGTAAACTGACCATGCGGTCTCCAAAACTTTATTAATTCTTTGCCTGGTTGTGGAAGATATAAAAATAATTGGAAAATGATCTAATTCCTTATACTGTAAACGAATCTCTTCCTCAAATTCTTTCATTGTACTTGTGGATTTTTCAATTTTATCCCATTTATTCACAACAAAAATCAGTGCCTTGCCCTTACCTATTACATAATCAACAATTGACTTATCTTGCTTACCAAAACCTTTTTCTGCATCAATTAGAACTAAAGCAACATTACAACTAAAAATTGCATTTTGTGTTCTAAGACTACTGTAATATTCTATTTTATCTTTTATTTTGGACAATTTTCTAAGTCCAGCAGTATCAACTAATGTAATTTCATTCCCATGCCATTTTAAATATGAATCAATAGCATCTCTTGTCGTACCAGCTATTGGAGTTACAATTGTTTGTTCTCTTTGCAAAAGAGCATTCGTAAGAGATGATTTTCCCACATTTGGCATTCCAACGATTGCTAATCTTAAATCTTCGGGATTGTCATATTCTTCATTAGTTACTCCTAAACCAAGCTTCCCAAGAACGGCATCAAGAAGATCTCCGGTTAATCTACCATTAAGCGCAGAAATAGGATATGGTTCTCCAATTCCTAAATGATAAAAATTTTGAACTATTGAATCGTATTTCATTGTATCAACTTTATTAACTACTAACAAGTGTGGACGATCACTTTCTCGAACAAATTGAGCAAGGGTAAGATCACTAGAAGTTGCGTCAACGCGACCATCAATCATAAGAAGAATTAAATCTGCTTCTGAAATTGCTAATTTTGCCTGCTCCCTTACAGCCGCATTGAAAATATCAGTATCTTCTGGTATGAATCCGCCCGTATCTATAAAACGGAGTTTTTGTCCGCACCATTCCATTTCTCCATAGATTCGATCTCTGGTTATACCCTCAGTTGCATCTACGATTGCCTGCCTTTGGCTCAAAACACGATTGAAAAATGTGGATTTACCGACATTCGGTCGACCAACTATTGCTATAAGGGGAGTTGACATATATAAAAATACTTAATTTAAACTAAAATCATTACCAATAAATCAAGTCAAAACTTGAATTATTCTAAAAAAAATTAATTAATCAAGCAGCATCATTTTTTTAGTGGAACTAAACTCGCCTGACTGAATTGAATAAAAATAAACGCCTGTGGAAACTTTTTGCTTATTATTATTCTTTCCATCCCATTTTACACTTCTGAAACCTGCGTTTTGATATTCATTAGCCAATGTTTTTACTATTTTCCCCATTGTATTATAGACAGTAATTTTCACGTGACTACTAATTGACAACTGATATCTTATTTGAGTGCTTGGATTAAAAGGATTTGGATGATTTTGATATAACCTGAAAACAGATGGATTGATTTCGTTTTCATTTTTTAATGTTGATGCCGATATACAATCAAACAACGAGCTGTAAAACTGAGTTGAATAATTAACATCGTCAACAATATAACCGCAACCGCTAATCATACCACAATGATTATTTACCCATGCAAATCCTAATGCCATATCACAAAGGCCAAAATCCACGCCAGAGAGATCATTCACATTTCCTGGGCTTTCACAGGTGATAAGTTCATACTCTTGATAGTAATCAGCATAACAACCGCCACAATAGTTAGCGGAACATTCAGCACTATCACTTGAAGAACAATTTGAAACTGTGCAAGGATCAACAAAACAGCTTGTTGGCTGCTGACATTGATCAGATAAAAAAATTGAATTAATGTTTACAGCGCTACATTCCACACATTGAATTGTATCACCTTCTATTTCAACAAATCTATTTATAAAATATTCAAAATTTGGAATGTTATTCTGATTTGCAACATTGTAAAGAAACTCTCCATTTTCGGATTCTAAATGATACATGTCACAATCACCCATGCAGAAAGAAGCTTCAGTTGAACGTAAATAACCGATGTTTGTACTTGGAGGTGGTGGCGGTGGACCTTGCTCACAAATTATGGATGTTAGGAAAGAAGAAACTCCATCAGGTTGTGTTATTACGGAATCGCAATATGATTCATCATTTTTCATAAAGTAATTCAACCAGAAAAGAGCCTGCTTTCCAACAATCCCTGATGGGACTACAGAAGACCCATGCCCTTCATTAGCTGATTCAAAATATAATTTATCTGTATCATCCGGGACATGTTCATACTGAGGTAATGCCCACATATTATCATATGCGTCATCATCTGGAGTTACAAGCTCATTATATTCATTTTCTCCTGCGAAAATAAGGACTGGCACATCATGATTTAGGTGCTCCTCAATTAAGCAATAATAGTCACTCTCAGCAGTACAATTAATAGAGTCTAAAAATGCAACCGCGGGGTTTAATAATATGCCAGTTTTTAATGTAGAGTCTATTGTCAAAGCAGTATGCGCTCCGCCTCCACTTGTTGAATAACCAGAAACAGCAAAACTTGATGTATCGATCATATTAAATAAAGGTGATGTTTGTCTTTCATTTTCTGATTTTACTGTTTCAATAGCACTCAGGAGAGCAATTGCTCTGTCCATATAGTCCCAATCTGAATTGGAATCCCTTAAAGTCTCATCTAAATTACCAATTGACATAGCTATATATCCGTGTGAGGCATAAAATTGAGCCCAATTTATTAGACCGGGTTCGGACCCAAAAGCATCAATAAGTACAACACTTTTGTAGGGTGGACTAGCATCAATAGGGTAATATAAAAATCCACTGCTATATAAGTCACTAGATTGGAGACCGTCAACCTCTGTTAGGTAGGTGTATTCATAAGGACCATTATTAGCGCCACCTCCGCCGCCGTTATCTTCACAAGAATTTTGTTCTTCATCCCAGGTGCAATAATCAGGATATGCCGCACAATCTGATTGATTTAAATCACTGCATTCAGAATATGCAAATTGTAAAAGGTAAATTATTATTAAAGAAAATATTTTCATGTGTAACATCCTAAATAACTTTTATCTTAACCTAAGTTAAGAATTATACGTATTAAGATGCTAAGGTACTCACGATTAAAAATATTTTAAAAATATATTTTGTATAAGGAGCAAACTAGGGAGGATACAATAGATGAAATTTTAATCTACTATAAAATGTCTGCTCCTTTTACAATTTAATTAATAGTTTTTAGCAACCTTCTTTGACAAACGTGAACGAATTCTACTTAAAGCAACATCTGTGATACCTAGATAAGATGCTATCATTTTAAGAGAAATTGATTGGATTATCTTCGGATGATTTTCAACCAATTCAAGATATCTATCTTCTGCAGATTTCGTAATCATAGACTCAAATCTTCTCTCAATATTCTGATGAAATAAATTTGTAATCTTAAATGCGATAATTCCGAGGTTGGGAATTTTTTTCTTCCCAATCTCAAAATTTTCTTTTGTCAGCTCCCATACATCACAATCAGTGATAGCTTTTATTGAGTACCTTGAAGGTTCTTCCAGATAAAAACTCGGATAAACCAATGCTGGAGAATCTCTAAATATAAAGTCTCTAACGAACACTTTCGAGCCATGTTGATATTCCATCGAAAGAATACCATTATTTAAATAATAAACAGCCTTTGAGATAGATCCTTGCTGATCAATTACAGATTTTTTTTTATACTGTTTTCGAGTATGTAGTCCTGCTAAAAGTTTTTTTTCTTCTTCAGTAAGTGAAGCAATTTTACTCATTCTATGGACATGAGTATTATTTGATTTTATATTAAACACATATTAATTACGGACAAATACATAGTATTACTCACACAAATTTTTCGAAATATTTACACTAAAAATATATAAATGTAAAAAAAATGCAAAATTTTGAACTTACAGTTTGACTCAAAAGTATCGCGCAATATATATTAAGATTCGCCAATCACGCATTATATAATGCTTTCATTTTAGTCAACCTTTTTGATTTTAAAAATTGCCGCAAGGCATAATAACCACATACTACATAGGATGTAAATTATGGCAGAAGCATTAGATCTCAACATACCTCTTGGCGAGGGCGGAACTGAATCAGTTGAAAACATTATCAAACCTCTTCTTGAGTTCGATAAAGAAAAAAACAATGTTGACAAAAATGAAATTTATACAATTGAAAATTATTATTCCGATGACTCTTTAGGCTCAGATGTTTTAAAAAACAAATATTTAGCCCCCGGTGAAAAACACCCATATCAAATGTGGGGAAGGCAAGCGAAAGCCCTAGCTGGAGTAGAAAAAACAAAATCAGACAAAGAAAAGTGGGAAGAAAAATTCTACTCAATTCTTGAAGACTTTAGATTTGTGCCTGGTGGAAGAATTATGCATGGTGCAGGAAGAGAAGACATTACAACCACTTTGAATAATTGCTATGTTGTCGCAGTCAAAGATGATTCAATCAAATCAATATATAATACAATTATTGAAGAGGCTTTGACCTACAAATACGGCGGTGGTTGCGGCCATGATTTATCGCTATTAAGACCATCAGGAGCTGCTATCAATGGTACTGGTGGAGACTCTTGCGGTCCAACAGGTTTCATGAACCTTTTCAGCGAAAATACAAATACGATTGCACAACACGGTCGAAGGGGTGCAAACATGCAAACATTAAGAATTGACCACCCTGATATAGAAAAGTTTATTACCATTAAAACCGGTGATATAAACATGGTCAAATATTCTAATATCTCCGTTTTGTTGACACATAAATTTATGGATGCTGTAAAGAATGATGCGGATTTTGATTTAGTATTTGATGGACAAGTTTACGAAACAATCAAAGCAACAGATCTCTGGAATAAAATTATCAGCAGTGCTCATGCTAGTGCTGAACCCGGTTTATTGTTCTGGGACACTATGACGGATTATCACAATGCAGAGTATTGCTCACCACTAGTTTCTACGAACCCCTGCGCAGAACAACCACTTCCTGATGGAGGATGTTGTAACCTAGGAGCTGTCAATTTGGAACGTTTTGTAGATGAAAATCAAAATTTTATGGTTGAAGAATTTAAAGAGACTGTTGAAATAGGGACTAGATTTTTAGATAATGTCGTCGATTATAACTTAGATAGACATGCACTTGAAGATCAGAAAAAAAATGCGATGAACGATCGACGAGTAGGTATGGGCATACTTGGACTCGGTGATATGCTTGTTAAAATGGGCATTAAATATGATAGTGAAGATGCAATACAGACAATAGACCAAATCATGGCAATTTTTAGGGATTCTACTTATGAAACCAGCATAAACCTTGCTAAGGAAAAAGGTAAGTTTCCTCATTTTGAATGGAAAGGATACAATAAGAGTAAATTTGTAAAGTCTCTACCTAAATCGTTAAGAGAAAGAATTAAAAATAACGGAATTAGAAACTGCACATTAACCACAGTTGCTCCTACAGGTAGTGGTGCTATAGTAGCAAGAGTAACTTCGGGAGTGGAACCAATTTTTGCAACGTCATATAAAAGAATGGTTAAAAAGAACGATGGCGGATATGGAAAAGAATTTGATCAATACACCGTTTATCACCCGATTATCAAAGAATTATTTGGGACCGATGAAGATTTACCAGACTATGTTACGACATCTCATAGAATTGATCCATTTTTCAGGGTAAAAATGCAAGGTACAGTTCAAAAATATATAGATTCTTCCATCTCATCTACGGTTAATCTAAAAGAAGATACAACCATAGAGACGGTTGCAGATATTTACATGAAGGCCTATGAAAACGGTTTAAAAGGGATTACCGTCTACCGAGAAGGGAGCCGCGAAGGTATTCTAATTACCAATGATGACAAAGATGAAGACAAAAAAACTGAAACTAACCTAGGTCAATCAAGAGTGGTAGAAGGCCAACCTCGCTTAAGACCTACTCAAACAGCAGGATTAACAAGAAGAATTAAAACTGGTGAAGGAACTCTTTATATTACTATAAATGAAGATGAGAAAGGTCTATGCGAAGTGTTTACTACTATAGGTAAGGCAGGCGGAAATGCGGCAGCGCAATCTGAGGCAATAAGCCGACTAATTTCATTAGCATTAAGATCTGGAGTCAATCCTCAATCAATTGTAAGGCAATTGAAAGGTATTTCTGGTCCGAACCCTACATGGGAAGATGGAAGACTAATACTTTCTACCCCAGATGCAATTGGTAAAGCTCTTGATGATTATTTACATGAAAAAAAGCAAAATCCACAGAGCGAGGAAGATAAAAAATTATTAATCACGATGGATACAAATAAAGATGAAAAATTAGCGAAAGCTATAGATCCAGAAATGATTGCTTCAGCAAAGTTAATGATGTGCAAAATTTGTGATAGTAGAAGTGTAGTAAATGAAGGCGGATGTCTGACTTGCCAGAATTGCGGCTGGTCGAAATGTGACTAGAAAGTATTTAATACTGATAACAGATACTAAACTTTCATTAACTCTTTTTCTTTATTTTTTTCATGCGATTCCAAGTCTTTAATATGACTATCTGTAATTTCTTGTAAATCTGTCTCTCGACCTTTTATTTCATCCTCACTTTCGTTTTCTTTCTTACCGTAATCATGAATTTTGTGAAGAGTGTCCCTTCTTATATTGCGAACAGCAACTTTACCATCCTCTATAATTTTGTGGACGAATTTTATTAGTTCTTTTCTACGTTCCTCCGATAATGCAGGAATAGGTACAAGTACAGCATTTCCATTATTACCAGGGGTAAATCCTAAATTTGCATCTACAATTGCTTTTTCAATTATAGGAATAAGAGATTTTTCATAAGCCTGTAATGTGATCAACTTTGGTTCAGGAATTGAGACAGTTGATACCTGATTAAGCGGAGTAGGGGTACCATAATAATCAATTACGATTGAATCAAATATTTCAGGATTAGCTCGCCCAGTTCTTATTTTATTTAATTCATTCTGCGTATGGATAACAGCTGAACCCATACGCGAGATAGCTTCTTGATGAATATTATCTAACATTATTTACCTATATTTGTTCCTATTTTACTTCCCATAATTATATCATACAAGTCACCAGGAGATTTAATATTGAAAACACGAATTGGGATATTATTTTCATTACATAAGGTAATTGCGGTCATATCCATTACACGCAAGTCATCATGGATGACTTTGTTGTATGTTAAATTATCATATTTTTTTGCATCAGAATTCTTTACAGGGTCCTTATCGTAAACACCATCTACCTTTGTACCTTTTAATAGAATTTCTGAACCCAATTCATTCGCTCTTAAGGCAGCAGCAGAATCAGTGGTGAAAAAAGGATTCCCAGTACCTCCCGCGATAATCACAATTCGACCTTTTTCCATATGCCTAATTGCCCGCCTTCTAATATAGGGTTCCGCTATTTGTGTTACATTAATTGCTGAGAGAGCTCTAGTCTCGCACCCAACTTTTTCTAAAGCATCTTGCAAGGCTATAGCATTCATAATCGTCGCTAACATGCCAAGATAATCACCTGTAACTCTATCCATTCCGCCTGCGCTAGCTTCCAATCCTCTAAAAATATTACCAGCGCCAATAATCAAACCAATTTTAACGTTGGCATCGTATACGGGTTTTACTTGTTGAGCTAGGTAAAGGACTTTTTCAGGGTCAATACCAAATCCATGCTTATTGGCAAGTACTTCTCCACTGAGTTTCAATAAAATTCGACTGAAAGCTGGTTCAGACATTTTTTAAAATAAGAAAGACCTAATTTTGAGGATTTGACTCACCAACTGCAAAACGAGTGAACTGGCTTATAGTAATATTTTCACCAAGAGTGGCAATTGTTTCAGTCATTAAATCAACTACCTTCTTGTCAGAATCTTTTATATATGCCTGTTCCATTAAACAATTTTCTTGGTAGAACTTTGAAAGTCGCCCTTCAACCATTTTTTCAATAATATTATCTGGTTTTCCAGAAGATTTTGCTTGATCGGTATAAATTTCTTTTTCTTTAGCAACTACATCAGTGGATACAGAATCTTTGTCAAGAGAAATAGGATTTGTTGCGGCTATTTGCATAGCAAGATTATGAGCCAATTCAATGAAACCATCTGTTTTTGCTACAAAATCAGTTTCACAATTGACCTCGATCATTACACCGAGTCTTCCCCCTGCATGGATGTATGAATAGACTAAACCTTCCTTAGTCTCACGCTCACCTTTTTTTTCAGCCTTGGCAGCACCAGATTTTCTGAGATGATCAACGGCACCATCTAAATCACCATTAGATTCAGTAAGAGCATTCTTACAATCCATCATTCCAGCACCAGTTTTATCTCTTAATTGCTTTACAGTTTTAGCATCTATTGCCATAAACTATTCCTCTTCACTTTTTGCATTTGCAGGTGCGGCAATTTTTGGATTACTATTGGAAGTTTTGTCTTCAACATCTTCCTTTTTATCCTTATTTGCACCTTTTATCTCTAAAATTGAATCTGCAATGCAGCCCACAATAAGTTGGATTGTTCTCAATGAATCATCATTAGCGGGAATCGGAAAATCAATTTTATTAGGATCTGTATTGGAATCTACTATTGCTACCGTCGGTATGTTCATACTGGTCGCTTCTTTAATAGCAGTCGCTTCGTACTGACTATCCACAACGACAACAGCATCTGGAGGTTTTCTCATGTCTTTAATACCTCTATGCTGATCAGAAAGTTTTACTTTTTCCCTATTAAGCATTTGAGTTTCTTTCTTTGTCAAATTTTCATAAAGATTTGATCCCTCTTTTTCCAAAAGTTTTAATCTTTTTATGCTCTTTTTGATAGTTGTAAAATTAGTCAGAGATCCACCTAGCCATCTCTCAACTATATAAAACATTCCACATCTATCAGCTTCTTGTTGAACAATATCTTTGGCTTGCTTTTTAGTACCAATAAACAATATTTCACCATTCTTTTTAACGATACCCTGAAGAAAATTCATAGCTTTATCAAAAGCAGAAATTGTTTCTTCAAGGTTAATGATGTGAACACCATTTTTTTCCATTAAAACATATGGTTTATAATTCGGATGCCATTTTCTGGTCACATGACCAAAATGTGCTCCTGTATCAATTAAATCTTCAAATTTTATGAGTGCCATATATATGTTCTTATCTTTTAGAAAATTGAAACTTTTTTCTCGCACCAGGTTGACCAGGCTTTTGTCTCTCTACTTTACGAGAATCTCTTGTTAATAAACCATTCGACTTTAGCGTAGGTCTATCTTCGGGGTTAGCAGAAATGAGAGCACGAGAAATACCAAGTCTTATTGCACCAGCTTGTCCTGCAAGACCCCCACCTTTAACATTAACAGATATATCATATTCTTTATTTTTATCAAGTGCAGTAAGAGGCTGTTTAACCATAGTAGCTAAACTTTCTCTTGGAACATAATTATCAAGAGCGACACCATTAACCTCAATATTACCTTTACCTGGAGATGTTAGGGTTACCCTAGCAACTGAACTCTTTCTTCTACCTGTTCCATTAAATCTTGATTTTTCTGCCATTTTATAACTCTAGTGTTTTTGGGGATTGTGCTTCATGAGGATGATTTGTTCCAGTATAAACTTTAAGATGCGAGAACATTCTTCTACCAAGTTTATTACTTGGTAACATTCCCTTAACTGCTTTTTCAATTATTCTTTCTGGATAAGTTCTTCTCATATGAGCAAGACTAGTAGTTTTTACACCACCAACATAGCCAGTATGTCTAAAATAAGTTTTTTGCTCCTCTTTATTTCCGGTCACAACCACTTTTTCTGCATTAACGACAACGACACAGTCACCATTGTCCATGTGAGGAACATAATTGACTTTATGTTTTCCCTTGAGGATTTGAGCAATTTTACTTGCCAATCTACCCAATACTTGTGAATCTGCATCTGCAATCCACCAGCTCTTCTGAATTTCTGATATTTTTAGTGTTCTTGTCTTCATATTTAAAACATTTAAGCCTGCGAACTTAATTAATTGAATAGTTGATTTCAATCATTATTACAAAGAAAATTAAAATATCTTGGTTTCATCAGTTTATGAAGAAGTGGCTATCTGCCCGTTCGAAATAGTATACTTTACCCGACCTGATAAATCTTGGTTTATGAAAGGAGAATTTTTTGATTTAGACTCAATATTTTTTTCTTGAAAATTCCATCGCTCTTCATCGTCAAGAATAACTAATTCTGCCTCTTTACCTATTTCAAGTAAATTATTATCAAATCCCATTATTTTTCTTGGCGAAATCGTAAGTAGCTTAATTATATCTATTAAGCTTACACCTTCTTCATCGGCAAGTATTCTTTTTACAACTCCAAAACAAGACTCCAAGCCAATTAATCCACAGCTGGCTAAATCAAAAGTTGTCTCTTTTTCATGTACAGTATGAGGCGCATGATCTGTAGCAATACAATCTATTGTCCCATTTTTTATGCCTTTTATTAGCGCTTCCCTAGATAATGAATCTCTAATCGGTGGCGCAACTTTTAAATTCGTATTATAATTTTCAAGATGCTTATCATTATAGAATAAATGGTGAGGTGTAACCTCAGCAGTAATTTTATCATAAGCGTTCTTCATCTCATTAATATATTTAACAGATTCTGCTGTACTCACATGCGGAATGTGCAACTTAGCACCTGTAAGCTCAGCTAATTTTAAATCTCGAAAAACCATAATTGATTCTGCAATACTCGGGTTTCCCACTAACCCAAGCCTTGTTGAGACCTTACCCTCATTCATTAGGCCATCTGCTCTAAGACACTCATCTTCGGCATGATTTATTATTGGGACTCCAAACATTTTTGAATATTCTAATGCCTTCCGCATAACCAAACCATTTTGGATTGGTAGACCATCATCACTAAACGCTACCGCACCAGCTTGATGCATTAGACCCATTTCGCTTAATTCAACACCTTGTTGCCCTTTTGTTACTGATCCTATTGGGTGAATATGAACAGGCAGCGGCTTTGATTTTTCTATTATATAATTTATGGATTCCGGGTTGTCTACTGTTGGTTGAGTATTAGGCATTGTACAAACCCTAGTAAATCCACCGGCTAAAGCCGACATAGAACCTGACTCAAGTGTCTCCTTATCCCCATTGCCTGGGTCTCTAAAATGCACATGTAAATCACAAAACCCATGTGTTAGAATCAAGCCACTACAATCTACGGTTTTAATTACATCTAGTTCTTGAATTTTACCTATTTCTGCTATTTTCCCTTCAACCAATAAAATATCGGCTTTTGATTGACTTTCTTTTAAAGGGTCAATTATCGTGGCATTTTTTAACAATACTTTACTATCTAATTTATTAACCTTCATTTGTGCTCTCTTCTTTATGCCCCAGGAGCAAATATAGAATTGACATTCTTGAAGCGACACCATTAAGTACTTGATCTAATATTATTGCCTGGTCACTATCTGCAACTTGACTATCAATTTCAACGCCTCTATTTATTGGACCAGGGTGCATAATTACTAGTTCTTTTTTTCTTCGATTAATCCTTTCCGAGGTAACACCAAACAATCTTCGGTATTCTCTATTTGATGGAACAAGCCCTATACCCATCCTTTCTCTTTGAATTCTAAGAATATTTACAGCATCTGCCCATTCGATAACTTCGTCAATATTATAATTTACTTTTACTCCAAGATTACTAATATTTTCAGGAATTAAATTAGCCGGACCACAAACTGTCACATTTGCACCCATTGAAATAAGACCATAAATATTACTTCTTGCTACTCTACTATGATTAATATCTCCAATAATTGCAATGTTAAGATCTTTTATTTTACCAAATTTTTCTTGAATGCTCATCATGTCCAAGATTGCTTGAGTAGGGTGCTCATGAGTGCCATCGCCAGCATTTACAACTTTCGCATCTATAAATTCAGTAAGATGTTTAGAAGACCCTGGAGCAGGGTGCCTCATAACTACAGCATCTATTTTCATGGCTTCAATATTTTGTGCAGTATCTTTAAAACTTTCACCTTTTTTTAAACTACTTGTCGAGGCTGAGAAGTTGACAGTATCCGCACTCAACCTCTTTTGGGCAAGCTCAAAACTTATTCTTGTACGTGTTGAATTTTCAAAAAATAAATTAACAATCGTCACACCCTGAAGTGATGGCACTTTTTTTATGGGCCGGTTTAGTACATCTTTAAATTCGAATGCAGTATCAATTATTTTTTGAATATCTTCTCTTGGAAAATTTTCTAAACCTAAAAAGTGCTTATGCCCAAACATTATCCATCTCCGAATATTAAAAATACACCTTCATCAGTGTCTGATTCTTTTAATTTAACTGCTACATGTTCACCATCATTAGTGGGAATATTTTTACCCACAAAATCAGCTCTAATAGGAAGCTCTCTATGCCCCCTGTCAATAAGTACTGCTAAGGCGATAATTGAAGGACGACCAAAGCTGTTGATTTCGTCAAGCGCTGCTCTAACAGTACGACCAGAGAAAAGAACATCATCAACTAGGACTACAATTTTCTCATCTAAATTAAAACTTATATCAGTGCCTTTGATTTCTGGCATAGTGAGCCTTTCTCTAAAATCATCTCTATGGAATGTAATATCTAAGGAACCCATAGGTACATCAATGTCTGTAAGATCCTTTATAAACTTTTTTAACCTTTGAGCAATAGGTACGCCTCTATTATGTATACCCAGAAATACTATTTTCGATATATCACTATAGTTTTCAACAATTTCATGCCCGATACGTACTATTTTTCTAGAAATATCACTAGATGTTAGAATTTTTTTATTTTTATTCATTTTTTAATTAAAAATTACAAAGAAGGAGAGAATAAAGAGAATTAGAATTCCCTTTTTAGCCTCTCTGTACTATTTTAAAGGTATTATTCTTACCAAATGTTACAAAAAAAACGAATACCGAAAAACTATAAATGAATTAATCTATGGAACTACTTTTATATATATCACTAATATGTAAACCAAGCTCTTTTAAATTTAGGTTTGTAGTATCAACCGTAAGATTTATACTTTCTTTTTTGAACCATTGATTTTGCTTCCTAGCATATTGCCAAGTTTTATTAACAATGATATCAAGTAATTCATTCTTATCTATTTGTCCCTCCAAATAATTTGAAATTTGTTTATAACCTATAGAGTTAAGAGCTGGGAAGGAACTATTTTTTTTATTTTTTAGAGAAATCAAGTTTTCAACTTCTTTAATCCATCCCTTTTCTAGCATTTTCAATGCCCTACTTTTGATGATTTTTCTGTGAGCGTCCCTTTTTAAAACCAAAAAAACAGTAAATAAGTCTAGCTTTTTGGATTGATTCATTTTTTGATTATCAAAGTGCTCTGTGGGAGTGGTTCCACTAATTTGATATATTTCCAGGGCTCGAACTAATCGTTTTTTATTATTTATGTGAACAATTTTAGAATAAACTGGATCAATTTTTTTTAACTTGTCGTATAAGTATTCGGGATTTTCATCATACTGTTTTTCTAAATTTGATCTTATTAAATTGTCTGAAGAACTTTTATCAAAAATACCACGCGTGATTGCACGGTAATATAGGCCTGCTCCACCAACAATAATCGGAGTAAACCCATCATCAATAACATCATTTACTTTTGATAAAACCATATCAGAATATTTACCAGCAGATACGGTCTCATTAGGATCTTTGATGCCAACAAGGTGGTGCTTAATTGACATCATCTCATCCTTATTAGGCTGAGCTGTCCCAATTGGCATTTTCTTATATATTTGCCTAGAATCAAGTCCAATTATTTGACCATTTATATTCTTTGCTATACTAACACTCAGCTCAGTTTTACCGATAGCAGTTGGTCCAACTATAGTTAATATTTTTTTCAATTAATTAATTTCTATTTTTACAAATAAGTTAAATCAATGTACAAACCTTGCATTAAAATATGCATAAATTTTAATAATGGGTAAGCGTAGTATTATAATTTTTCGTCATGGTAAATCTGATTGGGACGCAACATATAGCAAAGATCACGATAGACCATTATCTTTTAGAGGAATAGAAGCATCAAAAAAAATGGGCCGTTTTTTGAAAGATATCAAGACGATACCTGATATTATCATTTCATCAACAGCAGTGAGGACAAAAAAGACTGCAGAGCTTGCAATCAAGTATGGAGCTTGGTCATCACATTTTATTACAGATAATAGAATTTATGGTTGTTCTTCAAATTTCTTATTAGAACTTACTCATCTTTTAGATGACTCAAATGCCATAGCTTGTTTTGTTGGTCATGAACCTACATGCTCAAGCTTTATTTCGTTGTGCACTTTTCACAGCGAAAAATTTAAAACAGCAAGCATGGCAAAAATTGATTTTAATTGTGATACTTGGGAAAAGGTTGAATTCGGAAAAGGAAATCTTGACTGGATAAAATCTCCCAAAGATATATCTTAAATTCTTTCAAACCTTCTATCTAACTCATCTAACGATAATTGCATTATTATTGGCCTTCCATGAGGGCAATAATAAGGATGCTCTGTAGAAAACAGACGATTAACCAACATAACCATTTCATCTTTTGACATTTGATCTCCAGCTTTAACCGCAGCTTTGCAAGCAAAAGATGCAGCCAATGCCTCTTTATAAGAGCTATACTTTTTTCTTGTACTTATGAACTCATCTATAATTTCCTTAATAATTTTTTTCTCATCACCCCAGCTTATATCTGAAGGAGTAGCTTCAACGACTAGTTTTGAATTTTCTGTCTCAACTATTTTAAAACCAATTTTTTTCAGGTAAGGAAAAATTTCTAAAAGAATATCATATTCTTCTTTTGAAAATTCAATTTCTTCTGGAAATAATAAAGTTTGAGATGACATTATTTTTGACTCGAATGCTTGTAAACACTCCTCATAAAGCACTCTCTCGTGCGCCACATGCTGATCGATAACAACTAATCCACTATTTAATTCAGAAATGATATATTTCTTGTGCACCTGCCACATTTTTTCAATATTAAAATTGTCTATCCCGTCTTTGGAAGCATCAATATTTGAGGCGTAAAGTTTTGCTCTATCAGTTTTTTCAAGGTTTGAAACCAGTCCATTACCTTGGATGGTACTGTTGAAATCAATAGAAGACTGATTATTTGTATTTTGAAAAAATGAGCTTGAGTCAGAGCTTATTCTTTGAAAATTTGGAATTGTATTTAGTATCTCTGATAGCGATTGACTTACTCCAGACTTTAAGACATGATATACTCTCCATTCATCATTGAATCTTACTTCTGTTTTCATTGGATGGACATTGACGTCTACCTGTTCATAAGGCATTTGAATATTAATAATAAAAAACGGGTACTCTCCTCGCTGTACTAGGGATTGATAAGAAGAATAAACTGCAGAATTTAAAAGTCTATCTTTAATGTATCTGCCGTTCAAATAAATATATTGTTCTCCAAAACGTTTTCGAACGAGATTAAGGTTACCAATATACCCAGTAAAAGTGAAATCAGCTTTAGAAATTTCTATAGGAATAATATTTTTTTGATAAGTATTATCAAATAAAGAACCAATTCTTTCTGGTAATGTTTCAATTAATAAGCTAACCACTTTTTTCCCATCGACGACCAAAGAAAAACCAACTTGAGGATTTGACAATCCAAAACGTTTGACCATTTCAATAATTTTTCTTCCTTCAGTTCGAGGGGTTTTTAAAAATTTCCTTCGTGCTGGGGTATTATAGAACAGATTCTGAATAGTAATTTGAGTTCCACTAATACTTGGAGCCGGCTTAATACCACTCGCCTGCCCATCTATTACACTAATTTCTGCGCCACCAGAATTGCCATCATCGGAAATAATTGATAATTGAGCAACAGAAGCAATGCTCGCTAAGGCTTCACCTCTAAACCCAAGCGTTTTAATATTAAATAAATCATCTAGTTTTGATAATTTACTCGTATGAAAACGTTTAATTGAATTGGGCAGCTGATCTTTTTTAATGCCGATACCATTGTCTCTGACCTGAATCAATTGATTGCCTCCCTGCTCAATTGTAATATCAATTTGATTTGATTTAGCATCAAGACTATTTTCTAGCAATTCTTTTACTACAGAAGACGGTCTTTCAACAACCTCACCAGCAGAAATTTTATTTTGCAAATCTTCGGAAAGGCGAGAAATATTCATTTTAAATATTATGGCTTATTATTTTTTTTGTTAATGAAGAAGCTTTCCGATGTAACTGGACAGATTCTTTCAAAATATTGTCAACTTTTTCAACGATTTTAGAATCGTAGTCTTCTATTTTTTCGAAACTTGATAGATTGATTAATACATTCATACAACCGCCACGAGCACCAGCTAGCCCTACCTCTGCTGCAACATGACCGTCAGTTACAGAATTTGGGTTTCCATGTTTAATTATCTCTATTGACATCCTAATAATTTCCAGTGAAACTTTGGCAGTTTCAAGCGGAGTATCCGTGGCAAGTTTATTAGCCAAAAATAGTTTTTTGGCTTTATTTTTTTTATCTAATGGTGTTTTACTTGGAAGCTTATTAGCTGACATGAGATTATGAAATGCTGCAGTATCTTCATCAACGAGCTCCATTAACCTTCTTTGATATTTTTGCGCTTTCTCACCAAAGTCACTCATTTTTTTCTTCTTATTTATGAATTCTTTTTTTTCATGAGTAAGTGCGGCAACCATTGATAATAGAGCAGCACCTAAGGCACCAGCGAAGGCAGATACACTCCCTCCGCCTGGAGCAGGACTACTTTCCGATATAGAAGAAATTAAATTTACTCCACTTAAGTCCATTAGCTTTGTAGCTTTGTCAGCAATAGCATATTCAATAATTTTTTCACTTACTTTGAAAGTTGATACATCATTAAGACCTAAACTTTGAATAGCACAATCTAAAACATCATTTTCCGATACACCTAATGTCCTACCCTGTTTATTAAGATAATGTTTCCCAGATGCTAAAATTGCCTCTTTAGGTATGAGCCCAACTAATTCACTCCCAGTCACTCGAATACCTCTCATATTAGCAAATTCGCAAACAGCATCAAAAACATGGTGCAATGAAGATATTTTATAATTTGTAAAATTTATAGATATTTGAGCCCTTTTATATTCTTCTACATACCATCCTATTGCTTTAATATTTTTAAACATTCCAGATACTTTTACTGGGGAGCCATCTTTATTTCTTACTATTTCTCCATCAAGCAAATTAAGTGATTTAGGATTTTTTTTACGTTTACTTCTACCTAGCTCTCTTATCTCAAATGCTATGTCTGTAGCTAAACGTTTATCTTTTGTATTTAAATTAATATTATATGCAATTAAGAATTCTCTACATCCGATTACAGTAGCGCCTGCTAATTGATTCAGAGGCTCAACACCATAATCAGGTTTCCAATTTGACCTTTTTAATTTACTAGAAAGTCCCTCAAATTCTCCTTCTCTTATTATTGCAAGATTTTCACGATCTGGTTTTTGAGCAGATTTTTCATATAAATAAACTGGAATATTTAGATCTTGCCCGACTCTTTTTGCTAATTGATGAGAATATTTAATACATTCTTCAATAGTAACGTCCTGGATGGGAATAATAGGGCATACATCCGTAGCACCTAACCGAGGGTGAGTTCCTTTGTGAATTGTCATATCAATTAGCTCAGAAGCTTTCTTTATTCCTAAAAATGCAGCTTCTAAGACATCAAATGGCTCACCAACAAATGTAACAACTGTTCGATTTGTATCTCTTCCTGAGTCCACATCCAAAACGGTAACACCCTCGATAAATTTAATAGCATCAACAATACTATTAATTTTATTGCTATCTATGCCTTCGCTAAAATTAGGAACACATTCTATAAGTTTTTTCAACAGCCTTATCCTTTTAACACCATAATTCTTAAATAAAACATCATGTATAATACACCCGCAAGCAATAAAATTAACCGTATGAGTGATTTTTTACCACTTTTGCTTTTATGATAGATACGTTTCAAAAAATCAAATACTTAATTAAAGTTTAAAAAAATATGTATAGAAATAAATTAAATATGGGGTTTATTATAAAAGAAAATAAATGGATACCAGTTACCATACTAAAAATTATAATAAAAAATAATACTCTAGGACCATACATTTCCATTTTGTAGACCATCTCAATTCCAAATTTTCTTTCAATAAATGGCGAAAGAATTTGAGAACCATCTAAAGGCGAGACTGGTAAAAGATTAAAAATTGCTAATGTTATATTAATCTGCATAAAAATCACAATAAATGATTTAATAGGACCTGTTAATAAGTTATTTCCAAATAAAAAGCGTAAGCATAGAGCAGCGATTACTGCTAACAATAAATTTGAAATTGGTCCTGCAGCAGCTACTTTAACCATATCTTCTTTAGGATTTCTTAAATACCTAACATCAACGGGTACAGGTTTCGCCCAACCAAAACCCATTAATAATAATGCGATTGAGCCTATAGGGTCTAGGTGAGCCATCGGATTCAATGTTAATCTACCTAATTTTGCAGCTGTGTCATCTCCGAGCCTAAATGCCATCCAAGCATGCGCAAATTCATGGAAGGATAGAGAAAATATTAAAGCAGGTATTAAAAGAACAATAATTTCAATATCCAGATTTCCAAAAATCATTACGCATATTCCTTTTTATTTTTTTTTGAGCGAGGATGATAATGATTGTATTCATTTCTTAATGTGGTTTTATCTAGATGGGTATATATTTGTGTTGTGGTTATATCAGCGTGCCCTAACATATGTTGAACAAATCTTATATCTGCACCTCCCTCAATTAAATGAGTAGCAAAAGAATGTCGAAAAGTATGAGGTGATATCTTTTTTATTAAACCAGATTGAATTGACCACTTATTGACAATTTTATTGACCATTGCTCTTGTTAAAGGTCTACCATTTCTACTAGTAAATAATTGTTCTGAACTATTATCATTTAAAAGCTGCTCTCTATAATGATTTTTAAATTCATACCAAATATTTCTTGATTGTGCTCCAATAGGAACGACTCTCTCTTTTGAACCTTTTCCTAAAATTTTAACTAACCCAGGTCTTTTTTTTAGTTCCGCATTATACGCTAATTTAATAGAATGGTCTTCATGATAACTTTTTGCCAACCCTGCTTCAATAACATTAGTTTTTCTATTCTTATCATTATACAGTATTTCATCCATATCGTCAATTGTCGGCTCTAAGAATGGTTGAATCACGCTCAGATCACATAATTCAGAGACACGAAGACCGCAGGAATAAAGCATTTCAATTATTGTATAGTCTCTAAAATTTAAAGCGTTATCTCTTGGAATAACATCCATGACAATATTTATATCTTCAATGGTTAAAACAGATGGTAATTTTTTCTTTAGTTTTGGAGTGTCGATTGACAGAGAAGGATTATCACTTAATATTTTTTCTTTAGATAAAAATTGATGGTAGGACCGGACAGAAGCCATCATCCTTGCAATGCTGGCAGGAGCAAGAAAAACACTCCTCAAATTTTTAACATAATTTCTTATATGGTTTTGCTTAATTTTTTTTAAGGTATCTAAATTCTCAACCTTATTCAAATAATTTAAATACCGCAGAATATCACTACTATAAGCTTCTATTGTTTTTTTTGAGCCATTTAATTCTACCCGAAGCATCGTTAAATAATCTTTCAGGTAGGATTGCTTCAATTTTCTATAACTGAATTTTCAACTTGGCTGCAAAGTATTTGGCCAATCATTATATGAGCTTCTTGAATTCTTTGAGTATCGTCAGACGGCACTTTAATTGTTATGTCTGCGAGACCATCAATTTTTCCACCAGATTTACCAGTAAGGACAATTGTTTTTAATTTTTTAAAATTCGCCTGTCTTATCGCGCTTATCACATTTTCTGAATTACCACTAGTAGATATACCAATCAACACATCACCTTCATTTCCTAAACCCTGAACTTGTCTTGAAAATATCGATTCAAAATCTAAGTCATTTGACCAAGCAGTAATAAAAGAAGAGTCAGTTGTTAACGCAATCGAGGGTATTGGCATTCTGTCATGATCAGACATTCCACCCATAAGCTCTGTTGCTAAATGTTGAGCATCAGCAGCACTACCACCATTGCCGCACCATAAAATTTTGCGTGATGAATTAATTGATTTAATTAAAACTTCTGCTGCAGCTTCTATATAGTTTAAACCATTTTCAATGATCGCTTCTTTGGTTTTGATACTTTCTAGGATTTGTTTTTTTATAGAGTTTTTGTTCATAATAATATTTGCGTTCTTAATTATCTTGAGATATCTATCAACCGTGTATTGCCGATGAAAAATCATTCATCAATTCAATAGAATTTTCAATTGCAGATCCCACAACAACAAATGAAGCACCAGATTGAGCAAGTTCATTAGCATCTTTTGGGGTCTTTATACCTCCACCAACAATTAAATCTAATTGACTTTCTTTCGCAACCATTTCTACTACCTCATTAGGTACTCTTTTTTTTGCTCCGCTTCCAGCCTCTAAGTATAAAAATTTCATTCCCAAAAATTGAGCTGCTAATACATGACTCATTATTAAATCTATTCTGCTCGTGGGAAGGGGCTTTGTACCACTGATAAATTCAACTGTTGTTGAAGAACCTCCATCGATTAGAATATAACCAGTTGAAATTGTTTCAATTCCAAGATCTTTTACAATTGGAGCTGCGAGCACTTGTTCGCCTATGAGATAGTGAGGATTCCTACCTGATATTAGAGACATAAAAAGCATTGCATCAAAATGTCTATTAATTTGATTTATTCCACCAGGAAAGAGAATTAATGGAATATTAGATATCGATTTAATTCTTGCAATTCTTTCATGGTATAAGCTATCCATCATTAAACTTCCACCGACAAAAATAGCATCTACATCATTTATATTCGCATGTTCAACAAGCTTTTCAATTTTATCATTATTTTTTTTATCTGGATCAATAAGTAGAACAAAACTGGTTCCATTAACTTTAACAGAATTTTGAAGTCTAGATAAAACTTTCATCTATGCTATCATTGAGCCATAATTTTTATGATTAAGTAGATTCTCTTTATCTAATCCCCCATCAAGTTCTACTTTTATAATCCAACCAGAACCATAACAGTCTTGATTAATATTATCAGGGTTATCTTCTAAGTCCACATTAATTTCAATAACAGTTCCATTTATTGGAGCATATAATTCAGATACAGTTTTAACAGCTTCTATCTCGCCAAATGGCTCACCTGAAACAATTTTTTGCCCTACCTCTGGTAATTCTAAAAATATAATATCACCCAATTGGCTTTGAGCAAAATCTGTAATACCTATGGTCACTTGCCCATCTTCTTTCTTTACCCATTCATGTTCTTTTGTATATAGTAATTTTTCTGGTATAGTCAATTAATTATCCTTTATTTTTCTTTGATTCAAAAGAGAAACTCTCTAGAAAACTTGTGTCAAATTTTCCAGAATTAAAGTTTTTGTCTTCCATTATTTTTTGATGATATGGTATCGTTGTTTTTACACCTTCAATAATTGTTTCTTCAAGAGCTCTTTGCATTCTATTTATTGCTCGTTTTCTATTTTTTGCATGAACTATTAATTTACCAATCATAGAATCATAATGAGTTGGGATTTCATAGCCACTGTAAGCATGAGAATCTACTCTAACACCTTTTCCCCCAGGCATGTGAAAATTATTAATTTTACCAGGAGATGGCCTGAAGTTTTTTTCTGGATCTTCTGCATTTATTCTGCACTCAATAGAATGACCACGAAGCTTATAATCTGAATTATAAGATGGACAATCTTCACCACTATGAACACGAATTTGTTGTTTAATAAGATCCACACCAGTTACCATCTCAGTTACTGGGTGTTCAACCTGTATTCGAGTATTCATTTCCATAAAATAAAAATTCTGATTCTTATCTAATAAAAACTCAATAGTTCCAACACCGACATAATTAATGGATTTGGCTCCAGCAATTGCAGCTTTACCCATTTTAAGTCTTAATTTGTCATCCACAGCTGGAGAGGGTGACTCTTCAATTAGTTTTTGATGTCTTCTTTGAATTGAGCAGTCTCTTTCTCCAAATTGAATTACATTTCCTGCTTTATCTGCTAATATTTGAATTTCTATATGTCTTGGTTCTTCAATAAACTTTTCAATATATAAGTCACCATTCCCGAAACCATTCAAAGCTTCTTGGTAAGCGACTTCATAAAGATCATTTACCTCTTCTTTTTTTGTTACAAAACGCATCCCACGGCCGCCGCCACCTGCTGTTGCTTTTAGCATAATAGGATACCCCATTTTTTCAGCTATTTTTTTTGCTTCATCCGGTCCAGATAAAATACCCTCACCGCCTGGAATAACTGGAACGCCGGCTGACTTCATTGTGTTTTTTGCAGTCGCTTTATCTCCCATTGATTTTATCATCTCTGGCCCTGGACCAATAAAGCTAAAACCATTTTCTGAACAAATCTTTGAAAATTCAGCTGATTCTGATAAGAAACCATATCCAGGGTGAATAGCGTCAGAATTTGTAATTTCCCCAGCCGCTATTATTCTTGGTATATTTAAATAGCTTTCTGAACTGGCAGGTGGACCAATGCAAACAGCCTCATCTGCAAATTTAACGTGTAAGGAAAACTCATCAGCAGTGGAATAAATTGCAACAGTTTTAATACCCAGTTCGTGACATGCTCTCATAATTCGCAGAGCGATTTCACCACGATTGGCAATGAGAATTTTTTTAAACATTATAAATTAAATTTACTCTACAATAAATAATGGCTGATTAAACTCGACAGGATCAGAATTACTAACGAGAACTTTTTTAATTGTGCCCTCAAATTCAGATTCAATTTCATTCATAATTTTCATTGATTCAATAATACATAGAACTTGACCTACTTTAACCTTATCTCCTTCTGATACGAAAGGTGGCTTTTCAGGTGCTTGAGAGCTGTAAAAAACACCTGGCATTGGAGAGAGTATTTTTTCACCAGAATCAATTTTTTCAGTATCATCTTCGTGCCTCATGTTATTTGAAATTTTGTCATTTTGAATTATAGTTTCCGGCGTTGCTGAAACAGAATTCGATAATATGCTAGAAGCATTTTTTACAACGCGAATTTTTCTCCCCCAAAATGTAATCTCAATTTCATTCACATTTGAATTTTCTAATATATTTATTACCTCTTTAACTTTATCTTGCCACATTTTTTTCCTAACCTTTAATTATCTTTTGCTCTTTCAACATAATCACCACTTCTGGTATCAATTTTTATTCGATCATCTTCATTTATAAATAACGGAACGTTAAGCTCATAACCAGTTTCAACTGTAGCTGGCTTATTAGCCCCGGTAGCGGTATTGCCCTTAAACCCAGGTTCAGTTTTTGTTACAGTTAGAATCACATGCGCTGGAATTCTAACGTCAAGTATCTCATCGTCGTCAAAAAGAATATCTACATTCATACCTGCAATTAAGTAGTTTTTATCATCTGATATTATATCCATATTTACCATCAATTGTTCATAGGATTCATTATCCATAAAAACAAAATTTTCTCCATCAAGATAAAGAAATTGCATTTCTTTTGCTTCTACTCTAATAAACTCAATTTTCGACCCTGAATTAAATGTGTGATCAATAATCTTCCCACTTTGAATGTCCTTTAACTTTGTTCTTACAAATGCTCCACCTTTTCCAGGTTTAACATGCTGAAACTCAATTACCTTCATTCTTTTAGATTTAAAAATAATTACTGCATTATTGCGAATATCTGCTGTTGTTGCCACAAAAACCTCTTAATTGTTTAATGATATTACAGTTAAATATAAGTTTTCTTAACTACTCTTCAAATGGAGGCTTAATAATAATGCATATGATCTATTTATTAAGAAAAAACTTTTCAATCATATCCATTGCTTTGCTTTTATCACTTTCAATGTCAATATGGGACACCTCAAATTTTGCATATTTTATTAAATCAGCTTTTTCTAAAAATTGTACCAATTCATTAAAGTTATTTTCACTCAAAGAAAAAATATTTTTATTTTGTTTGATTTCTTCTGTCGTCATTTCAAGAACATTTAAGTAATGTACGTTTTCAATGAATTCACGAATAATATGGGACAACTCAACGTATATCTCTTTTGTAAACCCAGTGGTTTTTATAGAACTAATTCTGTCTTTTGCAATTTCAAAAGGATTTTTTTGAATACTATTTGAATTTTTACGATGTTTTTTGACTAGTCTCCTTCGCCAAACAATAAAGACCATATATATTAAGATTAGTATAATTATAACTTTGACAATTATCGCATAGGGAATAACTCTAGAAACTTTAATTGGCGATTTTATTGGCCTGACTTTCACAGAATCGCCCGAAACGATTACAGATTTAATATGAATTAATAATTTTTCTGCTTCAATTTGATAACCTTTATTATTATGTTTTTTTAAAACTTTTACATAATAAGAAGGGGTATAAAAATTTCCAGTTTCCCAAAACGCAATTCTAAAACTTCTCCCTATGATAGTATTATCTTCTATAATACTACGTTGAGAGATAATAGAAATAGTATCATTTTCAACAATTAATTCAGGGAATTCTAATTGATTATCTTCATTTAGGTTTTGTATTTTGATATTCCACTGAATTTGATCTCCAATACTAGCGACAGTGGTATCAATTTTTGAGACTACTTTTAGTGATTGCGCATTTGAGAACGAAAGAGCGATAAGAAGGGAAAAGATTAATTTAAATTTCTGTTTTATTTTTTACCTCTTTTTTTAAAAAATCTCATTAGCGGCTCAACATAATCTTCAGATGTGGAAATAGGAATAATATCTAGTCCCATCTTTTGCGTGGATTTATAAAATTCATTAGTTTTTTTAGTGTTTAAATCATTCATTTGTTTTAAATAATGATCATTAGATGTATCAATCCAAAATTTTACGCCAGTCTCAGCATCTTCAGCTTTAAGCATACCAATATTGGGGAAATTTTGTTCATAAGGATCAAAAATATTTATGCCAACTAAATCATGTTTGCGAGCTGTTATTTTCAAAGAATCTAAAAACCCTTCATCAAGAAAATCAGATAATAAGAATACCACAGCCTTTCTTTTTGTTACTTTCATTAAAAATTCCAAAGCATTATTTATCGAAGTTCCTTTAAAGTCTGGCTTCGTGTATAAAAGTTCTCTTACCACTCTCAAGACATGTGATTTCCCTTTTTTTGGAGGGATATATTTGACTATATCATTTGAAAATAATATTAGACCGACCTTGTCATTGTTCTTTATAGCAGAAAACCCAAGAACGCTAGCGATTTCAGCACTAATACCTTTTTTTTGATAATTTTTTGACCCGAAAGAACCAGAAGAAGATATATCGACTAACAAAAGAACCGTTAACTCCCTCTCTTCTTCAAAAACTTTGATAAATGGACTACCAGATCTAGCAGTAACATTCCAATCTATAAGTCTTACATCGTCACCAGGTTGGTATTCTCTTACTTCAGAAAATGTCATTCCGCGGCCTTTAAAAGAAGAGTGATATTCTCCGCCAAAAAAGCTATCTACTAAACCACGCGTCCGAATCTCAATCCGTTTTACTTTTCTAAGTATTTCACGCGGCAACATAGATATTAAGGCACTTCAATTTTTTCAAAGAGCCTTGATATAACTTGGTCAGTAGATAATTCTTCAGCCTCAGCCTCATAAGTTAATATTACTCTATGCCGCAATATATCAGCACCTATGTATCTAATATCTTCAGGCGTCACATAACCCCTGCCATCAGTAAATGCTCTAGCCTTTGCAGCTCTAACTATATTAATGGTTGCCCTAGGCGATGCACCTACATCAATTATCCCATCAAGATCTTTAAGATTATATTTTAGTGGGTCTCTGGTTGCGAAGATTAAATTTAATATATAATCTTCTACTTTCTCATCAACATAAATATCTGCTATTATATTCTGTGCTTCAATTATTTTTTCAGGTTTAACAATTGAATTTTCTTCTTCGTTTTTTGTGGATTGAGTATTTAACCTCATTAGTTTTTTTTCAGAATCAATATCTGGATAATTAACAATTAGCTTAAACATAAAACGATCTACCTGAGCCTCTGGTAATGGATAAGTACCTTCTTGCTCAAGAGGGTTTTGAGTTGCTAAGACTAAAAAAGGAAGATTCATTTTAAAAGTATTTTCGCCAATGGTCACTTGTTTTTCTTGCATTGCTTCTAGAAGAGCACTTTGAACTTTAGCAGGAGATCTATTTATTTCATCAGCAAGGATAATATTTGAAAATATCGGACCTTTTCTTGTATCAAACTCTCCAGATTTTTGATTGTAAATTAATGTTCCTATCAAATCAGCAGGAAGCATATCTGGTGTAAATTGAATTCTTTGAAAACCTGTACTAATTGACGAGGCCAACGTTTTTACAGTTAGTGTTTTAGCGAGTCCGGGCACACCTTCTAAAAGTATATGCCCATCCGCAAGCATACAAATAATAATTTTATCTAGAAGAGTTTTTTGGCCAACGACTTTTTTTTGGAGACCATTTCTTAATGGTTCTACAAACTCAGATGCTTCTGATATACGGTCATTGATAGCTGATAAACTAAACTCATTCATTTTATAAATTTGGTATCTAAGAAGTAATGTGTTTTAAAGCGGGGATTTCATTGATATCTTTTCCAAGGTAATCAATTTCAAATTTGACTGAAGGATATAACTCATGCTTAGGAAAATTATCTAAAAACAATTGATACTCTTTACGAGCTGAAACGAAATCTTTTAACACATTCGCATATATGTAGCCAATCATAAATTGCGCAAGTGCCTCTTCTTTAGAGCCAGTGTATCTAGCTAGAACCATTCGATATTCAGTTAATGCTTTTTCAAAATCTCTTAGATCATTCATATAAATATCACCAACTATATACTGAGCTTTAGATGCCAATTCGTGTTTAGGAAAGTTTTTAACCAAGTAATCAAGGTTATTAATCGACTCAATTGTCATTTTCCTTTTTCTTAACGTTTCAGCATTATTTATAATCCATCCCTGAAAAGCTTCTTTTTCTTTTTTTGCCTGTTTAGAATGCAAAGAATTAGGGTAGTTATTAATTGTTTTTTCAAGTGCTTCGATAAGATTTTCGGGGTCGTTTTTCCAATTTTTATATATGCTTGCTAATTTGTACTGCGCATATGAAGCAAGACTATCATTGGGGTAGTTATCTAAAAGAGTATTTAAATTTTTAATAGCATCATCTTCTTGATTTTTATCAAGATTTGATTGCGCAAGATTAATTAAATCAGGAGCATTTTTTGCACATGAAATAAAAAGCATCAGAACAGGTAATGCTAATAAGTTTTTTGATATATTCATATTATTTGTTTTATTTAATTTGCATTAATTTAATATCAAATTATAATGATAACATTAATAACAAAATAAGATATTTTAAGTTCCAAAATATATTCACTTAAAATAGATATTGCACTCCAAAATTAATTTTCCCGTTACTAAAAATGATTTTATTATCTATGCTAGGGATTGCATAATCAAACCTCACTGGCCCAAGGGGAGTTGCAAAAGTAAAACCAATCCCAACATCCCAACCTAATTTGCTTTTTACTAATTTATCAAAATTTTCAGAAAGAATGCCACTATCATAAAATAATGTCAAACCCAAATTCTGGTTAAATTGATGACGAAACTCTGAATTTATAAGAAGCCTATGTGTGCCACCCATTGGGATATTTGTTTGATCATTAATAGTTCTATATTTTAAAATTTCCCACCCTCTCATATTTGAACTTCCACCTAAATAAAACTTTTCATAGCTATAATCAATATAAGAATTTTCCCAAAACCAAAACCTCCCTATTTTAAACCTTGTAGCCAGTACAGAATTTTTTGATATTTTTAAATACTTATTAAAAGAAAAATCAAATTTATAATAATCTCTAGCGCCTCCCAAAAAATATCCCGTTGACTTAAAATAAAGATCTAATAGGTATCCTGTTTTTGGAAATAACGGATCATCTTTTTTATCTATGTGCAATCTAAAAGAGAGTGATCTTTGCTGTAGATTTTTTATTGAATTAGTATTGCTCGATTGATCTAATACATTCACACTATTATTGTCACTAAAATTTTCCCAAACTGTTATGTTTTGGAAATATGATCTTTCATCGATCATAATCCTTTGCAACATCTCAACTCCATACCGCTCTACACGGTCAATATTTTCTTGATCATAATTTATTAATGTTTCATAAAAACTATTTAGCTTAGTAGGCCAACGTATGCCAAGAATCCAATTTGTATCAAAACCAACATCATAGCGAAGTCTTGGTAAATTAAAATTTGTTTCCCATGGAAATCCTATTAAAAACTTTGTAGAAAAATTTGAGTTCGTATTAAAAATTGACCTGTTTCGCCACTCTATAAAACCACCTATAGAGGGTAATGGATCTAATCCTTCATAAAATTCTATTGGCTCAAAGCCACCGACTGACAACCATTCTCTCTGCTTATATTCATTTAAGGATATGACCATATTTACTATCGAGTCTGAGTGTGTAACTTTTACTGGAGTAATATTTATAAGAGAATAAATGTCAGTCTCTTTTAATCTTCTCTTAGACTTTTCAACCTTATCAGGATCAAAATAATCACCCTTTTTGAAAATTAATTCTCTTTCTACTAGAACACTATCTTTAGAAGCAATGCCTTCAATATATGTTTTCCCAATAAATACATCTTTACCTTCTTGAATATTTATATTAATTACAACTGAATCACTTATAATTGGCTCTATTTCTATTAATGAAAATAATTTTGAAAATAGTTCCAATTTTTTTTGCAAACTCGCAACCTTCTCGTTAAGTAAAACGCTATTAAAAGGATCATTTTTAAACAGTTTAAGTGTCCGTTGAATTTCATGAGAAGATAGACTCAAGTTGCCACTAATGTTTACTTCAGAAATAAAAAATTGTTTTCCTTCACTAACATTAAAAACAATATCAGCTTCATTATTGTGAAATGATGCAGATTCTTTAACATCTGCCAATAAAAAACCTTTTGAAATAAAATAATTTTTTAAAGTCAAGGCATCCATCTTTAGAAGGCGATTATTAAATGGCCTACCTTTGAATGTAAAAGAAAAATTTGACGGTCGTTGTCTGAGCAATGGCATTAGCTCTTTTTTTTTTATAGATTTATTTCCATCAATGCTGACAGACTTGATCTTAATTGCCTCTTCCTGAGCAATAAGATTACAAAAAATTGAAAAGCCTAAAATGGCGATATAAAAATATTTTATCACGTATTATTATCTTTTATATAGAACTAATAAGCGTATCTGTAACGATACTTAAGATGTAAGTTACCCTTATCATCCATGTTCCCTACAAGAGATAAATTACGATTTAATTTATATTCTACACCAATTTGTAATTGATCGGGATTTGTAAGCGAAAATGATTTTTTGTAGGATAAATTCGCATATGTTTTACTTCCAAATTTCTTTTTAGCAGAAATCTTAAAATCTTCTAATTCATTTCGCTCGCTAGCAGATAGGTTTTGACCACTTATAAAACTAGCAGTTCCTGAAACATCAATTTCATCAGGTTTAAGCAATTTTAAAGAAGACATCTCTTCAAGGTTTTTCTCTAATTGAGTTTCAAGTAGCGAACCAAGAACTGAAGTTGCTTGAACACCAAACCCATTAGACAACATTGATTGATCCTCAAATCTAGAGCCAAAAGTTAATAGTTCTATAATATCACTCTCTGAAAACCCACTTGATGATTCAAGTACTAGGTCTGCATTATCTAAATTACCTTTGACTCGTAGTCTTATTTCTTCATCAGCTATTGCTGTAGACGCTATTAAATCCATATCAGGATTTATACCGTTATTGTCAAAATAAACATAACCATTTAGGCCTGAAAAATTATCTTTAAATGATAGAATTGAGCCGTCATCGATAAATACTTCACCCCCAATATTCCAAAAATCATTCCCGGTTTTTGATAAGCTAATCTCTCCAACCATAATTGCATCAACTTGTGAATTTTGAAATCGTCCTTCATTTTTTATAGGAACATTTATGCTGTATGACATGATAATTCCATCGTTAGTTACTAACCTTTCTCCTACGTCTTCAGATATAAATTCATGGAAAAGAGTCATGTCAACTACTTCAACGAGCCCCGTAATATTAACAGTATCTTTTCCAAAAACTTTTACATTAATTGAATCAACAACTCCAACCAGATCTATTGGCATTGCTTCTATATAAATATTTTTATTATTTATTGAATTAACTATAATATTATAATCAGGTTCAAAAAATTTAGAAAAGTCTATGCTCCCAGAAATCATGATATTATCGTGATGTTCATTTGATTTTTTATTATTATCCGCTGAAGCACCATTCATATAACTAATTACTAATTCATTCTTTTTTAATAACGCATTACCATCAACACTTGTAATAGGATTATCTAATAATGTTGTAAAAACACTCGAATTAGAAATTGAAATATTACCATTTCTTATTATCGATTTTGCATTCCCGCTTAAGGAAAGATCAATGCTAACATCACCTCTTATAGAGTCCAATTCTGAAACATACGGACTCAAAAAGAACATAGATTTTAAATAAGCAGAAGCTTGATAATCGATTGGTACTTTTTGAAAAAATTGACCAAAATTATTAGAGCCTAAATTTAAATCAAATGGAATATCTCCCTTAGATTTTATACTTTCAAACCCATTAAATGAATTAGCATATTCAACAGATAATAACTTTCCGCTGTAAAGGCCTTTACTTTTCACATTACCAAGTTCTATACGATCAAAAACTGCGTTATTTACAGAAATATCATAATTGATTTCAGTTTTTTCTAATTTTCCACCAATTTTTAATACTCCTGAGGCATTGCCTTCTAAATTGAAAAATTTTGGTATTAGCCTGTGAACCATTGAAAGAGGTAGATCTTTGAATGTTGCATTTAAAGACACATCTGCTTGTTTTAATGGCGCTTTTGTTGTCGGCAAGATGCCAGAAAGCTGAAAACCTAAGGTTGTATCACGGGTAAAAGAAAAATCATCAATAATGACGTTACCAGAATTCAACATAAAAGAAAGAGTCATTTGGTCATAGCTATTTCCAAGATATGATCCTTTCTTTAGAGCAACATCAACATCATATTTTATTTTTTTTCCGTAATCTTGAAAAGAGATTTCACCAAAAACTATTCCCGATAAATCCAAATATATGTTATCAGTAAACTGAGTTATGACATTAGCATCAAAGTTAGACATTTTTAATCTGCCCTCAGAATTCGGCCCAAAAGTTAAAACTCCATCTAAAATACCATCATTGATATGGATTTCAAAAGGATCAACTGATACTGCACTGTCTTGATACATTACAAAAATAGGCTTAGCATTAACAAGATAATTATTTTGATAAGCTGATTGAATTCTATCAATCTTATATTTGTTCTTTGAAAGCCATGAACCAGATATAAGTAAATAATCATTGCCAGCTTTAAAATGGCAGTTCTCGACAATCATTCTATTTTTAGAAAAAGATATATCTAATGTCCCAGAATCAAAATTTTCATTCCTCCATTTTCCTCCATCAATTTTAAGGTTCACGAACCCAGATGGAAAATTCAAGTCAGACTCCATCTCGGAATGGAAATTAATTGATTTCATTGAAAAATCTTTATACATGATATTTTGACAATTCAAATCAGCAACAACATCAGGCTTATCAATTGTCCCTCTTATAATAAGCTTTCCAGTGGCCACTCCACCTTTGAATTCATCCATCCAAAAATTATTTATTATCTCGATATCTGCATTTTCTAAATCAGATATAATATTAACACTCCGTGTTTTTAAGTCAACCTCACCATCAATGGATAAAATACTCTCTCCAATTATTAGCATCACAGGGTCAACAGTAGAAACAGTGCTATCATTGTAAAGAACAGTCCCATGAAAAGAACTTTCGTCACTCATTAAAACTCCGTATTCTGCAACTTCTAGAGTTAATTCAATGTTTTCGAGTGCTTTATCTTTATTTATCGCGCCTTCTAAAATTGCCATTCCAGAAAGCAATGTGGATTCTTGTTCAATTAACCAGCGGCTTAAATCAAGACTATCTAAGTAAAAATAACCACTGATTCGTTGATCTTTTTCCCACACACCGTTTACTCTTAAATTTGAATCTTCACCATTCAAGTTTAAAGATTTTAGCAAAATATTATTTTCTGATTTAACAATGTTAATATCTCCAGCCATTTTAAGACCAAGTTCATTTGAGATAGATAACTCGCCATGAATATTGCCTTTAATAGAGCGAAAGTCTACTTTACCAGAAATTTTTTCAAACTTTCCTTTCAAAGGAGTTTTACTAAATAATTCTTTTGAAATAGCAAATTCTGCTATATCTAATGAGCCTAGAATTTTTTCTTCTTTTTCAAGATAAACCATTTTCCCTTTTACAGGAGCATTACCAACCTTACCAGAAAAACTTTTTATAATTAGGCTATCAGTATTGGCAATTAAATCAAAGTCATCCATTTGAAATAATATAGAATTATCACCCTTATTTTTTAAACTTAATCGAGTTAAGTCTAATTTCAGTTCATCTTTCCATAAAACCTTTCCTTCAACGTAACCGTTCAAGAGCATTACTTCTTTTTGAAATTGTATTGGTATTTGCCCTCCAAGCGAGAACCTATCAATCTTAATTGGGAATTCTTGAATTTTAAAATTATTGTTCTCAAATGACTGCCTCGTTGAATCTATTAAAATTCCTTCAATAAATATTTTATCAAAAGATGTGACACCAAATAATGAAGAAGCATAATCAACATTTATTGTGAAATTGTCTATAAATATCTTACCAAGAGAAGGATGTGTAACCTGCAACTCTCGCCCTTTTATATCAAATAATAAGTTACCAGACATGTTAACCGATTGAACACTTATATCAAATTTATTTAACGCACTATTCACCTGTTTTATTATAAAAGGCTGCCAAAAAAAAGAATAACTGAAAAAGTATAAAACTAGAATACCAAAAAAGGCATATAATACTTTTGATGTTTTAATTTTATGAAACATAAATACAATTCATAATTATAAACTACTCAGAGATGTAGGAGTTCCAAAAACAAAAAAAGCGTTCATAATAGAACGCTTTTTGCAACAAATAAACTGAGAAATTTAGTCAACTACTTCAAAATCAGCATCTTCAATTTCGTCTTTACTTTTACTTTTTTTCGCATCATCAGACTTTGCACCTTGTCCAGGAGCATTCGGTTCTTCTGCCTTATGTAATTTCGAGGCAACTTGAGACCAAGAACTATTTAGCTCTTCAAGCGCTTTTTTCATATCACCAACATTACCACTTTCTTTAAACTTTCTAAGATTTTCTAACTTTTCATTAATCATAGATTTATCTTCGCTTGATAACTTATCATCATTTTCTTTAATACTCTTTTCAATCTCATAAATGAGATGCTCTGATTGATTAGAAATATCTATTTGTTCTCTCTTTTCTTTATCTTTTTGCTCGTTTTTCTTAGAGTCATTTATCATCTTTTCAATTTCTGCTTCTGATATTCCGCTCGAAGCTTCAATTCTAATACTTTGCTCTTTTCCTGTTGCCTTATCCTGAGCACCAACATTCAAAATACCATTTGCATCTATATCAAATGTCACTTCTATTTGTGGAACACCTCTAGGAGATGGCGGAATGTCTGATAAATGGAATCTTCCGATTGTTTTATTATCCGAAGCCATTTCTCTCTCACCTTGCAGAACATGAATTTCGACAGTGGTTTGATTATCAGCTGCGGTACTAAAAACCTGTGATTTTTTTGTTGGTATTGTTGTATTACGCTCAATTAGCTTTGTTGAAACAGAACCTAATGTTTCTATTCCCAACGAAAGTGGGGTAACATCGAGCAATAACACATCATCAACATCACCAGCTAAAACGCCACCCTGTATTGCGGCGCCTAAGGCAACTACTTCATCAGGATTTACGCTTTTATTTGGTTCTTTACCAAAAATTTCTTTTACTTTTTCTTGAATACTAGGTATTCGAGTAGAACCTCCGACAAGGATGACTTCATCAATGTCAGATGGACTTAAACCAGCATCAGACATAGCTTTTTTACATGGATCAATAGTACGGTCAACAAGATCATTAACAAGCTCGTCAAATTTAGCCCTAGTTAAATTTAAATTCAGATGTTTTGGACCAGATGCATCTGCAGTGACAAAAGGTAGATTTATATCGGTTTGTTTTGACGAAGAAAGTTCTTTTTTTGCAGCTTCTCCGGCCTCCTTTAATCTTTGAAGTGCCATAGGGTCTTCTCGAAGATCTATCCCATCACTCTTTTTAAATTCTTCAGCAATCCAATTGATAACTTTTTGATCAAAGTCATCTCCACCTAAATGCCCATCACCATTAGATGCTTTTACTTCAAAAACACCATCACCTAATTCTAGTATAGAAACATCAAATGTCCCTCCACCTAGATCGAATACGGCAATTTTTTCATCTTTTTTCTTATCCATGCCATATGCCAGCGCTGCAGCTGTGGGTTCATTAATAATACGCCTAACATTGAGACCAGCGATTTTCCCAGCGTCTTTTGTAGCCTGCCTTTGTGAATCATTAAAATAAGCGGGAACAGTAATAACTGCATCTGATATTTTAGTTCCTAAATATTCTTCAGCATCTTGTTTGAGTTTTTGTAAAACCATTGCACTTATTTCAGGAGGAGTATATTCTTTTCCATTTGCTTTAACGATGACAGCACCATTCGAATTCTTATCAACGTTGTATGGTACTTCAGAAATTTCATTACTGACTTCTTTAAACATCCTACCCATGAATCTTTTGATGGAGAATATTGTGTTCTCTGGATTAGTGACAGCTTGTCTTTTAGCTGCCTGACCAACCAACCTATCCTCATCTTTAGAAAAAGCTACGACCGAAGGAGTCGTCCTACCACCTTCAGGATTTGTAATTACTGTTGGCTCACCACCTTCAAGCACTGATACGCATGAATTGGTAGTACCTAAATCAATTCCGATTATTTTAGACATAATATTTCTCCAAAAAATTTAAAAGTTACTAATAAAGGTTACGCAAGCAATATTCCACTGACTATAATAGTACTATTTGTCATATTATAATTACGGCTATTACAATTTGTCAGTACTGCTTATACTGTTTTGTCTTTATGCTTTCTTTACAGTTGGCTTTTTTTCAATATAGGAGAACTTAAACTGACCTCTAGTAGCATCAATTTTTATTAGAGTGCCAATTTGAAAATTACGTTTCAACAAAACCTCGGAAAGATGATCTTCAATAGACACTTGAATTTCACGCTTTAATGGCCTGGCTCCATATTTAGGTTTATAGCCTCGCTTTCCTAATAATCTTTTTGCTGCCACAGAAACTCTAATTTTTAATCCTATTTTCGAAAGGTTATCATGTAAACTAGCAAGCTGTAAATCAATAATTTCAAAAATATCTTTTTCGCTAAGCGAATGGAAAACTATTCTTTCATCTATTCTGTTTATTAATTCTGGCGAAAATGTATTATCAACAGACTTCATTATTTTTGATTCTATTGATTTCTGATTATGAGATGTTAACTTATTTCCGAAACCTAAATTATTAACCGATAGCTCTTTTGAGCCGAGGTTAGACGTCATGATTATTATAGTATTGCTGAAATCAACCTTACGACCAAAACCGTCCGTTAAAACTCCATCGTCAAAAATTTGTAACATAATATTGAAAAGATCTGGATGTGCTTTTTCAACTTCGTCAAAGAGGACAACAGAATAGGGGTTTCTTCTAATTTTTTCAGTTAATTCTCCACCCTCATCATGACCAACATAACCAGGAGGAGCCCCAATTAGCCTCGATAAAGAAAATTTTTCACCAAACTCTGACATATCGATTTTGACCAAAGATTCTGTGTGACTAAATAAATAATTCGCTAAAACTTTTGCAAGCTCTGTTTTACCGACTCCGGTTGGACCAAGAAAAAGAAAAACACCAATTGGCTTTGAGGGATCTTTTAATCCTGTTCTCGCTCTGCGAATTGCTTTTGTAACACTTTGAATGGCCTTCTTTTGACCAATTATAAATTGGCTAAGGCTTTCTGGAAGATTCAAAAGTTTATTACTCTCGGTTTCTGCTACTTTATTTACAGGGATTCCTGTAATAAGAGAAACTACATCCGCGACATGCTCTGAAGAAATATTATGCGCGTTTACTTTTGCTTTTTCATTCCAGGTTTTTTGAGCATTACTAAGTTTTTCTAATAATTTACGTTCTTTGTCACGAATAACTGCAGCTTCTTCAAATTTTTGTTTTGTTACTTTAATTTCTTTTTTAGACCTTAATGATTCAACTTGTTTTTCTATTGAAATAATATTTTTTGGAACTTCGTCATTAAACATTTGTGATCTAGCACCAACCTCATCTAGTATATCAATGGCTTTATCAGGTAAAAATCTATCTGTTATATATCTTTCAGATAATTGGACACAAGCTTCGATCGCATCATTTGAATATTTCACATTATGATGCTCTTCATACCTGTCCTTCAACCCCATGAGTATTTCAATAGATTCATTTACAGACGGAGCATTGATAATAATTTTTTGAAAACGTCTTTCTAAGGCTCCATCTTTTTCTATATGCTGACGATATTCGTTTAATGTAGTTGCGCCAATACAATGTAAATCACCTCGAGCTAGAGAGGGCTTAAACATATTTGCTGCATCTAACGAACCAGAGGCGCCACCGGCTCCAACCAAAGTATGAAGCTCATCAATAAAAACAATAAGGTTCGTACGAGATTCCAACTCATTCATAATATTTTTTAAACGTTCTTCAAACTGACCACGATATTTTGTACCCGAAACCAAAGCCGCTAAGTCTAGAGATAATATTCTTTTATTATGTAATAATCTTGGAACTGTTTTTCTAACAATCCTCTGAGCTAGTCCTTCGATTATAGCAGTTTTCCCAACCCCCGGCTCTCCAATCAGCACTGGGTTGTTTTTCTTTCTTCTTGCTAATACTTGAGCTACTCTTTCAATCTCTTTTTCTCTACCGATAACTGGATCAAGCTTTCCTTTTTTCGCAAGCCTAGTAATATCTCTGGAGAAATGATCTAATGTAGGTGTCTTTTCTTCAATCTTCTTACTTTTAGAATCATAAAATTCATCATTATCAGAATTTTCACCATCAATTAGTTCGCAAACAGTATCAAAGTCGAAATCTAGTGAATGAAGAATTTCATAAATAATACCTTCTTTTTCCCTCAACATTGCTAACAATAGATGCTCATCATCAGCCACATTACTATTTCGAGATGAAGCTTCAAGGTATGCATTTTTTAATACTCGTTCAGCCCTCATGCTTAAGGGTAGATGACCGAGTGATATTGTGCTCTCAGATCTACTGATTAAATCTTCAATCATTTTTACAATCGATTTAACATTAACATCATAAAGCTCAAAAATCTTGAAAGAGATACCTGCTTTGATTTTTAATAAACCTATCAATAGATGTTCAGAACCAACATATGAATGACCTAAACGTATAGCTTCCTCTTTTGCTAGTTTTAGTATTGATTGTAATTTCTTAGAAAAATTTTTCTTCATTTTATCTCTCAAATAAGGTTTTTGACTTTAGTTCGTATTTATAACTGCCCATATTTGCAATATGCGGATTATGAGTGGTTAATACAATCGCCGTACCAAAATTTGTATTAATTGACTCAAAAAGGTCAATTAGTTTCAGCGAGTTTTTTTCATCTAAGTTTCCAGAAGGTTCATCAGCAAAGAGAACTTTAGGATCATTAATTATAGATCGGAGAATAGCGACTCTCTGTTTTTCCCCACCAGAAATTTCATTTGGATATTTATGACTTATTTTTTTTAATCCGAAATCTTTTAATAATTCATCTGCCTTTTTATTTTTTTCATAATCTTTGTTTATCCACGTAGGCATTAAAATATTTTCACGAACATTAAAATCAGGTAATAAATGATGAAATTGAAAGATAAAACCAATACTAGAATTACGAATAGAACATAACTGTTTATCTGAAAAATTTTTAATGTTATTACCTTCAATATTCAATTCACCGTTATCAAAAGCGTCTAAAGAACTTAAAACATTTAATAATGTTGATTTACCGGCACCAGACTCTCCAACAATAGAAATAATACTTTTTTCGCGTATTTGGATGTTAATGTTATCTAATACTATTAATCGATTTTTCCCATTTTGATATGTCTTTACTAAATCTTTTGCTTCTATTATTATTTTACCCATTTAAGAGTCTCCAATGGATCAGTTCTCAAAAACTTTTTTGCACTAATGAATCCAGCAGTGATAATAAATAATATATTTATTATCAATACTAGTAGTATATCTTCAAATGCTATATCCATTGGTAGTACTTCCATGGCATAAATTTCACTCGGCAGGGAGATTAGTTCATAATTATTTTGTAATAAAACAAAAGAAACTCCAAAAAACAAACCTAAGAGAAGACCTTTCAATCCAATTATTATCGTCTGAATTATTATTATTTTCTTAACATTAAATAATTCCATACCAAGTAACCTTAAAACACCAATATCTTTAATTTTTTTCATAGTTATTAAGGATATGGTTGATATCACACTAAAGCTAGAAACAACAATTATTAAACTTAGAACTATTATTGACCCTAGTTTTTCCATTTCAATTGCACTGACTAATACAGTATTCCTTTCTTTCCATGAGTGAATTTTATTTCCTTTATCAATAGTATTTGCAACTTTTGCTTTAACTACTTCAATCTTTGACACATCACTTATTTTGACATCTAGCGATGGTAAATTAGAATTATTATAAAATACTTTATTACCTAATCTGTTTGAAATTAAAATATATCTATTATCATAATCTAAAATCTTACTAAAAAATATAGCCGAGATATAGGTTTTAACTGTTGATGGAAAACCAAAAATTGAATTCTGATCTAATGGAGATGAGATAACTACTTCGTCTCCAATTGATAGTCCCAATCTAGAAGCAATATCATTTCCAATAAAAATTTTATTATCATCAGAAATATCTCCAACAAAAGGAATATTATAAAACGACTTTAATTTATCAAAATCTAATTGCTTAAAAGTTATGAGTGCCTCACTAGTATTGCTTTTTATAATACCCTTACGGTCTAAACTGAAGGACATGTCTGTAATTAATTTTATTGTTCTAAATTTTGTCAAATCATAGTCTTGATTTAAACCTGAAATTTTAAGGTGTCCATCAAAATTACTTATTTTTTCATCTAACTTATTTTCAAAACCATTTAATACCGAAATTGAAATCACTAGAGCAAAAGATCCAATACAAATCCCTACAATTGATATAATACTTGTGAATTTTCCTGTATTATTTCCAGAGGAAAGAAACCTCTTTGCAATATTAATATAGATATTCATCGCTGAGCTAACAGTCTAATCACACCATGATTAAACATTGATTTTGTCGGAAACAAACCAGCAATTATTGAAATAAAAAAACTGGAAATAATAATTATAGTCGATGAAATGTAGTCAAAAGTCACTGGTAAACTGTCCATAAAATATACTTTTTCTGGTAACGCGATTAATTTGTAATTATTCTGAAAATAAATGAATAACCACACTGCAAATGAACCAATAAGACTTCCAGCAAACCCTATTAACCCAGATTGAAGTAAAAATATTTTTCTAATTTGACTATTATGTAATCCTTGAGAAATTAATATTCCAACTTGTAATTGTTTCTCATTGATCATCAATGAAATTGTTGCCATTATATTTGCAATACCTACTAGTGAGATTAAACTAAAAATAATAATAATTGGTATTTTTTGAGTATTTACCCAATCGAATATAATTCTATGCCTATCCTTCCAAGTTTCAACATAGTACGGATATTTAACATGTTTACTAATTTTTTCTACTAAATATTTTATTTCCTCATTAGAGTTTACGATGTAACCACTCACCTTCCCCTCCATACCAAACAGATTTTGAGCACTATTCAAGCTTACATATGCAATGTTTTTATCATATTCTTCCATACCTGATTTAAATATTCCACTGACTTGATATTTACTATATTTTAAATTGATAAGTTTCCCAGTATAATCATTTAACGGCGCGACTACTAAAACATCTGAAAAATACAACCTTAGATTATCACTAAAAGAGCTTCCAATTATGATATTATCATCAGCTATAAATCTATCTTTTAAGTTTAAAAATGAAGGATCGCTGAAAGATTCTATACCTTCAACTAATAGACCCTCAGTATTGTTACCTTTGTGAACGACAAGCATACCTCTAACAAAAGGATTTACTTCAATTTCCAAGTTTGAAGCAAGTAACATAGAATCTAAACGGTCTGATTCATTAATAGGTTTTCCAAAGATAGTTTTAATGCGAATTTGACCATCAATATTTGAAATTTTATTTGCTAAAACTTCCTCGAAACCTTTTATGATACTCATAGTGAGGATAAGTGAAAAAACCCCTATCGCCAAGCCAAAAACCGCCAAAGCAATTGCGTTGGATGAAAAGCTACTTTTTTTCCCGCCTTTAAAATACCGCAGCGCAAACTGCAGATATAAATTCATCTCTAATATTTTTCCGGTCTCATAGTTGGAAATAGTATTACGTCCCTTATCCAATGATTATTTGTAAGCAGCATTATTAATCTATCTATACCAATTCCAACACCCCCAGTAGGCGGCATACCAATCTCCATTGCCTTAATAAATTCCTCGTCAATTGGTTGGGCTTCTTCGTCTCCCTGATCTCGTAATTTCGATTGTTCTTCTAATCTTGATCTTTGATCAATCGGATCATTCAGTTCTGAAAAAGAATTCGCAAATTCAGCTCCACCAATAAACAATTCAAACCTTTCTACAATATTATCACTGCCATCTCTCTTTAATTTTGCTAAGGGTGATATCGATTTAGGGTAATCAATAACGAATGTTGGAGCTATGAGATTAGGTTCAACTAGTGTACTCATCAGACCATCTAGCATTTGACCAACATTACAATTGTCCTCAATGTCTAGATTATTATCTTTACAAACTGTCAACATCTCAGACTTATCCATTTTTTCTAAATCAACACCTGTAGCCTTTTCGAGTAAAGCATAAAAAGACTTTTTCTCAAATTTTTTAGAAAGATCTATTTTTAATTCCCCCCAATTAATTTTTAAATCGCCAATACATTTTGCAGCATTCCGTATAATTTCTTCAACGAGCTCCATACAGTCTTCATAATCAGCATAAGCCCAATAAAACTCTAACATTGTAAACTCTGGATTATGATTCTTATCCATGCCTTCGTTCCTAAAATCTTTTGACATTTCATAAACCTTTTCAAATCCACCAATTATAAGCCTTTTTAAATAAAGCTCATCCGCAATTCTTAAAAAAAGTTTTTGATCAAGAGCATTATGATGGGTTGTAAAAGGCCTTGCGTTAGCTCCTCCATATATTGGCTGAAGGACAGGTGTCTCAACCTCCAAAAACTGCTTAGCGTTAAGAGTTGCTCTTATTTCATTAATAATTTGAGTACGTTTTATGAAGGTTGACCGTGTTTCAGCATTCACAATCAAGTCTAAATGACGGTTTCTGTATCGAAGTTCTTTATCTTTAAAGGCGTCATAAACTTCACCCTCTTTTTCTTTGACGATTGGTAGCGGTCGTATGCTCTTTGATAAAACATCAAATTTTTCAGCAGATATAGAAATCTCCCCCACTTTTGTTTTAAAAACAACACCACTTATTCCAATAAAATCACCAATATCCATTAATTTAAAAGCATCATAAATATTTTCACCAACATTATCTTTTTTTATAAAAATTTGAATTCGTCCTTTGTCATCCATTACATGTATGAAAGAAGCTTTTCCCATTTTCCGTAAAGCCATAATTCTTCCCGCGATACAAACAATTTTATTCTCAAGATTATTAAAACCATCATGTATTTCAATACTTTTATGAGAAGGTGAGAATTTATGAGGGTAGGGATTAATGCCTAACTCTTTAAGTTTGTTTAATTTTTCTTTACGAAAGTCAATAATTTGATTAATACTTTTATTTTTTTCAGTCATAATTTTATTTTCCTGTCACTTTATAATAATTCTTTATTCATTTGGCCTAGCAAGTACGCTTTTATAAAAATTTCTATATCTCCATCCATTATACTTTGTATGTTTCCAGTTTCTTCTTTTGTCCTGTGATCCTTAACGAGATTATATGGATGGAAAACATAAGAACGTATTTGGCTACCCCATGCAATATCTTTTTTTTTATCTTCTAAATCCTTTTGCTTTTCTTTTTCTTTATCTATTTCTAGCTGATATAATCTTGCCTTTAACATTTTCATAGCTTGATTTTTATTTTTATGCTGTGAACGCTCATTTTGACATTGAGCAACTATACCAGACGGTAAATGCGTTATTCGAACTGCTGAATCAGTTTTATTTACGTGCTGACCTCCAGCTCCACTTGCTCTATATGTATCGATTCGAAGATCAGTAGGATTTATATCGATTTCAATAGATTCATCAACCGCTGGATATACATATACAGAAGCAAAAGAAGTGTGTCTACGACTATTAGAATCAAAAGGAGATATTCTAACCATTCGATGAACACCAAATTCTGCTTTTGCTTGACCATAAGCATAATCTCCTTTTACTTCAAACGTAACATCCTTAATCCCAGCCTCATCCCCAGCCTGAAAGTCTAATATGGAAAATTCAAATCCTTTTTTTTCTGCCCAACGCCCATACATTCTATATAGCATTTGAACCCAATCCTGACTTTCAGTTCCTCCAGCACCAGGATGAATTGTCATAATTGCATCTTGAGAATCTTCCTCTCTTCCTAAAATCATCTTCAATTCTAAATCTTCAACTGTACTTTTGTAAATATTTACTTCAAAATCAACTTCTTTTGAAGAAATTTCACCTTCAGCATGAAATTCAAACAGTATCTCAATGTCGCTCTGTTTTTCATCAATTCCGCTCCATATATTAATTTCTTTTTCAATTCTAGAAATTTTTTTTAAAACAGCTGAAGCTTTTAGGTTATTGTCCCAAAAAGAAGGCGCTGAAGTCTTCTTTTTAAGTTTTTCGAGACTATCATTTAAAGAGGTTAAATCAAAGATACCCCCTTAAAGAAGAATATTTTTGATTAGATTTTGTAAAGATCTCTCGTATATCAGATATTTCCATAATTTAATTTACGGTATCAGAAATATTTATATGCCTAGAATGTTAGTCGCCAGAAGAAATAAATAATCTTTCATTTAAATAGCGCCTTAAAGACATTTCATCCATATCCAATTTTACAAAGCTTCCATTTTCAGCTGTTGCAATTGCACCACGCTCTTCAGAAATCACAATAACAATAGCATCCGTTTCCTCGGTCAAACCCAAGGCTGCCCTATGCCTAGTACCCATATCAGGAGCAATCATTTCACTCTCTGTTAGTGGTAATATACACCCAGCTGCTTCCACTAAAGTATTTTGCAAAATAACGGCCCCATCATGCAGAGGCGAGCCAGGATTAAAAATAGATAACAATAGCCCCGATGTCACCTCTCCTTTTATTGGTGTTCCAGTCTCTTTGTAAATACGTAGACCTGTTTCTCGCTGTACTACAATTAATGCTCCTACTTTATTTTTACTAAGAAGTAACGAGGATTCCACAATCGCTTCAAGAGATCGAGAAGTCCCTACTCGAAAAATTGTTCTAAAAAATCTTGTTTGGCCTACATAAATCAATAGCCTACGTATTTCAGGTTGAAATAAAATAACAAAGGCAACAACCCAAATTGTTTGAAATTGGTTTATTAGCCAAGAAGTTGCACTAATTCCAAATGCGTTGAATAAAAAAGATGCTATCAGAAGAATAATAAGCCCTATAAGCATTTGGCCCGCTCTAGTTTCTTTAAAGTACTGGTATACTTTATAAAATATCCAAGTCACTAGTAGAATATCAATTATATCGATCAGAGATACTTTAATAAAGCCAATTGTGAAAAGATCTATCATTTTGCCCTCAAAATATTTTCAGTAATTACAACGGCTCTTTTAACTTCTTTAACATTATGAACCCTAACGATATTTGAACCATTTAGTATTCCAGCCACGATTGTAGCGATTGTACCCTCGACTCTATCGTCTGGCGGTAAATTTAAAGCATCTCCAATGAAGGCTTTTTTGCTCGGCCCTATTAAAAGAGGATAACCAAGAACTTTGAACTCTTTCAATCGTCGGATAATTGAAAAATTATGATCGAACGTTTTACCAAACCCAATACCTGGATCAAGGATAATATTATTTTTTTCAATTCCAGCATCCTGAGCAACATTGACTTGATCTAGAAAAAATTGTTTTATATCATCAATTAAATTCACGTACGAAATATTTTTTTGCATGGTTTTGGGTTTTCCATTAATATGCATAATAATTACTGGTGTATTATTATTTGCTAATAAAACCTTCATTTCAGAATCAAAGGTTAACCCACTTATATCATTAACTATATCAGCACCAACGTCTATAGCTCTTTTGGCAACACTCGATTTGCAGGTATCAACAGAAACTAATACTTCATCACTTCTCTTTTTTAAAGCATCTATAATTGGGATGACTCTTTTTAACTCTTCTTCGATAGAGACAGAGTCAGACCCTGGCCTTGTAGACTCACCACCTATATCGATAATATCTGCCCCATTATTAACCATATCGATAGCATGATCAATTGCAACTTCAGGCTTACTGTATAGACCTCCATCACTAAAAGAGTCAGGAGTGACGTTTAAAACTCCCATAACGAGAGCGCTAGATGGTTTTTTTAACCAGTGTTTAAATTGGGTATTGTTTATATCGCAAACCTCTTTCCAATGCTGGATTTAAATTAAAGGCTGATTTTATAACTTACCATTAGCTTTTTTCTCAATAGAATCAGCCACGCTAGTTTTTTTTATTTTCCCATTAGTGGGTTTTGAACTTTTCGAACTTTTTAAATTTGATTTTCTTCTAACAATTGTTTTCCCGTCTAAAATTTTCTGGATATCCTTTGAATCAATTGTCTCGTGTTTTAGCAAAGAATTTGCCATATCATGCAATAATTCTTTATTGTTATTAAGAATTTTTTCTGATTTTTTTTGAGCAATTCGTATTATTTTTGCGATTTCCTCATCAATCATTCTAGCTGTCTCTTCGCTGTAATCTCTTTGAGACTGAATATCTCGACCTAAAAACACTTCATCATTATTTTTTCCAAAAGTCATAGGCCCTAAAGTATCACTCATCCCCCATTCAGTAACCATTTTCCTAGCAATTTGAGTCGCTTGTTCAATATCGTTACCTGCTCCTGTAGTCATTTTATCAAAAATAAGCATTTCAGCAGCTCTTCCACCCATTAAAATTGCTAATCTACCATCGACATAAGGTTTAGAATAGCCGTGTTTTTCATCCATCGGTAATTGCATCGTTACCCCAAGCGCTCTACCTCTGGGGATAATTGTAACTTTATGTACTGGATCAGCACCTTCAGTCTTTATAGCTACAATTGCATGTCCAGCCTCATGATAAGCCGTAGTTTCTTTTTCCTCATCAGTTAAAACCATGCTTCTTCTTTGCACTCCCATCATTACTTTATCTTTTGCTTCCTCAAAATCATCCATATCAATAGATCTTTTCTTGGCTCTAGCTGCAAGCAATGCAGCTTCATTTACAATATTTGCTAAATCAGCCCCTACCATTCCAGGCGTTCCTTTAGCAATGGCTTTCAAATCAATCTTTCTTTTATTTAAAACCACTTTTTTTGTATGAACTTGTAAGATACCTAGGCGACCTTTGATATCTGGTACATCTACAATAATTTGGCGGTCAAACCTCCCTGGCCTCAATAAAGCGGTATCAAGCACATCTGGCCTATTAGTGGCAGCAATTACTATAATATTGTGATTATTATCAAATCCATCCATTTCGACAAGTAAAGCGTTAAGAGTTTGTTCTCGCTCGTCATGTCCACCACCAATACCGGCACCTCTCTGTCTACCAACCGCATCTAATTCGTCAATAAATATGATACACGGAGTGCTTTTCTTTGCTTGCTCAAAGAGGTCTCTTACTCTTGAAGCACCAACGCCAACAAACATTTCAACAAAATCAGCCCCGCTTAAACTATAAAAAGGAACTCCAGCTTCACCTGCAACAGCCCTAGCCATTAATGTCTTTCCTGTACCTGGTTGCCCAACAAGCAATGCTCCTTTTGGAACCTTTGCTCCGAGCTTTTGAAATCTTTTAGGACTTTTTAAATATTCAATAACTTCTTTTAACTCTTCCTTCGCCTCATCGCAACCAGCAACATCTTTAAAAGTTACCCTAGGCTGATCAGAAGTCCATAAAGATGCCTTACTTTTACCAAATTTAAAGATGTTACCCATACCACCAGCACCACCTTGCATCCTACGCAACATAAAAAACCAAAACCCAATTAATATAATCCATGGAAGCATGTTTAAAAAGTATCCTGTCCAATCAATACTTTTTTCTTGAAAAGTATATACAATCCCTGCAGCATCCCATGTTTCTATTATTTCCCTATCAATGAATGGCATTGACAATCTAAATTTTGTGATATCATCTCGGATACCCAATGGAGTATCAATAGTTTGTTTAGTTTTAAATTCGCCATAAAATGTTTTATTTATTATGATAGCACTTTTAATTGCGCCTTCAGTCAAATAATTTTTGTACTCAGTGTATTCAACTTCAACTTCATTATTTCTATTTTCTGACAAAACGCTAGAAAAATAAACAGTTACTAATATAATTGTTATCCATATAAAACTGGTCTTACCGGCTTTTTTCCATTCAAATTCCAGTTTTTCATTTTTCTTTTTGTTGTCTTTTGGTTTTTTATTTTGTTCCATAAATATTTCCTTAAGTCACCTAGAAGGTGAATTCAACTTAAAAATTGACTTCAAGTTTCTAAATCGTTGATTAAAATCGAGCCCATATCCTACTACAAACTCTGATGATATTTCAAACCCTATAATATCAATATTAAAATTTAACTTATAATTGTTCGTTTTTGCTAAGAGTGAAACTATTGTAATATCTCTTGGTTTATAATTTAGTATGTGTTTATATAAATATTTAATGGATAAACCTGAGTCGATAATATCTTCAACAATAATAACTCGCCTATTTTTAATATCAATACTAAGGTCCTTAGACATTTTTATCGAACCTGTTGAATTCATACCTTCATAGCTAGAGATTTTAATAAAATCAACTTCACAGTCAATGTCTAGCTCCCTAATTATATCTGCTGTAAAAATAAAAGAACCATTCAAAATACTGATGATAACAGGATTGGTATCATGAAAATTCTCTGAAATTCGCAAAGAAATTTCGCTCACTCTTTTCGCGATATTTTCCTTAGAAATAAACACTTCAAATTTTTTATCTTGACTTATAATTGAGGATTCGATTGTACCACCCTTTTTATCTCTACTACATTTTTTGACGAATTACTAACTTTCACTGAATTATCTATTCTATGTCCACACAACCATATAATTTTTTCTTCTGCTACTAAAACAACTTGATTCCATTTTTCAAACTGATTTACTTTTTTATTAACTAAATAATCACTCACTTTTTGATTACCTGAAACACCAAGGGGGCTAAAACTATCACCACTTCTCCAAAGTCTTAAGTATAATTTTCGATTCTTTATTTTATCTAATTCAAATAATTCGATATTTGGATCAAATGAGAATTTTGAATTTTTATCAACTTTTTTAATAATATATTCATAATTATTGTAATTCATTTTTTTTTGTTCGTAAATACGTTTTTTAGTCTTCTTTATATTTGCTTGATTTACTTGAAGTAAATATTGAATTCGATCATTTAAAAGAACCCATCCAAATCTTGACTTATAAATGTTCCCGATTTTTTTATTAACTAAAAAATTTTTAATATTTTCAAAATCATATTTTCTTAACCGCCCTAAAGTAGTTGTTAAGTTTTGAAGAACTAGGATTCTGGCAATTAACGGTAACTTATTAAATTCGTTCTTACTAATTGTAAAATAACTCTCCTTAGTTTGAGAGACATGTATTGAAATGAAATCATTTATAAAAAACTGTAAGGCATTTTGATATTCTTGAAAATTAGAACCAGCAATAGCAATTGATTTTACTACCTCATTATCATGGCGTTCCCAAGGGTTTACAATTTGTTTTCGTATAAAATTGCGTTTAAAGTTTAGATTATCATTTGATGAATCATTTATATATGGAATGTTATATTTATCAATCATTTTATTTAATTGATTTTTTGAAAATGATAAAAGAGGTCTAATAATATTTTTATATTCAACTTTCATCCCACTTAATCCATATAAACCAGCTTGTTCAGATAAATTTTTTAATATCGTTTCTACTTGATCATTTTTATGATGCCCTGTTACAATAACATCGCTTTCTGTTTCTATGGCAAGTTCATTTAAGATGTTATATCTACCTTCTCTTGCCCAAGATTCAACACTTTCTTTTTTAGTCTTGTCACTTGGATTTAATTCCCTAATAATTGTATCTACTTTTAATATTTTACCTAATTCAAGAATGAATTTTTGATCATCAACACTATTGGTTCGAAGATTATGATTAATATGAGCTACAGTTATATTTTGCTTATCGCTTTCAAAAAATCTCAACATTAAATACAAGAGGAGAACAGAATCGCTTCCACCAGATAAAGACACTAATATTTTTGCATTCTCTCTTTCTTTGAAAATATTTTTAAAACATTTTTTAAAGACTGAAAAATCTTTTTTTTTAAAAACGTCGGGGTTTGGTATTTGAGAGCTAATCAATTAAAAGCCTCACAGAAAAGCTGTTAAATATTATTGAAAAATAAATCAGACAGACATTGAATCTTATCCTCGTAAGAATGAGGGTATAGAAACCACTCTGTTGCGGAAATACTGCTTAGTATTGAGTTTCCATCTTGAGGTGTAAAACAAAACCCTGTAATTTCATTTCCATTCCTAATGTTCAAAGACTGTTCGACAATGACTGTTTGATTTAATATACGACCGTAATGCCCATGGTCTCTACCAAAAGAAAATACAGAACTGGTCATGTTTTTGGTAGTCATTGCTACCAAAGGGTTTTTATTCAATTTATCCTTTAAATCATTGATGTGCATCGAACCATTTATAATTATCTTGAAATGCAAGATATGCATGTACTGACTATTTACTTTCATGGCTGAAGAAAATAAATTCAAATTTTCTCCAATAGTTTCAAATAAACCTGAAGCATCTTTTGCATGATGCGTACCAAACTTTTCGTCATTATGAGTTCCAACTTGAGGAGCAGGTATAAAACCACCTTCTTGACTTAAATCATTCGCACGCCTTATACACAAAAAATCTCCTTTAACTAAATCATTAGAATCATCATTAGTGAACGCTATTGTTTTAGTCAAACATGAAATATTATGAGTGTTGCAACTAACAACTTGCAAAAATTTGTCATCAGACTTTAGAGCCTTATCATTAATTCCTCTTGCATATTTTTTACCAAACCCATCTTCGCTACCTTGAGCAATAAACCCTTTAACATGGTTTGAAAATTTTTGATAATATTTTGCCTTATTATCATGCCCAATTCCACTAGGCGTGCAATCAATTACAACAGAAGCTCTTTCTATTGCATCCTCAGTTTTTAAATCAGAATCAATTTTGAGTTTTTTAAATTGATTTTCCTTGCCATCATCAACAGCAAGCCTAGCACCTCTTTTTAATAAATCTACGACCTTGGACTTATCAATCTTTAAAGCTGAATTTTTATGAAATGTGACTTCATCTATACCTAACTGACCTTGATAGTCACAAAGTAACCCAATTAAAGGCTCTCCTATCGTACCAGTACCAACGACATGAACAATTTTTCTTTCCATTATATTCCCTAAACTTTAAAACCTTTTAATTATTTTTAAAAAACTGAATTCTCTGTCCACTCACCAAACTCTAACTTCATTGCTTCAACTATTTCACCCATTGTACAATAATTTTTTGCTGCATCTATAATTGGAGGAACTAGGTTATCTCCATTTTTACATGCTGTTGAAATACTATTAAGCAAGTTACTAACTAAAGTACTATCTCTGTTATTTTTAATTTGAATTAACCTTTCCATCTGATTTTTTTCCGCTCTAGTATCAATTTCTAAAATTGGAATATCTATATCTTCATTCTCATTTATGAAATCGTTCACACCTACTACAATTCTTTCATTTTTATCTACATTGTTTTGAAAATTTGAAGCAGCTTTTGCGATTTCTCTTTGTTGATATCCATTTTCGATAGCAGATATAACGCCTCCCATATCATCTATCTCCTTAAAATATTCCTCTGCTTTATTTTCCATCTCATCGGTCAACTTTTCAATAAACCAAGAACCTCCTAGCGGATCAACAACATTTGCTACGCCTGTTTCATAAGCAATCAATTGCTGGGTTCTTAATGCAATCTCTGCTGCTTTCTCCGATGGAAGAGCAAGCGTTTCGTCCATTGAGTTTGTATGAAGACTTTGCGTGCCACCTAAAACAGCAGCCATTGCTTGAAAACTAGTCCTAGCAATGTTTATTTCTGGTTGTTGAGCTGTTAAACTGCAACCCGCAGTTTGAGTATGGAACCTTAGCATCATAGATTTTTCATTTTTAGCACCATATTTGTTTTTCAATTTTTTTGCCCAAATCCTTCTAGCAGCGCGATACTTTGCTATTTCCTCAAAAAAATCAGAATGAGAATTGAAGAAGAAGGAAATTCTTGGTGCAAAACTATCGATATCTAACCCTGCATTCAATCCATGCTCAATATATGTAAAACCATCTGATAGTGTAAATGCAAGTTCCTGAGCGGCTGTTGAGCCTGCTTCTCGTATGTGATAGCCACTTACCGAAATTGTATTATAAAGCGGCATTTCAGAAGTGCAATAACTTAACATATCCGTTATGATTCTCATTGAATGATCCGGTGGAAAAATCCACTCTTTTTGTGCAATGAATTCTTTTAAAATATCATTTTGAAGAGTCCCTTTTAAATTTTTGGCACTTACGCCTTGTCTCTCAGCCACTGCAATATAAAAAGCTAATAAAATAATTGCTGGACCATTAATAGTTTGAGAAACAGAAACCTCACCTAAATTAATGCCACTAAATAATGATTCCATATCACCAATATGGAAAACACTTACACCACACTTTCCGACTTCTCCTAACGATAAAGAGTGATCAGGGTCATAGCCCATTAAAGTAGGCATATCATAGGCAACGGATAAACCAGTTTGCCCTTTTTCTATTAATAATTTAAATCTTCTATTAGTATCCTCAGGAGTCCCAAATCCAGCAAACTGCCTCATAGTCCATAATTTCCCTCTATATAAGTTGGGATGGATTCCTCTAGTGAATGGGAATTGACCTGGAACACCAGATTTTGAAAGGTATTCTTGATCTATATTTTCTGGAAAATAACATACGTCTAATTGGTGACCACTAAGTGTATCAAAAGAAGAAGCTCTGGTTTTAGAACTGTTAACGTTATTACGCCAACTAGATAGAAAATCATTATCAGTCGATGCACTCATGAAATAATTTTCCTATTGTAGCTCTTTGACCTCATCAAAAAGCTCTAAAATTTTATTATTTACACCTGATTCGTCAAGGGATAACTGATTTAGTATTTGAGCTCTGCTACCATGCTGGACATAAGAATCTGGAAGCCCACACCTTTTCAATTTTCCTCGATATCCGTTTTCAAGCAAAAACGAACTAACCCCTTCACCAAAGCCACCTTCGATTACACCCTCTTCAATAGTAAGGACCTTAGTAATAGCTCTAGAAATGATTGTTTTTAGATACTTATAATCCATAGGCTTTATAAATCTGCAATTAACAACTTCGACCGAGATGCCTTTTTGTTCAAGATCAGATGCAACTTTTAAGGCAGTATAAACCATGGGACCGACTGCAAGGACTACTAAATCCACCCCCTTTTTTTCTACTTCCCAGGATCCTATAGGCAAGAGTTTTGCCTGTCCATCTTTGTCAAATTTGACAGAACTACATTTTGGATAACGTATGCCGACTGGACCATTGTGATTTAAAGCAGTATAAAGCAGATCTCTAAATTCATCACCATTTTTAGGAGCAAATAACATCATTCCTTGAATACAACGAAGATAAGAAATATCGAGAGCTCCATGGTGCGTAGGACCATCTTCTCCTGCAATACCAGATCTATCCATGCAAAAAATTACAGGTAAGCCCTGAACGCAAACATCATGTACAATATGATCAAAAGCCCTTTGTAGAAAAGTAGAATAGATTGCAACAATTGGACGTATACCCTGTGTTGCAAGACCTGCCGAAAAAGTAACTGCGTGCCCTTCTGCGATACCTACATCGTAGTATCTACCTGCAAACTTTTTCTCATAAGGTACCAATCCTGTACCCTCTCTCATTGCTGCTGTAATACAAACAGTATCTTTACGGTTCTCAGCAATCTCACATGCAAGATGTCCAAAAACATCTTGAAATGAGAGAGAACTTAATTCTTCCTTTTGTTTTACTACCTTACCATTTGCACTACCATTTGCACTACCATTTGCACTACCAGTTGCTTTCACACCATGATATTTAATTGGATCATCCTCAGCAACAGACATCCCTTTACCTTTTTTTGTTAACACATGTAATAAAACAGGTTGGTCTAAATCTTTAATCATTTCTAATGTTTTAATTACTTCATCTAAATCATGTCCATCAATAGGACCAAAATATCTAAAGCCCATTTCTTCGAATAACATTCCAGGTACGATTATATTTTTAATACTTTTATCTAGCCTACTTAAAAATGATTGGATTTTTCCTCTGGCAAGTGGAAGCTTTTTAGTAATGTCCCAAGCTTCTTTTTTAAGTTTGTTATATGTAGGATTTGATATAAGTCTAGTGAAATATTTACTTATAGCTCCGACATTAGGACTAATCGACATTTCATTATCATTTAAAATAACTGTTATTTGCCTACCCAAATGTCCAGCGTTATTAATAGCTTCAAAGGCCAAACCACCAGTCATAGCACCATCTCCGATTACTGAAATAACTTTATACTTTTGCTTTTTCTGAAACCTAGCTTCAGACATCCCTAAAGCAGCAGATATTGCTGTAGAGGCATGACCTGCTCCAAAAACATCATAATCACTTTCACTTCGTTTTAAAAAGCCACTCAAGCCTCCAAATTGTCTAATGCTTGGGAAATCTTCAAACCGGCCAGTTAAAAGCTTGTGCGCGTAAGCCTGATGTCCTACATCCCAGACTAATTTATCTTCTGGCGTATTATAAACATAGTGAAGCGCAGTGGTTAACTCTATCACACCGAGAGTAGGAGCTAGGTGTCCGCCAATCTCAGTAATTGTGTTTACAGTGTAATACCTTAACTCCTCACACAACGAGTGTAAAGCTTTGGTATCTAATGTCTTCAAATCTTTAGGCGATTGAATTTTTGGTAAATATTTAAGCTGCATTAATGTTCTCGAACTTATTAGAAAATAATTTACTGGAGGAGTCAAATAACATTTCATGGAAAATTGAAATGCCATCTAATTCAGGATGAAAAGACAGACCTATATGCTTTCCATCAAATACGGCAACTGGTGTATTGTCAATCTTGCCCATAGAAATAACTTTTTTACCCATACTAGTAATTTTTGGTGCTCTTATTAAAGTGGCTTTTATACCAACGGAAACATGAGGATTATGATGAATTTCTATATGTTTTTTTTCAGACATTATTTGGCGACCATACGCGTTTCTATCAACAACAATATCAAGTATACCAAGAGGTTTTACTTTAACATCATTTTCTATCTTTTTAGACATTAAAATTAACCCTGCACATGTACCCAATACCGGTTTTTTTTTAGAAAAATCTAATATTGAATTGCGAAGATTGAAAGAATCAATTAGTAAAGACATTGTCGTAGACTCTCCACCTGGAATAATAAGGCCATCTAAGCAATTTAAGTCATCAAGAGATTTTACACCTTTTGAACCAATACCTAAATCATAAAGTATTTTATGGTGCAATTCAAAATTGCCTTGCAATTCAAGAACACCAACTTCTATCACCAGCCTCGCTCTTGCAGTCTTTCGCCTTCAGGGATTTCTGACATATCAAGTCCTTTCATTGCTGATTTGAGTCCAGTGCTAGCCTCCATAACTTTTTTGGCATTACTAAAATTAGTCGTAGCCTCGACCACTGCTCTTCCCCTTGCTTCAGGATCTTGACTTTTAAAAATGCCTGAACCCACGAATACCGTTTCAGCACCTAACTGCATCATCAAAGCTGCATCTGCCGGTGTAGCGATACCACCAGCAGCAAAATTAGGAACAGGTAATTTCCCTGTTTGCGAAACTTTAATGACCAAGTCAAGTGGTGCGCCCATATTTTTTGCTTCTGCAACAAGTTGCTCTCGACTTAGTGTCGTTAATCTGCTAATGTCATTCATAACTGTTCTCATGTGTCTTACAGCCTCAACAATATTACCGCTACCAGCTTCACCTTTGGTCCTTATTAAAGCAGCGCCCTCCGCAATCCGTCTCAATGCTTCACCAAGGTTCCGACAACCGCAAACGAATGGAACCTTAAAATCATGTTTCCAAACATGGTTGTGTTCATCCGCTGGTGTAAGAACTTCACTTTCGTCAATGAAGTCTACTTCTAAAGCTTCTAAAACCTGAGCTTCCGCAAAATGACCAATGCGACATTTTGCCATTACAGGTATTGTAACTGCTTTTTGAATCTCCATTATCATTTGAGGATCACTCATCCTAGCTATTCCTCCATCCTTACGGATATCTGAAGGAATTCTTTCTAAGGCCATTACAGCACATGCTCCAGCAGATTCAGCTATTACCGCCTCTTCTACATTAGTCACATCCATTATAACACCGCCTTTTAGCATTTCAGCTAAACCTACTTTTATATCAAATTCATTATCACTCATAAATTTCTTCCTTTACTTTAATTTTTGAAAATATTTTAACTTTACTAATAACATCTGCTATAAGATCATCAGGTGTCGAAGCACCTGCCGATATGCCCACACTACCAATATTAGAGAACCAAGACTTTTTAAGTTCATCAGCGCATGTAACTTGAAAAGAGTTTTTATTTCTAGCCAAAGATAATTGAGTGAGCCTTTTTGAATTGGCACTGGTGTATGAACCAATCACAACCATTAAGTCACAAGTATCAGCAAGTTTTTTAATTTGTTCATGATTTCTACGCGTTGGATAACAAATAGTATTCACAAATCTTAAATCATAAATTTTTTCAGATAATATATTGAGTATTTCATTTACATTTTCAATCATTTGAGTTGATTGACTAACTACTCCCGCTCTTTTCATTTTTTTTAAGGAACGAGCCTCTTCTGCACTTGAGATAATAGTCGCATTCTTTACCTGAGAAGCAATACCAACAACTTCGTCATGATTATGGTCTCCAATTATAATAGTCCTTCTTCCCTCTTCTTCTAAACTTTTTATTTCTTCATGAATTTCTGTAACCAATGGACATGTCGCATCAATAATATTAAGTTTCTTTTTTTGAGCTGCTTTCCATGTTTCAGGATCCGTACCATGAGCACGAAATAGGACTGGCTTATCTTTCGGGATTTCGTCCAGATTTTTTACAACTTTTGAACCTTTTTTACTTAAATCGCTAACGACCTGTTCATTATGTACAATATCTCCAAGCATATAGACTTCGTCGTAATCGGCCCCACTTTTTTTTGCAAGTGTAACAGCATCTCTAACACCAAAACAATATCCAGCGTCTTTAGCTACTAATATTTTCATTAATTAAGCATCCAATTGATCTTGAATCATTTTTTTTGTTTTATTTATTATCGTACTTTTTGCAATCTCGATAGGCTCATGAAGAACTGCCCCCGATGCAAAAGCATGACCTCCACCATTGAAGAATCTTGCTATTGTATTTACTATTATTTTACCTTTAGAGCGGAAATTCATTCTACATAGATTTTCATCTATTTCAAAAATCATTAGAGCTGCCTCAACGCCACTTATCGAGCGAATGAAATCTGGAAAACCTTCTAAGTCATCTTTTGAAGCATGATGCTTGTTCATTATATCATTTGTGATAAAGGACCAAGCAAATTTCCCATCCAGTTCATAAGAAATATTAGAAATCATTTCAGCTAAAACACTAACACGCTTTCTAGAACTATTTTCATAAATTTTTTGATATATATAGTTAGTATTTACTCCATTATCTAGGCATTCAATGGCAATTGAATGGCAATACGTATCCGTATTACTATACTTAAAACAACCAGTATCAGTCATAACGGCTACATATATGCCATCGCAAATCTTCTTGTTTAATGGGGTTGTCCTTGCACTATTGAGGTAGCTTCTTACCATGCAACCAGTAGCTGCTGAATTGATATCAACAATATTATATTTAAAACCATGGTCAACAGGATGTGGATGATGATCTATATTCATCACAGAAATATTAAATTTATCTGCAACAACTTTTATATCTCTAGTTCGATTAAAATTACCAACGTCAAAAACTATAATAATATCACAATCTTTAATCCATTCAACATGGGTATCTTCATTAAAGGTTTCAATACAATTATCTAGATTTATAAAATCAAACATATCTGGTGTAGGAGAACAATTAATTATTCTTACATCCTTGCCGTTTTCAATTAGATGATGATACATAGCTACTTCGGATCCCAAACCATCACCATCTGGATTTTCATGAGTCGTTAATAGTATTTTATCTTTTGAACTAATGATTTCATCAATTTTTTTCCAATTAATTTCTGAATTATTATAATTCACTTATTTAATTCCCAATGCTCTTCCTCAAGATTTTCAGATAACCCTACGGCCCTTGCCAGTAAAAATAAATAATCTGACAAACGATTTAGATATTTTAAATGTAATATATTTCTACCCTTATCCTCCTGCATTGAAACAAGGCACCTCTCTGTATTTCTCGCGGTTGTCCTCAAAATATGTAATCTTGCATTAAATTCGCTACCCCCAGCCAAAATGAACTCTTTTAAAGGTGGTAAATTTTTACTCATAACTGTAATTTGATTTTCGAGAAAAAAAATACGCTCTTCTTTTAATAACTTAGATTTACCATCTGGCAAAGAAATATCGCCACTAATATTAAAAATGTCTTGCTGAATTGATTTTAAGTCTTTTGAGTTCTTTTTACTTGAACTAGCAACCTCAGCCCAACCTATAACCGAGTTCAGGTGGTCTAATTCACCTAAAGCATCAATGATAACATGATTTTTTTTTACACGTTTTCCGTCGGCTAAACTAGTTTTTCCATCGTCACCAGTTTTTGTTGTCACTTTTGTAATTCTCATTAAAAGAATATCCAACTAACAATAACAAAAAGAGGAACTAAGAATGGAATTGCCCATTTGAAGAAATATCCGAAAAAACTTGGCATTTCTATACCTGAGGATTCAGAGATTGATTTAACCATAAAATTTGGCGCATTACCAATGTAAGTATTTGCACCCATAAATACTGCACCAGCAGAAATAGCTAAAAGAGTGTTTTTAAGCTCACCCATTAACAAAATAGGATCTCCTCCGGCTGTATTAAAAAATACTAGATAGGTTGGAGCATTATCTAAGAAACTTGATAAAACTCCGGTATACCAAAAATACATTATATTTACTGGCCCATCTTCATTGGTCACAGAATTAATAATTCCAGAAAGGGCACCATCTGTGCCTGCTTTCAAAATAGCAATTGCCGGAATTATTGTTACAAATATACCAGCAAATAGCTTCGCTACCTCGATTATAGGAAACCATGTGTATTCATTGTCTTTACGAATTTGTTTCGAAGTATAAGTCCAACTAACATAGGTTAATATTAAAAGCAAAATATCTCTAGTTAAATTTTGTAGTTCAAGATGAACGCCAGAATAAACTTCAAAACTAATATGAGGTTTCCAGAAGCCACTGATCAGAACAGCCACGATGACACCAAGTATTAACCCTAGATTAAAAACACCCTCGATGCCTAATTTAATTTTTTCTTTTTTTGGAGCAGGAGTAATCCCTTCTTTTTTAAGATAATATGAATCAAGAAAATAAAAAATTATTGAAAGTGCAATTATCATAGTTAACATAGGAAAAAACATTGCAGAAGTGGTCCAAAAAAAGTCAACTCCTTTCAAAAAACCCAAAAATAAAGGTGGGTCGCCTAGTGGCGTTAAAGAACCTCCAATATTAGCAACAAGAAATATAAAGAAGACTACTACGTGGACATTGTTTTTACGATGTTTATTTGCATTTATTAATGGCCTAATAAGTAACATAGCCGCACCAGTAGTACCCATCCAACTAGCTAAGAAAGTACCAATTAAAATTATTGCAAGATTCACTAAAGGAGTTCCGACTAAGGAACCTGTTAATCTAACTCCTCCTGATATTGTAAATAGCGCTAACAACAAAATAATAAAAGGAATATACTCTAACAACCCTACATGCAATATCTCATACGCCGCTACAGCAGCACCCTCTTTAATAACAAAAGGAATAATAAGTATGGACGCCCAAAATAAAGATATTTTACCAAAGTTATGATGCCAAAACTCTGGAAGGACTAATGGGAAAATGGCAATAGACAATAAGATACCAGCAAATGGGATTACCCAGATAATTCCCATATTTGAAAGACTTCCATCTAAATGATAATCACCACCATGACCACCTCCAGCAGCCAAACATATCATTGGAGTAAAAACGTATGTAAGAAGCATCATCTTTTTTAACATGTAAAAACCTTTATTTGAGTTATAAAATAATATATAATTTACATATTTTTCAATATGATAAATAATAGCGTTCCTTTCGTAAATTATGTTATATGGAATCAATATATATATCAATATTTGTATTAGGAATTGCCATTTTAGGCTTATCTATTGGGGTCATTTTTAATGATAAGCCAATCCAAGGCAGTTGTGGAGGTATAGGCGCAGACGAAGCATGTACGATTTGTGGTGGTGATACAGAAAAATGTGAAACTATTTAGAGCGCTTAAATCTATTTGCGATAGAAGCCTTTAGTGCTAAATTGAGAAAAGCCCTCTTTTCCTTCTGCTAAAATCCATAATACTTCTAATCCACCAGCTTCAGTTGCGACTTTTAAGCCTTTGTCGTACGGCAAAATCATCAACGCCGTAGCCCAGGCATCTGCGACTAAGCAGCTTCTAGCTTTTACGCTTACAGAAAGAATATTAGATTCAACAGAAATTCCATTTCGTGGATCGATAGTATGATTAATTTTTTTACCATTTTTTTCTAGAAAATTTCTGTAATTACCAGAGGTTGCTAAGGACATATTCTTAAGCTTAGTCTTAGAATATATATTTTTACTAGAAACAATATTATTAATTGGAGTATCAATACCAATAATCCAAGTAGCACCAGTTTTATTTACACCGCTGCATCTTACCTCACCTCCAATTTCAACATAAATATTTTTATAATTCTTATGTATTAACCAATCATGAATTATATCTACTGCGTACCCCTTAGCAATTGCATTAAGATCAATCTGAACCTTAGGATGTTTTTTTGTGATGTATGGGTAGTCAAGTTCTATTTTATCTGTACCAATGTATTCAAGAACATTTTTTATTTCATTCACATCAGGGCTTTTTGAACTATTCTTTCCTTTTGGCCCGAAACCCCAAATCTGAGCCAATGGAAAAACAGTATAATCAAAGGCTCCCGATGTCTGATTATTAATTAGTTTTCCTTTCTTTAATACATGATAAAACTCATCAGAAATTCTGAAAGGGCTTCCAGAACGACTCTGATTAAAAAATGAAATTTCACTATCCTCAATCCAAGTTGACATCTGTCTATTAAGACTAACTAAAATTGAATCGATAGAATATTCAATTTGTTTGATTTGATCAATTTTGTGTGATTCATTTATTTTTATGTTGAATGAGGTGCCCATAGTAAATCCAGATATTGAATATTCAACAAATGAATCAGAACAAGACAAGTAAAAGAAAAAGCCCAATAATAATTGGGCTTTTAAAAACAAATATTTAAGATATTTTTTACCCAAAGCTATCAAAGGCAATCATTTCTTTCTCAACACCAAGACCATCTAACATATCTTCAACAGCTTTTATCATTGGTGGAGGACCACACATGTAATATTCTATTTCAGTTGGATCTTCATGCTTACCCAAATAATTATCATGCGCAACTTGATGAATGAAACCAGTTGGTCCAGTCCAATTATCTTCTGGTAATGGCTCTGATAAGGCAACATTATAGTTAAAGTTAGGAAATTCTTTTGCAATGTTCTTGAATTCGTCATCATAAAACATTTCTCTAAGAGATCTAGCACCATACCAAAATGAGACTTTTCGACCTGTTTTTAAAGTATGAAACAAGTGAAAAAGATGAGATCGCATCGGAGCCATACCCGCACCACCTCCTATGTAAACCATTTCACGATCTGTATCTTTAATGAAAAACTCACCATAAGGCCCAGATATTGTAACTGGGTCTCCAGGCTTCAAGCTATAAATATATGAAGACGCAATGCCCGGTGGAACATCATTCCACAATGCTGGCGGAGGGGTAGCGATTCTAACATTAAGCATAACTTTATTTCCCTCAGCCGGGTGGCTAGCCATTGAGTAAGCCCTAAATTCATCTTCATCATTATTTGCAACTAAGCCCCAAATATTAAATTTATCCCAGTCTTCATGATATTCTTTATCTATATCAAAATTTTTAAAAGTAAGACCGTGATATTCTGGAATGTCTATTTGAATATAACCGCCTGCTTGAAAATCCAAGTTTTCACCTTCAGGAAGTTCAATGACAAACTCTCTAATAAAAGTAGCAACATCGGTATTGGATTTCACAGTGCAGTCCCATTTCCGAACACTGAAAACTTCTTCAGGAACATGAATTTTCATATCTTCTTTGACTTTAACTTGACAAGCTAAACGCCAATTTTCTTTTGCTTCAGGTCTACTTATATGACTAGTCTCAGTTGGTAGTATGTCTCCTCCTCCTTCAAAAACTTGACATTTGCACATTGCGCAGGTCCCGCCGCCACCACATGCGGAAGGTAAAAATACTTTTTGGCCACTTAATGCTCCTAGTAGTGTACCACCGGTACCTACACTAATCGCATTATCAGGTTCATCATTAATAAGTATTGAAACATCTCCCTGCGGTAGTAATTTTTTTTCTGCTAAATTTAAAAGCAAAACTAAACACATCGTAATGCTACCAAAAACAATTACACTAACAATAGTAAATTCCATAAACTAGACCTAAATAATTACAAACTGATTCCGGAAAACCCTAAAAACGCCATAGAAATTAAACCAGTTAATAGCATGGCCATACCTACCCCTCTTAATGATGAAGGAACATCTGAATATCTCATTCTTTTTCTTACTGTAGCTAAAGACACAATCGCGAGAAAAAACCCTAAACCTGAACCAAAACCAAATACAGTTGATTCAGCTAAATTATAATCCCTTTCCACTAGAAAAAGGGAAGTCCCTAGAATCGAACAGTTAACAGTAATTAAAGGAAGAAAAATGCCTAAATTGACATATAGTGCAGGCGAAAACCGATCCATTAACATCTCGACTAATTGGACCATTGCTGCAATCACTGAGATAAAAACTATAAATTGTAGAAAATCAAGATTAATATGGCCCAAACCAGCCCAGCTCAATGCACCTTCAGCTAAAAGATACTCATTGATTGCCCAGTTTGCTGGAGCAGTAATCGATAATACGAAAATCACAGCTAAACCAAGACCGATGGAAGTTTCTACCTTCTTAGATATTGATAAAAAAGAGCACATTCCTAAAAAATAAATCAATAATATATTTTCTATGAATACTGAGTTTATAATAATATTTATGTAATGTTGCATATTTAATCTTTATCCGATGTTTCAGTATAAGCTCTATGCGCCCAAACAATTAAACCCAAAATAAAAAATGCTCCTGGAGACAAAATCATTAAACCATTATTTTCATAGCCGCCAAGATAGATTTGATTAGTTATTACTTGAGCACCATAAATAGAACCAAAACCAAATAATTCTCTAAAAAAAGCAACCGCTATCAAAATAGTACCGTAACCAAGACCATTACCCATACCATCAAGAAGAGCCTTGCTCGGAGAATTTTGCATAGCATAGGCTTCTGCACGGCCTAGAACTATACAATTAGTAATGATAAGCCCTAAAAAAACGCCAAGAAGTTTGCTCATATCATACATGTAAGCTTTTAATACTTGATCAGCAATGATAACTAGCGAAGCTATTACACTCATTTGTATTATAATTCTAACTTTATTAGGAATATTGTTACGTAGTAAAGATATAACAACATTCGATATTGAAAGAACTGCAACAACAGCAATCGTCATTACTACTGCTGTATCTATTTTTGTTGTAATAGCTAGAGCAGAGCATATGCCAAGCACATGAATAGAAATTGGATTTTCCCCCATTAAAGGGTCTTTAATTATTTTTTTATTTTTACTACTAAAGAGATTCAATTTGATTCAACTTTCTGACTTTTGATAAATATGGTTCATATTTTTGCAAATCATTTTTTAGAAAATTGGTTAATCCCTTGCCCGTAATTGTAGCACCTGAGATTCCATCTACTTTATGCATAGATTTTGGGTCAGTACTAGATACATAGCCTTTGACAACTTCTACACTGACTAAGCTACCATTGGTATCAATCAGTTTTTTCCCAATAAAGTTATTTTGAAACCATTCTTTATCTACTTCAGCACCAAGACCAGGTGTTTCTTTATGACGATAAAAAGTAATGCCTTTGACTGTTTCAGCATCAGGTTCAATTGCAAAGTATCCATACATCGTTCCCCATAACCCTTTTCCAGCAATAGGGATAGCATAACCAGTCACTTTATCATTTTCTCTACTTTGGTATATTGTATAATTATCCGAATTAGATGATTCAATCGAGCTAAGAATAGAGCCGGTTTTATCAACAATGAACTCGTTAATATTTTGTTCATATAAAGACTGAATCTTGTCATTTTCCCAATCGCTACTTAGACTAAAACCAAGTACAGATAATATATTCTTTTTTATATCAAGCTCTTCATTAATAGATTGTCGTTCTCGCAAACTATCAGCAGTTACGGATAACCCCAGACCTAAGACAACTGTAACAATTGTTGTAAAAACAATAGTATATGTATCGCTACGCATATCTTGCCATCCTTTTGCTTATGTTCACTTTTACAACGAAATAATCAATTAATGATGCAAATGCATTCATTAATAAAATTGCCAACATAACACCCTCAGGGTACGCTGGATTAATCGACCGAATGATAACAGTCAAAACACCAACAAAAAAACCGTAAACTAACCTTCCAGTGTCTGTATGAGATCCTGTAACAGGTTCTGTAGCCATAAAAGTCAATCCGAACGCAAAACTTCCCATTACTAGATGGTAATGCGGAGGAATCGACAACATTGAATTATCAGAAAACGGAGCAATTAGAGTACCAATATATGACATAGCAAAAAGTCCGCTTATACCCCCTAATATCACCCTCCAGGAAATCAATTTCATAAGCATTAAAGCAGCAGCAGCTGAAAAAATAATAAATTTATTTGTTTCACCAATGGAACCTGGAATCCAACCTGATGCTAAATTTATCCAAGAATAATCAAATTGAGTTATTCCATTTAGCAGATAAACTGCATCTGCATTATTAGTAGAAGCAGGTACAGACAAAGCAGTAGCACCTGAGTAACCGTCAGGACCGATAAGCCAGACCATGTCACCTGAAATTTTACTAGGATATGAAAAGAAAATAAAGCATCTAGCCGTTAAAGCGGGGTTAAAAATATTCATTCCAACTCCACCAAAAATTTCTTTACCTATCACAATTCCAAAGGAAGTAGCAATGAATAATTGCCAGAGAGGTATTGATGGCGGCATTGTAAGCGGAATGAGAGCACAAGTGACAAGAAAACCTTCTGATATTTCATGTTTTCTAACAATAGCAAATAAAATTTCCCAAAAAGCACCGGCAACAAATGTTACTACAATTATTGGGATAATTGCATTAGCCCCAAAAATTAGATTTTCTATCCAAGTTCTCTCCAACCCAAATGAGAGAGCGTTTTGATAGCCTACATTTATTGCACCAAAGACATAGCAAGGTATTAGTGCAACAACAACGAGAATCATTACTCTTTTAATATCAATACTATCTCTAATATGAGGCGCAGATTTTGTTTTTGCATCCGTACTAAATAATATTGTTTCGGTTGCCTCATACAATGGATATAACCAATTAAGTTTTTGGCCCTCATCAAAATTAGGCTTTATTTTTAATAAATAGTCTAACAACCACTTCATCTTAAACCTCTGCTTGAAGCATATCTAAACCTTTTCTAATCACACCACTAACGTCCGTCTTACTAGGGCAAGCAAATGAACACAATGCAAAGTCTTCGTCATCGCATTCGAACAACCCTAAACTTTCCATCTCCTCAATGTCTTCAGCAAGAATAGAACGATATAATTCATTTGGAAGAATATCCATAGGCAGAACTCGCTCCCAAGAATTTATTGGAACCACTGCTCTGTGATTTCCATTTTGAGATGAAGTAAAAGGAAACAAAATATTACTTAAAGAAACAAACACAGGAGTTAAACTATATCTTGATGAGCTACTACCAGGATTAAGCATACCTATAAACTCCCTATTAATTTCATTCGAAATAACACTAATTGAACTATCGTAAAAGCTAATATAGTCTTCTAAAGTACACTCTCTGCCTGTCAAAACATCTCCAGAAATCAATCTAACATCCTCTGATGATAGATTTGATCTTAAAATAGATTCAATAGGATATCCAGTTTTAACTCTAAGGTGAGTCGGGTTTTTAACGCCTGGACCCGCAACTGAAATAATTTTTGAAGGATCATATACACCCTTCAAAAAAAGTTTTCCAAGCATAACCACATCTTGAGGGTCAATAGTCCATATCAATTCAGACGGCTTGAGGTGTGAAATATGGTGTATTTGAATACCTACATTACCTGATGGATGAGGACCTTCAATGGTATTAATGTTGACATTTTCAACATCAGAAAGCCTAGAGTCAACTTTATTGGTAAGGTATACGTTACCGTCTGTTAATTTTCCTATTGCATTTATACCAGTTTGAAAATTTTCTTTCTCGTCATTAATCGCGATTTCAAGATCGACCGCTAAGGGGGCAGTATTTAAACCCGAAATAAAAATATCTCTAGGCTTAATCTTATGGTCAGGAATAGTATTAAAAGGCCTTTGTCTAAAATGAGGAAATAAATTCGCTCCTAGTATCACATCCAGGACCTCATCTCCAGATAAATTAGAAATATCACTCATTGAATGACTTTTAAAATCGAGACTTTGCTGATCCTTATCTAATTCTATTTCAATTTTTTCTATAACTCGCCTAGAACCATACTTAATATCTTTAATTATACCGCTCCCTGGAGATGCCCACCTTAGACTGGGGTTGAGTTTATCAAGAAATAAAGGAGAACCTATTTTGACACTATCTCCAAGTTTAACCATTAATTTTGGTTTAACACCTTTAAAATCTGAGGGCGACAATGCTAACGTTGAAGCTATCGGCGCTGTGGATATATCTGATTTTGGAATCCCAGAAATTTTAATATCATGGCCTTTTTTAATCTTTATGTGGGACATTAATTATACTTAAAAATTGTTTATAATATATTATTTAAAAAATTACGAAATAAATCTTAATTAAATTAATCCAATTACATAGCCTGAGAATAGAAGACCAATGATTCCTTGACCCATTTCGCTAGAGGATTCCAATATAATCCAAGAGCCAAGGATGGTACAGCCGTAAATATAATTAGACCCAACATTAAAGAAGGTGGATAAGACAACTTATCACTTCTTTTACCAGATAAAAACATTACTTTGACAACGTGAAAATAATAATAAAGCGAGATGACACTATTGATACCTCCCGCTATGACCAACCAAAGAAAATCACTTCCAGCGCCAACAAGTGTTTTAAATATATATAGTTTACCAACAAACCCAGCTGTTGGAGGCAATCCAGTCAGCGAGAGCATAAATAGAGTCATAAGTGCGCCAACAATTGGCATTTTCCAACCTAAACCATCATATTCTGCAAAGGTTTCTCCTCCAGTTTTATTTTTTACAATGATAACTATGAAAAAAGCACCTAGGTTCATAAAAATATAAACGAAGAGATAAATCATTATTGATTCTACAGCGTCAATTGAAAGAACTGGAAGTGCAAGCATCATGTATCCAGCATGCGCTATACTAGAATAAGCAAGCATTCTCTTAATGCTTTCTTGTTGAATTGCGACAAGGTTTCCAAGTGTCATCGTAACAACAGCTAAGATTCCAATAATTTCAGGCCATGGCAAATCAGTATATCCCACCGTATTACCAGATAAGGCAATGCTATCAGAAAAAACTTGATGAAAAAAGCGGATAATCATTGCGAACCCTGCAGCCTTTGGAGCAACAGAAAGATAAGCAGTTATTGTTGTAGGGGCACCTTCGTAAACATCTGGAGTCCAAAAATGAAAAGGCACAGAAGAAATTTTATACCCAAATCCAGCAAAAATCATGAGCAAGGCCATTATCAATGCTGGGTTCGCTGAGCTATCCATAGATGAAATAGCTTCTTGAATGACGAAATAATTTGTACTACCTGTCAAGCCAAACACTAGACTAAGCCCAAAAAGCATTACTCCTGAACTGAAAGCACCATATATGACATATTTCAGTCCAGCCTCATTTGATCGAGTATTCAATTTTAAATAACCAGCGAGAACAAAAGACATTATTGAGACAACTTCGATTGAAACATATAGCATAATAATATCAATGGACGAAGTCATCAAAAATAATCCAACAACCATAATACCAATGAGCGTAAAGTATTCACCTTTCCTATATTTAGATAATTCGCCGTTTGCCCAACTAGCAACAATAATTAACAAAGTTGAAATGATAATTATAATCTTCATGTAAGAACTAAAAGGATCAATAACAATCATATCTGAAAACAATGTCGTGGGAGGAACGGAGCTTAAATTATAAACAGATAAGCCTACGATAATAAGACCAACACCCAAGACCCAACCGATCAAGTCTGTTTTAGATTTTTTTAAAAATAAATCAGTAATTAAACAGGCCAAAATGGTAATAACCAAAATTATTTCAGGTATGAAAAACTCTAAACTCTGCAAATTAGTCATTTAGATAATCCTTACATTATACCGTAAGAAGCAGCAAATGCAATTTTTTCAATTATTTGGTCCATCGTGGCTTTAATTAAATCAAGGTATGGTCCAGGGTAGATACCAAAAAATAAAGTAATAATTGCTAATGGAATCACAGTAAATAATTCCATTCCATTAATTTCTTTCATATCTTTATACTTTTCATTTAATTCGCCAAAAAAGACTCGTTGAAAAGCCCACAAGAAATATGCCGCATTTAACAGAATCCCAATAGTACTTAATACAACAATAGCTTTAAACACCGGAAAAGCACCAATGAAACACATTGCTTCACTTACAAAACCTGAAAAACCGGGAAGCCCTAATCCAGCAAAAAAGGCCAACGCTGTAATACCTGTGTAAATAGGCATCTGACTAGCCAGTCCACCAAAACCATCAATATCACGATGATGGGCTCTTTCATAAACAACACCAACAAGAATGAACAACATTGCAGAAATAGTCCCATGGTTAAACATTTGGAACACAGCACCACTCAAACCAGCCTGCGCTGCTTTCAAATCACCACCATTCATCTCACCAGCTGCCACAACAGCAGCTATACCAATTAATGAGTAACCCATGTGATTAATACTAGAGTATGCGACTAACTTTTTCAAGTCTGTTTGAGCTAGTGCACACAGGCCTCCCCAAATAACATTTACTAATCCTAAAAATGCTAAACCACCAGCAAACCAATAGACCTGATCTGGCATTATTCCATAATTAACCCTTATTATACCGTACACACCCAACTTTAATAATATTCCAGCTAGTAGCACAGAAATTGCGGTCGGAGCTTCTACGTGAGCGAGTGGTAACCAGGTATGAAATGGAAAAACAGGAACTTTTATAGCAAAACCAATAAAAAGCAAAACCCAAATAACCTTCGCAGCACTCATACCCCACCAAAGAACACCATTGAGGGCTTCGGGTGCTCTTTCCATAATAAGCAAAATATCAAATGTTTTTCCGCATGTAAAATAAAGACCTAATATACCTATCAACATCAAAACAGAGCCAAAAAGAGTATACAAAAAGAATTTAATTGCAGCATATTCTCTTTGAGGGCCACCCCACATTCCAATTAAGAAATACATCGGTAAAAGCATAACTTCCCAAAAAATATAAAATAAAAAGAAGTCAAGTGATAAAAAAACACCTAATACACCAGCATTTAACAAAAGATAAAGAGCAAAATAGCCTTTAACAGCTTTTTTAATATTCCAACTTACAAAAACGCCAATAAAAAATAACATTGCAGTCAAAAGGACCATCGGAAGACTTAGACCGTCAACACCAAGTATATAAGATATATTTAAAGAAGGAATCCATTCATATCGTTCCATGAACTGCATTGAGCCGTTGACCGGGTCAAAGGCCCTCCATAAAACAATAGCAACTATAAATTCCAACCCAGTGATTGCCGCAGATATATATCTGACTAAATTTTCATTATCTCTAGGAAGGAATGCAACTATAATTGCACCCATAATAGGGATCCATATTAATAAACTAAGAATATTCTCCATGTGTATATCTCTTGTATTCTATTGGTTAAAAAGCCTGAGCAATAATTATAACTAAAATACCAGCAACAACAAAAAGCAAATAATTTTGTAATCGTCCGGTCTGTACGTTTCTTAAAAGTTTACCGACTGTATTTGATGCGCGCCCAAAACCATCAACAAACCCTTGATCGATTCCACTGTAATCAAACTTGCCTGAGATAGTACTGAGTAATTTGGTTAGTCTTCCAAAGCCATTAATAAAATATTTATCATAGAACTCCCAATCTAGCCATGAAATTGTATGAGCTAATCGAAGAAATGGCTGATATAAATAGCGATTATAGTTTTCATCAAAATAAAATTTATTTAGGCTCCAGTCATAGAAAAAACCAAATCTTTTAGAAATATTTTTTGCTGATATTACCTTTCTCTGATATATGAGATACGCTAACAAGATTCCAAGTGATGCTACAACAAGCGATAAACCCATTGCCAAATAATGTGCGTGGTGCGCATAATTCGCAATTTCATTCGCTGTAAGACTTCCTGGTACTGCAGAATTTCTTGGAACAATTAAATCAGTAAACCATCCTTTGTCCTTCATCGGATTAAAGTTTTTAGGCAATGTATAAAAAATAAAGAAGCTCAATGAACCCAACAGAACGATAGGACCTGTCATTTCTTTTGGTGATTCATGAATATCTTTCATTATTGATTTGATGTTTGGCTTGCCATGAAACGTCATAAAAATAAGACGAAACATATAAAAAGCAGTCAAGGCAGCAGCTAAAAAACCAAAAAGAGGTAATAGGAAATGCCCTGGATGATGCTGAGCGAAAGATAACGTACCCGCCAAAATTGCATCTTTCGACAAAAAGCCAGAAAACAATGGTACACCAGCTATAGCCAAGGTACTTACCAACATTGAAAAATACGTGATTGGCATTTTATCTTTAAACCCACCCATATTTCTCATGTCTTGAGGATCTGTATCATGATCATGGGCCTTATGTAAAGCATGATGCATCGAATGTATGACTGAGCCACTACAATAAAATAGGTTCGCTTTGAACATCGCATGCGTTAATAAATGAAAAAATGCTGCTGTATATACTCCCGTTCCAACAGCTAGAATCATAAAGCCTAATTGACTAACGGTAGAATAGGCTAATACTTTTTTAATATCGTTTTGTGAAACGGCTATCAGAGCCGCTAATATCGCAGTTATAGCACCGATATAAGCGATTACAATCAGAGCACTTGGTGTGAAAATTGGAAACAATCTGACACACATGTAAACTCCGGCCGCAACCATTGTAGCTGCATGCATTAAAGCAGAAACAGGGGTGGGTCCTTCCATCGCATCAGGTAGCCATATATGAAGCGGAAATTGTGAAGACTTACCAACAGCACCCATAAAAATTCCTAACCCCGCTATAGTCAAAGTTGTACCAGCAATCGCTTGACCACCAGCTATAGATTCAAAAATAGGACTAAATGCGAATGCGCCAACAGCAGAGTATAATAACATAATACCAATAAAAAATCCAATATCACCAACACGATTTGTGAGAAAAGCTTTCTTACTTGCATTTGCTGCACTGTCTTTTTCAAACCAGTGACCAATAAGCAGATACGAACTAACCCCAACGAGTTCCCAAGACATGTACATTGAAATCAAGTTGTCCGCCAAAACAATTCCATTCATTGAAAATGTAAACAGTCCTAAATATGCAAAATATCGATTGTAACGAATATCACCTTTCATATAGGCGATAGAAAAAATATGAGTACAACTAGAAACAAGAGTAACAATTAGCAACATAACTATTGTTAGATTATCAACTAAAATACCAAGATCAATTTTAAACTCACCCAGATTGATCCATGAGAATGATGCACCATGACTAAAATCTGGGTCATAGTTCAATAGCATCTGCAGAAATAAATAACAGGCCAATAAAAATGTTGCAACTATAGACCCTACAGCGACCCAGTCACCTTGGCGAGGCAGATTTTTACCAAAGAAAATCACAATTACAAAGGAAAGTAAAGGCAAAAAGAGAATTAGTAACGGAAACAGAATCATCGGATTTTCAATCATCTTTTAAGCTCCGAAACATCATCAATATTTACAGTATTCATATTATTGTAAATATTTATAATAATTGCTAACGCGACAGCCGCTTCTGCAGCAGCTAAAACGATTACAAGCAACGCGAAAATATGACCATCTAAGTTCATACCATTGAATTTTGAAAATGCTACAAAGTTAATATTTGCAGCATTTAAAATAAGTTCAACCCCCATTAAAACAGCTATCGCGTTTCTTCTGGTTATAACACCAAAAAGACCTAGACAAAATAGCATTGAAGAAATAAAAAGGTATGACTCAAGACTATTCATCAAGAATCCCCCCTAGATAAAACTGCGGCGCCGATAAGAGCGCCAAGCAGAAGAACAGAAATAATCTCAAAAGGAAGCAAGTAATCTGTTAGTAACAAGATACCAATCCCCCTAACAGTTCCGACTGGCTCTATCGCCTCAGTTACAGCCCAAGGTGCTTTTGTAAGAGCAAGAAATAAAAAAATAAAAAACCAAAATATCACAACACCCCCAACGCCTTGCTGCATACTTTTGTGCGATATTCTAACTGATTTTATTTTATTTGTCAACATTATACCAAAAATAACTAAAACAAGAATCCCACCAACATAAACTAGTATTTGAATACCGGCTATGAAATCTGCCCATAAAAAAACATAGAGCCCTGCTGTGCCAAATAATGTAAACAATAAGGCCACAGCTGAATAAACCAACTGATTATTGAGAACAACAAATGCGGCTGACATAACCGTCAATGCTGAAATTATCCAGAAAACAATATCAGCCATTTAATTAAGCTTCTGCCTCTTGTTTAGCATTCATTTCCGCCAAGCCTTCTTTAGCTCCTTTTTTAGCAAATCTATATATTAGGTCACTTCTATCTGGTTCAGAAAATTCATAATCGATAGGGTGCTTTTTAGCGTTCGGACCGCCTGTCATAAAAATACACTCTTCAGGACAAGGATAAGTGCATAAATTGCAATAACAACACTCTGACATATCAATATCAAACCTGGTAACAACTAGAGCTTTTCTAGTACCATTAGAGGTTACACCTTTATGCTTGATTTCTTTTAAGTCTTCACCCCTCACTGGTGCTTTCTCTGTAACGATTTTGATACAATCAACTGGACACGCTCTTTCACATTTTAAACAACCAATACAATCATCCATATCTACATGTAATCTTGAACGAATAACATTATAACTATTGTGATCAAAACCAATATTCCTTTCAGGCCTTGGCCACTTTTCTTCCGGATACTGCAACGTCACATTATCATTTCTTGCTTTAATTAGATGCATTAAAGTGATACCCATACCACCTAAAATTGAGCTCACACTTTCATAAATATCTGTAAAATATCTTTTCATTTGTTACCTTAAGAGTTAAAAACTACTGTCCATATAGCCACACCAAATATATTTATTAAAGCTAATGGAAGAAAAACTTTCCAACATACATTCATTAATTGATCTACTCTCAACCTTGGGAGAGTCCAACGAAGCCAAATCATTACAAATATCAAAAATCCTGTTTTGCTTATCATCCAGAAAACACCCCAAGCAGGTGTACTCATAAAACCAGCAAATGGACTTTGCCATCCTCCTAAAAAACCAGCTGCAGCTACAGCACTAACAACAAACATATTTGCATATTCGCTAAGGAAGAAAAAAGCATATCTCATACCTGAGTACTCTGTGGCAAACCCAGCTACGAGCTCAGACTCTGATTCCGGCAAATCAAAGGGCGTCCGATTCACTTCAGCTAGCGCACTAATAAAATATACGACAAAAGCTATTGGAACAAATGGGTTATCAAATATAATCCAGTTGAATATACCACCTTCTTGGTATTTGATAATGTCTTGTAAGTTTAGGGTACCCGCTAGCATTATGACAACAATCAATGAAAGTCCCGCTGGAATTTCATAACTAACTATCTGAGCGGCAGAACGCATTCCTCCATAAAGAGACCACTTATTATTTGATGCCCAACCCGCTAAAATAAGAGATAAAACAGCTATCGAACCAACACCTAAAATATAAAAAAGACCAATATTAAGGTCTGCTACAATTATAGATTCACCAAATGGAATAGCTACAAAACTAATAAAAGCTCCAATGAAAATCATAAAAGGAGCGAGAATAAATAATGGCCTATCGGCACTAGAAGGAATTATGTCTTCCTTGAGCAATAACTTTAAAGCATCCGCAACAGGTTGAAGCAAGCCCCATTTACCCGCATGGAGACCAACACCTTGCCCCATAGGACCTACTTTATCTTGAATAAAAGAGGAAACTTTTAGCTCAGCGTAAATAACGATTAAAGCATATACAGTAATAAATCCAAAAATAGCCAAACAAGGAATCAACATAGAAACCAGGAGGAGATAATCCGAACCAAGAAATCCACCTAATAAACCAGTCAAAAAATCAAAAATATAGTCTACTGTCATCGATCAATCTCGCCAAGAACAATATCAAGACTACCAAGAATAGCTAAAACATCTGACATCAACCAGCCACCAGCGATTTCGTCAAGAACACCTAATGCTGTAAATGCTGGTGAGCGCATTTTTAACCGAGAAGGAGTATCTGAACCATCACTTTCAATGTAATAACCTAAATCACCACGAGGAGATTCTGTTCTACTGTAGATAGAGCCTTTGGGAGGTCTTATTTTTTTTGGCATACTTTGATGGACATCACCATCTTTTGGAAGCTGATCTAAAGCTTGCCTAACAATCTTTACACTTTCTCTAATTTCTTGTAATCTAACATAAAACCTATCCCAAGAATCCCCAACAGTACCCTTTATTCCCTGACCGACTGGAACGTTAAAATCAAATTTATCATAAATTGAATACGGGTCATCTTTTCTTAAATCCCAGTTAACTCCCGAAGCTCGCAAATTAGGACCCGTAACGCCAAAGTTAATAGCGACCTCGGCTGGCATAATACCGATATCAGCAGTTCTTTCTACAAATATTTTATTGTGCCCAAGCAAGTTTTCAAATTCATCTATCTTAGGCTCAAAATAGTCAAGAAAATTTAGAGTCGCCTCAACAAACCCCTTGGGTAAGTCATGACTAAGGCCACCAACCCACATGTAATTATATAGCAATCTTGCACCGCAAGTCATTTCAAATAAATCAATAATTCTCTCTCGGTCTCTTAACATATGCAGAAATGGGGTAAAGGCACCCAAGTCCAAACCAAAAACACCTGTCGCTAACAAGTGACTAGCTATTCGTTGCAATTCAGCCATTATAACTCTAATGTGCTGAACCCTATCATTAACTTTGATATCCATCAACTTCTCCACAGCAACAACATAGCCAAAATTCATTGTCATTGAAGCCAAATAGTCGCAACGGTCTGTAAATGGTATAACTTGCTCATAAGTTACGTTTTCACAATGCTTCTCAAAACAGCGATGCAAGTAACCCAGATAAGGAGTGATTTCAGAAATGACTTCCCCATCTGTCTTTACTTGTAACCGTAAAACACCATGCGTTGCAGGATGCTGTGGGCCTATATTAAGGACCATCTCTTGTCCGTGTACTACTCCCATCCTTCTTTCACTTTCGGCACAACAATGCCATGATATGTTTCTTGTTCTTCATAATTTTTTCTAAGAGGCCATCCCTCCCAATCTTCAGGGAGTAAAATACGTCGAAGATCTCTATGACCTGTGAAGTTAATCCCAAACATGTCATAAGTTTCTCTTTCAAACCAATCCGCAACTCTCCACAAACTTTCAACAGATGGTATATCTGGATTTTCAATACTTACTTTTATTCTTATTTCAATTGCGTGTAAATGCTTCATAGAATGCAAGTTATATCTAGATTCTAACATTCCACCCTCCAAGTCGAATCCCGTATTACACTGCAATGAGTCAAAGTATAAATTTTCATTTTCTTTCAAATGCTTAGCTATCTCAAACCAATTTTCTGCCTTAATTTGAATCCATTCGCCATTTTGCTCGCCGTCTAAAAAATTTGAAAAGTTTTTACTTAAAGATGCAATAACAACTTGTTCAATTGTGTCTTTAGCTTTTACGTCAGAATTTTCAGATGCATTACTCTTAATTTCAGTTTTTGGCTGAGATCTCTTTGCTTTTACTAAGGCGGCCTTTGCTTTCGATCTAGTGACACGATCTTCAATATTATTGATGGGATCCATGTCTCCTGCTAATGCTTTAGCTACTACATCATCAATTAGTAGCTGTATATCTTCACTCAACCCGTTTTCCTTGTAAGGGGACGCCCCTCTAAAATTTGTTCTTGTAGCTTCAACAAGCCTTCAATTAAAGCCTCTGGTCTTGGCGGACATCCAGGAACATAAACGTCCACAGGAATAACTAAGTCAACTCCTTTAAGTACATGATAGCCATGTTGCCAATATGGCCCGCCGCTAGTAGCACAGGAACCCATAGCAACAACATATTTAGGGTCTGCCATTTGCTCATATAATTTCTTTACTCTTAGAGCCATTTTCATGGTAACAGTGCCAGCGACAATCATTACATCCGCTTGCCTGGGAGAAGATCTAGGAATTATTCCAATTCTCATCAAATCGTGCCTACTGGCAGCAGCAGCCATCATCTCAATAGCACAACAGGCAGTTCCAAATTGAAAAAACCATGGTGATGTAGACCTGGCCCAGCTTAATAGCTTATCTAATTTTTCAACAACAATATTATCATCAAATCTATTTTCTAATAGCCCCATTTAATCCTCCGAAGATGCCGATAAAGGTTTATATCTACCACCACCATACTTGATTTTTCGCCGCACCCATTCTAAGTCGGATTTGACCCAAACGTAAGCTAACCCGGCACAAAGGATTAACAAGAAAATGCCCATTTCTATTAAGGCAAGCAGACCCATCTCCTTAAAAACAACTGCCCAAGGAAAAAGGAATACAACCTCAACGTCAAAAATCAAAAAAATCAAGGCGATGATGTAAAACCGAATATTAAACTGCAACCAAGCAGAACCTTCAGCTTCTTCCCCACATTCGTAAGTATCAAGCTTATCTTTAGTCTTGTTTGAAGGAGCAATAAGCCAACTAATAACAAGAGGAATAGATACCATGACGGCGCCCATGATTACTGCAAAAAAAACGGTTCCAAAATCTCTATACATAATAAAATAACTTTAGTAATTAGACTCGTAATTTAGACGTTTGTGTTTTCGTTAGTCAATCTAAACTTGATAATAAAATACATAAAAAATTTCACTCGTGTTAAATAATGTTCAGCTTAAATTTTGTGATGAAAATAGAATATATAATAAAGTGTTAAATAAACTTTTAGCTTTATCTGTTCCAATATTACCGAAATGGTTCGTTGAATTATTTTCAAAATCATACGTTGCTGGTTATAACTCAAAAGAAGTTTTGAGTATTGTTAAAGAACTTAATAATAAAGGCTTCTCTGCGACTATTGATATTCTAGGAGAGCATGTGAGCGATTTAGACATCGCAGAAAAAATAACCAAGGAATATTGCGATTTATATGAAAAAATTTACCAAGATTCAATTGATAGCAATATTTCTATTAAACCTTCACATATTGGACTAGATATTTCAGAGGAAGTCGTTTTGAATAATTTTCAAAAGATTTTAAAAAAAGCAAAAAAACACTCAAACTTTTTGAGAATCGATATGGAAAGCTCAAGAAGCACAGATATAACTTTTAAAATATACGATCAATTGAAATCAACTTACTCAGATACAGGCGTTGTACTACAAGCTTATCTAAGAAGAAGCTTAGAAGATATTGAAAGCCTGGGCTCCGCTAAATTTAACGCAAGAATTTGTAAGGGCATCTACCAAGAAAATTCAAAAATTGCTATCAAGGATTCAGAAAAAATACGAGTTAATTTTTTAAAAATGGCTAAACTTATGTCTGAAAAAAAATCATATGCATGTTATGCTACGCACGATCAACATTTAATAGATTCTTTATTAGATATGATCAAGAAGTATAATGTAGACTCCTCAACTTTTGAATTTCAAGTCCTTTACGGAGTGCCAATGAATGGTAGGCTCGAAAAGCTTTTATCATTAGGCTATAAAGTAAGAGTTTATGTGCCCTTCGGCCCCGATTGGTACGACTACTCTTTAAGAAGACTTAAAGAAAATCCAGATATAGCAGGTTATGTCTTAAAAAATCTTTTTTCTAAAAATAGTTAAAACTGCTACCTTAAGACCCCCCCCTAGTACCCCAACCCATTTTTATTCTAAGCGTATGGAAGTAATCAGTATCATCGAAATCAATTAATCCTATTTGAAAATTAGAGTTACTAATTAACGCAACATCATTGGGCCTTAATATTTCATGAAGCTGACCATCTGTGATAAATATAATGTCTTGATTGTAATTTGAGAACTTAATTTCAATACTAGATTTATTTGACACAACTAATGGTCTAGAGTTAAGTGAATGCGCAGAAATAGGCGTTATAACAAAGCTATCAACATCTGGAGCGATAATAGGTCCACCTGATGATAAGGAGTATGCGGTTGATCCTGTTGGCGTAGCTACAATTAAGCCATCAGACCTGTATTCAGACACCCTTCTACCATTAACAAATACTTCCGAGACAAGTAACCTATGTGATTCCCCACTAGTAACAACAAAATCATTTAACCCGTATAATACTTTCTCACTGCCTGTCTTTTTTAAAACAGCCTTGACCATGCTTCTTTTCTCAATTAAATAATCACCTTTTGCAACTTGATCCAGTCTTTGGAAAATATCATCTAATGTTACCTTAGCTAGAAATCCTAAATCACCAAGATGAATTCCAAGGATCGGCGTGTCGTGATGTTCTACAGCTCTTGCGCAACTTAAAAAAGTACCATCACCACCTAAGACAAGCATGAAATCCATTTCACTTATTTTTTCATTTGAATTAATTACAGGAATACTATTTGCATTAAATTCAACGTTTGTTTGAATTTTTTCGGTAATATAGATTTGAATTTTATTGCTATCAGCCCAATCAATTATTTTTGGCAATATCTGCCAAAATACGCTCTTATCAGTATTGCCCCACAAGCCAAAATTCTTTGGTTTAATCATATTTATGCTAAATTTGAATTTTTGGTTAAGGTTTTAATTTTAAGCTCGGCTTCATCAAGCTTGCTTTTACCTTCTTCAACTAAGCTCATGCCTTTTTCAAAAAGTTCAAGACTTTTTTCTAAATGAATATCACCTTCATCCATTTTGCCTACAATCTTTTCTAAATCTTCAAAAATGTTTTCGAAAGATTTTGTTTTTTTTGGTTTTGCCATAATTAACACCTCTAATTATATTATTTTATCTTCTTTGCTTCTAAATTTCCATTTGAAGTCTTCAATATGAACTTTTCATTGATTAGTAGTTCCGAAGCTATCCGAATTATTTTTTTTGTTTTTTTGTTAACCGCAATTGAATACCCTCTCCGCAATACGTTCTCAGGCCCAATGCTTTGCAATTGATTTGTTATACCTAAGAATCTAATCTTTTTTAGTTCAATTAGCTCATTAATATGATTAACCAAAAAGCTGTAAAAAGCACCTAGTGATGCTTGCTTTGACTTTATTACGTTTGATGGTTGCAACAACATCAAACGGTTCAACATATTATTTATTTCAATTTTTTTCCCACTGTTGTGGGAATAAACATAACTGATGAGCTTTTCTTGAAAGCTTATAATATATGCCATGAGTTCATCCCTACTTGAACAAATGATTTCAGCTGCTTCAGTGGGCGTCGCAGCTCTTACATCTGACACAAAATCAGATATAGTAAAGTCTGTTTCATGACCAACAGCGGAAATTATTGGAATAGAACAATTAAAAATGACTTTTGCTAAGGTTTCTTCATTAAAAGCCCATAAATCTTCTATCGACCCACCTCCTCTTCCTATTATAATCGCGTCAACACTATCAAGATTAGACATCTCAATTATACCATTGGAGATATCTTCAGCTGCATTTTCACCCTGTACTCTAGCTGGCCTAATAACAACTTCTAGAAATGGTGAGCGCCTTTTCAAAACATGCAAAATGTCTTTTAACGCAGCGCCCTCACCTGAGGTAATAATTCCAATTTTTTTTGGAATTTTTTTTATTTTCAATTTATGTTCATTTGAAAATAAACCCTCATTTAAAAGTTTAACCTTTAATGTTTCAAAGGCTTGGTGCAACGCACCAATTCCTGATAATTCTATCCTTTTTGTCGCAAACTGAAGTTGGCCTCTTTGTTCAAACATTGATAATGAACCAAAACAAACCAATCGCATTCCGTTCTCAATACGAAACCTTAAATTACTATTCGCATTTTTAAACATTACGCATTTTAATTCTGATAAACTGTCTTTTACAACAAAGTATAAGTGACCAGAAGTATGGTAGTGAACATTAGACACTTCACCTTCAACATAAATATTTTTGAAAGAGAGCTCTAATAATGCCCTAGTTTTGGAGACCAGGTCAGAGACTGAATAGAGTGTTCTTTCCATGGAAATTGAAAAATTAACTCAAAAGGTAAACGGAAAAATAAATCAGGAATCTAGGATTCTTAGGTATTTTTCTTTTTATGTCTATTAGCTCTCAAACGCTTTTTGCGTTTGTGCGTATTCATTTTACGCTTTTTTCGCTTTTTACCACAGGGCATAAATTCCTCTATTATTTTTTAGTTAATTCATTTACTCGAGAACGCATAATCTTACTTGGTTTGAACGTAGGAACGTACCTTTCAGGTAAGTATATTGCATCACCTGTACCAGGATTCCTAGCTTTTTTAGGCATACGATGCTTGACTCCAAATGTCCCAAATCCTCTTAACTCAACTCTATCATTTCTGGCTAATGAATCGATAATTGTCTTCATTACCCCGTTAGTTACTGCCTCAGTTTCAACTTTTGTAAGACCCGTAGCTTCTGAAACTATATCTATAATATTTTGTTTTGTCATATCTCCCTATCCTTCTTTAACCCAAATTTTAAGCTTTTGACCAGGGTAAATTATACTTGCTCCATATTTTAACCTGTTCCATCTTCTTATTTTACTAGCATTGGTTTTATAATCCTCAGCAATTTGGCCCAATGTATCACCTCTTTTAACTTTATAGATTACTTTATAATGACCAGCTGGACCACCATTGTCTTTCGTTCCCCATGTTCTCAATGATGCCCCTTTCATTGGGATTTTTAATTTATTTCCAACTCGTATTTTGTGCCTGTTGCGAAGCTTGTTTACAGCTGCAATATCATGAATCGATGTTCCATATTTTTTTGAAATTGTCCACAAACTTTCTCCATTTCGCACTCTATGAACTATAAATTGAGGAGCAAACCTCTCTGATTCGGGAATTGAATTCCATCTTGCCAAGAATTGATCTTTTTTACCATTAGGGAGCTTAAGTAAATAAGGATTATCTGTTGGTGTAGCAGATTGTCTCAATTCGGGATTATAGTTTCTTAATTGTTTTACCTTAATGCCAGCCACTCTTGCTAACACAGCAAGATCTGCACTATTTTCAAGTATAACCTCTTCAAATTCGTAGGGCTTAACTTTAGGGATGGTGAAATCGTATTTCTCTGGAGTTTTTGCAATTATAGCAGCTGCCAAATAGTAGGGGATATAGTTTCTTGACTCTCTTGGCAATGAATGCATTTGCCAAAAATCGTATGTTTGATGAAGCCTTGAAGCCCTAGAAACTCTACCTGCACCACAATTATACGCAGCTAAAGCTAAATACCAATTGTCAAACTGCTCGTTCAAATCTTTTAAATATTCACATGCAGCATGCGTTGCTTTAATTATATCTCTTCTTTCATCAATATACCAATCTCTTTTAAGTCCATAACTTTTTCCAGTTGAATATATAAATTGCCACATTCCTGAAGCGTTGGCACGACTGTAAGCTTTTGGATTCAATCCTGATTCAATCATAGCTAGAACCATTAATTCTTCTGGCATTTCATGTTCTTTTAATATTGGGAGAATCAAATTTTTATATTCTTCATACCTTTTTAACCAAATTGAAAATTGTTTTCTACCTTTTTTTGTAGTAAAGTATGTAATAAACTGATCTACCTGCTTATTTCTAACTAAGGGTATATGACCATCGCGGTCATCAACTACTATATACTTGGTTTTCCCCATCTCTACCTCGAGGGGCTCCAAGGCTTCCGTAATGTCACGTCGAAATCTCTCAGCAGTTACGGGAGCATCTGATGAACGAATAGTGCCTAACTTGTGCGTATAAATATCTAAAAATGATTTTTCAAAGCGTTCAAACTCTTCTTGATCTTCTTGATTCATATCACCTATTTGATCAGCCTCCATAAGAAGATCATATACTCTACTAAGATTGTAAATAACTTCGAGAGTATCTAAGTGATGATCAGCAATCAAAACGTCAGATAATAATATCTTTACGTCTTGTAAAATTTCAGGAAATCTATTTCTACTTTCATCTACTGTCGTTTTTTGAGCATTTTTATTGTAGGGCTTTGCTTGATCTAGGGCACTACTGTTTTGAGCGTTTAAAACCGAAATAAGAAAGGTAAAACCTGTAATAAAAAAAATGGCGATTCTTGTAAGTGGTTGTATCATAGCAGTTTGTGGATAATTTAGATTGAAAATCTATTATCTAATTTTAAGAGGAACAAGATATTATCTATTGCTTTTATTGATAATTGAGGTGGTACTAAATCCAGGCGTTAAAGATATGATTTTAACAACCCCACCATTTTTTGTCACTTCGCTATAGCCGACTATATCTTCTTTTTTATAATCACCCCCCTTTACCAGAACATCTGGAATGATTTGCGCAATCAATTTCTTTGGTGTCAGCTCATTAAAAATAACTACGTCATCCACAAAAACTTTATCTAGCAAACTACTTGATCGAACAGTTTCATCTTCGATTGGTCGACTATTTCCTTTTAGCTTTTTAACTGAAGCATCAGAGTTTAGACCAACAATTAATTTATCTCCAAATTCAGAGGCTTTCTTTAAAAGGTCTAAATGACCAGCATGCAAAAGATCAAAGCACCCATTTGTAAAAACTATTTTTAATCCATTACTTTTATATTTTGAAATCAATTTGGAGATATCTTCTTTTTTTATGAAAATCATTCTTTTAACGCTTTCACCTTTTCACGAACAATTTGAGACAACCTTCTACGATCTTCATCACAAAAGGTATTAGTTAAAACTGGTTTACCAATCTTTATCTCTAAAATTTTTCTTGTGAACTTTTTCGATCCTTTTTTTAAAGATTCATAGGTTCCATTAATTGCAACAGGTGCCACTGGAATTTTAGTAGCTATTCCAATACTTAGCCCTCCAGATTTAAATTGATTTATTTTCCCATCATCAGTCCTAGAACCTTCAGGAAAAACCAATATAGAACGTGGTTTTTTTATTAAAGAGCTTTTAATATTTTTGATTGACAACATCGCATTTTCGTGATTTCTCCTGTCCACAAATACATGTCCTGCCATTTGCATAGCCCAACCTAAAAAAGGAATCCATTTAAGTTCAATTTTCGCAATTGGAACAGTCCAAAAAGGTAGATATCCTAACATTAGTGGAATATCTAGGCTCGAACCATGGTTTGCAGCAAAAATATAATTTTTTGATATATCTAAATTTTCTAACCCTGTTATTTTTGTTTTGATTCTAGAAGCAACAAAGATTGATCTTGCCCAGTACCTTACAATGTGACCAACCAATTTCCCATTTTTGAAATCAAAAAAAGAGCATACAATAACAACTATACCAAAAAATACAGTACAAATTATCGTCACTGTAAGAAGCCAGAGGAAATGCAACTATTTTATTTCTTTCATTCCTATGAAATCAGCAGCAGAGTCAGAAAAAATAATTCCACCATCTTCAGTTTGATATGTTTCTAATAATGCTACCATAAGCCTAGGAGTTGCTAAACCTGATCCATTTAAAGTATGCAGAAGTCTAACTTTTTTATCTGACTTACTCCTGTACCTTATTTTACCTCTTCTTGATTGAAAATCTTCAAAATTACTGCACGAAGATACTTCTAACCACTGCTTCTCACCTGGTGACCAAATTTCGATATCATAACATTTTGCAGCTGAAAAGCTCAAGTCACCAGTACACAATTCAACAACCCTGTATGTAATACCCAATTTTTGAAGTATTGACTCAGCTTGTAACACTAATTGTTCAAGATCTTCGTAAGATTCTTCTGGTTTCACAAATTTAACCATTTCAACTTTGTTAAACTGATGAAGTCTCAATAGACCTCTTGAATCTTTTCCGTAAGAACCAGATTCCCTTCTAAAACAGGGTGAGTATGCAACATAATTTATCGGTAAATCATCTTCAAGAATTATTTCATCTCTATGAATATTCGTAATTGGCACTTCTGCGGTTGGGGCCAGATAAAGCTGATCTAAATCAGAAAGATACATGTCTTCTTTAAACTTTGGTAATTGCCCAGTTGTCCTCATAGATTCTTCAAGAATCAACACAGGTGGAAACATTTCTTTAAAATCAAAATTAATTACATGATGATCAATCATACTATTTATTAATTTGCGTTCAAGTTGAGCACCCTTTCCAGTATATAAAGGAAATCCGCTCCCAGAAATTTTTGACCCTCTTTCAAAATCAAATAATTTGAGATTTTTACCTAACTCTTGATGTGTTTTTTCTTTAAAATTAAAAACAGCTTTATTACCCCACTCCCTTATAATAACGTTCTCTTTTTCATTTTTACCTTGAGGTACGGATGAATGTGGAATATTTGGCATTTCTTCAAGTTTTAAACTTAATTTAGACTTTAAGTCAACTAGTTCCAATTCAAGAGATTTAATTAAATCTCCAAGCTTCTTCATCTCAGCAATTTTATCATCGGCATTTTCACCTACTCTTTTTAGAGTTGCGACTTTTTTAGAAACTAAGTTTTTCTCGGCTCTATTATTTTCAAGAGCCATAGTAATATTTCTATATTCGGAATCAATATTACTAACGTCGGAAATTGAACCGTCATAACCCTTCTGGATTAATGCATCTTGAACGAACTTAGGCCGTTCTCTTATATCTTTTATTGAAATCAAAATATTTTATTGATAAGAGTTAGAATTCTTTTATGTGTAAAAATTAAATAATTTAATATTGAGAAAAAATATATATAACAATACAGTTATCACAAAGACTCAATGAGTAGATCTAAAATTTTAGCGACCTTTGCCTGACAATACTACAATGACAGTTCTTATTAAAATTTTTAAATCAAGATTTAAACTTATATTTTCAATATAATAAAAATCATATCTTAATTTTTGTCTAACATCTTCTTCTTCCAGGTCAGACGGATGCTTTATTTGTGACCATCCAGTAATGCCAGGTCTAACCCTAAACCTTCTATCATAGAGCGGAAATTTCTCTTTAAGTTTTTCTGTAAAAAATGGCCTTTCTGGTCTTGGACCAATTAAACTCATTTGTCCTAAAAAAACATTAAATAATTGAGGCAATTCATCCAGTCTATATTTTCTTAATATCCTTCCAAATGAAGTAATGCGAGGGTCATTATCGGTAGTCCAAACAGGACCACTGTTTTCCTCAGCATCGATAACCATAGATCTAAATTTATAGATCATGTAAGGCTTACCTTTAAATCCAAGTCTTTCTTGACGGTAAATTATAGGGCCTTTTGAGGTAAAACTAATAATTAATGCTAAAATAGTAAAAAGTGGAAATAAGATAATTAATGAAAAAACACTTAAGATAAAATCAAATAACCTCTTCATGCCAGAACTCGACCACTGACTTTCTTGAAAATTGACCTCAATTAACGGGAGTCCTGAGATTTGCTCTGTCCTTGCTAACCCGCTGATAACTTCATATAAGTCAGGAACAATCTTAATTGAAACAGGTGCACCATTTATTATCGAAATTAATTTCATAATATGATCATGATCCATATTATCAAGTGCTATAACTATATCAGAAACTGGGTTTTTTGAGATAATAGATTTCAATTCAGTTTCATCCCCTAAATAATTATTTAAAGCGCTAACATTTTTATTTTTTTCATCTAAGGTTCTAATTGAACCTATAACTTTATAAAGTTTTTGCCCATGCTCTATTAATTTTCCTGTTACAAATTTTGAGTTATCGCCCGTTCCTATAACGATCACATTCCGCTGGCCGACCCCTTTCCTAAGTAACAATTTTTGAATTGAACGAACAATCCAGCGTATAACCGTAGTCAAAAATGAATATAATATCCAATACCTAATTATAAATTGTGATTTTATTGGCCCTAAGTCTACATCGATTCCCAATAAGAACACTGAAGCAGCCATTATGAAAAAGGTTAATTTTATCAGGTTTTCAGTTTCTACGAATCTAGAGGTTTGAGCATCACCTTTATAAAGATTAACATACCAAAACAGTAGCCCCATAGTAATCTGTAAAACCAAATAAATTTTAATTACCGGATAACTTATTTCAAATTGGTTTAGTAATTGATGAATTACAAAATAGCCAGCGAGTGCATCACAGATAACTAATATCCAGGACACAATCCATTTGGGCACACGCACTAATAATTGATTAAGTATTTCCATATTATTGATGTAATAACTAATTAACTAGGTATTAACCGCCAATAACAACTTTGGAGTGACGCCTCCAAGCTTGTCATGAGAAACAAAGTTTCTTTATTTATTTTTTGACAAACTGATAGCGTTTTTTTTCGATAGGAATCCTTAAATTTGGAAATCGAAATTAGCATTCAACAATAGTAATTGCAATGATTATGAAACAACAATTTTCAAAACTAATTTTTCTTTCTATTATTCATTTAAACATTTTTGTGTTTTCACAGATTCCAATAGAGCTAAATCATCCCTCCAGTGTCATACTAAAGAGATTATCAGCAAGAGGAGAGATTTCCTTAAATTATTTTGGAAATAACTCGATAAGCTCAATTGATGCAGACCAAATACTTAAAAAAAATGATAATAAAAATTATAGTAAAAGCCTACTAAATATTAGACTCCCATACAAAAAGGCATCGCTTGATTCAATAAAACAAAAAAGTAGTATTCCAAATTTTTATAGTAAAATATTTAAATCTAACCTTGATATTGAAAATGAATATTTCTATCAATCAATAACTGACACAACATTAATATGGATTAAACTGCGTGAAGTTTTATTAAGTCAGAGTCAAAAAAATCAGCAAAATTTTCAATACCTTGATGAAATTTCGTTCAATGGTGTATTTAACAATCAATTATACATTAGTTCAACATTCTCGATGTTTCGCCATAATGGAGATCAAATATCAATTTTAAATAATTATAGAAACGAATGGATAAAATATTTCCCGGAAATTGATATGACTTTTTGGTATTTAAATAACACCTCTTTGTATTTAAAGAACCCCATAGCCAATGTAGAAATTGCAAATAATCCTTTCTCATGGGGATGGTCATCAGGAAATTCACCAATCTTATCTGCAAAAGCCACACCGTTTAATCACTTGAGACTCTATAAAAACTTAGGGAAATTTAACTTTGAATATTTTCATGGCAGTCTTTTAAATAAAACAATAGATGAAATACATAATGAAAACATAAAAAAGGAGAAATTTCTTTCTGGCCATCGTGTTAGGTATGAGATAAACAATAATCTTCACGCTTCAATTTCTGAACTAGTCATTTACGGAAACAGGTCGCCTGAGCTAGGCTATATGAACCCAATATCTTTTTTTTGGGCCCAAGAGCATAATCTTGGCGATCTAGATAATATTTTAATTGCAGCTGATTTAGGATATCGATTCGTACCTGGCTGCGTTCTGTATAATACATTACTTTTTGATGAGCTTTCTTGGAAAGATATTTATAAAGATTGGTGGGGTAATAAATTTTCATATCAATTTGGAATATTTTTAGCATCAAAAAATATAAGTCTTCCAGATTTGAGAATTGAATATACTGCGACCAGACCCTGGACATATACACACCCCGATTTTTCTTATTCACACAGAGATCAATCACTGGGAGCTTCCGATGGTCCTGCTAGCAAAACGCTTCTAATAGAATCTTTTTATTTACCTTCATCAAAAATAGTTTTTTATAGCGCTTTTGAGCATGTTCAAAAAGGCATTGGTACGGGGTCTAGACTCTTTGATAATTATGACGAAAGAAATAAAAATAATGATTGGGATACTGATTTTCTACTCAAAGATAAAACTCATGCATATAAATTCGAGTTTGATCTTCAATACTTATTATCAATTAATATAAGTTTTAGAACTACAATTATAGTAACCAGTGATGAATACGTTAGCAATAACTCTGAAAAATTAAAGGAATCAGGAACAACATTTATTGCGGGTTTAAATTTTAACTGGTAAAAATATAACCTTAAGCTTGTTTTAAAAACCCATTCCAAGCCCAGCAAACCATATAAAAAGCACTCGCGATAATATTAATTTTTTCAACTTGTCTATAAAGTTTCCATTGAAACTGAGCACTCTTAACTTTATCAAATGAAATTGAACCTGAACGGTGCCTGTATTTAGCTAAAATTTTTAAATTACCAGAAGCATTAAAACCTTTTTTTAAAATAGCTAGCCATAGACCATGATCATGCCTTGTTTTAATATTAGGCATATAAACTTTCTTAAAATTCATAACCTTTAAATCTATCATAGCAGTCAAACAACCAATGTGATTACTTTTTAATAGTTCATTGTAGGTTGGATTTGTATTTGAAATCATTATGTTTTTTATATGATTACCAGATTCATCAATTTTTTCATAAGAGCTATAAGATAAAGCGACGTTTTTATTATGCATAAATTTAATCTGGTCTTCAAGCTTTATGGGAAACCAAACATCATCACTATCTAAAAACGCGATGTATCTTCCGCATGATTTTTCAATACCAATATTTCTGGTTAATGAGGCACCTTTATTAATATTATTTTTAATTAATTTTATTCTATTATCCCTACCCAAATATTTTTCGACTATTTCAATGCTTTTGTCTTTAGACCCATCATCAATAATTAACATCTCCCAATTGGTGTAGCTTTGTTTGAGAACAGATAAGATGGCTTCCTCAATGAAATTTTCTGAATTATACATTGGAGTGATAATTGATACTAATTCAGACATTTTAAATAATTCCATCTGAATTTCTATAACCTTTAAACAATGCTAAAGAGAGTTTGTAATTTTTACTAATTAGAATGCATTTAACCAAATAATAAATAAAAATTAAAAACCCCAAAAGGCCTCCGTACCTAAAACAAAACATGCCCTTAGCTTTCAAAATAGAAATATTGGAAAAATGAGCCTCCTTACGATTAATAAATTCATGTTTAAGAAGAAATTCTGGTAAGTGGATTATTAAACCACCCTCATCAAAAATATCTAGATAGAAAACATTTTCCTCTGTTGAAGGAAATTTTGAACCTAGGCCGAGGCTTTCATTAAATCTAATATTGTTTTTTAATACAAATTCTTTTGACACAACCAATTCGACCGAAGACACTTTTAAGGAACCAAGTCGTCCTAATATTTTTTTATTCGTATAATTCTTATATGGACTATCATCTAGGAAGCTCATACGCACAGTAAATAAACTAGCATACTTATTGATCTTTAGAGACTTCTTTAATTTTTTAATGCAATTACTTTTTAAAACGACATCATCATCGAGGAACCAAATAAAATCAGATTTAGATTTTTCAATCGCAATATTTCGACTACGACTTAATCCTAGTTGGTCATCAAAAATCACTGTATAATCTTTTAATTTTGATTGTAACGTTTTGTCTTTACTACCCTGTACGATAATTATTACTTCATCGGCATCTTCCAAGGGTTGAAAAGAGAATGAAGAACAAAAACGATCTAAATTTTTAGCAATAGTTGAAATAGATACCGTAATTGAGGGATTACTAAAATTGTCCATGAATCATTATTTGATAAAGGTTTGCATAACTAATTTTTCACGTAAATCGTAGTAACAAGAAAATCTATTCCGGGCCTCTTTATTTTTAAAAGTTCTTGTTTTTTGTTTTCTCTAAAAATGAAAGGAGCCTCATGCAATACAACACCCGAATTAATATAAGCTCTTGATTCAGGTCCCTTAATTTTATCCAAATTTGATTTAAATTTTCCTAATGGAATACTTTCTGTAATCACAACATACTTATATCTGCTAATCCTATTTAATATGATTATAATCTCATTATTTGTTAAATGCTGTAAAACTTCCCTTAAAAATATACAATCTGCATCTGGCAAATCATCGTTCACGATATCTTTACATAAAAAGTCAAGATTCTTTGCTTTAAATCTTTTTTTATTTTTTTCTATTAATTCAGGTACTACATCAATACCTAAATAGCTTTTAGCGTTCGCATAAAGCTGGCGACCAATATTAAAGTCGCCACAACCGAGATCAAGACATTGTAAAGAATGGAAATCTTCTTTAAAGTATTTAAAAATCGTTTTTACGTAGTTATCTACAATTTCATCATTATGAGATCCCGGACCAGAAAAAAAATAATTAGATTCATTTGAACCCCATAGATTATCCCTATAAATCTTAGAAAAAATTTCTCTATTGTTTAATTTTTTAAATTTATCATCGCGCAATGATATATTTTTTTTTCTATAGTTTATTTTTTTATAATACCATAACAACCGATTAGGTATGAGGGTAAGTATTTTTGATTTTATATAATTTGAAACCATTTTTATCATGCTTCGTTTAGTAAATTAGAAAACTCTCTAAAACAATTTTCTACGCTGAAACATTGAGCTCTTTTAAAAAGTGAACGTTCTTCAAAAATAATTTCACCATTTAACATAGCTAGTAATCCTTCAGATAATTTTGCAGCATTATTTATTGGAACTAATTTACCAAACTTACCATCTTTTAAGATTTCTTTTGGACCGCTTGGACAATCTGTTGAAACAATTTGTTTTTTTAGAGCTAAGGCTTCAACCAGAACTAACCCGAACCCTTCATTATCTGATGATAAAACAAATATAGAAGCATTTTTAATTAGTGGAAATGGATTTGATTTGTGACCAAGAAGAAAAACTTCATCCATTAAATTTAAAGACTTTATTAGATCAATGATATTTTGTCTTTCTGGACCTTCCCCAAGAATTACTAGCTTGATATCTTTCTTATCACCATGACTCTTTAAAATCTTAAATGCTTTAATTAAGTTGGGGTAATTTTTTTGCTTTGCCAATCTACCCACAGAAATAATATAGTTATTATTGATTTTTAAAAAATCGTCGCAAGCATCTTTTGAATTTGAAATAATATCTGAATCAAAAGCAGGATTATAAATAGTTACAACCTTACTAGATGAAAAATTAAAATTAGCTATCAAATCATCCTTGACACCGTTGGAGACTGCAATGATTTTTTTAGAGTAAGAATAAAATACTTTTATTAATATTTTATTCAAAAACAAAGAATTGGATATGGTTTTTTTAGAATGAATTGATAAATTGTTATGCTCCCAAATCAGAAAATTTGACTTCGAATTAGAAATTTTATAAGCCAAACTAGATATAAGATTCATATAATCCAGCGAAGATATAAAATAATCAGGCTTTTGAATTCTTAAATAATTTATAATGTTCAAAAGACTATTTTTTACATGATTTTTATTAAAGTCAAATATTTTAATATTTTTATTAAGCTCGTCCAAAAGTAAGCCCTCTTTTTTAACAAGCAATAGGTCTATGTCATATCCATTCTGGCTTTTTGCAATATAATTTAGCAATTTAACTATAACTTTTTCGGCTCCTCCTCCTTTCATGTTTGGAATTATAAAAGCTAACTTCAAAAAACAAATCTTTTTTTAAAGTCTTTGAGAGCGACCGAATTAAAAAGCAAAGTCAGTAAGGAGTATATAAGTATAAATGTAGGTATCTGATATGCTATGCTAAAATTCATAAACTTAATGACAAAAGTTATGAGGATTGAAATACTGACAAAGAATAATGCCTTCAATAAAATGGGTTTATCAATATTTATAATCATTAATTCTCTACCTTTATAAAATGAGAGAACAAGGCAAATCAAGTATGCCAAAAGCGTTGAAAATGCTGCTCCCATCAATTCATACCTGGGTATGAAAACTAGATTTAAACAAATATTAATAAGGCTACCAAACAATAAAATTTTCATTGAAAGTCTGGTTTTTTCCCTTAAAAAGAAAACATAATCAAAATGATATATTTTTAGTCCCCAAAGGAAAAACATAAATGAAAAAGATGGAATTAATAAAGATGAAGTATAATTAAAATTATCACCAATAAAAATTGAAGTTATAAACTCATTAAAAAATGCAACAAATATTGAAAGCGGTAATATTATAACAATAAAAAGATTAAAATTTAATGACATTAAATTTTCCAACTCAATTTGATTTCCCTTTTCGTAGGTTCTATTAATCTCTGGATAGATAATTAGTCCTTGGACTATAACTAAAAATAATATTAGTTGCTTAATAAAATCATAATTAGCGCCATATATCCCCACCATTTTCGAATCATAAAAATATCCAATTAAAATTCTGTCAGAAGACGTCAAAATATAATCAAATAAGAATAATCCAGTCAGTGGGAAACCATAAGAAATGAATTTTTTAATAATATTTATATCAAAAGAGCCATCTCCAGTATTTTTCTGAATATAATAACTAGAATAGATTGAACTGATCGCAAAAGATGAAATAAATCCAATCAAGAGAGCATACTGACTATTAGGAAAAAAGTTGTGTACAAAAAGACATACACTCAAAAATAATAATGGCCTAATAATTATATTTAAACCAAAAAAAGTATCATCCCTATTTATATTTAGTAAATTTTGATTTAAATCAAAGATCGACCTTAAAGTGGCAGCTAATATGCTTAAAAGAAAAATATCACTTACTTTTAAAAAGCCAGTTGAAGAAAAAATATATAAAAATAAATAAATTACTATTAAGAAAGTGCACAAAGCATAAAAAGAAAAATAACTAGTTTTTATAAATGTACTGTACCTTTTTTTGAATTTATGAAAATACCTATAAACGGAAAGCCTATGCCACCAAAAAACAAAAGAACATATAAACATAACATATGAACTAAATAAAATGAAGTCTCCATATACTTTCGTACTAAAAATTCTTGTAAAAAGAAAAATACTCAACAATTGAAATAAAGCAGCAAATATTTTTGAAAATAAGTAGATAAAACTCTTACTTTTAATTACACTTTTTGACATCCTAATATCCAGAAAACCCTAATGTGCTTTTGTAAATAAAATAAATAATAATGAAAATTGAATTAACAATTCGATTTAGAACGATTACTATCATCTAGTAACAAAAATCTTTTTATTTTTTGAGTCAGACATTATTAATGTAGATAAAATGAGGATATATGGCATTCTATGCCTTACAGCACCCGTAAAAGCAATTTCAAAAACACCAAGTATAGTAATAAATAAAAATGTAAAAACCACAATATCTAGACTCCAGAGTTTTCTTTTAATAGCATTCCAAGCGAGGTTAAGAAAAAGAAATACCAAAATAAGTGAATCTAAAAAAGCGAAAGAATAGCGGAGATTTGATATCTCCCAAGGGAATGGTGCAAATAAAAACCTAAAAACTAAATAAGGAGTAAGCATAATTAATTCATAAAAAGAATTTGGAATAATTGTCTGTTTGAAGGCTATTGTTGGAATGCTTGCAGCACCTTCAATTTTCTTTGCTTCTAAATATTCAAAAGAAATTTTTGATAAATATTCTGAAAGAATATAATCATTTGTCAAAAAGATTATTCCAATCAATGAAATTAGGAATCCAAAAAGGATACTTCTTTTAAAAAATACATATGCATACCATACAAATAAAATTGGAAGAATTTGCGGTCTTAAAAGAATACTAAAAATACTAAAGAACCCCAATAAGAAAACATTTTGCAAACTCAATTTTGCATTTTGAAAATTTAATGAAGAAGCGAATACATTTACGATGCAATAAAAAAATATTGATTCTCTTAAAACATTTGGCACAAACCAATAAATTGATGGGTAAGCTAGAAGGAAAAGAAACCATAACCAGAAAGATTTAAGGTTACTTTTAGGGACAATTTTTAATAGTTTAATTAATGCAAAAATAAATAATACATTGTTCAAGAATAAGACAGCATAATGGTTATTAAATGTAACAGACTTGATAAAATAAATAATATCACTGTAAAAAAAAGCTCCCATAAAAAAAAAATCATTACCATTAGCAATTCGTTCAGAGGCTTTTAAATACATGAAACTATCAGGAGTATTAGGTAAAATATTTGAAAAAATCCTTATAACTGCAATGATTGAGAGAGCAATATAGTAGCTAAGAAAGAAGACCTTTTTGTTGGATATTTCTTTATGCTGAATGTTCAAATACTGAGATAGTAATAATAAAGAAAAACACCAAACTATAGTAGCTATGAAATATTGTTGAAGAGCTAAATAACTGATATGATCAACAAACATAAAATATTTATATATATAGCCTTTCTCGGTAAAAAACAATTAACAATGAAAACATAATTCCTAAAGAGATAGATGATAAAACAATCAAACTCCTTTTTGGTTTAGATTTTCTTACAGCTACATCTCCTTCATCAAGGATATTTATAAATAATTTATCTTCTTCTGCTTCAATTTTTGCAATTTCATATTGTTGCCTTAAAGTAATATAAACCGCTTGGTTCTCCTCGATTTCTCTAATTAACCGGCCTTGTTGAAGCTGCAAGTCAGGATTACCTAACCCTAGAGGATTTTGTTTTAAAAAGTTTGTCAATTTAAATTCTGAATCAGATAAATCTATTTTCGCTGACTGCATTTGACTAAAAATAAATTCTTTCTTTTTTATTGCTTCCTTTTCCTGCTCTAAAGAGATGAATTCTTTAACATAAGCTGCAATATAATTTGTGATGTTTGCAGACAAGAAAGGATCCTCCATTAGAACGGAAACAACAATCAGTCCTGATTGCTCTTCATTTACAAATATTTGCCTTTGCAACTTTTCAATTGCATTTTCTAAATGTATTTTATCAGTTGAAGTAGAATAGCCTTTTGCCTTTGGTAAAAAAGCTCTAAACAAATCTAAAATAATATAAGGAGAAAATCTATCTGGCTTATCTATTTCCCAAAATTTGATAAGGTTAGAACTATCTGGGAATGCTTGTGATTTCCATTTTGATAAAATGATATTTTTTTTAATCCTCCTACTTAAGACTATATCAGGGATGTTATAAGTTGGAGCAGACCCCAACCCCATCAAGCCATAAGACTCTGCCAGACCCTTTATACTTCCGCCAAGGATACCTCCTGATTTCTCAGTATCTAATGCTGGATACATTGAAGTAGTAGATTGATAATATGGAGTAGCGAAAAGAGCATAAATTAGGCCAATAATTCCAGTAATAAGAGAAACCTTAACAATTAATGTCCTATTATTGTTTATTATTACTAAGGGGTCAAGCTTATCTTCTTTAATACTACCATCATTCTTCAAATTTCTATTTGAACCTTTTAAGGTATTCATATTTTCGGAACTGATAACACCATACTTTTTCAAATCACCGATCCTATTTCTTAGAGTCTTTTCGCTCAATTCATTTTCTTTAGCAACTTTGGCGCGTTTCTTTGTATCATCAATTATTTCTGGATTTTTTTCAATGAGATTCAATATTTTTTTTTCATGAGGTGTCAATTTCATTATTTCGAAGCGCTTAAATATGTCATGTATATGGTAAGAAAAGATGCAAAAATTTGTAAAATACTCATATTGCCTGCCAAAGTGTTAATAGATGACCTTTCGACAATTATCACATCGCCTCGCTTAAGCTTTAGGTTAGAATTCCTGGACACAGTACCATCTTTACGAATTATTTTAAGTTTTTTTATACTACCGTCTCTCGAATTGCCTCCAGCCATACTTATATAATTAAACGCTAAATACCCTGGAAAATAATTATATGCTCCTGGCTTTTGAACAAATCCATTAACCATTACTCCATCATCTCGTGCAATATCTATTATATCACCATTATAAAGTGCGAAATTGAAGAAGTCATTAGGAGCGACTTGAATTATTTGTTCTTTTTTTCCAGTAGAACGCGTGATGATGATACTTTGCAAATTAGATTCATCTATTAAACTTATACTTCTGTTTAGAAAACTTAATAATGTTTCATTTGGCTCAATAATATCATATCCGCTGTTATTCACTTCTCCTCTCAATGAAATAGAATTAGAAGATACATCTCCAAAAGGAATATTAATTAATTCGGTTTCTAAAAAAGTAGGGTTAGAATCGAGATTTCCAGTTTTAACAAAATCTAAAAAATTAATTTTTTCAAAAGTTCCATTTTTCCTAGTTACAGTGATATCATATTCTTTAGCTAGAGGATGAAATCCATCAGCTGCCAAAATTACCTTATCAAGTCGATCTAGAGCAGAAATTTTAACAAAGCCGGGGTTTTTAACAGCACCAATAACTTGAATTTGAAAATTCCTAATATTTAAAAGAGCTATACTCACTTTAGCATTTGGAAATGCATTGTTATGAATAAACTTCTTGATCTCTAATCTAGCAGCACTAAAGGATAGTCCCGCAACATTCACTAAACCTACAGATGGAATAAAAATATCACCAGTAGGCGTCACTCTGACAGGTAGTGTTAAACTCTCGCCCATTATTATACTTATACCTAATTCATCACCAGGTCCCAAAATGTATTTATCAGGGGAGACAGTTCTTTCTACAGATACAGGCGCATTGTGTTGATCAATAGTTTTTAAATCAGTTTGATCTTTTTCTGCATTCTCGATATTACGAGAGCTGCTCATAGAACCAATTCTCGTATCTAACTCAAATTGTGGAAATTGAGCCCGGGCATAGCCCAAAAAGAGGCTAATTATAATAAATTTTAAATGTACTTTTGTCATGCATAGGACGTAATTGTTAATCTATTAATCTACGTAAATAATTTGCATAATCATTAGGTAATTTTTTAATTAGCTTTTGGAGCTTCTTTTTACTTATAAAATTATTTTTAAATGCAATTTCTTCTAAGCAGGCAATTTTTAAGCCTTGTCTTTCTTCAATAGTCCGAATATAGTTTGATGCATTATTAATTGCATCAATAGTACCGGTATCTAGCCAAGCAAAACCTCGCCCCAATATTTCTACTTTTAAATTATTATTTTTAAGGTAGTCTGAATTAACTGAAGTTATCTCGAGCTCGCCTCTTTCAGAGGGCTTCACATTTTTAGCAATATTAATTACACTATTCGGATAATAATATAGCCCTACGACAGCAAAATTTGACTTTGGTTTTTTTGGCTTTTCCTCTATGCTTAAGGCATCGCCATTTTGATCAAAACTAACAACACCATAACGCTCAGGATTTTTTACTTCATATCCGAAAACAACTGCTTTTTCTTGATTCTGTACTATTTTAACACAATTTTTCAATTTTTCAGAAAATCCTGAACCATAAAATATATTATCGCCAAGCACTAAGGCAACATCATCCTCGCCTATAAACTCTTCCCCTAAAATAAACGCTTGCGCAAGACCATCAGGATTAGGCTGAATTGCATATGATAAATGTAATCCATACTGATTCCCGTTGCCAAATAAGCGTTTATAAAGATCAATATCTTGAGGAGTAGAGATTATTAAGATATCTTTAATTCCTGACAGAACCAAAGTTGATAAAGAATAGTAAATCATTGGCTTATCATATACTGGAAGAAGTTGTTTCGAAACAACTTTGGTTAACGGATAAAGTCTAGTGCCACTGCCCCCAGCCAATACAATCCCTTTCACTTAAACACTTTCTCCTAATCGGTTTTGAGCATATTTTTTTTCTTGGATTTCTCGCCACCAAGTTTCATTATCAATATACCAATTTATAGTTTTTCTAATACCTGATTCAAAAGATTCCAAGGGAGTCCAGCCTAGCTTTTCCTTTATCTTAGTAGAATCTATAGCATACCTTAAATCATGACCAGGCCTATCTTTTACATAGGTAATTAAATTTTTATAGGTTTTATTTTTTAATGGTTTCAGTTCATCTAATATTTCACATATAATATTTACTATATCAATATTTTTTATTTCATTATTACCGCCAATATTATAAGTTTCTTGAATTTTACCATTTTTATAAACTTTATAAATAGCAATGCAATGATCCATTACATAAAGCCAGTCTCTAACATTTTTACCATCACCATAAACAGGCAGAGGTTTATTATTTAAACAATTAATTATCATGAGTGGTATTAATTTTTCCGGAAACTGAAATGGTCCATAATTATTTGAACAATTTGTGATGAGTATAGGCAAACCAAACGTTTTTCCCCAAGCCCTTACTAAATGATCTGAAGAAGCTTTTGATGCTGAATAAGGAGAACTAGGGTTATAAGGCGTTGTTTCTTTAAAAAAAGCACCATCTTCTAAATCACCATAAACTTCATCAGTAGAAACATGAACAAATTTAAAATCTTGTTTAATTTCTCTGATATATCTTCGAGATACTTCGAGTAGATTATATGTTCCTACAATATTTGAGGTAATAAATTCTTCAGGTCCATCAATTGATCTATCTACATGGCTCTCCGCGGCAAAGTGAAAAACGGCTATGAATTTATATTTCTTAAACAAACTATCAATTAAAGCCTTGTCGCAGATATCACCCTCGGAAAAAATATATTCATTTTTATCTATATGATCTAAATTATTTAGGTTACCCGCGTAAGTTAGTTTATCCAATACAACAGGAAATACCTCATTATTGTTTACTAATAACTTTACAAAATTTGATCCGATAAATCCACACCCGCCCGTAACTAAAACATTTTTCATAATGGTAAGTTGCTTTGATTTTTTAAAAAAGGTAAGTTACTGTCTTTATCAGACATAACTGGGGAAACAATCCCCCAATCTATGTTTATATCTGGATCATCCCATTTTATGCCATACTCTTTTTTAGGATTATAATAACTTGTGCATTTATACATAACTAAAGTTTTTTCTTCTAAAACTAGATAACCATGTGCGAAACCCTCCGGTACAAAAAGCATGTGATGATTCTTACTATCTAAATTGAAAGATAAACTTTTACCAAAACTTGGAGAATCCTTTCTTATATCTACAATAACATCTTTAATACGACCAGTGACGACATGTATTAGCTTGCATTGCTCATCAGCAATTTGATAATGTAAACCTCTTAAAACATTTGCATCCTCTGAAAATGCTTCGTTATCTTGAACAAATTCTTTGTTTAAATTTTTAAAAAACACGGAATGTCTAAAGGATTCAAAAAAGTAACCCCTATTATCTTTATGCACATTTGGCTGTATTAGATAAACACCTTCGAAAGCTTGTTTTTCAAAAATCAATTTAAATTTTTATCCTACCAATATTATCATAAACAAACCCTTGCTCTGAAAGTTCCTTCATATTCAAAATATTTCTTGTATCTAAAACATAATTATTTCGCATAGATTTTTTTATTCTATTTAAATCTAAAGCCCGAAATTCATTCCACTCTGTCATAATCACTAATGCGTCCACCTCGCAGATAGCATCATAAACATTATCAAAATAGTGGATATCATTAAATATTTTTGCCATAGATTCATTAGCAATTGGGTCATAAGCATTTACAAATCCACCTTGATTTAAAATAAATTTTATTAAATCAATGGTTGAAGATTCCCTTACATCATCAGTGTTTGCTTTAAAAGTTAACCCCAATATTGCTATTTTTTTTCCTTTAATGCCGCCTGAGACTAACCTATCAAGTTTTTCGCCAATTCTTTCTTTTTGATTTCTATTTGCCTTTATTGCTGCCTGTAAAGTTTCCATAGTTACACTATGTTCTTTAGACAAAGATAGTAAAGCTTCTAAGTCTTTTGGAAAACAAGACCCACCAAATCCTGGACCTGGATGTAAAAACTTATCACTAATTCGACCATCTTTTCCCATTGCAATCGCCACATCATGAACATCTGCTCCAACAGATTCACAAAGATTTGCGATCTCATTTATAAAACTAATTTTTAAAGCTAAAAATGAATTCGAAGCATATTTAATCATTTCTGATGTTTCGACAGCAGTACGTTGAATAGGGTTTTTGTTTATGTATAGAGGTCTATAGATATCACGCATTATCTGAAGTGCTTTTTCGTTATTAGTACCAATAATTACTCTATCTGGCCATAAGAAATCTTTAACCGCAGAACCTTCCCTTAAAAACTCGGGGTTAGAGACATAATCAAAATCAATATTATCTTCATATTTTTTTTTTAGTTTTGTTATAATTTTTTCACCTGTCCCTATCGGAACTGTGCTTTTTGTAACGATTACTTTATAGGAGTTTAAATTTTCTGATATGCTATCAAGAGCATCAAACACATATTTTAAATCAGCTGAACCATTTTTACTCTGGGGGGTACCAACCGCGATGATTATAACTTCAGATTCTTTAATTGATGAGGCAATATCTGAACTAAAAAATAAACGTTCGCTATTAACATTTTTTCTAATAAGATCTAATAAACCAGGTTCATAAATTGGCACTTTACCTGCGTTAAGATCATTAATCTTACTTTGATTAATATCTACGCATATAACTTTATTACCAAATTCAGAGAGACCAACGCCAGTCACTAATCCAACATAGCCTGTTCCAATAATCGTAATGTTTTTCATGATGTTCCTTAAAAAATTAAATCAAACCAATTTTTTTTCTATATAACCATTCTAAAGATAATATTACAAATATGAGAGACATAAATAAATAATTAGTTCTTAATAAAAAGTACGAAATATATGATTCAGATTCTTCAACTTGGTTGATGCTATCACTTATTTCTGAAATATTTGACCATTTCTTAAATTTTCCATCCGTTAATGTTGCAAGATTAATAAGCTTTGTATTGTTAAGCACTATTTTGTTCATTTCAATATGGCTCGCCTTAACCATGAAACTTCCATTGCTGACTTCAAAATTTTCAAAACCCTTATTAATTAGCACTTTATAATAGATTTCACCAGGTTTTGGAGCCCAGAATTTTGACTTATATTTGTTTTCGATTAAATCAAAAAATAAATTTTTAGAACCAATAAAATTATTTTCTTGATATAATTCAACTAACCCATCAGCAATAATCAATTTATTATTAGACTCCGAAGAAACACCAGTCAAAGTTACCTCCTCTCCTTGCTGGTATGAGTTTTTATCTGTTCTAAAAATAAATTCTCCATCATCGCTTTTTTTCATCAACCAATTAGTAATTTTTTTTATTGTGCTTTCAAAAACAAAACTAAAATCTGAGCCAGATAACATATATTTTAGAGATGATATGTCAATAGAATTCCAAAATGCAAACCTGACGAGTTTTTTTTCACCAATTATTAGTAAAGGACTTTGTTCTTCGTCTTTAATATAATTTGCATAGACATTGGTTTTTTTGCCCTCAACAATATCAGATATATTATAAGCCTGAATTTGTGGAGGGTATGAATGAACTTTTTGTAAAAAATCACTATCTTTTGCAAGAGAAGAAAAGTTTCTCCATGAATCTAAAAATTGCCAATCCATTTTGACCTTCCCATTAAGAGGTAATTGCTTCACATCAATATTAACAATTTTTAGATATTTACTTAATGATTTAAAATCAGTTTCTGGCCCAGGAATAATAAAAAAGCTTGAATTATGAGAAATTAGTTTTTTAGCAAAAACTCTTAAAATAGAGCTCCATTTATCTGAGCTTGAAAGGACAGGGTTATTATCAAATATTATCACTTCATATTTTTTTTCTAAAAACTTTTTTATTTTGCTACTAAAATTTTTTTCATCAATTATATAATGATCTAAAAAATTATTGCCATTTTTTAATAAATGACTTTTAATTACCTTTGTATTAAAACTTGGTGAGCCAGTTACTAATGCTATGTTATACTGATCTTTCATTACATGAATTGCTAACTTTTGTTGATTGTTTTGAATATTTATTTCGTCTGGAAGAGCGCTACATTTAACTAAGTAATTGTTCTCTCCAATTTTATCAGGAACTATTTGAAAGCGGATGTTTTCAACTGATTCAGTTCCTGACATTTTAATTATTTTTGAACCAATAAGCTTATTGACATCATTAAAAAGGGTAATATTTATTCTTTCCTTGACAACACCTAAGCTAGAAATCAAGACATCAATATTTATTTTATCCCCTTTCACGCTTTTCGGAGGTAGATCAACGGACTGAACGAAAACATCGCGCATCGGAGTAATCTCACCAATACCTACGATGTGAATTGGTACGCTAATTAGGTCACCAATATTTTCTAAAATTGGTCCCTGATTTATTTGACCATCTGTTAAAATAATAGCTCCAGCTATTTTATTTTTATAATCTTTTTTAATATGATCAGCAACTAGACCAAAATTGGTTGAGTTTGCATCTAATTTTAAATCTAAAATATTTGTCAACGTATCTAATTTCGAACCAAAAGAATAAGCCTCTACGCTCAACCCTTTTTCTGATAGCTGTGCCAACAATTTTTGAATTCCCTTTTTATATGCATTTGAAGATGGCTGTTTATGATATTTTATACTTAATGATTTATCAACGTAAATACGCCATGGCAAATTTTTAGTTTTTATCCCTTTCTTTTCAATATTAAAATCAAAAAGGATCAGTAATAATAATAATAAAACCAATCCTCTAAAAATCATGATTAAATAAACTCCATGAGCAGAATAAAATTTTTTATATGTTACATAAAAAATAAATACTGATAACAAAAACAGAAAACTAATAATCTCAAATGAGGGATTATAATAAATATTCAATTTTTTGAGTGTTGAAAATTTGGATTTATACTAAAGTCAAGTTTAGACTTATGACCTAGTTTAAATTTCAGCTCACCAAGATAGCTAATCATTGCTGCATTGTCAGTACAATACTTTAAATCAGGAAATATTATGTTATATTTTTTAAAGTTTTTTGTAATCATCTTTCTAAGCAATTTATTTTTAGCGACTCCCCCAGCAATTGAAATCGTATTTACGCCTGTTAAATTGATAGCTAATTTCATTTTTGAAACTAAACAATCAATAATAGCCTTTTGGTAGCTAGCTGCTACATCATTTAGTTTACATTCATCTGTTTTTTTAAATGAATCCATATAATAAAGAAGTGAGGTTTTTAACCCGCTAAAACTAAACTCTATTTTTTTGCTTTGAATCAGTGCTCTAGGAAATTTTATTAAACTACTATCACCGCCTTTTGCGCACATCTCAATCTCTGGTCCTCCAGGATATTTTAAGCCTAAGAGTCTTGCACCCTTGTCAAAAGCTTCGCCAGCAGCATCATCCCTACTTTCTCCAAGTAATGTATAATTTTCCATCTCTTTGATCAGCCATAATTGAGTGTGCCCACCAGAAACCAATAGACATAAAAAAGGATAACTTAAATTATCGGCTTCTAAAAAGTTTGCAATAATATGAGCTTCTAAGTGATTAATAGAAACTATTTTAACACCCAAACCAATTGCTAACCCCTTTGCAAAACTAACTCCAGTAAGCAATGCACCAGATAAACCTGGACCATTTGTGACTGATACGCCTTCGATGTCTGTGATCTTAATTTTTGCTCTATTAATGGCTTCTTCAGTCAAATTATATAATAATTTTTCATGTTCTCTGGAAGCTATTTCAGGTACTACCCCTCCAAATTCCGAATGAACTAATTGTGAACCTATTATATTCGAAAGAATATTTCCATCTTTACATATTGAAACTGCTGTTTCATCGCATGAAGTTTCTATTCCAATTACAATCATTTTGATTCTCTTGCAACTCCAATTTCTATAGCTCTAGGGGATAAATCAGTCCAACTAAGTATCTCAAAAGGAATTGAAACAGTTGGTATATAGAATTTTTTTTCTAGAACCCAATCTTTAAAATCTACGATGACAGAAATATCAGATGATTTAATTTTGGAGATTTGAGTGGATCCACCAATGACAGTTAATGATACTGTTTGAGGAGATGGAAAAACACGCAGGCCTTTAACTTTATTAATAACCTTAACTGGTATTTCTACGATAATTCGTTCACTAATTTGTTGAATATTTAGTGAATATTGGACCTTTTTCTCCGAGTATTTGATCAATCGATTATCTATTATCAAACCAATCTTTGCACTCGTAAATTTTGATAAATTTTCTAAAGTGTCAATCATAGTTTTTACATCAAAAATCTTCTCCAACTCTATTTTTGGACCCGTTAAAGTAATACTGTCTGGATTAAAAATAATTTTCCCAACTTGGACATGACCATCTTTTGATATTTTTTCAATATTTGAGATCACTGGAACTGTTTTTTTCACAATTTCATCTAAACTGATTTTAATACGATTAGGATATATGACTTCGACAAAACTAACATTATAAGAGGATGGGAAAACAACCTTTCTGGGGTTTTTATCGAAGTATTCATTTAAAATAAACTCATACTTTTGAGAAATTCCGTCAAGGTCAAGCACTAGTTTAAAATTAGCGAAGTTTTGCAAAAGGTAACTTTTAAACAGGTCTCTTCCTTTTCCCTTAATCATTACGGATGCATAATCAGGAACTTCTTCTAAATAGGTTTTTTGGGAATTCAGATTTCTTGCTTCAATAGGAATATCAAGCACCATCGAGTATTGATTACCACTAATTACAAATAACCATAATAAAGTAGCTAAACTAAACGCTCCTACTGGAAAAAAGAAATTTTGAAGAAATGAGCTTATTGAATGATTTTTGTTCATTGATTCACAAAATCTTTAATAAGATTCATTTAAAAATCAAATTTTATTCTGATTCAGTCGGTTTCTCTTCTTTTTCAGCTTCAAGAGCATTATCTAAAAGCTCCTGTGGAATATCTATTCTCCCACCAGTCTCTATTTTTTGATTTTTTAAATAGTCCTTAACTTCATCCGTAGCAGTTTGAGTGCTTCCTCCACCAGCAAGTTCTTCTTTAAACAAAATTATTTTTTTGTCATCAGGAGATACTTTCATCACTATGCCAGATAAATTAGCACCGACTTCATATTGACTAGCAAGAGACCTGCGATCTTTTTTAGACATTTTTCCAAATGGAATTATTCCTTCAACATCCATATCAAGCTGGATAATTATTCCTTTATCTAAAATTCTTATGATTTCACCACTGACCTCTTTTCCAGATTCAAAATATTCTACTATGCTTTGCCAAGGGTCATCTTCAAGTTGCTTCATGCCAAGTGAAATTTTTCGATTTTCTCTTGAAACCTCTAAAATGATTACTTCGACTTCCTGACCTTTTTCTAATACATTTTTTGCATGCCTCACCACTTTAGTCCAAGATAAATCAGAAACATGAACTAGGCCATCAATGCCTTCTTTAAGCTCAACGAACGCACCAAACTGTGTCAAGTTTTGAACTTTACCTGAATATTTGGTCCCAACTTCAAAGTCTTTTTCTATTTCATCCCATGGATCAGGAGTCAACTGCTTGACACCAAGACTAATTTTTCTTTCATGAGAATCAATTGATATTACCTTTGCCTCAACTTTATCCCCCATGGAATATTCTTCTGATGGATTTTTTATATGCCTGGTCCACGAAATTTCAGAAACATGGATTAACCCTTCAACACCAGGTTCAATTTCAATAAAAGCACCATAATTCGTTAGACTTACAATTGTTCCTTTAACAGTCACACCGATAGGATATTTAATGTCAACTTCCTCCCACGGATGAGGAGTTAATTGTTTTAATCCAAGTGAAACACGTTTTCTTTCAGCATCATACTCAATGACTTTTACAGTTATATCATCATTAAGATTTATCATTTCTGATGGATGATTTACTCTACCCCAAGATAAATCTGTGATGTGAAGCAACCCATCAATACCACCTAAATCTACAAAAACTCCGAAATCTGTAATATTTTTAACTCTACCTTCCATGATAGATCCAATTTCAATTTCTTCAAATAAGGCAGCCCTCTGTTCAACTAAGCTTTCTTCAAGTATCATTTTATGAGACACAACGATATTTTTTCTAGCTTCATTAAGTTTTACTATTCTTAAGTCTATGTCTTTATCAACGTATACGTCAAAATCTGTTATAGGTCTAACATCTAATTGTGAACCTGGCAAGAATGCTTGAACTGCACCTAAGTCAACAATCATACCACCTTTAATTCTTCTAATTATTTTTCCAGTAATAACTGTTTCCTCTTCATATGCTTTGATTAAACTTTGCCATCTAAGCATAAAATCTGCTTTCTCTTTGGAAAGAATTGTATTGCCACTTGAATCTTCAAGGTACTCTAAATAAACCTCTACTTGATCTCCAATAGCTGGTAGGCTATCTTCACTAAATTCACTTCTGTCAATAATACCTTCAGACTTAAACCCAATATCAATAAGAATATCTCTATCATTCATACCAACTACGCGGCCATTGATTAACTGATGTTCTGATATATCTTTTAGAGTGCTAGCATAAGCTTCACTAAGCTCAACTTCTTCAACGGCACTCTCTCCCTGACCTTCAAGTTCGTCGGATGCGATTGTTCTTACATCTTCAAATAACGAACTACTTAAATAATTTTTTAATTCTTTCTCATCAACAGAAGGCGTTTTATCTACGCTGGTTTCTTCTTCAATTAATTTTGAATTATCAACCTCTTCAACTGAATTATCACTTATTATTTCATTTAACATTAATATAATGTCCTTTTTTGGTTAACTGTGTTTACGATTTTATCTATTACCTCATTGATAGTTAAATATGTTGTATCTATAACTAAAGCATCTTTTGCTTTTATTAAAGGAGCATGATTTCTTGTCGAGTCTTTATGATCACGAACTTTCAAATCATCTAAAACACTATCCAACTCACTTGCATTTCTGTCCCCAGAACGAACTAATTCAATTAGCCTCCGTTCAGCCCTTGACTTTTCATCTGCAGTCATAAAAAATTTGAAATCTGCATTTGGAAAAACAACTGTACCAATATCTCTCCCCTCAAGAATGCAATCTGTATCACTTGCCATCTGTCTTTGTATTTTCACCATGAAATCCCTAACAATTTTTATTGCACTAACCTCACTAACGTTTTCACTGATAGTATTAGAACGTATAAAATCGGTAACATTATTATCATTAAGTATTAAACCTGTCCCTTTTTTTGAATTAGAAAATCTTAGTTTTAAAGATTCCAAGAAGTCCTTAATTGATTTGGTATCTTTAAAACTTATTTGATTACTAATCAAACCATGAGTGACAGCTCTGTACATAGATCCTGTATCGAAATGGGTGATATTTAGGGCTTTGGCTACGCCAATTGCTGCTGTACTTTTACCAGAAGCAGCGGGTCCGTCAATAGCAACTATCATTTTATTTTAACTCTCAATAAGCCGGCGAACTTACTAGAAATATTAGTCATTGGCAAAATATGAAATAATAACACTTTTTTTAAACTGCTTTTTTTAAACGATTAATTTCTTTTTCACTTAACAAACGAGATTCTCCTAATTTTAAATCACCAATATATACACTACCAAAACTAATCCTATTTAGAGAAAATAGTTTAATTTTAACAGAACGGAAAATTCGTCTAACTTCTCTTTTTTTCCCTTGCTTAAGTTCTAACCTCGCTTCACATCTGCCTTTTATAAGTTTCTGACTAATAACCTTAGCTCTTCCAATTTCTCCATCGCCAATGCTTAATCCTCTAGTAATACGATTTAATTTACGAGCGTCAATCACTTTTTCTATCATTACATCATATTGTCTAGGGATTTGATTTTTAGGGTGAGTTAAATACTGGTGTAAATCGCCGTCATTTGTGAGTAGTAGAAGGCCAGTAGAATCTTTATCTAATCTCCCAACTGGAGCTAAACGCTTATTTGACTTTATATAGTTCATAACTGTTTTCCTTGCGAAAGGATCAGAAACTGTCGTTATGACATTTTTTGGTTTATTAAAAATAATGACGATTTTCTCATCATCAATTTTTAAAATTTTACCATCATATCTAACTTCGTCTTGGCTTTTTACTTGATATGCGGGATCTAAAATAATTTCATTATTTACGGTAGCCATTGCCATTTTTATAAGCTCATCAGATTTTCTACGGGATGCGATTCCTGATTTTGCTAAAAACTTGTTTAATCTCATTTGTTTTTTACTCTTCCTCACTGCTTGAATTATTTTGATTGTCGTTATCAAAAACGGCAATTTGCTCGCCAAGAGTGGGGTCAGATTGGATAAGTTCTTCAACCTCTTTTAACTTCGGCATATCTGTTAGGCGGTTAATACCAAACTTCTCTAAAAATAGTTTAGTTGTAGAGTAAAGCAGAGGCCTTCCAGGTCCTTCTCCACGACCTTTAATCATTATTAAATTTCTTGATAGCAAAGTTTTTACCACTCCAGACGAATCGACACCGCGAATAGCTTCAACATCATATTTACCGATTGGCTGCTTGTATGCAATAATAGCTAGCGTGTCAAGTGCCGCAGCAGAAAGTATTAATTTATTTGATTTACCCAGCAGTCTACTAATCCAAGTATCAAATTCAGAATTTGTCACAAGTTGAAACCCTCCAGCGATAGCTTTAATTTTGTAGGGCCTCTCATGCGAAGAATAAAACTCATTAAGCCTTTCAATTGATTCTTTTAGCGATGGCGTAGGACTATCAAATACTTTATTTAAAAGAGTTTGACTTAATGGCTCTGAACTAGCAAATAATAATGATTCGATAATTTGATCTAATTCTTTATCTGTCATGGCTATCTAGGCAATAACTATTTTTTGGAGTTCTAGTTCTCCAAAGATTTCATCTTGAATAATACTGCAAATACCTTCTCTTACTAGATCTAAAATAGCTAGAAAAGTCACAACCACTTTCATTCGAGTATTCAATTTGGTTAAAATCGCAGAGAACCTAAGCCTTCCTTTTCCATCAAAATGTTTAAAAATAAAACTTTTTTGATCTTCAAGCTTTACAGGCTCTCTACTAAGCTCGAATTGAGATACCACAGGCATATCGTCAATTGCATTTTTAAAAACTTTAGCCAAATCAAAAAGGGAAATATCAATAATTATATTTTCCTCATCTTTTAAGTGCTCTTCACTAATAATAGTTTCTAACTGCCTAGAAAAGTTTAGTCCTCTTTTTTTAGATAAGTTTTTTAATAAATCAGCTGCCTCTTTAAAACGTTTATATTCAATTAACTGCTGAATTAGTTCAGTTCTAGGATCCATTATTTCACCTTCATCATCAAGTTCTGGTCGAGGCAGAAGCAGCTTTGCTTTTATTCGCATTAATGTGGATGCCATTACAATAAAATCTCCAGCAATATGAAGGTGTACTTTCTTCCATTCTTCCAAAGTATTGATAAACTCCTTTGTAATTTTCGAAATAGGTATATCGTAGATGTTTAATTCATCTCTTCTAATAAAATATAGAAGCAAATCAATTGGACCTTCAAAGTTGTTTAATTGTACTTTATACATTTAATAATTAAGACCCATCACATTTCTTATTTTAGTTATGTAATCATCAGCCACTTTAGATGCCTTGTTTTTTCCAATCTCAAGCGCCTTATAAACGAAATCCATATCCTTTGATAATTGAGTCCTCTTTTCACGGAATGGAGAAAAATATTCAATAGTTTTTTCAAATAATTCTTTCTTAAGATCTCCATATCTTAAACCTGGCGTATCATACCTATCATTCAACAACTTTTTCCCCTCAGTATCTAAAAACATAGAATAAATTTGAAAAAGTGGAGTATCTTTATCCTTAGGCTCATTAATGCCAGCAGAATCGGTTAAGATTGACATCACTGCTTTTTTAATTATTTTTTCTTCTGCAAAGATCGGAATTGTATTACCATAGGATTTACTCATTTTTTGACCATCAATCCCAGGAATCAACTTAGTATCCTGATTTATACTAGCTTCAGGAATGATAAGAATATTTCCATAAGTATTATTGAACTTTATTGCGATATCTCTAGTTATCTCTAGATGCTGCTTCTGATCTTTTCCAACAGGCACTATATCACTACCGTAAAGCAATATGTCTGCAGCCATTAAAACGGGGTAAGAAAAAAGGCCCATGTGTGGCTTTAACCCTTTTTCAATTTTATCTTTATAGGATGTTGACCGCTCCATTAACCCTACACCCGCCATGTTCGATAATAACCAAGTAAGTTCGGTTACCTGCGGGACATCAGATTGTACCCAAAAAGTAGATTTCTCTGGATCCATACCAAGCGCTAAGAAGTCTAATGCAGCATTTAGTGTATTGTCTTTAAGCTCATTCTTATCATGAATAGTTGTTAATGCATGATAATTAACAATGAAGCAAAACAAGTCGTTGGATTCCTGATATTCAATCATTCTAGACATCATGCCGAAATAATTTCCTAGGTGCAACTTACCAGAGGGCTGTATACCGCTTAATACTCTTTTTTTATGAATACTCATAAATTGTTAATTCAAAGGCTCCATAAACAAGTAAGGTCTCCAATCCGCTTGCTTTTTTTTGACTAACCGCTGAAAATAATGAATGCGGTTCGGCCTTTTAGGCTTTTTAAGAAGAGGCATTTTAGCTTCCTCTGGAGTTTTTTCTCCTTTTATCTGGTTACAATTTTTGCATGCAGCAACAAGATTCTCCCAACTATCTAATCCATTCCTAAACTTTGGAATGACATGATCGACAGTCAAAGCCTTGCTTTGAGCGCCGCAATACTGGCATTTGTAACCGTCGCGGGCTAAAATATTTTTTCTGCTGATTTCAACAGCCATATTATTATTTTTAATATAAGTTTTAATTTTTATTACACTTGGAAGATCTAGTGATAATGAAGGGCTATTAATTTTATCATCATAATTAGACAATACATCAATCTTATTTAAAAAATAAAGAGAAATTGCTCTTTTTGCAGTACAAATGGTCATAGGAGAATAATTAGCATTTAGTACTAAAACAGCACTGCTAAGCAAATTATTGTTTGAAAAACTCGTTTTCATTTACTCAAATTTACAGAAACTGAACAAGTATGCATGTACATATCTCTTAATTTTTTATTTCCGCTTTCAGAGTTATCAAAAGATTCTTCTTTTACCCACCCTTGACAATGAATTAAGTTAAAACCTCCACTTGAAATACCCACATGAGATATTTTTCCACCTTTTCCAAAAAAATGTAAATCACCAGGACTACTTTTCCCGGCATCAATTCTTGAATCGTGAAAGAACTTAGATTGTGCTCCAGAATCTCTTGGTAGAAGCAAACCTAATAATAAAAATATTGTTTGAACAAAGCCAGAGCAATCAAACCCTCCAGATGTTTTTCCTCCCCACCTATATGGACTACCTAGCAGACTTCGCGCATATTTCAAAACATCATTTGTATTCATTGCGTTTAAAATTTTTACTGGCTTGTTATTATAAATATAAGTGTCTCCATTTATAGTAATAAAATCATCACCTACCTTGGATACTCGACTGCCGAACGGCAAAGGATGCTTATCTAAAACAATATAATTACAGCTAACGGATGATTTTTCAAAAGTACCATAGAATTCTTTAACCCAACTAGTGTATCCATCCTCTTGTCTAATATATAACCAATCATCTTTAGTATCATTTACCTCAACGCATTCACCAAAAACGGCTTCAGTAACTTTCGAACTATCAAAAGAATGGCTTGAATAACATGGTGCTATTAATGATCTTATTATAAAATTTTTATTGCTATTAAGCATAGACACCGCATCTCCTAATTGATACTGAATTGTAAATAAAATATGATTTTTAATATTTTATTTTTAAATAAATGATAATAAAATTTAACTATAAAATAAACATACAAAAGGGAAGTCTGTTTGAATCAGACACAGTCCCCGCTACTGTAATTGTAGAATGCAAGGTTTTATATGCCATTTTCACTATTTGAAGAGAAGGCAAATCTTGTTGATACTACATGAGTCAGGAAACCTTGTGAATGTTTGTACAAATAATAATAACTAACTTTCGGGAGAAAAGTCATGAATAGCGATTCGTATTTATCAACTTCAACATATAATTTCAAACCAATTTTTAACATAAACCTATATTTTATGTTTGCACTAGTTTTTCTCCAATTTTCTTGTGAAGATAATTTGAATAAAAATGAAAATGAACGTGAAAGATTATTATTTATATCAAGCGAAGGAAATTTTGGCCAGAGCAATGGTTCTATCTCCGTTTTTGATGGAAATAAAAAAGTCCAAGAGGTTTTAGACGTCGGTGACGTACTCCAATCGATTTTAATTCATGAAGATCATCTTTTTGCTATCCTCAATGGGAGCAGTGAGATTAAAAGATATGCTATTTCTGAAGAAGGTATAAGTATGCCTGGAATAACCATATCTACAGAAAATTCTAGCCCCAGAGAAATGATAGTTCTCAATGATAAGTTATACTTCAGCAATTGGAGCTCAAAAGATATAAAAATACTTAATCTGAATACTTTTGCGATTGAAAATAGTATTCCACTTAACGGGTTGCCTGAAGATATTGTAACAGATGGAACTTATCTTTTTGTAAGCATTCCTCATTTAGCACTTTATGACCAAGGCAATGGATCTACTGTCGTAAAAATAGACCCTGCAGCGGGTCAAGTTATTACTAGCTATGAAGTTGGTAGAGGACCACAACACATGGTCATTCATAATAACAAGTTAATTGTTTCGCGTACACACTACAGTGAAAATTGGTACCAAACATTTTTTGGCACAACCCAAATTGATTTATCTTCAGAAAATATAATACAAAATGAGCATGGAGAAGGAATTGTTTGCGGCGGGAATGTAATGGTATTTCAAGAACAAGTTTACAGAACAAGCCTTGGTGGAATAGTGCCCTTAGACCAAAATGATTTAAGCCTTGATATTGTTGCTAGAATAGGTAACTACACCAGCAAAGATTCCTACTATAACCCAAACGTATATTCATCAACTGTCATAGGAGATGAAATTTTCTTTGGTATCACAAATGATTTTGTCTCACCAGATAGTGTTTACATTCAATATAATGATTCTGAAATACTTTTAGAAGTTGGTGCAGCTCCAGGTGACTACGCGTCTTGGCAGAAATCTAATTAGAAAAGTGCCATCGAATTGACAAAGATGCTAAGCGGCTCTCGCTTGGGAAAAAGTGGTTAAATATGATTGGACTATTACTTCGGTTTGTGCCGGTAAGATCATAAATAACACTCAAAATATTTATCATTTCGTACTTTATTTCTACATTTTTTACTGTTGACTGTATACTCAAACTGGGAATCCATATATTTTGAAGATCCTTATCTCCTGTAGATTTAATAGGAAATTTTTCAATAGGACTTAGAGCATATCCATTTTCACGATTCAGGTAACCATCTAAAGAAAAAACATAACTCAAAGCCATTGCCTCTGAGAAAAGATTTAAATCACCACTTATCTTGATTTTTAACCTATCTATGATACCATCATAAACATATTTAATAGCCTCAGATTTATCGTATGATATATCAAATATTAAATTTTTTGTAAAAGAATGATTAAGATAAAATGACATCCACAAGTTTGTTCCATTATTAGGTAGTCCTTGATAATAAAAACTTCTACTGTCTTTATAAATTGCAAAATTAAACCCAAGCAATGATTTATTAAGTTGTAGCTCATTTTTTAATTTTAATTGGTCTTTCACTTCAAATAAAAGAGAATCAGCAATAGTAATGTTAGCTGGCTTAATAATTCGTTCTATCTTAAATGTAGAAGATATAGACCCTAATCTAAATTCAGATTCTACATTTGATGTAATCTCTACCTTATCTCCATATGGATTAAAACCAATACTATAATTGGATTCATTATTTTTTAAAAATACACCCAGAGTTTTCCAATGATGCCTTTTGAAAGTTTTATATCTCAAAGACCTGTTATTGTATTCGAATAAAATACCAAAACTATAGTTTCTATTTTTTATTAATGATAGACCACCTTCAAATTTCGTTCTAGTTAAATATTTCACACCATCGAGATCAGATGAAGAATGAAAACTATCTATCCTTTGCAAAAAATTATGTATTTTTACTTCAAATTTTAAACTATCATAATAAAGATCATATTTTATATTTGAAGATGTGATTCTAGAATCCATAAAAGAAAGACTAGTTGAATCAAACAGACCATAGTCTGAATTAAAGTTTCCTACAGATACAGTTATCTGATCATTCGGCCTCTTTGCAGAATATGAGCCAATATAACTATAATGAATTGGCTTAATTAGACCCGAATTATTGCTATACTGATTATAAACTCCCCCAAATCTTTTCTTAAAAGCATGCAGATTTATAAATGTATTTTTTTGATAATATTTTATTCCTAAATCAAGGTTATCCAAAAAATAATCACCCTGCACATAATCAAAATAGGAATTAACATAAGTAGAATCTGATAAAGAAAAATCAGATTGAGACCGATTATAATATTTTTCTATTTGAGGACCATACATAGATGGATAATTTGAGAACGTTCCATCAAAAAAAATCTCTCTTGCAGACCAGTCTTCATTCCATAAAATATCGCCATCTATTCGAATGTGCCCTTGATGCTTAGAAAAATCATAGAATATATTGTCTATGTCATTCGCAAATAAAATACTGACTATAAACGTAATAATAATCCTTAACATATAGATTAAATATATCTAAAATAAAAATATAACATTAATATGAAAAATAAGTTCTGAAATAACTACCATGAATGTTCAAAAAGTTTCTTTTATAGAGGTATCTTATACCAATAATGATGATATAAGAATTTTAAATGCAATTTTGTCTAGTTGGTTTAGTGATCCAAAAATACTTCATTTTACAGCGCCTAATCATCAATATCCTTTTAAAATCAGCAAATGGATTTCGCTTTCATATACAGACCAAAATATCATTACCTTTTGCCTGAAATTAGATAATTGGATTATAGGGCACATTAGCATGAAGTTAAACGCTGAAGAGAAATCTGCACATCTATTTCATCTCATAATAGATGAAAAATACAGAAATAAAGGATATGCAAAAAGACTCGTAAAGCATATAGAGAAAAAACTAATAGATAAAGAAAAATTTAACCGTTTGTCCCTAAACTGCGTAAAAAAGAACCAATCAGCACTAGCACTGTATCAATCTCTTGGCTTTTATATAGTTAAAGAGAAAAAACATATTAAAATGGTTAAAGATTTAAAATAAAGGAAGGGTAAATAAACCAAGAAGAGGATAAAAATATATTGATTAATTTATTTTTTTAGTGGCTTAACAAACAGCTGATGTACATGCCTTACTAACTCATAACCATGTTCCTTTACAATTTCATCTTGAAGTCGCTCAAGCTTTTCATTGTAGAATTCTATTATCTTCCCAGACTCAGTGCAAATAATATGATCATGATGCTCTTCATCAATTTTATGCTCGTATAAAGCCCTTCCATCTCCAAGCTCCATTTTTCTTACTAAATTATTTTTTACTAAAACATCAATCGTGCGATAAACAGTTGCTCTAGAAACATTGATGGCATTTTTCTTTTTAATAATTAAATAAATTTCTTCAGCATCTCTATGCTCTTTAGATTCTCTAATTTCATCCCATATTGTCTGTCTTTGCTGAGTATAGCGAAGGCCTTCGGATTTAAGAATGCTTTTAAGAATATTTATTTGATTCATAATCTTTAAATGTAACGTTTTACTAATTTACAGTTTTTTATAAAAATAATTAGTTTATATTTTTTTTAAGTTTGCAAATTTTACGATAAGCTTTTTTCTAGTTCCATCATTAAAGACTACACCAACTCGTTGATTTTCTCCTATTCCACTCAAAGCCATAATTTTTCCCGCTCCAAAGATAGAGTGTTCAACATTATCGCCTACTTGAAAATCATCAAAATCAGTAACTGTCCTAACCATTTGCGTGAGGCCATCTTTCTTTCGTTTACCTGCTACAAATTTTCTTGTGACAGCAGAACTAAAACTGATTCTATCGAGCGCTTCTTTTGGTATTTCATTTATAAATCTACTTGGTAACCCGTTCACAGTTTCAGCACCCATCCTACGTCTATTTGTCGCATATAGGAGATAGACTTTTTCTTCAGCCCTCGTTAAAGCGACATAAAATAACCTTCGCTCTTCTTCAAGTTCACTTTTATCATCCAGCGATCTAAATAAAGGGAATAGTCCTTCATCCATACCAGCTATAAATACGACAGGGAACTCCAGTCCCTTTGAAGAATGAATTGTCATTAGAGTAACTCGATTATCAGTATCATTCCAGTTGTCAATATCTGTTTGAAGAGAAACGTTTTCTAAAAATGTACTTAGCTCAGAATCTGGATTACGAACGGAGAATTCTTCGATACTTGTTAAAAGTTCCGCAACATTATCAAATCTATCTTTTGCATCAGGTTCTTTAGATTCTTTGAAGTGAGTTAGGATTCCAATTTCTTCAACTAAGCTCCTAGCTAATTCGCTTGCACTTAATTTTTTTCTTAAATCATGATATTTTATAATAATATTATAAAATTTGAAGAGCGCATCTGCTTGTTTGCCTCTTATCTCCATATTATTTGGATTTTTTAAAACATCAATAAATTCTATCTTATCTTTTTTCGCCTGTTCGACACATTTATCAATTGTCTTAGCCCCAATTCCTCTTGCAGGGAAATTAATAATCCGCCTTAAGGAAATCGTGTCTTTCAAGTTCACAACTAGCCTGAGATAGGCTATCACATTTTTTACTTCTTTTCTTTCATAAAATCGAACACTTCCAATAATATTGTATGGGATTCCTTGTCTTATAAAACTTTCCTCTAATGCACGAGATTGTGCATTGGTTCTATACAAAACAGAAAATTTATTAAAGGTCCTTTTATTTAATTTAATTTCTTTTTCAATTGATGAGACTACAGCGCTTGCCTCTTCTTGCTCATCGATGGTTTCGAGAAGCCCAAGTGTTTCTCCCGAGCCGTTTGCAGCAACAAGATTTTTACTTTCTCTCTTATCATTATGCATTACAACGGCGGTTGCAGCATTTAAAATTTCTTGGGTTGATCGATAATTCTTCTCCAATTTGAATACCTTACATGAAGAAAATGTTTTCTCAAAATCTAAGATGTTTGATACATCAGCGCCTCTCCAACCATAAATTGACTGATCATCATCTCCAACCACACAAATATTTTCATGAGCACTAGCTAAATTAGTTAAAAACTGAAATTGAGCGCGATTAGTGTCTTGGTATTCATCCACTAAAATATATTTCCATCTCTTTTGATATTTTTTTAAAACAGAAGGTTTTTTCTTAAAAATTTCAAGTGGAAAAGTCAATAAGTCATCAAAATCAAGTGCATCATTCAATTTTAGATTTTTCTGATATTCTTTATATATTTTTGATACAGTTTTCTCTAAAATAGTTTTAGCTTTACTTTCAACAGCTTTAGGCTCCATCATTTTATTTTTAAAGAGACTAATTTGATTCCTCAATTGATTTGGTGTAATCAAATTTTTAGATATTTCAAATGATTCAAAAAGGACTTTTACTAAGTCAAGTTGATCTTTTACATCGTAAATAGCAAAGTGTCTGCTGAAACCTAAAACATCTATATCCTCCCTTAAAACTCTAGCACATATAGAGTGAAAGGTACCCATAGATAAATTAAGATCACTGGTTTTAAGCAATTTCAAGACTCTTTCTTTCATCTCTTTTGCAGCTTTGTTTGTAAATGTAACTGCTAAAATTTCTTCAGGCTTAAACAATCCCTCATTTACTAGATGATACAGTTTATGAGTTAATACTCTAGTTTTTCCACTTCCCGCTCCAGCAAATATCAATACTGGACCGTTAACAGCTTCTACAGCTTCTTTTTGTGTTTTGTTAAGTGCTTTTAAACTCATGATCCTGTCCTTTGTCGATTAACTTTTTTTCTTACGCGCTGAAAGGCTCTTTTAGCTCGCTCATGCTCTTTCTCATTTTTTGAAAAAGTATGATAACCATCTCCTTTTGCAACAAAATAAAAATAATTGTTTATTTGTGGGTTTAAAGCAGCAAGCAGAGATTGTAATCCTGGAGAATTAATAGGACCAGGAGGCAAACCTTTGTACATGTAGGTATTATATAGTGATTTGATTCTTAAATCTTTATTTAATAGTCTTCGCGGACCATCTTTAATTATATATTGAACTGTAGGATCAGCCTGAAGCTTCATTCCTTTTTTTAATCGGTTATGATAAACCGCAGATATAATAGGTCTTTCAGAATCGTATATGGCTTCTCCTTCAATTATTGAGGCAAGCGTAACAATTTCAATAGGTGTAAAGCCTAATTCATCAGCTTTTAAAATATTTTCTTCATTCCAAAAAGAAAAATGTTCTTTAACCAATCTTTTGATAATAGTTTTTTTATCAACTCCCTCAAAAAAGTAATATGTTTCAGGAAACAAATAGCCTTCTAAAGTCTTCGAATTAATATTTAAATCGTTGATAAACTTTTCATCTTTTAGAAGCGAAATAATTTCATCATATTCAAATTTCATAACATCAGCAAGATGCCCAGCAACTTGCTTCAAATTCCAGCCTTCTAAAAATGTAATTTTTTTTCTATCTGGTCGGCCAAAAACTAAATTATTTATAATATCCTGATTTGTATGTGTACTATTAAATCTAAAAGTTCCCACTTGAATCGATTTATCTAGACCTTTTAATTTAGTTACAACTTCAAAAACCCACTGATTAGAGATAATGTTTTTTTGGCTCATCATAGAAGATATAGCTGCCAATGATTGACCGTGAATAATTTTAAGTTTACTTACTTTTTCCATGTTAGTCTGCGGCCAGTAGTTCAACGTTAAAAGTGCAGTGCATATGACTATTGAAAAACAAACTAAAAAGTATGTGGTGATTAATTTTGGACTTCTTTCTACGCTCATTTAAAGAGGTGAAATTAGCCCCTCTGTAATGTGTGTGTCAATTTCGTTTATGAAAAATAAAAAATAAATAAAAAGACCTTTTGTTGCCATAACATGAATCGTAATTTTAGAGTCATGAGTAATTTATTTCACAATGGTAAGGACAGTTCAGATGACCTCTTCGGAAGCTGGTCATATGGCAAAGAGAATTATATCTTATTTGCTGTTGGAATAATTACCATAATTCTTGGTTATGTAATTATGGCCTTGGGTGAGACTTATAGTTTTCAGAGTCTATCAGTTGCACCCGTTTTTCTTTTTATAGGATATTTGATTTTAATTCCTGCTTCTTTGATATATAAGAAAAACAAACAAAAATAAAATTTTGGGATCGTAGTTCAGTTGGTTAGAACGCCGGCCTGTCAAGCCGGAGGTCGAGGGTTCGAGTCCCTTCGGTCCCGCTCTCTTAAACCCCGTTTTCTCGTCGAGAGTTCGGGGTTTTTTGTTGCCCTTTTGTACTTTCCCGATATGACAGAAATAGACACAAATAGACCGTTTTTGAAGTAACCACCTGTCGTATACCAGTCTTCGTTTTTCATTTATTCAATATTAAATAACCATTTTTATAATAAAAAAAGCTCCTGATTAAGGAGCTTCCTTTTTACCGTTAAAGTAATGTAGCTAATCAGATTATTTTATCCAATCCATCCAAAGCTGACTTATAGTTTTCATCAACTAAATCCACATAATACTTCTCAGTTGTTTTAACTGAAGCGTGACCAAGCAGCTTTGATACAGTGTAAATATCCGCTACATTATTCTGGATCAGTAAGGATCCAAACGTCTTCCTCAGTGAGTGGGTATTCGCACCTTTAATCTTGGCAGACTTATAATACTTTGCAATTTTCTTCGTAATGTAGTCAGGATTAAAGTTAAACGGTGTTTTAGGATCATTATCTTTGATCTCTGTAAACAATTCAAACAATGTTTGATTCATTGGTAGAAACCGTTTTGATTGACCTTTCTGCCCGTTAATCATCACTTTCCTTTCATCAAAATCCACATTATCCCAGGTAAATAGCGGTGGCAGTAACTCATTACGCCTTGCACCCGTATGTAAATACGCTTTGACAATACGAAGAAATCTGATGTTACCATCGTCTTGGATAGTTGTGATTAACTTTTCTATCTCCTTCTTTGTTAGATATCGCACCGAAATATTGTCAGCTTTAGGAAGTTTTACTCCTTTCACAGGGTTTACGCCAATGAGTCCCCAATCAATCGCTCTATTAAACATCGTTTTTAACACTCTTATCTCTATCGATACAGTAGCTGGTTTTTTATCATTGTCTAATCGTAGATCTTTGAATCCATCTATTTTTTCTTGAGTGATTTTACTTAATTCTAGATCTTCTTTTAGATATTCAGTGAAATTTGCTAATACTATTTCTTCCCGTTCAGTTGTTTTTGTTGTTTTATTTCGTTTTGAGTCTTTGATGTATTTTGTCTTGAGTTGAGAAAAGAATACTTTTCTAAAATCTGGGTTTTCTTTCCCGATCTTTCCAAAAGCAACGTCTTTCTCAATATCTGCTTTTATTTTTAATGCATCTTTATAAGAGCATCTAACACTTTTTGATGTCCATTTATTATTATGTGGATGGATAAAGCTAATTTTATATGAAACAGTCCCATCTTTCCAAACCACCTTTTTCATTGTAGCCATTTATACCTCCAGTATTTTGTTAACTATTTTAACAAGCTTTTCACTGGACAGGGATTTTTCTAGAATCATGTCAACAGACGATTGCGGTATCCGAACCTGGTGGCGTATATGATACACCGGGAATTTTATATCATCGAACAAACGGTCAACCGTTCTGACTGAGACTTCTAGATAATCCGCAACTTGCTGTTTTGTGAAGAGCTTTTCCATAGTTCTTATACCGGATTATGCGGTGAAAACTTTAACCCAAAATCCATTTTTTCACTTCGGTAGGCGTCCCATCAAATATTTTGTCTTCAACCATATTCCATTCGCCTGATTGGTTATCTTTTATACGGCACGCTTGTACTACCTGAATCCTGAGAATATTATCTGGTCCCAGATAAATATAATAAATGAACTCCTCCCATACATCTCGTGTCCCTGAAGGGTGCAAATAAATTTCACCAATTCCGTTTGTGAATTCAGCAACTAACTGAGCTGCCAAATCATGCATTCCATTAGCACTTTTTGGATCAGGGTCTGGTGGTATTCCATTTATTATTTTATACCCTTCAAGAAAATTCGCCAGTTTCATACCCATCCCTTCAGGATATCCGTCTGTTTGTTTATATATCACAACCAATTCCTTAGTCGATTGACTTAATGATTTTTTGACTATTGTTAAACTTCGTGTTCCCATGATTTTTTTCCTTAGTTAATATTCGTGGATTCTATTTCTTTAATTATACTTCCAATCATAAAACTCAACTTTTGTGAAGGCCTTTCTGATTTAGGAATTTTGCCCAAAGCCCAATGCCTCCTCTCAGCTCTACGTTCCGTTTTTTCAATTTTTTTCAACAATTCCAACGCTCTGCATACATCGCCAGTGCTTGCATAACATATTCCTAATCTGAGCATGATTTCCGAATCAGCCCATCCATTGCACTCCCGGTAAATTTTATCTAGTAAACTGATCGTAATCCCAATTGAGTTTTCATCCAGGTTTTGAAAGGCATCCATGGCTAAATATCTGAGCGCTTTTTCATTTGTTGGGTCTTTTTCCAATATTAGCACGCACAATTCAAGCGCTTCGTCGATATCATCATCGTCTTCAGCTTGCGATAATAATATTTCATTCAAAATTGTCCCGTTTTCGTCAATTAATTTTTCAATTTCAAGGTAAATTGCCGAGCATTGCCCAACGGTTTCCTCGCTACGGTAATAATGGAACTCCGCGGAAGAAATATCTCCGTCACGAATTAGGTCAACCCAAAGTTCGTCCCAAGATTTGAATTGACCTTCCCGGCAGTTAATTTTGCCATTCTTAATATCTGAAAATATTTGACTGAAATTTTTCCCATTTGGTGTTGATTTATAATGTCTAATCCAATTTTTTTTCAAGTTTGATAATTTTTTATGATGCTCATCTAATTCTTCCGTTTTGCCCAGCTCGTTGAAGATGTCAATCAAACATTTCATCGCAAAATAATCATCAGGATCATTTTTTAAAATTTGGTTATATAATTTTTCCTGTTTTAAATGATTTTTGTTTTTCATTTTATCTCCATTTGTAATTTTGATTTTTTAATTTATGTTGCTTATAATGAAAAGGGTGACATCCGTGTTCACGAATTGTGAACTGTAAATTTAAAATATGAAAAATTGGGTTAATCTAATGTCATTAGTAAAGCTGGAGACTATCCCGCTAACAATTGGGATAATGGAGAATGGGTTATAAAATAAAAATCCCTGGTTATCAAACAACAGGGATTTGGACTAAGACGATTATATTGTGGGTTGAATCTGAGTTATTTAAATAATCTCCATAGAATTTCTTCACCAGGTACATATATGCAGGTATGTCCTGTTTGTATCTTTTTGCCGGTTTTATATTCTGATTCTATTCGTAAATAGTCTGCCAATTCTGGTAGTTCACGCCGTATTATTTTCGCACATCGGATTATAGCCTTTTGAACCGATTGCCTTGCCTGTTCTCTTGGTCTATTTCTTTCACTACCATCCTGATAAACCGATTTTGAGTTAACTAATATTTCTATGTTATTTCTACGCCCAACAATGTAATCATCATCTTCCATCATACCATCGTCTAAAGCTAATTTTATTTCATTTTCTAATTCTTGAATCATATCATTCAAATTATTAATACTTATATTTTGAAGCCGTATATATTGTTCATCATATTTCGGGTCTTTCCCTAAATCTTTTGTGATGCTCATTGAATTATTATCTTCATTTAATAAACCCTGTGCTAAAATGTTTGGCTCCTGATAGAGTCCTTTTAGCCCACGTAGTAAATCCAAGGAATCAAATCGCTTATTAGGATTATCTAAAAGAGTATGGATATAATCAAAACCATCCACACGGTTGATATTTCTTACTTCTTTCCCATCAAACGTGAAAAACCACCTATCTCCTTCAGAATAAAAGGCATATGGATCATCTTCACCACCTGTCATATTTTTTACTTGACCAAGGTTAAATAATCTGTTTTTCTCATCAGATATTATAGATAGGTCTTTTGGGGACGATTTTATTTTTTGATATAGCCCATTATCATCATCAACGATTTTGATATCAAGGGGTAATTGCTCGTTACTTGTAGGGTTGTAAAAGGAATACAGGAGAGATTTGTCAGAAAAATAAATATTTAAATATATCTCTGATTTACTGAGTGTTAATTGATCAATAATTTTTCCTTCAGGTAAGATAAGATTGTATAATCCTTTTTTACCAATTTCACAAAGAAAACTAGCGATTCCTGCATTATTAAACAGAGGAGAATCAACTAATTTATGAGTTCCATCATATTGTTTGATTATCTTATCCGGGATAAGTGGCTCATTGAGACCATTAGGCGAATAGAAATAAGTATCCTCATTCGGAGAAAAATTAAATATCTCAAGTTGTGAAGGATGGCATCTATGTGAAATGACGTTTTTAACTAAAAACATAATTATAAATAGATTGACCATTTCTTGTTAAAAGAAATCTTGAATAATTTGCTCGGCATAGTACTCCAAAATTAAGGATTTTCAATATATTCTGAGTCAGCCTTTTATAACCCCTAAAAAAATTCCCAAAAATATTTTAGGAAGCCGTTTTTCATATGGAAAACGTGGTCGCTTCGTCTGGTGGATCCGGTAGGGGGCGGAGCCTTAGGTACCCGCTTTTTGTTGGGGGGGGGGCTTTTGCAGGTGTTTTTTGGAATAAGAAAGGTGAGAGTCTTTTAAACACATAATTACATATGACAATGAAAGTCTCTCGCTGAGTAGCAGGCACTACTGTGCCTGTATTTCATTCATCAATCGCTTTACATCAAAAAAGGAGTGCCTATGAAACAGACAAAATTCATTGCGGGCGTCTTATTATCATTCATTATCCTGATTCTGTTTTTCTCATGCGAAAATGAACAGGAAGAGATACCTGATTTTCATGAAGAAGCGTTACAAATCCAGGATGAATACAGACCGGGGTTTGCCGTACGTAAACTGAAACATCTGTTGATCTACACTTACGGTCTATGCGGGGAATATGATGTGGATTATGAGATCGTTAAAGCTGTAATCGCTACAGAAAGCCACTGGAACCCTATTGCATTAAGTAGTGCTGACTGTAAAGGACTCATGCAGATCAGTGAAGGAGCAGCATCTCAATTGCAAAGTAGCGAGGCTGATCTGTTTGATCCATATGTCAACATCACTTTAGGTGTGCTTTATTTGTCTTGGCTGCAGGGCAAGTATAATGGTGATACAAAGAAAATGCTGAAAGCATACCATGAAGGACCGGGGAGAGTAGATAAAGCAGGGATCTTGAATTATCGGAAAGACACATACGTAAACAAAGTGCTGCAGCTGGCAGCACGTAACTAAAAAAGGAGACCATTATGAATGGTTATTTAAAGGGCTTACAGACAGCCTGGAATAACAAAGCTGTGCAGAACACCCTTGCAGGTGTAGGCGGCTTTATCGCAGGCCGATCTTTTCCAGCTGTAAGGAAAAAGGCTGAAAAAGGCTTACGAGACCTTCAGCAGAAATGGGAAAAAGAAGACGCCCAGACTGAACAGTCGGAGCCTTCTTCTGAAGGATAAACCAAACAAGGGAAGCGCTGTTGCTTCCCTTTTAGCCTTAATTTGGGTCCACTTCTTTTTTTATGCGTAATTGATCCAGGTTAATAGGATCTGTGTTGATGATTATTCTTCTTTTTTCTTCAACTCTTTTTTTTCTAGACATGATCTTAGCCTTTCGGCTCTTAAACCCCAGTTTCTTTAATAATTTCATTTTGAACCTCAGTAAGCTTATTTACAGCACTTTTTGTAAAAATACTAGTGCAGGTAACATTATGCATATAAAATTGACACCTGTTTTATTTGCTCATTGTGCGATCAACCACATTTGTAAGAGATGTAAGAGTGTAAGAGCAACTTTTTTGCTATAGAGAACTGTTTTATTTATTTTTTATATTTTATATTTTTCTTTTCTATAACAATTTTATGACTTGCTCTTACATTTGACTACTTATCTCCATATCTTAAGTTATATAGTTAGTTACAGTGTAAGAGCAAGCCCTTACATGCTCTTACATGCTCTTACATGCTCTTACATAATTAGTCGAATAATTTGCTGCTCTCCTGATCTTTTTCTGCAGGAGTAACAATGGTATGGCCTGGCGGATATGTGAACTTCAGTTTAAAACCATGAATTACCTTCTTGCCTGAGCGATGAGATTTAGCTTCGCCCAACTTTGCAGTTGCCAATTTCCCAAAACTCTGGGGAGTTAGAGATTTACTATTCATGTGATTGTATAAAACGCACAGATTACCGCTTTTGATAATTACATAACCATTTGAGTCCGGTGTTCCCAGAGCATTGCGTACTGCTTTGGCTTCGTTGACATTAATATTCCAACTCTCTTCTATGAAATTCTCCAAAAACCAATCATAATCACCCGTTTTAAGCGCATTAAAGAAAAGGTCAGCATTGCTCATGCTCAAGGTCTGCAGGATCCGCTTTGCTTCATTGTCAATAACGCGGTTTACTATTGATTTGTCCACAGAATATGATTTTAAATACCATACAAACCCCTGAAGCTCTGATAAAACCATCTTTTCCATTGTATCATCACAAAGCCACCATTCAGTTTCATTAATTTTTTGTTCCTGCTTCGGTGCAACATTGAAACGTCTATCATCGATAGGAATTACAAGGGCATTATCTCTGTTGGATGCGAAAACAAATGAACAGTTATTTTTCCCATTATACCTGTCTTTGCCTTTACCCTCTATCTGTATAACCTCATCAGTGATAGCAATTTTTATCTTCTCAATGGTGCTCATATTCTCATTATGTGACGAGAAATTTCCAGATATTTCATTGACCAAAACATAAATGTTACTTTCCAAAAAGCTGTTAAACTGACCCTTAAATGCGTGCATGTCGGTCTGTGAACAATAGTCCGAACCAAATATGTTATTAAAAACGACCGTAAACAGAAAACCTTTCCCGGTCCCTTCTGTCCCTTGGAATAGAAATGCGGTCCTTCTTTTTTTGCGGGTTTGAATAAAATCTGCCATATCATTAATGAAGCGTTTCGTAATCTCTTTATCAAAGCCCGATACATGGTTAATAATTTTCCCAATGTATTTTGGCATTTCAGGGGAATAGGAATCAGGAATAGGATTTAACAGATATTTTGAAGGAGCATATTTATTCACATACCCTTCTTCAAAATTGGTTCTATCGTATTTATCAAATAGAAGTTCATATCTGGCCCTCATGAAATGTTTTGGAATGGGAAGTTCATGGCTCTCACAGAACTGCCGTGCATGATACTCATTGGAAATATCCCTGATCACAAAATCATCCATGCCATTTTCTTTACAACCGGATAAAAACTTACATTTCAAGGTGTCAATAAACACAATGGCATTGTTTTCTTTTGACTTGATCTCATAGCCGTCATTCGAATGTAAATAATAATTGCCCCTCCCTTTATAACCCATGCTCCGTGACTTGCAGCTGCTGCAGTAAATGAAAGGCAGCCCATCCTTTTTAATAAATTTGACTGCATTGTGCTGACCTGTGTTGCTTCGATGTTCATCCTCTCCACAGACAGGACAGAAAATTGACGTGTCAGGTTTTAGGTCCTGAAAAGTGACTTCATCTCCGTTATGGTCAATTATTATGTCGTCCAGCCTTAATTGATCCGAATCGTATTTTTCTTTATCATAAAGATCTTTAAGCTTTGTCCAATCCAGGCATTTACTCTTGTCAGCAAACTTCCATACAGCGGTTGTGCCATGGGCAAAATAACGAGCCATTTCCATGCAGGTTGTATCAATAGATTTATAGTTGTTCTTAAACCATGCCTCGACTGCCTGCCTGTCAAACTCATTTTTTATACACGTTTTAAATGGAATGAATACCCTGAGCCTATCACAAGCAGGAATGATTTCGCCGCTCGGCTTTTCTTTCGGATTTTGATGGTTCTGGCTGGAAAAAATAAGGGAATTATATTTTCATGTTTTTTGATAATCTAACAGATCACTTACCGTCATCGCCCCATCGTCAAAGTCCAGCATAACACCGTGACTTCCTTTCCAGTTCTTATTGATTCTGTGACCTTTGTCATATTCGTTAAATGAAATGCCGTTCAGCGTGACGAGCTCTCTTAGCTTATTTTCATCCCAGTCTATTTCCTGAAGTTCCCATCCTTGGGCAACTATTTTATTGTTGAAGTCTTTACCTTTCGTAGCATCGTAATTGCTGCATTTACTTATTTTAATTTTCATATTTATTATTTTGATTAATTGTTAATAATTATAAAGAATCGATTTAATTTTCCTGATCTGGTCCTTATATGTCATGGCATCTACAGGAGCCCTGTTTCAAAAATAATCGTCCATTAACTTCTTTAATTTCTCGGAGTCTGTAAATACAAACTCCATCTGGCTGGAATTTCCAACCCGTCTTATCTCTCTGATAATCTGGCCGTTGAGGGTCAGAAAACAGGTCAGATAAAAATCCGTAGTATAGTATTCTGATTTCATGTTTTTATTTTCCGTTGGTTTCTAGTTAATGAGGGTCTCATCGGGGAGGATATTCATATAATTTTCATCTCCAGAGAATTAAGCCCCCTGTGCTTTTAATATAACCGAATAACCAAATTTTGTCAATCAATACTTACGATTTAATGTAAAAAAAATGAATGTTTCACAACTCAAACACGACCAAAAGCAATGAGTAAAACACGACCAAAAGCAATGAGTAAGGCAATGAGTAAAGCATGAGTAAGGCACTGAGTAAAGCACCAAAAAACAACAC
>Ga0257126_1000002_pt1 | contig 196713 bp, 199 predicted proteins | sample SI060_120mmetaG_FD_190151 | JGI IMG/M metagenome (GOLD analysis project Ga0257126, IMG submission 190151) | Marine microbial communities from Saanich Inlet, British Columbia, Canada - SI060_120m | ecosystem: Environmental > Aquatic > Marine > Inlet | place: Canada: British Columbia | collected... | reverse complement strand
AAATCATACCCACCTTTAGCCCGGGTGGCGGAATTGGTAGACGCAAGGGACTTAAAATCCCTCGCCTTCACGGGCGTGCCGGTTCGATTCCGGCCCCGGGCACCATTAAGTAAACGTGTTACTTCTTCATCGTACTGATTGGCTTGAGTTTTTACTTGCAGCTATGGAGTGCGGTAGACCATGCGGAAGACCATTAGACCATCTAACTACACATTCACTAAGCGTAGTGTGTATTACTTCTCGAGACGTGCTCCAGAAGACCTACAACACCATTATAAAAGACCCAGAATAGTCCGTTCACTACGTACTAAGCAGCCTAAAGAAGCAGCCTAAAGAAGCAGCCACTGCTGCACAATTACTTAGTAGTCAGCTAGACCTTGCTCTGCAGCTAATCGATACCACTTAACTGCTTGCTTATCATCTTCTGGGGCACTTAATTAATTCGCCCGAATGGAGTGAATCTTTGGGTATGGATGTCCCAAGATAGTATGTAGTGAGGATGGCGCGCTAGAACTAGTCATCTTTTTAACAAGAAGTTCGTTAGAAAGGCATGCTACGATTAGCGTAATCGGAACACATAAATAATGCTAGACAACGCACTAAAATAATCCAATAAATATTTTAGCCTACAAATTTTAGTACCCTGTTTTTGAAATAGCTCATCTAGCATTTCAAACTTTTCCTTTGGAGAATTGCAGATGATTAGAGTGCAACTTTTTGATTCCAAATCACTACAGACTGAAATCGGTGGTGCAGAACTGATTGAGCAATGGTTAAAAGACCCTTCTTTAAAAATATGGGTTGATCTACAAGATAATCCCAGCGATGAAGAAACCCGTTTATTGGAAGATACCTTTGGTCTACATCATTTAGCGATTGAAGATGCACAAAGATCCAGGCATCCGCCTAAACTTGAATGGTTCGGCGACGTTATGTTTTTGTTACTAAAAGGCTTGGATGCCCAATCTAAATCAGTCGATTTTGGTACTATTCAAATCGCAATATTTGTGGCAGAACGATTTTTAATCACTCGTCATTCCAACCAGTCCCTCAGCGCTGAAACACTATGGAATAAGGTGGTTGCAAAAGGATGTTTATTTGAACAAGGAACTGAAGCATTGGCTTTAGACTTGGTGCGTTTAATTGTAGATCGATATTTGGACGTTTTACTCAAACTTGAGCCTAGACTTGAAGAGTTGGAAGATGAAATACAAAGAGATCCTAAAGATACCCTTTTACATGAATTAAGTGAATATCGAACGCGGTTAAAAAAAATGCGTCGCTACTTGACGTATCAAGTACAAATATTTTATGAGCTTAAAGGGAAAACGGATTACCCCATTAAAGTTCCTCTTAAGCATGATATTGTTGATATATATGAGCGTTTAGAGCGAGCAAACAGTCTGGCAAATCTATTTTATGAACTTGCAAGTGATTTAATGGATAGTTATATCTCTTTAGCCTCACATCACTTAAATAATATTATGAAAATTCTAACGGTAGTGACTGTAATATTCGTGCCATTAACCTTTATGGCTGGGATCTATGGAATGAATTTTGAAAATATGCCTGAATTACATTATGAACATAGTTACTATTTTTTGTTGGCAGTAATGATGTTTGTTGTCATCGTTTTATTGTTTGTTTTTCGCAAGTTGAGATGGTTGTAGCCATGCGATTTCTTTTTATATCCGTTTTAGTCTTTCAAGTCCTATTTTTGCGTTGGCAGATCGCCTCCACCAAAACATCTGATGCTTGGTCTACAACGTACTGATTAGCAAGTTAATTTCTCATTGCTAAGAGGTGCGGAAGACCAAAACGAATACTCCATCCAACTATACTTTCATCAAGCGCAACGTCTTTTACTTCTCGAGACGTGCTCCAGAAGACCTACAACACCATTATAAAAGACCCAGAATAGTCCGTTCACTACGTACTAAGCAGCCTAAAGAAGCAGCCACTGCTGCACAATTACTTAGTAGTCAGCTTATGAAGAGATAAAACTGCTACCTTACTAAAGTGAAATTCTTACAGCTTAGTTATCAATACGTTGTGTTTTTCTTTATGGCTTTTCACCAACCAGGTATGAAGCCGATGAATCAACAAGTGCCCTATTTTTTATAGCGTTCCGACCAAGCAACATACGAAACTTCATGTTATCCCTAGCGGTCAGTGTAATTTCAATAGGCCAGGTATAAGCCCCAATTGAAAGTGGCGTCTCAATGACCCAACGTTCTTCTTTATGTCCACCGGAATCGGTCACGATACGCCTATCAATGACATTAGCTTTACATCTGACAACACAGTCACTATTGCCTTGCAGTGGCTGAATACTAAATTCGATGCATTGAACCCCATTTTCCATAAAAGGATAGAGCTCAAAAGCATGTAATGCTGAGGTTTTAGCTCCAGTATCAACTTTCGCCTTAATCTCAGGCAAGCCCAAATCCGGAAGTTTTACCCACTCTCGCCAACCAAAAGTGCATAGCTTACTCATATCGTCGCTCAATATATGTACCTTGCTTACCTGTCTGAGTCAGGCTTTAAATTAGTTGGAAAGTATACTGATTCTACTCAGTAAATTGTTGTATTCAAGAAAAATAATCTTATTCGATATATGTTTTTTAGCGTAAAATGCAGCCGATTAATTAATACAAATCATCTCTTTCAGGAGCACACCATCAAACTCGCTATTCTTTCACGCGGTCCTAAATCCTATAGCACGCGTCGCTTTAAAGAAGCAGCATTGCAGCGTGGACATGAAGTTGATGTGCTAGACACACTTAAGTTTGCTATTGATCTACAAGAAGGCATACCTGATCTCTATTTTCGCCAAAAAGTGCTGAGTGATTATGATGCTGTCTTGCCAAGAATTGGCGCATCAATCAGTTATTATGGAACTGCTGTTGTCAGACAATTTCAAGAAATGGACGTGTTTTGTGCTAATACAGCTCACGGCATTACCAATTCACGTGACAAACTGCGAAGTCTACAGATATTAAGTCGACACCATATCGGAATACCTAGAACAACCTTTGTCAGAGATAGAAAAGACGTACTACCTGCTATCGAACGTGTTGGCGGTGCTCCTGTGGTCATTAAACTAATTGAAGGAACGCAAGGTATTGGAGTATTGCTGGCGGAATCTATCAACGCGGCTGAATCCATTATCGAGCTATTACAAAGCCAGAAACAAAATGTGCTCGTGCAAAAATTTGTAGCTGAAAGCAAAGGCAAAGATATACGCGCACTTGTTGTAGGTGATCGTGTTGTTGCTGCAATGCGCCGTGTGGCACAGGGCCAAGAGTTTCGTAGCAACGTCCACCGTGGTGGCATTGCTGAAGCAATAGAGTTAGATGATCAATACGTGGAAACAGCCGTTCGTGCGGCACAAATTTTAGGCTTGCAGGTTGCTGGTGTCGATATGCTAGAAGGTAAAAATGGGCCACAAATCATGGAAGTAAATTCTTCTCCTGGTCTTGAAGGCATCGAGTCTTGCACCGGATTAGATGTGGCAGGCGCTATAGTTGACTACATCTCTGCACAGGTTGATTTCCCTGAGATCGATATACGGCAAAGATTAACAGTAAGTAAAGGATATGGCGTCAGTGAAATCTATGTTCCAGAAGGAGCAAGGTTTGTTGGCCATACAATTAAAGATGTCATGCTTGCTGAAAAAGATATTAATGTACTCACTCTATATCGAGGTATGAAAGTCATCCCCAATCCACGAACGGATCGTATTATTGAAGCCGAGGATAAATTACTTTGCTTTGGGAAATTAGAATCTATGCGTGACATGATTCCTGCAAAAACCAGACGACGTCGCAGACCGGAAGTGATAGATTTAAATACTGAAGAACCAAACGATTCCGATGAAGTAGAGAAAGATGTTTAATTTAGCGATCAAAAATAGCACAAGGATTTCATAAGTTGAGCTTAAGTAAATCTCTTAATAAGAATGTATTTGAGATTGCAGGGCACGTCATTCAACCGGGCGAAAGAATTCAATTTGATCTTCCAACGGCTAACCTATACACGCATGCTCCATTAAACATGCCTATAGAAGTAATCCACGGTAAGTACTCTGGACCAATACTATTAATATGTGCCGCAATTCATGGCGATGAACTTAATGGTGTTGAAATTATTAGACGTGTACGCAGTTTTCGAGGGATTGATAAGCTACATGGAACATTAGTACTTGTTCCAGTGGTCAATCTATTTGGCTTTATTCACCAATCCCGCTATCTGCCTGACCGCCGTGACTTGAATCGATCTTTTCCCGGCAGTGAAAAAGGCTCTATCGCTTCTCGTGTAGCATATAAATTCTTTAATGAAATTGTCCAACATTGCACGCATATTATCGATCTGCATACTGCCGCAGTTAATCGAGACAATCTCCCACAGATTCGCGCAGCGCTGGAGAATCATGAGGTCAAAAAACTAGCAAAAAGCTTTTCTATTCCTGTCATTATTAATTCAGAGTTAATAGAGAATACACTGCGTTATGAAGCTGGAAAACTAGGCATTCCAGTGATCACCTATGAATCTGGTGAAGCCCTTCGCTTATCTGAAAAATGCATTGTTACAGGAGTTCGTGGAATAGTCAGCGCTATGCGGGTTCTAGGTATGCTTCCCTCTAAACGTATTGCAACGGTAAAAGCTGAACCTTATGTTGCAAGGTCAAGTAGTTGGTTTCGAGCACCATTAGATGGGCTGTTTCGACCGTTATGCAGCCTTGGTGCACGGGTAAAACGTGGTGATACATTAGGTGTGATATCAGCCCCCTTCTCTTCTGAGGAAGAAGTATTAACAGCAAATTCAGATGGCATTATTATCTGTTTAAGCAATTTACCATTGGTAAATGAGGGAGAAGCCTTATTCCATATTGCAAGATTCGAGAAGGCGAGTGCCGTAGAAAGTGAGATTGCTGCACATGAAAGTAATATTGAAGAAGATCGGTTATTTGAAATTGAATCAGTACCAAGTACGGAAATTTAATATGGCTGCCCTATCGTAGAGTTGCATCATCAGCCAAACATCTATTATAGCTCTTTAATAAGCGCTCTAATGATCACTGATGTGCCTTTGCAGGCTGTTTTTAATATAGCCTGCAAAGACTCAATTCATTTTTATGCATTCATATCGATTCCAAGCATTTTAATAAGTTTGTAATATCCAATAAAAATGGCTATAAAAAAGATCAACATAATTGCCTCATGCTTAAAAGCATGTCGATGAAAGAAGTCTCTATCCTTATGGCTAATAACATCCATAAGTTCATCACCAAATCTAATAGATAAAAAAGTACCTAGACCTGATAGCAAAATAACACTCCAATAGGGAAAGGGATTCGTAAGAATTGCATGCATGAGAATTGTAATTTTCGTTGTTTGATAATATTCAGCAAAATAGAGTAAGGCTACTATATTGATCGAAATTGCAATTACCCATACAGCAATTTCCGACAAAATCATTCGGATGCCAAATAAAATTCTAAGTGGAAAATCCAGCATCAGCAATCGGTGTGCAAAGTACGAAAAAAGACCATGTCAAAGCAGCCGCAATACCTCCCGTCTTCAAGTTATATTCAATGCTTAAATAAACAAAGTAGCCGCCCAAGAGCATGCAAAGCAGGAGAAATTTATATAATACCTGTTTCTTAGGGTGGCTTTCTTTTTCGCTCATGACATCACTCCCAATGCTAATCAACTATTTAAATCAGTCATTTAAGCAGACAATTGTATTTTACTAATATAAACGTTAATAACACTTTAACTTTCATGTTACTACGATAATCACCAGTAAACGTCAACAATACGGTTATATCAATCACATACGTTATAGGGTCAAAACTGAAATCTTTAACTAAACACATTGAATAACATCACAAGCTCAGCCTTAGGGTTATAATGCTTTATTTATTAGCTCATACAGTCAGGTGCTATAGCTCACTACTAACATGAAGCCCAAGTGCTTAGTGATAGCGAGTAATAGGCCCAGATAACGATATAGGACCGCTATGACCGCGTTTTTCAATACCGGCTTAACACAACAACAGTTTCTAAATGAGTATTGGCAGAAGAAGCCGCTGTTGATCCGACAAGCCTTTACCAATTTTCAGTCCACAATCACAGCAGATGATTTGATTGAACTGGCCTGTGAGTCTGATATTGAGTCTCGTTTAATTGAACAGAGCGAGCAGTCTGGCGATTGGCTACTCAAATCGGAGGGCTTATCAGAGCAAGACTTTGACAAGCTGCCCGCAACGCATTGGACGGTGTTGGTGCAGGATATCGACAAGCATCTACCCGAGTTACAGCCTGTTATTGATCCTTTTCGTTTCCTACCGGATTGGCGTCATGATGATCTAATGGCAAGTTATGCGCCCAAATCTGGCAGTGTTGGTGCGCATACTGATAGTTATGATGTGTTTTTATTACAGACCATGGGAACCCGCCGATGGCAAGTCAGTGATCAGCCAATATTGCAGCCTGAATTGATTGCAGGACTAGATCTGCAGATCTTAAAGACCTTTGATCCTGATCAATCCTGGGATTTAGCACCGGGAGATATGCTCTATGTGCCACCCCACTTTGCACACCACGGTGTTGCGCTGGATGATTGCATCACGTTTTCTATTGGTTTTCGTGCACCGTCAAAGGTAGAGGTGCTGGATGCTGTGACTAATGCCTTATTAGAGGGCAACTTAGGACAGGGTCATTATAGTGATCCTGAGCTGATAACGGCACAACATACGCATGAGATTAGTCAGCAGGCAGTGACTAAAGTAAAACAGCTATTACATGATGTGATTGATGAGGCTGACCCGCTGATTGCCTCTGCATTAGGTCGATTGGTAACTGACACTAAAAATAGTCTGATCGAGTTGGCAGAAGACAACAGCTCTGATTTACCAACAGCTGAAGAACTGACTGTACAGTTTAAACAGGGAAAGGTGCTTGAGCGTAATCTTTATTATCGTTTTGCTTGGACTAGAAACGATCAAACCAGCCAGCTTTTCTTTGCTGCTGAGGCCTATGATTTAAGCGATTATGAACACGCTATCCTGTTAACAGAAAAGACCTTACTAACAGAAGCGGAGTGGCGTTTATTGAGCCTGAATCCTCAATCTGTTGATGTACTTTGCGAGTTAATCGCCGAGGGTGGGTGGTTCTGGCAGGACTTGAGTTAGGTAGGGAGCAGCCTCAATCGATGTTTAATCGAGCTGGCAAGTAGCCCCCTACTCTTTTTTTAACTACTACTTATCAACCCAATCTATCTTCTGCAACAAAGTACTTAGGGTCTTCAATCACGTTTACTTCAACCAAGCTACCTGCCTTGGTTAACAGCTTTCGGCAATCATCTGATAAGTGGACTAGGTGTAACGTCTTACCAGCATTGAGATAGCGCTCAGCCAGACTATCGATAGCCTCTAAGCCGGAATGATCGGCAACTCGTGATCTTGCGAAATCAATAACCACGTCATCATTATCACGTCGTGGATCAAAGCTCTCTAGAAACGAAGTGACCGAGCCAAAAAACAGGGGTCCCATCACTGCATAGACGGTTGAGCCTTTATGATCTTCACGCGCTTCAATTCGAATGTGTTTTGCATGTTCCCAAGCAAATACCAAGGCAGAGACAATCACACCAACGATCACTGCGATCGCTAGATCGGTCATTACAGTGACTGCTGATACTAATATCAAGATAAAGGCATCACTACGTGGCACTTTACTCAGGATACGGAAACTAGACCATTCAAAGGTACCAACGACAACAATGAACATGACGCCGATTAGGGCTGCCAATGGAATTATCTCGATCAAGGCTGAGCCGGCCAAGATGAAAAGCAGTAAAAATAAAGCGGCACTGATACCAGATAAACGCCCTTTACCACCTGAGTTCACATTGATCATACTTTGACCGATCATCGCGCAACCACCCATACCGCCAAAGAAACCAGTAACGGTATTAGCCACACCTTGGCCAATACATTCACGGTTTCCACGACCACGAGATTCAGTAAGCTCATCGATCAAACGCATGGTGAGTAAGGACTCAATCAAACCAATCGCTGCAAGAATTACCGCATATGGAAAGATAATGAAGAATGTATCTAAGGTATAAGGCACAGATGGAATATGGAAATCAGGTAAGCCACCTTTGATTGAGGCAATATCACCGACCACTTTAGTGTCTAGATTCAAACCTAATACCAAACCGGTCACCACCAAGATTGATACCAAGGAAGCAGGAACTGCAGTCGTTAGACGTGGTAGATAGCGAATGATCGACATCGTGACTAAGACTAATCCCAGTAGCAGCCATAATTGTTCGCCATGCAACCAGGCAATATCTAGAATTGAACCCTGCATGAAGGTGCTGTGTAACCAGCCTGCCTCCCCTGCTTCACCAAAGTGACTGAGTTGCGCCAGAAAAATGACAATAGCAAGACCGTTTACAAAACCCAACATCACCGGGTAAGGCACCATACGGATGAACTTACCTAGCTTTAAAATCCCTGCCGTGATTTGTAATATCCCCATTAAAACGACGGTAATAAAGAGGTATTCAACCCCATGCTCAGCCACTAACGCGACCATAACAACCGCTAAGGCACCAGTAGCACCACTGATCATGCCCGGGCGACCGCCTATACAGGCCGTAATCAAACCCACTATGAAGGCTGCATATAATCCGACTAATGGCTCAACACCCGCTACAAATGCAAATGCGACCGCCTCAGGCACCAAGGCTAGGGCGACCGTTAGACCTGATAACAGGTCATTCTTATAGCTGGCCAGCTGGGTCAGTTGGAAATTAGACATAAACGGATCTCAAACGAATTATTGACAAGCCATTTACCAGGGTGATTAAACACTCGCTCGGCAAATGATCAGAATTTATGGTGATAAGCCCTTAGTTTAAGGAGCTATCTGTAAAATAAAGGCGGCATTATACGGTTAAAGCTTAGGACTGTCCTACGTTAAAGCTTGATATAACGCAGTTTAATTGAGATTAGCTAGGCTTATTATCACTTAAAGCTGCCCGCAAATAATCAACCATCGACCAGACTGTGAGTACGGCAGCAATATCTAGTAACCATTTGCCAATTTCGAAGATAGGCAAGCCCCACAACGGTTGCGCCCACAACAGAAAGATAATCGAGATGATCTGCAGTGTCGTTTTCAGCTTACCCATATAGGAGACAGCAACGATCCCTCGACGCCCCATCTCAGCCATCCATTCACGCAAGGCAGAGACGGTGATTTCACGGCCAACGATAATCAGTGCAGGGATTAGAATATGCACCTCTGGATGACGGAATAAGATTAAGAACAAAGCAGTCGCCACAATAAGCTTGTCTGCTACCGGATCAAGGAATGCACCAAATGCTGACTGTTGATTAAGCTTGCGTGCCAGATAGCCATCCAGCCAATCGGTAAGACCAGCTAGAATGAATAATAAGGCCGATATTGGCATCGCTAACGGATGATCAGACAGATAGATCACTACCAACAAAGGCAACATCGCAATACGCATTAGCGTCAATACATTAGGGATATTAATAATCATTATTCTGCTTAATCACCGTTCAATGTCTCATGTATCAGCTGCGCCAGTTGCTTACTAATCCCTGGCACCTTAAATAATTCTTGTTCACTTGCACGATTTATACCACGCATGCCACCAAAATGTTTCAACAGGCTCTGACGGCGCTTCGGGCCAAGACCCGCAATACTCTCTAAAGGTGACATTGTACGGGACTTGTCGCGTCGATTGCGATGAGAAGTAATGGCAAAGCGATGAGCTTCGTCTCGAATTTGTTGGATTAGGTGTAAGGCTGCAGAATCTGCCGGCAGTAGGATTGGTTGCTTGCTATCTGGCGTGAATAATTGCTCCATACCGGGACGACGTTCGACCCCTTTCGCTACACCAACCAGTAACACCTCGGTAATTTGTAACTCCTCCATCACATCTGCGGCTTGACTGAGTTGACCTTTGCCACCGTCAATAAACAGAATATCAGGCATCTTCGCCTCGCCTTTCTTTAAGCGCGTATAGCGCCTGCTTAACGCTTGATGCATAGCCGCATAATCATCACCAGGTGTAATCCCTTCGATATTAAACTTTCGGTATTCCTGTTTACTCGGGCCTTCACGATCAAAAACAACACAGGACGCCACCGCTAGCTCACCCTGTGTGTGACTGATATCAAAGCATTCCATCCGTTGAATCTGCGCATCAAAGCTAAATGCTTCCTCTAAGGCCTGATAGCGCTGCTCCATACCGGTTTGACTCGCCAAACGAGACTCAAAGGCCATAGATACATTCTTATTTGCAAAGTCTAACCAGCGTGCACGTGTGCCTCTTACTGAACCAGTAATCTTCACCTTGGCTTCCCGCTGTGTACTCAGCATCTCAGCCAATACCTCATGCTCTGCAGGTAGCACGGTGGCAATAATCTCTTCTGGTGGCCGGCGCTGTAGATAATACTGCCCAATAAAGCCAGCTAATAATTCTTCTTGGGTACAGTCCTGCGGTACTTTTGGGAAGTAAGTCTGATTACCGAGGTTCATCTTATTGCGTACTCGAAAGACCTGCACGCAGGCAAGTGCAGTATTCATTTTGCAAGTGATGATGTCGCAATCACCAGACAGCTCACTGACATACTGTTGCTGTGAGACCTGTCGCAAGGAATCAATTTGATCTCTGAGCTTAGCCGCTTTTTCAAAGGCCAAGGCTTCAGATGCCTTTTCCATCTCAGCGACTAGATTCTGAGTAACTAGATCACTCTTACCCTGTAGGAATTTACGCGCATGATCGACATCCTCGGCATAATCAGCGGTAGAGATAAGATCGACACAGGGAGCAGTACAGCGTTCAATCTGATATTGCAGACAGGGTCTTGATCGGTTTTTAAAAAAGCTGTCATTACACTGACGCACCTTAAAGATCTTCTGTAATAGGCCTAATGTCTCTCTAACCGCGCCGACACTGGCATAGGGGCCAAAAAACTCACCCTGCTTTTTCTTCGCTCCACGATGAAAACTCAATCCCGGATAAGATTGCTGAGATGATAAGTACACATAGGGATAGGTCTTATCATCACGCAGTAAAATATTATATTTTGGTCGATGCTCTTTAATCAGGTTGTGTTCTAGCAGTAAGGCTTCCGCTTCGGTGTTTGTTATCGTCACCTGAATATTACGGATTAACCGCACCATCGACTGGATGCGTGTACTGATGTTGCTGCGATTGAAATAACTAGAGACGCGCTTCTTTAGATTTTTAGCCTTACCGATGTAGAGGATATGGTCATCCACATCCAACATCCGATAAACACCCGGTTGTTGCGTCAGGGTCTTTAGAAAACCTTCAGCGTCAAATTCTTTATTGCTCATACCGAGTCATTTGTTGTTTAGGACTATTAATTGCAAGCCAACCCCACGTAGAGGTGACTTATACTAAGCGTTGAGCTTAGCCTTTATGGTAGCGAAAACAGCCGCAAATTGCTCGCTAGTCAAACGCTTAGTCTGTGTGTTGTAACGACTACAATGATAAGAATCTAGCAATTGAAACTGAGGCAACTGGTGTTCAGCGGCATGCGCAAAGGGATAATCCTTTTGTCGCAGGCCCAATGCTCGTATCACCGCTTCATGCGCAATACGTCCTAATGCCAAAACAATACCGCCATCAACAAAATCATTAAGCTCTTGTTGTAGGTACCGATTACAGGTCTTAATCTCAGCTGGCGTTGGCTTGTTTTGTGGTGGCACACATTTCACGGCATTTGTAATGCGTGTGTTAATTAGGCTTAAATCATCATCACTAGCAACAGATGTAGCATGGCTGGAAAAACCAAATTGATGCAAGGTTTGATACAATAAGATACCGGCATGATCACCAGTAAAAGGCCTACCAGTGGCATTGGCACCATGTAAACCTGGTGCTAAGCCAACAATAAGAAACTGTGCTTTTGGATCACCAAAGGCCGCTACTGGCTTGCAGTAGTAGTCAGGAAACTTTTCTTTTTGAGTGGCAATGAATTCTGCCAAGCGAGGACAATCTTTGCAGTCTGTGGTGAATGATGAAGACACAGTAAGTTAGAACTTAAGTAACGCTGAACCCCAAGTGAAACCGCCACCAAAGGCCTCTAGGATAACTGAATCGTCCTTCTTAATGCGGCCATCACGCACCGCAGTATCTAGTGCCAGAGGGACCGATGCAGCCGATGTATTACCATGTGTATCTACAGTTACAACAACCTTATCCATAGGCAGTTTTAGCTTGCGGGCGGTTGCCGTAATAATGCGTGTGTTTGCTTGATGTGGGACTAACCAATCAATATCTTCTTTTGCAAAATTGTTTGCTGCCAACGTCTCATCTGCAATACGTCCTAGTGTATTGACTGCCATCTTAAAGACTTCATTACCCTTCATACAGATATGGGCTTCAATTTTCTGTGCGTCGCTGGCATCGGATGGTCGCACGTTAGGCACATGCAGTAATTCTTCGTAACGACCATCGGCATGTAAATGAGTGGACAAAATTCCTGGCTCATCACTCTCTTCTAAGATAACCGCACCAGCACCATCGGCAAATAACACGCAGGTTGTGCGGTCGGTCCAATCAACAATTCGTGAGAGTGTTTCAGCACCGATAACCAAGGCAGTTTTTGCCATACCGGAGCGGATAAAACTATTCGCAGTAGCTAGGGCATAAACGAATCCAGTGCAGACTGCTTGCACATCAAACGCCGGACAACCATGGATACCCAATTGCTGTTGGACCAAACATGCCGTGCTAGGAAAGATTTTAGCTGGGGTAGTCGTAGCGACAATAATAAGATCAATATCTTCAGCAGTCTTACCTGCCATCTGCATCGCAAGACGGGCTGCTTTAGCACCTAGATCAGCCGTGGTTTCACCTTCAGCTGCAATATGTCTTTGCTTAATACCCGTACGTTCTTGAATCCACTCATCTGTGGTATCGACCATTTCCTCTAGATCATGGTTCGTCAGGATGCGCTCAGGGAGATAGCCACCGGTTCCAGTAATGCGTGAAAACTTCATATTAATATTTGGCTACCTTAGAGGAGGAATCGCTCGAGCTGGTTATCAATTAATGTTGGCACACCCTTTTTCGCTTCTAAATGAGCCAGCGAAATGGCATGAGCAAATGAGAACGCATCGGCGCCACCATGACTTTTAATAACGATCCCACGCAAACCTAATAGACTAGCACCGTTATAACGTCTAGGGTCGATTTGACCCTTAAAATTCTTTAACGCAGGTAGCGATAGGAAACCTGCAATTTTAGTGAATATGTTTTGATTAAAGGCCTGACGCCCGTAGTTTGATATCAGTCGCGCGACACCTTCTGTCGTTTTCAAGGCTACGTTACCGACAAACCCATCACAGACTACGACATCCACATCACCACAAAAAATATCGTCTCCTTCAACAAACCCAATATAATTTAGCGCACTATTTTCTAGCAATTTGTTTGCCGATTTGACAACCTCATTACCTTTAATAGCTTCAGAGCCTACATTAAGTAAACCCACTTTAGGTTCAGCAATATCCTCGACCACACCAGCAAGCACTGAGCCCATAACTGCAAATTGAAATAGATTATCTGCAGAGCAATCAACATTAGCACCTAGGTCTAACATATGTGTGTGACCTTTGATTGCAGGCAATGTGCTATTAATTGCGGGTCGATCGATACCGAGTAAGGTATGCAGAACATAGCGAGCGGTTGCCATTAAGGCACCGGTATTACCTGCACTGACACAGGCATCTGCACGGTTATCTTTGACCATATTAATGGCCACGCGCATAGAAGAGTCTTTTTTTGAACGTAGGGCTTGTGCAGGCGGTTCATCCATTGCGACCACTTGAGTACTGTGTTGAATCTCAATGCGGCTTAATTGATCGGCCGTCGCTGCTTTTAGCTCTTGCTCGATGCGTGCACTATCCCCCACTAGGATCAACTTCAGATCATCATGCTGATCAAGTGAGGAAAGTGCAGCTGGAATAACAACACTTGGGCCATGATCACCACCCATTGCATCAAGAGCAATCATTGTAGCCATAGAATCATTCACGTCCAAAGGAACGCCTGGATTGGTGGTGTATCAGATAGGAGAGGAAAGAAGAACTAAGTAATACCTAGTCCTCTTCTTCAACCTCTGCTGGCTTAATCACCTGGCGGCCACGGTAGTAACCATCTGGAGTGATGTTATGACGACGGTGAGTTTCACCTGTAGTCGCATCAGTAGATAGAGTTGTTGCACTCAAGCTGTCATGTGCACGGCGCATGCCGCGTTTTGATGGGGTTTTACGCCCTTGTTGTACTGCCATAGTCTTTCTCCAAACTACTTAATTTTTAGATCTTTTAATTGTGCAAAAGGGTTATCACGATGAGAAGCTTTATCCTCATCATTAAATCCCTGTAACCACTGCTTTGTTTTTGGATCGCATTGATCCAGTTCTTCATGTTTTACAACGATGGGTAATCCTAAGATCACCTCATCGGCTACTAAATTCACGGTCTCAATACTCTGACCATCGTACTCATATATCTCAACACCTTCGCGCTGAGCCAACTCCATTTTCTGCGCTGTCACCATAATAAGGTGAACCGGCTGCTCTACGACTACTTCTGTGTCCTGCATACAGCGTTGGCAGGTTTGTATCACCGAACCTGAAATAAAACCTTGCACCATGGCAAAGCCTAATTCTGATTTCGAAAACGAAAACTCAATCAACAAACTCGTGTTTGCATGGTTAACGAATTCAGAAATTCGGGGAATCAAACCAACACCAATCTCAGCTTTAATAATGCGTTGCTGCTGAGCAAAGAGCGCGGGATCAAAATACAAAGGAAAGTCGTTGCTCATTGGGCGGCCAAGTGTATAGTTTGCGTGCTTATCAGTCAAAGATTTTACTTAAATCAATCACTTCGGCAAGGTTATACTAATACAATGAATTCCAGTACCCCTATCGTATTAGCTTCTAGCTCTCCCTATCGCAAAGAGTTGCTGGAACGCTTGAACATTCCATTCGCTTGTCAGTCTCCAAATATTGATGAAAGTCGACTGAATCAGGAAGCACCAGAGACCTATGTTGAGCGACTCGCTATCGCCAAAGCGACTGCATTGGCCGAAGCCTATCCAGAATATCTGATTATTGGCTCAGACCAGTGCAGCGTGGTTGGCAGCGATATAGTCGGCAAGCCTGGCACACGAGAGGCCGCTATTGCACAACTACAGGCCTCATCAGGCAAGACTCTGACCTTTTTGACTGGATTAGCCGTAATCAGCCCGCTTAGCGGCTGGCAACGGACGGCTGTAAGCCGCTTTGAAGTCAAATTCCGTGATCTAAGCCGAGCAGAGATTGAACGCTATATCGATGCAGAACAACCATTAGATTGCGCTGGAAGCTTTAAATCAGAACGCTTGGGTGTGAGCCTGACGCAGGCCATGCGTGGTGATGACCCAAGTGCCTTAGTTGGCCTACCTCTGATTCAACTCAGCACTTTTTTACGAGAATATGGCATTAACTGCCCTTAATTATCCTTATACCTGCCGATATCTGCTTAAAACTGCCTAGTATTAACGTAATTGTGGGCTCACTAGACTAAGACTAGCGGCAACTGCAGTACCAACACGGTTTGCAAATTGATCTAAAACGCTCGGTTTGATGCTGTAATCAATAATCTCTTCCGCCTCTATCATGTCACGGGCGACTTCATCGGCACTGGCTAAGCCATCAATCAGCCCTAGCTCTAAGGCCCCTCGACCCGACCAAAAAAGACCACTGAATAAGTCTGCATTATCTGCCAAACGATCGCCTCGCCCGGCCTTTACAACGGCAATAAATTTATCATGTATCGAATCAAGTAATTCTTGTAAGTGATTCTTTTCAAAGCTATCTACAGGAGTAAACGGGTCGAGTAAGGCCTTATGCTCACCGGCCGTCAGTAGTCGCCGCTCAACACCCAATTTATCCATCGCATCGACAAAACCGAAACCGTCCATACGGACCCCTATCGAGCCAACTATGCTAGATTCGTCGGCATAAATCTCATCGGCAGCAACAGCGACATAAAGGCCGCCAGAGGCACAGATATCATCAACCACTGCGTAGACCTTCTTTTCTGGATACAGTGCCTTCAAACGCCTGATTTCTTTATTTATTTGCGCCGATTGTACCGGCGAGCCACCTGGACTATTGATCTTGATGATAACCGCCTTGGCAAATACATTAGCAAAGGCGTCACGTAAGGCTTGATTGATCTGTTCTGCACTGGCACTTTGACCGTCGGCAATAATCCCATCTAACCGTACCATCGCAGTATGCGGCTGTGTTGAAGAGGCCCCATAATCAGCCCCGTCAATAGCAAATAAACCTATTAAAAACAAAGAGAAATATAAGAAACCTAATGTTTTAAAGAAGATACCCCAGCGGCGTGAACGACGCTGCTCAACAAGCCCTGCCGAGGCGATACGCTCTAGCGCCTGACGCTCCCAGTTTGAATCTTGATCCATTACCATTTAATCCCAAAAAATCATCATTTATTTGACATATAACAACCTAAACCGGTGTGAGTTGTGACTGCCAACGTTGCAATTCTACCGCTAACGGCGCCGAAAACTCGTAATTTTGCCCCGATATCGGCATTTTCAGACGTAAATTGCTCGCATGCAGAAACATTCGATGCAATCCCTGCTCACCGACCACACGATTATGTGCAAAATCACCATAACGCTTATCACCAACGATAGGATAACCCTCTTCCTGCGCATGCACACGAATCTGATGCGTACGACCGGTACCAATTTGCGCGCTAAGTAAGGTTAAGCGCTCTTGGAAGAGCTGAATTGAGGTAAATACGGTCTCCGCACTCTGCCCCCCTTCGTCTACCCGCATCTTACCCATACCAAAGTCGTCTCCTTGCTCCAGCGCATGCTGCACAACCTGTTCTCGTGCTTTCCAGTGCCCTTTAACCATCAACGTATACTGTTTATGGGTTGCCGCACTTTGCATCGCTTGCTGCACCTCAAGCAGTGCTGCTCGTGATTTTGCCAAGATTAAAACACCACTGGTCTCTTTATCGATACGATGAGCCAATTCTAAGAACGGCTGATTTTCACGACTTGCACGCATCGTCTCAATAACACCAATAGGATCACCACTACCGCTGTGGGATGAGAGTCCAGAGGGCTTATTGATCACCATTAGATGATCATCCTCAAATATGATCTGTTCTTCTAAACGCTGTTGACGCTCTGGAGAGACCTCATGCTGTCGCGCATTTTCAGCAGTGATCGGTGGAATACGCACTAAATCGCCTTCTTTCAACCGATAGATGGGTTTAATACGTCCCTTATTAACACGCACCTCGCCACTACGGATAGCTCTATAGATACGACTTTTAGGTATTTTTCTGAAGTATCCTAATAGAAAGTTATCGACCCGCTGGCCTGCGTTCTTAGCGTCGATGGTGGCCCACGCTACTTTGGGTGAAGACATAAAAACCTCGATTGATTAGTCGTTTGCTGAAGCTTGAGATGATTGCTATGATGGCTGTACTGAGTCGCTTTACACAGCGCTTAACAAGGCGCGAAGTAGTACTTTAAATAAATCAGTCTACAAGAAAAGCGAACTCGGCATGACGCACGATTCTTGATCAATGATACAAGAGTCCGCACAGAATTTATCTGGTTGCAGTGGCAATCAAGTCAACAATAACATTTATGTTTATCCTACTTTCATTTGGGCTGTTGAGAAATCATTTTCTTTCTCACGCTCTCTCCCAAACTCTTCGAACAGCGTTGCTTGCAATGCCGTGTCTGCTTATTACACAGAGAACACTCTCCTATCCGAAGCAAGGTCTAGGGCATGCCGCCCTGAAAGTAGGTTCAAAAATTTGGAACCTTAATGAAAAGAATATTAGTCAACGCAACTCAACAAGAAGAATTGCGCGTAGCAATGGTCGATGGTCAACGTCTTTACGATTTAGACATCGAGATCCCATCAAAAGGTCAGAAAAAGGCCAATATCTACAAGGGCTTCATTACTCGCATTGAGCCGAGTCTAGAAGCAGCCTTTGTAAACTATGGCGCAGATCGTCACGGCTTTCTGCCCTTCAAAGAAATATCTAAGAGCTATTTCAAAAATGGTGGTAGTGGCTCAACTGCTCGCAGTGCGATAAAAGACCAAATCAAGGAAGGCCAGGAAGTTCTGGTCCAAGTTGAACGTGAAGAGCGTGGTAATAAAGGCGCAGCACTGACAACATTCATCAGTCTAGCCGGTCGATATCTCGTCCTTATGCCTAACAACCCTCGTGCTGGCGGTGTTTCTCGTCGTATTGAAGGAGATGATCGTCAAGGTGTACGTGAAGCGCTAGATAGTGTCGAAATACCGGAAGGTATGGGTGTCATCGTCCGCACAGTAGGCGTTGGCCGTACCAGCGAAGAGCTCACTTGGGACTTAGAATACCTAACGAAGATTTGGGACGCTATTCAGACCGCCTCAACGACCAAGAACGAACCCTTCTTAATTTATCAAGAAAGCAACGCCATGATTCGCGCGCTGCGTGATCATTTCCGCAATGACATTACTGAAATCATTATCGATGATGAAAAAGTGTATCAGGATGCACAAAAGTTCTTACAGCAGGTGATGCCACAGAGTGAACGCAAATTAAAGCAGTACACCGACCACGTCCCTCTATTTAACCGTTATCAAATTGAAGGTCAGATTGAATCGGCCTTTCAACGTGAAGTGACCCTGCCCTCTGGTGGCGCCATCGTTATCGATCACACAGAAGCACTGCTTTCTATTGACGTTAACTCAGCCCGGGCAACTAAAGGCAGTGATATTGAACAAACCGCCTTAAATACCAATTTAGAAGCCGCTGATGAAGTAGCACGCCAACTACGTCTGCGTGACCTAGGTGGCCTCATTGTTATCGATTTCATCGATATGTTATCCAATAAAAATCAACGTGAAGTTGAAAATCGCCTGAAAGATGCGGTCAAGCTCGATAGAGCGCGTATCCAGCTCGGTCGGATTTCACGTTTCGGCTTACTTGAGATGTCACGTCAACGCCTACGCCCGTCATTAGGTGAATCAAGTCAGATCGTCTGCCCTCGCTGTGATGGCCATGGCACCGTACGTACTAATGAGTCATTAGCCCTCGCGATCTTACGTCTACTTGAAGAAGAAGCGATGAAAGACATGACCTCTAAGGTCGTCGCTCAAGTGCCTGTCGAAGTTGGTACCTTCTTACTAAACGAAAAGCGTACCTCACTACAAGAGATCGAAGCGCGTCATAAACTTGATCTTGTGATCGTGCCACAAGCCAATTTCGAGTCACCACGGTTTGTCGTTCAACGACTACGCAGTGATGACACCGAAGTCGAAGGCAAGACTAGCTTCGAAATGGCCATGGTAGAAGAAGAGACCACCATTGAAACCATGACGACCACTAGCCGACCTGTAGAAAAGGCAGCGGTATCAGCGGTCAGCATCGCTCCTTCAGCACCCGCACCCGCAGCGGTTAAGGAAGAAGTTAAAGAGAAGAAGCCAGGCTTACTAAAGCGACTATTCAGCAAATTAGCTAGTACAAAAGCTGAAGAGAAAGCAGAGTCAGAAGAAACCAAGCCTAGCGAACGTCCTAACCGCAACAACGGTAATCGCTCACGCAATGACAACCGTCGTGGTGGCCGTGGCCGAGGTCGTGGACGAAATGACAATCGTACGCGCACAAATAATAATGATAATCGTCAAGAAAGCCCTCGTAGTGAAGGCGATCGTGATGAAAAATCAAACAATGAGAATAACGGCAATCGTCGACAAGACGACCGTAACTCTGGACGTAATCGCAACCGCAACCGTTCAGCACAATCAAATGAGGCCACTAGTAACAGTCCGGCAGACAAAGTAGTAACGACTACAGATATGCCAGAGCAACAAGGGACTAATTCAGAAACCCGTACCGCAGAAAATCGTAATCCTGAGGCACGTGAAGGTAGTAGCCGTTCACGTGGCCGTCGTGGTGGCCGTGGCCGTGGTGGACGTAATCGCAATACAGAGCGAAACAATCAGAATGCAGATGGCACTACTGCAGAAGACAAGCCAGCAGCAACTAATGACTCTGAAGCAACACAAGCTCCTGTTAACAGTGCCAGCTCATCAGATCGTGATACAACGACTGTAAGTGGTTCAAACTCAGCTAATAACAGCAGTAGTAATAGGCGCTTCCCAAGTGCACCAGCAGAAGAAAAGAGGCCGGTGACAGCCAAGCCAGTTGAAAGCAGTAAGCCGGTAGCAGCCAAGCCAGTTGAAAGCGATAAGCCGGTAGCAGCCAAGCCAGTGGCAGCTAAACCAGTTGCAAGCAACCCTGCCCCTGCAAGCAAAGCTAAACTAAATCAGGTTGAAACCAAGTCTGAGTTTAAAGAAATTACAACAGAGGCTGCTAAGGCACCAAAGGTTGTAACCAAAACGTCTGAAGCAAAACCTGCCAGTACAACGCCAGTGACAGCGCCAAAGATAAAACTGCAGCAAGTTGAGACCAAGAAGTCAGACAACAGTAACTAGCAACACAACAAGTAAGAACACAGCTGATACGATCTATGATCGTATAGTCGCTAATAATAAAGCGGTTATACAAATAAAAAGGGGCAGCCATTGGCTGCCCCTTTTTTTATCTATTACTTTATATAGAACTACGATTTGAACTAAGTTACGCCTTGCGCACCACAGCGGTATTAAGTGCCCAGAGCATCGCTTTACCCCCCCATAGACCTAGATTATAAGTGAACACCTGCTTCCAGATATCCGTCTTATCACCATTAAGATTGGCATCGATAAGTGCCAACACTTCCTCTTTCGGTACGCCACCCACGTAGACCTGGAATGCGGGAATAAGGACGAAAGAAATCAATAGTGCGATACCGAAAAAGATCAGCACACGTCGAAAAAAGATCAGCATTTACAATTCCCTGAGTAGCTTAAGCTCTAAAATCAAGACGACGTCCCAATGTTAGTGCATCAGTAAGTTGTCCATTTTGGTAGACAATCTCACCATTTACGATAGTTGTATCTATCGATGAACGGAAAGTAAATCCATCAAATGGTGACCAATTACACTTATATAGAACGGTTTCAGGGGTGTCAGTAATGCCTTTATCCATGTCAACAATAGTGATATCAGCCCAATAGCCTTCACGCAGATAGCCACGATCGATTACACGAAAACGATCAGCTACGTTATGACTAGTAACCTGCACGACCTTTTCTAAACTCAACTGCTTATCCTGTACCTTTTCGAGGATACTAGGTAAGGCATATTGTACTAGTGGTAAGCCAGCCGCCGTCTTGAAGTAAGTACCTGTCTTTTCCTCAAGTGTATGTGGGGCATGATCAGTCGCAATGATATCGATACGACCTTCCGCAACGGCTTTAATGAGTGCCTCTCTATCAGTGGCCTTCTTGATCGCTGGATTACATTTAATAAAAGCACCACGTTGGTCATAGTCCTCTTCCGAGAAAAACAAATGATGTGCGCAGACTTCCAGTGTGATTTGCTTATCGTTAACATCGCCCGGAGAAAAGAATTCTAATTCTTTTGCACTCGTAAGATGTAATACATGCAAACGTGTGCCATGTTTCCTAGCAAGTCCTACCGCCTTCTCCGTAGAGGCATAACAAGCATCTACTGAACGAATTTCATGATGGTATTTATATGGAATGTCATCGCCATAACGCTCACGATAAAGGTCTTCGTTACGCTTGATCATCGGCGTGTCTTCACAATGCGTGATGACAATCGTCTCCACCTCAGCGAAGATATTTTCTAGAACAACAGGGTTATCTACCAACATATTGCCAGTGGAAGCCCCCATGAAGATCTTGATACCACAGGTCACACCATTTTTTAAACCGCGCAACTCGTCTAAGTTGTCGTTGGTGGCTCCCATATAGAAAGCATAGTTGGCGGCGCACTTGCCCTGCGCCAAGGCGAATTTCTCTTCTAGCGCCTTTAAGGTAACTGTTGGTGGTTTAACATTTGGCATATCCATAAAACTGGTAATGCCACCAGCGACTGCCGCGCGCGACTCAGTTTGTAAGCCGCCTTTATGTGTTAGGCCCGGTTCACGAAAATGAACCTGGTCATCAATCATGCCTGGCAAAATATACTTGCCAGCTGCATCAATGACTTTATCAGCCTCACTAGACTGTAGGTCTTTCCCTATCTTCTGAATACGACCGTTGACGATTAGGAGATCAGCTTGCTGCGTCTGCCCCTCATTAACTAAAGTTCCATTTACGATGAGTGTTTTCATACTTTCATCTTAAGCGCACTAATCGACTCTGAAAACCCCTATTTTACTTCCCGTAGAGCAAAACTTTAGGAGTTAGGCCTCGATAACTTGAGAACATCGCTTCTACGTACTAAAACCCAAGGAGTTTAAGCCAGTCTTACTTCTCTGTTAGAGCGCCACTAAAGGCCCTGGTGATCGGTTTACTCAGATAGGTAATGATAGTTCTTCGACTGGTTGTGATATTGATGTCAGCAGTCATACCGGGCTTCAGGTTTATATGTGTAAACTTAGTGTTACGCTGACGATAATCTTCTGCAATTGTAATATGTGCCCGATAATAGGTTTCGGGTCTCCCATCGGGGCCCTCTTCGGTCAAGGTATCTGAACTAATATAGGTCAGCTCTCCCTCGATACTGCCATAAATCGTATAATCAAAGGCACCAAGACTGACCGTGGTCGGCAAGCCAATGGTTAGCTGCCCAATATCTGCTGGACTTAGATGAACCTCCACCACTAATACACTTTCTGTTGGTGAAATCTGCATCAATTCATCCCCTGCTCTTTGATGGCTAGAGTGAAGATAGCCTTGATACAGGCGAAGGCCTTGTGAACTGATGCGTTAGCTAAGCCTTTATCTTGCAACCATTGCCGATAATGTGTGGCGTCTATTGAAGTGTAGTGCTTGAGTGCTTTGTTACCAGACGTTTGGACTAAGTAATTCACATGGCGTTGGGCCGAAATAAAGAATAATTGACTGCGCCCCTGCCCTTTTATCTCTAAATAGAGCTGAAATGCATCGCTAAGCGTTAGTTGTTGTCGCCTATTCTTGAGTAAATACTCAAAAGGAACCGCATCTTGCTGTTGCAGCCTAAGTTCTTGCCAATAAGTTTCAAGGCGTTGAGAGAGATGTCGTGCTGTCTTAGCTGCTTCTTTAACTGAGCGTGTTTTAAGTGATTGAACAACTCTAGGCTGTCTGTAGTGTTGTTGGAGGTCTGTTGGTATTCGCTTAGAGAAGTAGTAAATACCCTGCTTAAGGAACGTGTAGCTGGGATTATGAGACGTTGTGGTTGTCATTTTGGTCTACGATACCTCTTGGCAATAGATTAAAAATCTATGCAAGTCAGTATGTTAGACGCTATTTTCAGCCAATAATGGCGGAGAGCGAGGGATTCGAACCCCCGGACGGGATAAACCGTCAACGGTTTTCAAGACCGCCGCATTCGACCACTCTGCCAGCTCTCCGAGGGACGCAATTTAACCATATTAGGCGATCTAAACCTAGTGAAATTGGTATTAAAGGGGCTTTTTGCGTATTTTTTAACCGCTCAGCCTTAAGCTCCAACCAGTAGTTCAGACTTGAGACCCTTGAAAACTATAAAACAACAAATAAACAAGCGCTATAAACCACCTAAAATGGCATAGTTCAACGGCTTAAGATCATTGAACTATGCTGAAAATCCCCAGTCTATTAGGCAATTCGTGCTAGCATGCTGGCATTAGCTGAATTACAATTTATACAATATTTTCGAATTATTTACGGAGTAAGCAATGGCCAATTACAGTTCTTCGGTACCTTCTAGTGCTGCCTTAGGCATTAATAAGGTTTTACGTAACACCTATCTACTATTGTCGATGACCCTGATCTTCAGTGCCTTAACTGCTGGTCTATCAATGATGGCTAGCGTTAGCTTCGCTGTTTCTATGGGCTGTTCTTTCGGCGCTATGGCTCTGATCTGGTTTGTTTTACCGCGTGTTGCACAATCTAGCGCTGGTATCGGTGTTGTTTTTGCAATCACAGGTCTACTGGGTTTTGGTTTAGGCCCAATGCTAAACGCCTATCTTCAGTTAGGTAATGGTGCAGAAATTATCGCAACGGCCTTAGGTGGCACTGGTGTGATCTTCCTTGCACTCTCTGGCTATGTACTAACTACCCGTCGTGACTTTAGTTTCATGGGTGGCTTTTTAGTCGTTGGTCTGGTTATCGCTGTAGTCGCTATGCTGGCTAACCTATTCCTAGCGATCCCAGCCTTATCACTGGCTATCTCAGCGGCCATCATTCTGATTATGAGTGGCTTAATCTTGTTTGATACCTCACGTATTATTCATGGCGGTGAGACTAATTACATCATGGCAACAGTGTCTTTATACTTGTCTATGTATAACATCTTCGTCAACTTGCTAGCTATTCTAGGCATGAGCAGCGATGACTAAACGCTGTAGACAACATACTAAAAGCCCACCCTATTCTGGTGGGCTTTTTTTTGACTAGCGTTTTATAGAATGAGGTTTAAATTATGGATGGAATGAAAATCGCTTCGGCGATCTTTTTAGTCTTGATTCTAGTTTTTCTATTACCCAAAGCTAAGGGCATGCTCACAAATTCACCAAAGGCAGAAGCTGGTGACTGGCAGGCAGCCATTATCCCATTGGCTGGCGTGATCGGCTTTATCGCACTATTAATGTGGTTGGTTTAGACCTAAGTTCATTCACTAGCTAAAGTCAGACTGACTGTTATAGCGTCTTAGTCACGGAAGTTATCGAACTGCAGTGGTACACCAAAGTTGCCGTCACGCATCAAGGCGATGGCTTCTTGCAGATCATCCCGCTTTTTACCAGTCACTCGCACCTTCTCACCTTGAATCTGGCTTTGCACCTTGAGCTTGCCTTCTTTTAAGGCTTTTGTGATCTTCTTTGCAACGTCGCTATCAATGCCTTGCTTGATCGTTAAAGTTTGCGTTGCGCGTAGATTGGCCTCAACCAGCTTACCCTTCTCAACACAATTTAAATCGACACCACGTTTAGCCAGCTTCTGACCGATAATGTCGTAGATTTGCTTGATTTGAAACTCATGCTGAGCTTCCATCGTGACAACAGTATCCTTCAAACTAGCCTTGGCATCGCTGCCTTTAAAATCGAAGCGAGTACTGATCTCGCGGCTGGCTTGGTCTATCGCATTGGTAAGTTCATGAAGATCGACTTCAGAGACAACGTCAAATGAGGGCACTATACTGCTCCAAAAATTAGCTAGGTTAATAACATGCAAAGTAATGTAATAATTTCTATCGGTAGTTTCAATAGCGCAATCGCAATCTTACTCAATGCCTTTGGCGCACATGGCTTAAAAGGTCAGTTAGAACCTCGTTGGCTTGAAGTCTTTGAGACCGCTTGCCGCTATCATTTATGGCACGGCATCGGACTCATCCTACTCGGTTTATTAGCACAACGTTTAACACAGGCACGCTGCACATTGATCGCCAGCCTGATGTTAATCGGCATTACCCTTTTCAGTGGCAGCCTATATCTATTGAGCATCACGCAGTTGACTTGGCTCGGCATGATTACACCCTTCGGAGGGCTAAGCTTTATCAGTGCTTGGTTACTACTAGGCTGGAGTATGCGACGGGCACTACAGCCCTGATCGATCACCCGTTTACTTATAGGAGTTTTGCTTGTGAGCCTTGCTGCTCCTGACCTGGGATCTCTTGTAAGCGTACTTCTAGGGCATCACCGATACAGATAGGACCGGAAGATAGAATCTTTGCTGTCAGACCACCGTGTCCGCGTAGCGCATTGAACACACCCAGACCTAGTTGCTGTTCTAGTTTCTTACAAGGATGACACAGTCCGGTGATCTCCATTTGCACATCACCGATAACAACAACCTGTTTTACCAAGGCATTTAGGTTGATCCCTGATATCACCAGATTACGTCGTAGATTAGCTGGTGTGACATCAACTGCTGGCAAGAATGATTGCACCACAGCGAGATATTCAGATTGGATCAAAGTGACTTGCCGCTTACTGCCGCTATACCCACCAGCACGGTCTCCCTCTAGACCGGTCCCAGCTACAGCATTAGCCTGCATGACCTGCTTCATAGGCAGCCCTCGTGCAGGCCTTAAGCCAATCCATTCAACTCGCCCAGTCTGGACAAAATTTCGTTTTAGCTGATCCATATTCAAGCCAAATCAAACCCAATGTAATTAATATTAATAATTATATTTAATTAACTAAATCAATTGCTTAGGAACTATTTTATGTGGATTACTTGTGTTGCCACAAAATCTCGCCTAAAGTAATTATGTCCCCAAAGCTCGTACATAAGTACGGGTTTCTAAGCCTGCATGACCCAACCCATGCGGGCTTTTTTATGCCCGGAATTTAGCGCTAGCTGAAACTAATTTGCAGTTAAACGATCGATGCCACGCATATAATGACGCAGCACTTCGGGTACCGTGATACTACCATCAGCATTTTGATAGTTTTCCAACACGGCTACTAAGGTCCGCCCTACCGCCAGCCCCGAACCATTCAAACTATGCATTAATTGTGGCTTTTGATCTTGCTCGCGCCAACGTGCCTGCATCCGGCGGGTCTGAAAGTCGAGGAAATTACTACAAGAAGAAATTTCACGATAGGTCTCTTGCCCTGGTAACCAGACTTCAATGTCATAGGTCTTAGCTGCAGAGAAACCAAGGTCACCACCACATAAGTTAACGACACGATATGGCAGCTCTAAGGCCTGCAGTACGGCTTCCGCTTGGCCAACGATTTCTTCTAAAGCCTGCCATGATTGATCTGGATGAACCAACTGCACCATCTCAACCTTTTCAAATTGATGTTGGCGAATCATGCCACGTGTGTCTTTACCATAAGAGCCAGCTTCTGAACGAAAACACGGAGTATGTGCAACATACTTCAACGGCAATTGTTCAGCCTTGGCTATTTGATCACGCCAGAGATTAGTGACCGGAACCTCAGCCGTTGGAATCAAGTAATACTCACTGTCGCACTCTAGCGGAAACAGATCTTCCTTAAATTTAGGGAGCTGGCCAGTGCCACGCAGGCTATCGCTGTTAACGATAAAAGGTACATTGACCTCTTGATAGCCATGAGAGCGTGTGTGCATATCCAGCATCAACTGCGCTAAGGCTCGGTGTAAAGTGGCTAGATCACCATGCATCACAGCAAAGCGTGAGCCAGTTAGTTTTGCTGCAGTTTCAAAATCCAGCAGACTCAGCTTCTCGCCCAGTTCAACGTGGTCTTTAACCTCAAAATCGAACGACTTAGGTTCACCCCAGCGACGCACTTCTTCATTGTCACTCTCATCCTTGCCCACAGGCACAGATGCATGTGGCAGATTCGGTATGCCCAGTAAAATATCATTCAGCTGCGTCTGCACCAGCTGTAGCGCCTGTTCTTTTTCTTTTAAGTCACTGCCTAATTGATCAACCGCTTTTTTAAGCGGCTCAATATCCTCGCCACGGCCTTTTGCCATGCCAATCTCTTTCGACTTCTGATTACGCTGTTGCTGCAGCTCTTGTGTCTCAACTTGCAGCTTTTTACGTTGTTCTTCAAGTTGATTAAACAGTGTCTGATCTAGCGTATAGCCTTTTATTGCAAGGCGTTCGGCAGTTGTTTCAAGTTCATTACGTAATAGTTTTGGATCTAACATAGCGTGTCAAAAGTTGTTTTAAATAGAAAAAGATTTAGCCAGCATAAGACCAGCCCCGGCGGCCATAATACAGACCACTACACTGAGTACAACATTCAGCAGAGCGCTCAAGTATTCGCCTTCCAGAATGAGTTGCAGACTATTGTATGAAAAAGTTGAAAATGTGGTGAAGCCACCTAACAAGCCCACCAATAAACTGGTACGTAATTCTGTTTGCAGATAGGACTGCTGCGTAAGCTGTAAGGCAATCAAACCAATCAAGAATGAACCTAGTGCATTAACACTGAGCACACCGACTGGAAAACCGCCTGCATACCACTGATCGACCCGTGTCACCATGAGGTAACGTAGTACAGAACCTAGGCCACCACCTAATGCAATCCAGATCAACAGCATACAAGTCCTACGCTTCGTTTATAATAAGTGAACATGACAAATTTTAACGCCTAATGACACATTCTACCCAGATTTCCGAGCTGTTCGCAGATTGTTTACCGCGAGATAACATTCTAAGCACGACAGAAACTATGAAACCATACGAATGTGATGGTTATACCGCCTATAAAACCTTACCTCTAGCAGTATTAATGCCGGAGAATCGAGAGCAAATCATCGCTTGTGTGCGACGTTGCCGCGAACAGAACATCCCAATCGTGACGCGTGGCGCTGGCACTGGTTTATCCGGGGGCGCCCATCCTATTGCACAAGGTGTGCTTTTAAATCTGAGTAAACTCAACCGCATCCTAGAGATCAATCCCACTCAGGGCTATGCACGTGTAGAACCCGGCGTACGCAATGCCGCTATTTCGGAAGCAGCAAAACCATTCGATCTCTACTATGCCCCTGACCCATCCTCACAAATCGCCTGCACCATCGGCGGCAATATCGCAGAGAATTCAGGTGGCGTACATTGTTTGAAATATGGTCTAACCGTACACAATGTCATGGAGCTGACCTTCTTGAGCAGTGATACCGAGATAATCACCATCGGCAGTCATCATTTCGAACAGGCTGGCTATGACCTGCTAGCCTTACTGAATGGCTCTGAAGGCATGCTCGGCATCGTATTAGAGGCAAAATTGCGCCTATTGACGATACCACCACAGAAACAGGTCTTGATGGCCGCCTTTACGCGCATCGAAGACGCCGGTAATGCCGTCGCTGATATTATTGCCAAAGGGGTTATCCCCGCAGGTCTTGAGATGATGGATCAAGCCGTGATCCAAGCGACTGAGAATTTTTGTCAGCCCGGTTACCCAATAGACGCCGCTGCCATACTACTGTGTGAGTTGGACGGTCATAGCGAGGCCTTGCACAGTGACTTGAAGAAAGTAGAACAGGCCTGTTTAGCCAATGCCGCCACCTCCACCCAGCTGGCTGAAAGTGAAGCTGAGCAAGCACTGCTGTGGAAAGGTCGCAAGGCCGCCTTCCCTGCCATCGGCCAACTGGCACCTGACTATCTATGTATGGACGGCACGATTCCACGTAAACATTTAGCCAAAGTACTCGGTGCCATCAGTCAATTTTCCAAGGACCATGGCCTAGCCGTAGCTAATGTCTTTCATGCCGGCGACGGCAATCTGCATCCCTTAATTATGTATGACGCTAATCGTGAAGGTGATTTAGAAAAAGCCGAAGCCATCGGCGCTAAGATTCTAGAACTCTGCGTTGCCGTTGGTGGGACTATTACCGGTGAACATGGTGTTGGCATCGAAAAGCTTAATCAGATGTGTGTGCAGTTTAATCAACACGAGCTAGAACAGTTCATGGCAATTAAAGCGGCCTTTGATGAAACTAGTTTATTGAATCCAGGTAAAGCGATACCAACCTTGCAACGTTGTGCAGAATTTGGCGCGATGCATGTGCATGGCGGTGAATTGCCATTTAAAGATTTACCACGCTTTTAGCGTCAGTATTATTTATGGATACCCTTACTAACGCACTCGTCGAACAAATTAGCCAGGCCTATCATGATGGCAGCGCATTGCGCATCCGTGGTGGTGACACTAAAGCCTTCTACGCACGAGACATCATCGCAGATGATCTCCAGCTGAATACACTACAAGGCATTGTTGATTATGAACCGACCGAGCTCTATATCACTGCCTATGCAGGGACACCCCTGAAAGTACTGAAGCAGGCATTAGCTAAAAAACAACAGATGTTTGCGTTTGAACCGCCTGCCTATGGTGATGCTGCGACGCTTGGTGGCACCGTAGCCTGTGCCCTATCTGGTCCTGCTAGAGCTTATCGTGGTGGCTTACGTGATAGCGTATTAGGTGCTGAGATTATCAATGGTAAAGGCCAAGCCCTGCGCTTTGGTGGCCAAGTAATGAAAAACGTAGCCGGTTATGACGCCGCCCGTCTGATGTCAGGTGCCTTTGGCACATTGGGTGTGATGACTAAGATATCGTTACGCGTTATGCCTCAACCTGAAGCTGAATTAACCCTTTGCTTTGAGGCCAGTCTAGAAGACCTACAACGTTGGGAGCCTGATTGGCGCCGACGCTCTTTACCGTTAAGCGCTAGCTACCTAGAAGATGGCAAACTGTATGCCCGCTTTTCCGGTAACAGTGATTTCCTAAGCAAATTAAGACATCAGTTAGGTGCTGAGAAAGTGAACCAGGCCGAAGCCTTTTGGCAATCCGTCTGTGAACAGAAACGCGATAGCTTTACTCAGGCCAAGGCCCTTTGGCGTATTAACCTAGCCGCCGACCAAGCTGATTTGGGCTTACCTGCAAAGACACTGTATGAATGGGGTGGTGCACTACGTTGGTATGCACAAAATGATGATGACTCACTAAGCGCGACAGAGCTTGCCGACATTGTGCAGAAACAAGGTGGTCAACTACAGTTATTCCGTGGTGATAAAACACAGACTAACGAGCCTATGGGAAACTTAGAGCCTGCTCTGCAGCAATTACATCATCGCCTCAAACTCGCCTTTGATCCGAAAAAAATATTAAACCCAGGCCGCCTGTATTCATGGTGTTAAACAATGCAGACTAATTTTAGCGACTCATTTCTAGCCACTGACAAGGGCAGCAGGGTTAATGACATCCTCCGTAAATGCGTGCATTGTGGCTTTTGCAATGCCACCTGCCCGACGCATCAGGTCACAGGTAATGAGCTGGATGGTCCACGTGGTCGCATCTATTTAATTAAAGAAGCACTAGAAGGTCAAGCGGTCAGCAATGCTAGTTTGCAACACATTGATAGCTGCCTGTCCTGTCTCAATTGCGAAACCACCTGCCCATCGGGTGTTGAGTATCGCGAGCTAATTGATTTTGGAAAACAGACTTTATTACAACGTGTACCTCGCAAGTGGTGGCCCAGAACACTACGTCATCTACTCTGCTTTGTTTTCACTCGACCGCGATTATTACACCCCTTCTATTGGCTTGCGTGCAATCTAAAACTGACTCCAAACGTTACTGTAAAAACCTCTTATAAGAGCACAGCAGAAACAAAGAACCCTGAATACCTCATATTAAAAGGCTGTGTGCAGTCAGTTGCCGCACCAGGTATTGCTGAGAAACTGCAGCAGCTTTTAGCACGCGCGGATATCAGCAGTCACCTTGATAGCTATAACCATTGCTGTGGTGCCATTGAATATCACAATGATGCCGAGGAAAAATCCTTAGATCGGATCAAGAAAAATATCGATAGTTGGCATACGCAGATCGAGAACGGTTGCAAAGCTATTATCATGACTGCCAGTGGCTGTGGCGCGATGCTGCAGGAATATCCTCGATTGCTTGCCCATGATGAGCACTATGCTGAAAAAGCAAAACGAGTAGCAGAACATAGCTTAGATGCATCAGAAGTCTTAAGCCGGCTACCCCTACGCAAAAGCCAGCCCACGCTAAACCATATTGTGTTTCATCCACCCTGCACCTTGCAGCATGCACAACAGTTAGATCATCATGCCGAGGAGATACTGACTCGTGCAGGTTATCAGTTACAACCCTTTACAGACCGCCATCTATGCTGTGGATCAGCTGGGACCTATTCGATACTACACACTGAGATGGCCAACAAGCTGCGACAAGACAAGTTAGAAAAACTAGAAGAAGTATCCGTCGAGTTGATTGCGAGTGCCAATATCGGCTGTATGCTGCACCTACAAAAAGGCACTCAAACGCCTGTAAGGCATTGGTTGGAATTGGTCGAACTAGACCACTAATAAACACTTTTAAAGGCACTTTAAGACCATGCATCCAGAGCATATTATATCAACGATCTTTTTGATCTTTACCGGCGCCGCAGTATTGGCAACCGTCGCCTTATATGCTCGCCAGACCTTACTAGTGGCCTACATAGCCATTGGCCTTATCCTTGGGCAATCGGGCTTTAATCTAATCGCTGATGCCGGCTTTCTACAACAAATCTCTGATATCGGCATCATGTTCTTGCTGTTTTTATTAGGTCTTAATCTAAACCCAAATAAGCTAATTCATTTGCTCAAGAGCTCAACCATCTTAGTTGTTGCCAGCTCATTACTATTTGCTGGCTTTGGTTATTTGATTGCCATTAGTTTTGGTTTTAGTTCGACTGAATCATTAGTTATTGCTGCCAGTAGCATCTTCTCTAGCACCATCATTGGTTTGAAATTACTACCGACCACGGTACTGCATCACCGCCATACCGGTGAGATCATTATTAGTATTTTATTACTGCAAGATTTGATTGCGATCGGACTATTGATGTTCTTACATACACAAGGACAAGTTAACGCGAATGATCCTAGCGCACAGCAGCACTTACTGACCTTATTAATCTCATTCCCAACCATTATTTTAGTGGCCTATCTATCTGAAAAATATATCTTACAAAGGTTGTTCCTACGCTTTGATACTATCTTAGAATATGTTTTTCTATTAGCTATTGCCTGGTGCTTGGGGCTGGCCGAACTAGCCACTCTCATGGGGCTTTCGCATGAGATTGGCGCATTTATCGCAGGCGTGGCTATTGCTAGTGGGCCTATCTCAAAGTTCATCGCCGAGAGTTTGAAACCACTGCGCGATTTCTTCCTGGTTATCTTCTTTTTCACTATTGGTGCTAGCTTCGACATCAGTCAGCTAGGTGACATTCTTATCCCAGGCATTATCTTGGCCGTATTTGCACTTGCCCTTAAACCTATTATCTTTAAAAAGTTATTACAGCTATCGGGTGAAGATACAGCGGTTGCTACCGAGGTTGGCTTTCGAGTTGGGCAACTCAGTGAGTTTTCTATTCTATTGGGGGCGCTTGCACTGCAGGTTGGGGTTATTAGCCAGTCGGCATCACAGTTGATTCAGCTAGCGACCTTACTGACTTTCATCGTCTCTTCATATTTGATCGTATTTCGTTACCCAACACCTATCGCAACATCAGATCGTCTACGTAGGGATTGATTTGCGCCGTAATTTACGGCTGCGATCAACTACCAAGAATATTCAATATTAGCGCTGAGGATATTAAGCAGGGTAAAGCCTGTATGTAACGATAGGTTCCGATCAAGATCATATTCAAAGCCATGATAGAGATAAGGAGCAAAACCAACACCTGTCTTGTCACCAATGCTTTTATAAACTTTATTGTCGCCGCAGTCGTTAAAAATATCACTGGGGCCATCACCAACATAGGCATACACACCGTTAAAAGTAAGCCTATCGCTGAAATGCCTCCAATGCTTTCTGGCACCTAGAACCAAACAGCGCTTACCTCCACTGTGAATTAAACTTCCGATGATCGCATCATCAAAGAAATCCTCTTCCGGTAAAGCTATCGAGAACAAACTGAGTTGATTAGAAAAGCCTTCAACCGTGCTATCGGAGCTACTCAGTAGGTGATGAACAAATGACAGACCATGCACACCGTATCGATTAGAGCCGTTTAAAGTAGGATCTTGGGCATAAATAGAGGTAGAGATTGTCAATAACGACAGGCAAAGCAGTTGGTTTCGAAGATTCATTAAGGGGCACAATTAATAGTTAAGTAATAATACCTTTTTAGTGCCCTTAATCCAACAGACAGTGGTATAAATTCAGAACAAGGCTACAGCCTTAGACATTTGTTACAACCCCACAGACTGGCTATACAAACGAGTGAATCAACAATCCCAGCACTGCGCTGATCATAATAACCATCATGATATTCAGCTTGAAGTAAAACAGTCCTAACATCGCCACAACACTAATAGCTAAAGATGGTAAGTCGATCGCCTCACCAAAACCTTGTGGCCACAGCATATGATAAGCAAAGAAGACCGCTAGATTCAAAATCACACCGACGACAGCTGCTGTAATCGCCGTTAAAGGCGCTGTGAATTTAAGATTGCCATGGGTGGTCTCAATAAATGGGCCACCGGCAAAGATGAAGACAAACGATGGCACAAAGGTAAACCACGTCACCAGCGAGGCAGCCACCGCACCTGCAAGAAATAACTGATCTGGGCCAAATAACTCATTCACATAGCCACCAATAAAACCGACGAAGGCCACCACCATAATCAAGGGTCCTGGTGTAGTTTCACCCAGCGCCAAGCCATCCATCATCTGTTGTGGCGTAGCCCAGCCGTAATGAGTCGCTGCCCCTTGATAAATGTAAGGTAACACTGCGTAGGCGCCACCGAATGTTACTAAAGCCGCTTTTGTGAAGAACCAGGCCATCTGAGTCAGGGTATGCTCCCAACCATAGATGAAATGCAGTAGGCCAATTGGAATCAGCCACAATAGGAAACCAATAGCAAAAGCTAGGACCAATTTTGAAACACTGAACTGAGCATGCTGAGGCAACACGCTATGTTCATCAATAATCGCCGGCAATTTCGACTCTGTGGCCTTTCCATGCCCAGCCTTTGCAGAAAATTGATGCGGCCATAAACGCCCACCAAAGAAACCAATAAGACCAGCAAGCAGAACGATTAAAGGGAACGGTAACTTGAGCCAAAAGATCGCTAGGAATGCGCCGACTGCGATGCCGAACAAGACGCCATTACTGATCGCACGTGAACCGATACGATACGCAGCAAACAAGATGATAGCGGTTACTGCTGGCTTGATACCATAGAACACACCGACGACCAGTGGTACATCGCCATAAGCAATATAGACCCAAGACAGGCCAATCAATATAAATAAGGAAGGCAGTACAAACAACGCACCAGCGATAATGCCACCCCAACCCCTGTGCATTAACCAACCAATATAGGTCGCCAGCTGTTGCGCCTCAGGCCCCGGCAACAACATGCAGTAATTCAATGCATGTAAGAATCTACTCTCTGAAATCCAGCGCCGTTTTTCGACCAACTCTTGGTGCATGATGGCAATTTGTCCGGCAGGACCACCAAAGCTAATAAAGCCTAGCTTCAACCAAAATAAAATAGCGTCAGTAAAAGGGATTTGGTCAGTGCTTACTGCCTTTGCAAGCTCTTTCGGTGTCTTGTTATCACTCATAGGAGGACCTGCTTTTAGGCCTAAGCCTATGAATTAATCGACACCAAGTATGAGCCTAGGAGATCTTATTGAGTCAAATCACCCTAGTATTATTCATAGGTGCATAGATAAGCCGTTGCCCGCATCACCTTAACATCAAAGCTAGCATTGGCCGCCACTTCAAACTGATCACCATGCATGTATGGCTTGAACTCATCCTGCCCTGGCAGCTTGGCCCATAACTCACCATCAACAATCGTCATACGTTCATACTGACTGGTAGAAAAAGTATAGTCACCTGCTTCCATCACACCGACTGTGGTTGCCAAAGATTGACCTTGATAGGCAATTGAAAGCACTTGATCATCAAAATACGCATTCACTTTAAGCATTACACATTCCTGCAATCTAAATAGAGAAAATTGACCCATATTATAGGGTGAATAGTCATAGAAAAATAAAAACCTGCAGATACAAAAACGCCCACTATAAGTGGGCGTTTTATATGAACTACTGACTTTTAAAAAAGCCAATAACTACACCTTAACGTGTGGTCAAAATAGCCTGAAATGGATCTGCACCCATTTTCACCATTGTGCCTACACCGCCGTTACTGCCTGCATCAATACTTACTGAATCAGTCAATTTAAAACTCAACGTGAATTCAGTTGTCGGTGTTACTACTAATGCTGTTGTAAGATCAACCACCCAGAGTATTCGACTAGCATTCGCACAGCTTGTCGCATCAGCAATGCCATTATTTTGAAGCAATCTACCAGATGCCGTGCCGTTACTCACAACGAATCCAGTATCTACTATACCAAAGCCAGAAGCGCAATCTTCACCCATAGTATCGATAACCTCATACGAAACTACTGGATTTGCACCACCCTCTACACCACAATTTAGTGCAGGGTTAGCAACGGTAGACTGAGCTACAGCTCCATGCACTTCATGCGTATAACCATCACCACTCATAGCTGTGGTTATACCATTAGTCCAACAGCTGGTACCAGTGCCACCAGAGCCTACAAGCTGCTCTGAAAAAGTCTCAGTGTGCGTAATGCCTAGCTTATTGGATAAGACTCCCACCATGTAGCCATAACTTCCTGGATCGATTTCAAACTCACCGGTAGCCAAGGCTGACTCTGCCGGATATGCAATCGTATGTTGTACACCATTAACTGCATTACTGTTTAGCATGAACTGACAACTCGACAGATCATTAGCCGATGGATCTTCAGTACAAATACCTAATTTATAAAAGTTCACGGTATATGCATCAGGGATTGCCGGACAGGAATCACCCATACCGTAAGTACTATCCTGCAGTATTGCAGGCGGACTACCTACACCATCATTATCAGTAACAATAGCGCCGTTAATGTCACGCACACAGGTCGCACTTGCGCTAGACATGAACAACATCAACAGGGTCGATGCAAAAAGAACAGGCTTAAATTTAATACTCATATTAGAAACCCCTCACGATGACTGAGCCACCTGCTTTCTTTTGCTTATAGATAATGTTTTCACGACGAACCTTCTCGAATCGCTTATCAACCATGCTGGTATTGACATAAGCCGTGCTCGTAAACAATGGCATTGGTGCTGCATTTTTTGCACCACCAAAGATGTTGTATGTAATCTTCAAGAAGTTCTCATCACTCTCAGAAGAGGAGTAATGACGATGGCCTACTTCTAGAGCCAAGCCTGGAATGATCGGCACATCGGCACGTAAAGAGAAGTCGTTACCCTTGGTATCATCGATGTTATCAATCTCGCTATCCCAGCGGAAAAGACGTGCATAGGCTTTCACCCAATTCATGTAAGGCAGTGGTAGACCGAACTCAAGATCATAACCATCAAGTGCTCGTTCTTCCTGGTTATTACGTCCATCACGCCAGCCAGTTTGTGCCCAGTAACGATTGGCATGAAACTCAGCCATCGAGGTACGCATTTCGAAACCAACACTAGTACGGCCGTGGTCGTATGGGAATTCATGGTCATAAAAAGCATTCACACCCCATAAAAGAGTGTTGTCTAACTCTAGACGGCGGTAACCAATACCTAGATTCACGGTAGTACGACGATCAAAGTGATAGGCACTGACTTGGGTGAACACGGTGTTCTTCACATCATCTTGATTAGACAGTGGGGCTACGAGTAATAAGCCACCGACAGTATCATCCGGATCACCAAAGTTGAGGCTGGCCTCGACCGTTGGGAAATAACGCTCTAACAGAGACTTAGATGCCCCAGCAGCTTTATTACCGGCATAGACCTTGGCATCGGCTACGACTTGGTCTTTAGTGGTGTTGGAGGCAAGTTTAAGCTTATTGCCTAAATCGATCGCTTCATCCATATCCACCGCTAGAACGAGGTTTACGTAAAAAACAAGAAGAAACGTAGTCGTAATAACGCGTAATTTGAACATGACATCCTGTCAAAGAATCCTTGAGTAGCGCGATTTTATCATAGGTTTTAGCATAAACAAGAAAGAAATCCACACGGAAGGTTAGCTATAACAACCAAATACCCCCCTTTTTTTTGCCTATTATAGTCTTTGTCCTAGCTGGTCATTTCTGCGTATCAACCATTGTGGAAACCCACTTTCGAGCCTACTTGTCTTAAGCCCACCTGCCCGCATCAATTCAATCGCCTCGAAAGCGAGGATACAGAGAGGTCCACGGCAGTAAGCCACGATGATTTTATCTTTTGGTAATTTCGCCAACTGTTCTCTCAGCGCATCCAACGGCATATTGATGGAGTCGGTGATATGACCACTAGCAAACTCATCTTCAGGCCGTACATCAATCAGTATGACATCCTCTGTTTGACGCATCTGCTCAAGCTCATCTAATGACACTGGACTCAGTGGGTCCTTTGATAAGAGAAAGCTATCGACCAGCTGCTGCACTTCATGCGAGCGCTTTTCAGCTAGAGACTCCATTGCACTGTAGATCGACAAGATCTCAATACCCGTCAGAGAATAGACTACATAATGTCCATTTGTCCGCGTCTCAACTAAGCCAGCGGCCTTTAAAACACTCAGATGTTGGCTGGTATTTGATATGGAGGTACCAATTAATTGGGCTATTTGTTCAACGCTGCGATCACTCTGACCTAGATAATCGATGATTTCCAAGCGGAATTTATTAGAGAAAGCCTTTGCTATGCCTTCCAACTGAACGAATAACTGTTTGCGAAACGATGGTGTTTTATCTGTCATATCCGAGCACTTATTTTAATTTTATCTAAAATGAATTAGAATATAGTAAATCTTAAAGGACTAAGCCATGAATGATCTAGAATACAAAAAACTCATCCGCTCATGCGTCATAGCCGCCCTAGCTGGGGCCGTGCCATTTTACGCCTTTATTATCCTCGCATTTATTTATCCAGGAAGATAAGCCGCTGTTAACACCGGTTTACTGAATAATCACCGCATCAAACCGTACTCATTACAGAGTATCTGGGTAAAGCCAGCCAAGCTGTCATCGGCATACACTGCCTGCTGGTTTAAATGTCCCCAAACCGGCAATGGCCAGCAGGCGTCCTGCTCACTGCGACCAATCACGTGCATATGAATTTGTGGCACGATATTACCGATAGTCGCCATATTCGTTTTCTCAACGGCTAATTGCTTGGACATAAAGTGCCGTAACTGGCTCGCTAGAGAAAGCACTTCCATTTGCAAAGCCATATCTAACAGTAGAAATTCGGTCTCTTTTGTCTCAGGCACAATAATAAACCATGGCACGGCGGCATTACGCTGGAGTAAAACGTGACAGTGCTGATAATGCCCCAAGACATGACAATCAGCGACCAGTTGTGGATGCAGACTAAATGACATTACTTAAAGCCACGACTCTCTTTAATTAGGTCATAGGCCAATTTAATCTCTTTTGCCCGCTCAGTAGCTACCTTAATCATATCTTCTGGCAAGCCCTGCCCCATTAGCTTGTCTGGATGATGCTGACTCATCAGCTTGCGATAAGTGCGCTTTAGTTCTTGATCGGTACTGTCTTTATCGACACCTAGGGCTTTATAGGCCTCGACCAAACTTGATTCAGAACGAGGGCGTCCTTGCGAGAAACGACTTTGGTTTAACACCATCTCTAACAGCTGCTTAAACTCTGTCTGCTGATAACCCAGACGCAACGCAACCTTCTCTAAAAATGCCTCTTCAGCTAAATCTAGGCTGTTATCCGCCAGTGCCATGACGATTAAATACATTAATAACGCTTGTTTCAGGTGTAAGGTCTGACCACAGCTGGCGAGGAAGCCAGCTAAAATAGTATCGATCTCAGCATCATTCGCAGCACTTCCCTGCTTGAACTGCTGAATCGCTAATTGTCTATGCTCAGACGTCATCCCCATCTTACCAATGAAGTCTTCTACATGATTGATTTCATCTTTTGAGATATGTCCATCGGCCTTGGCCAACTTACCCATTAATACAAAGACTGCCTCTAAAAAAACAGCCTGACGCTGGGCATTCCCTAAGGGATTAATACCACCGATACCGTAATTTCTAGCACGATCAATGCTACTACCGATAAAAAACCCAAGTAGCGCGCCAAAGAAGCCAAATAAGTAATAGCCTAAAAAGGCAATAATGAGCTTATACATAGAGAGATGAGTCCACGAATGTCACATATTCCAACTGGAAAATGCATCTTAATTAAGAGTTACGGCTAACGCCTAGTAATAGCGCTAACCCTAGCTGGAATGGGAACAAAATTCCAATCAGAGCGCATAAAACTAACAATTAATAACAAAATAAGCCCAACAACAACAACTAAGCCATAGCTGACCTTCTAACTAGCGACACTGAGTATCTCACGACCCGCAGCAACGGCGCAGAAAGAGATACCCGGTTACCAATCGACTGAACAAATGATATTCAATAAAAACCACCTGCCAACGCTAAAAACCAATTAGTTTTTTATGCCAATAAAAAACTAATTCAATAGTTATTATTTCAATAATTGCGTGATAAAGTGATTTAGCAGTCACCATTAACAGTGAGTTACTAAATGAGTCTCCTCTTCAAACGGCTACAAAAACCCAGCGCTTATGCGTTAGCTTTTCTAGCCTTACTATTGCTCATAAGTTGCACTCATACGCTTAAGCCCTCTCCACCTGCAAGTGACCTTTACCCGAACGAGCCCCGTGCAGAAATCGACAATATATACGTCCTTGGAGACTCCTTATCCGATACAGGAAATTTATTCTCTCTTATTAATAACCTTTTTTTGCATACTAATATCCGTATGGAAGTGCCACCAGCCAGCTTAGGCGGGCAAAAATTCTCTAACGGCTATCTAGTGGTTGAGTATATTGCGGCACATTATGACCTCGATTTAGAGATAGCTTGGGAACCCACTTCTCAGAAGAAAAAGGCTTTAAAACATATAAACGCCGAGGATGTTCCAGGACTTACCTCGTGGCTAACAAGCTTCAATAACAACGGAGAAGCCCATCAAAAGCATCATGAGGCGATAACACTCATCTCGGAGAATTTAGGCCGTAAGGCAAAGGGTAATAATTACGCGGTAACTAATGCCACAATCATTCCTTACAAAGGTGTACTTAATAGGTTTTTTGGACAGTTTTCACTAGCCAAACAAGTTGATCTGCATCAGTCAGAACCAATAGAAAAAATCGCCTCGCCCAACACCCTGCATTTCCTCATCATTGGTGGCAATGACATCATGATGGCTATGAATATGAACTCCAACCAATCCGCAAAAGAACAAAAGATCCGGAGAATTGCTCTCGCTTATGTTGAACAGATTGAGAGATTGCAAAAGATAGGAGCGAAAAAAATCCTAGTGAGTACCGCACCAAAGATTGGCGACATCCCTGAATTTTACAACACATCTTCAAGGGATCAAGCAAACCATTTATCTGAACTTTTAGAGCAAGAGGTCTCTCAGCAGATCAAACAGCGCTTTAATGATAATCAAGTAGCCTTTGTCTCGCTCTCTGAGATACTTAACCAGGAGTTAAATAAGTGGCCTCAGCAGAGACAACACCAAGCCTGTGTACGAGACATCGCCTCTGATTACTTCAATTTAGAACACTTTATACTGCATGATGGAGAGCTCACCATAAAATTCATTAATGACTGCACTCAATCAGCCTTAACGAATGGCTCATTCGTCTATTACGATGGTTTTCATGGCACAGATAAGCTTTATCAATTAATAGCCCGTCATTTACATTTACATCAACGCCATCAATACACTGATGCAATGAGTCCTTTAAGCTAGATCTTATCGATTACCAGAACGACTACGATTACCCCAAGGCTTATCACCAGCTGAGGTAGTACCACTAGATTTCCTAGTGCTATTACCACTCGGCTTATTCGCAGATGCCCTATTACCACTAGACCTTTGCTCTCCAGAACGCGAGCTACCTTGACGAGCTCCTGAATTAGTACGTTTTGGTTTCTTAGGCTTTTGCTGTCTTAATCGTGATTCAGGGACATCATGATCCGGCTCGAAACCATCGATCAATTTTCTAGGCAATAATTCGCCGATCAATCTCTCAATATCCCATAACTGTTTGATTTCATCTGCACAGACTAGCGAGATCGCTTCACCAGAAGAACCCGCACGGCCAGTACGACCAATACGATGCACATAGTCTTCTGGCACATCCGGTAGGTCGAAGTTCACAACATGAGGTAGCTGACTAATATCCAAACCACGGGCAGCAATATCAGTTGCCACTAAGGCTCTCACCTGACCGTCCTTAAAACCTGCCAAGGCCTTAGTTCTAGCTGACTGGCTTTTATTACCATGGATAGCAGTAGCCGTAATACCAGCTGCTTCTAGTTTTTTAGTGAGCTTATTAGCACCATGTTTAGTACGACTAAACACCAATACCTGCTTCCATTCATTGTGAGTGATTAGATGGCACAATAATTCTGCTTTTTGTTTTTTATCGACTGGGCAAATCCAGTGATCAACAGTTTCAACAGTCGTGTTCGGTGAACTCACTGATACTTCGATAGGATCATTCACCAGCCCTTTAGCTAGCTTACGAATGTCGTCAGAGAAGGTTGCTGAAAACAATAGATTCTGTCGCTGCTTAGGCAGCACACGCAAAATCTTTTTAATATCATGAATAAAGCCCATATCCAGCATTCGATCGGCTTCATCTAGAATCAACACTTCCAGGTTATCGAATTTTACTGCGTTCTGATTATATAGATCGAGTAGTCGTCCTGGGGTTGCAACGAGTACATCAACACCTTGGCGTAGTCGCTGCATTTGTGGGTTGATCTTTACACCACCAAAAACAACACTAGACCGAATCGGTAAATTTTTGCTGTAGTCACTAACACTCTCAGCAACCTGTGCAGCTAACTCACGCGTAGGCGTTAATACCAAGGCGCGCACTTGGTTAGACTGAACCTTTTTACCCGACTTAGAGAGAATCTCTAATAATGGCAAAGTGAAACCAGCGGTTTTACCGGTACCGGTTTGAGCTGCAGCCATCACGTCTCTACCGGAGAGCACAGCAGGAATTGCTTTTTCCTGAATTGGGGATGGTGTGTCGTATCCTTTTTCAGTCACCGCTGTCAGAATAGCAGGAGAAAGGCCTAAGTCATCAAAGGTCATAGCATGTCTCAATATAATAGTGTCTACCGCGGGCTCAGTAGAATTAGAATAACCAAAGAATTACTTAAAATGATCGCGCACAGTAGCGGCAGATGATTAAGGAAAACGGCCCAAGGAAAATAGGAGATTTGGTGGAGCTAGACTTTACAATCGTGCTTAAAGCCTTGTGCTTACACTGAAGTTAACATCGGATTGGATCTTTTCACACCCCCTTCTATTAGTCTAGTAAAGAATGCGCCACTCAGTGGTCTACTGCCTCAAATAACAATAGCTAGCTGATATTAAAAACACTGACTGCCAATCACTGCACTAAGCCCTATCAAGTGGTTTACCAGTAAATTTAAGCTAATCCATACGATACATGTGAATTCAAGACCAGTAGTGATAGCTATCGGTGAACTTGAGCCTCTGAGCCTGCCTTATGCATAATTACCCTAATCACCATCTTTAGCCAAAGATAGCTAACTTTCCATCAACGTTAACTGACTTAATGCAATGCTCTCTAATTGCTTAGCTACTCTGTTATTGCATGATGCACATTCATTCAGAAGATTAGTCAAAATACGTCTATTGTGTGAAATCAAACCATCGAACACCCGAACTGCTATCGACTCGGATATGTTGAGTTTTTTCAATTGATTTACAAATATTTGTTTTGCAGCCACATCCCCTTTCTTTTGTGAAAGCTGAACAAATGCAAATTGTAGTTCATCCCCTTTTCTTTGGATGACCGGTAGAAAATTCTTGCCATCCTTTGTTACCGCAGAGTCAGAACGCGAAATTTTAAGCATACCTCCGCTCGGTAGATTGATATTTGTATGGCAGGACAAGACGATGTCAGATGGGGAAACAATTCGATAGTTCTTATAAAAGTGAAATGCATCTGATCGACTATGATAACGAGCCAGAACCTCACCTTTAAAAAGACCTTTGATACTAACCCCATTATGAATTGTATAGGCTCTTCCTGAGGGTGAATGATTAATCAAGTCAAGCATGGGCATGATTTTGGAATCATTATCTATTTTAATCTGCCTACTGATACAATATTCTGAGAGGAAATCAATTGCTCCTTTCTTATCAAAATCAGCAGAAGACCAACCCAACAGGAACATATATTCCCGTATTTTTTTAGGCAGCTGGGTTAATGCTCGGTGATATTCATTTAACTCCGTCAAACCCCCTTTACCCCAGCCCAAAAATTGTTGATATCTTTCAAAAAATTCAATTATCTTTTTATCAAGACCCGAGCCCTCTCTTATTCTAATTTGATGACTCCTATCCAGAACCAAATGGCTTGTTGATATTAGGAGTTTTGCTGGCGTTACAATCTTTATATTCGCATTGGCCACTTTGGGAAATATACCGCAACCATATCGCCCTCTTTCGACTTTAATATTTTGGGCAATGCCTCCAAGAGTTTGATATTCTCCAATCACTTCTTCCGGATTCATTCTCGGCCTTTAATCAATCTATTGTTTTTTCGAAGCATGCGTTATGCACATGAATATTTTAAAGGCCCTAAAAATCAAAGGCCACCCGAGTTTTTCAACTATAAGTGACGGCATCACTTATACATCCTCTGCAGAGGAAAGCACTTCATTTAAGACCCTTAACAAATTAGTTCTTTTTTTCACCTTGTTCTTGATAGCACCTTCTATTCACGCCATGCAGATTTTTGTTAAAACATTAACAGGACAAACGATCACATTAGAAGTTGAGCCTAGCAATACAATTTTTAATGTAAAAGAAAAAATACAAGATAAAGAGGGGATTTCACCAGATCAACAACAATTAATATTTGCCGGGAGACAACTAGAAGATGAGCGAACACTAAGCGACTATAATATTCAGAAAGAATCTACCTTACACCTAACATTACGTGTAGCAAGTGGATTAGATCAGAATCAGTCATCTGCCCAGCTATTTGCACAGGCCACCACCGTAAAACACTTTACCTTCAGCCAAATCAACACTATAGAAAGCCATTTTCTTCGACTTCACCAAGACTTTGATGTTAAAAATAATAGCTTAAACATAGGCCTTAGCAGCCAATCCAATAGACAAGTTATTACTCTTGCAGAACTTCTTGGTCACCATCTAGCGAATAGATCTCTTAATGGCTTAGATTCTAATACAAGCGCTACCACTTCGAATGGCAATAGCTATTCTGACCCTAAAAATACTTACTCCCAGTTATTGAATCAAACTCTATTTGGTGACCTAGCAATGGGATTATGGGCAACTGCTAGCCTAGACTATGGCTCCGTAGATGCATACGGCGATACTGAATTCTCTTTACAGACTGGGACTATCGGTATTGATTATAAAATTAGCGACCACTTGATTCTTGGCAGTGCATTAGGTTATGGCTTTGATAAAACAGAGTTTGATGACTTTGGAAGTGAAGCTAAGTCTAGCCAAGTAACAGTCAGTTTTTATGGTAGCTATCAGCCACTTAAGCATTGGTTCTTAGATAGTGCAATTGGCTATGGTCGTTTCTCTTTCGACACCAGCCGCTTTTCCACAGAGGACGACACTGAATACTCAAGCGATAGAAAGGGAGACGTGACTTATGCCACATTCAACCTCAACACTATTCATGCGTTCGATCAGCTCATCATCCAGCCATACTTAAAAGGCAGCCTGTCCTCAGTTACATTAGACAGTTATTCGGAGAGAGGCTCAGATCTATACTTTTCTTATAACAAGGCAGAAACAACCTTTAGAACCTTCTCCACAGGCACCAGTGCATCTTATGAAATTCAATTACCCAAAGCCATGCTCAAGCCCTCAATTAAAATTCAATACAGCAAAAATTCCAGTGACAACTTAAATCAGGTCATACACTCTAGCCGTGCTGATAGTGAGCCTACAACTTATAAATTAAACTCTGATTTTGTTCCACAAAATATTAGCGCGATGACCCTTGGAATGGACTATGCAAATGAGAATAATCTATCTTTTAATATCGCTTATACACGGTCTTCAGGTTCTAACGACTATCACTCTGACTCATTCAAATTGAATATGGGTTTTTCATTCTGACATCTTCAGGAAGGCTTCTATCCATCTCTAGACAGATCAAGTTGTCAGTCATCAATTAAAACTGGCTAAGCACTTAGAACAACATAGTCCAGTTTGCACCAACGCTAAAGTCAGCATCTTCACCGACACTTGCAGCAGTGGTTGATAGCGATAGTCTGTTACTACGGCTGAAGCGATGTACGACCTCAGCACCCACACGTACCCAGTCTTGCTCGATATCATTGCCCTTCACGTTAAAAGGCATGTTGACGGCATTGAGTATGTTGGCACTACCACTGACCGATGCTCCTTTGCTATCAAACCGATGCGCCCACTCAGTACGCCCTAACAGAGTTGTCTTAGCACTGTATTCATAGGCCCCTTGTAATGCCACACGGGATTCTTTCGCCTTGTTATGTTGGCTATCAAACCGTGCAGGTGAAGTGCCGCCCGTTTCTTGATAACCATCAATACGTGTACTCGTATGCGTGTATTGCACGCTAGGGCTAAAGCTAACCGCACCTAGGCTAAAGGCATCACGCCAATCAACACGTGCACGTAGTGAAGAGGACTCCATATCGGTATCACCCGTAGAGGTCGATGTACCTGCTGAGTAGCCACGTCTGATATCCGCTTCCCAACGACCTGTCATACCGAGAACAGAGGCAACCAATGCGCTGTTAGGGATGGTCCAATCCATTTCGACTAAAGCATATTTACCATGCAAGCGACTACTACCACCCAATGACTGATTGATAGAGGCTCTGCTATGACCCACACCAACGCCAACACGGACTGTGTTATCGACAAAGTCATGACACCCACCGACTTCTTTCAGACTAGTCCAACCCTTGCCATTACGATGAATGCGGCCTAGGTCAGCACTCGCCCAAACACAATGCTCACCATCAGACATCGCAATATCGGTTAATGGACGATAATGAGCGCCGTTCAGTGTCATGCCTGTTAATGTGTCTAAGGTTTGAGATGGAGAAACTTGTGAGGCAAGGCTATTACTTAAATCTGTTAAGCCGACTACACCACCATAGTAACCAACTCTGGCAATAAACGCTTCAGCGTCACCATTAGCATTCGTACCAGTACCAACGACTACTGAGCCATCACTGTTAGTGCCGCTGGCGTTACTCAAGGTACTCCAAGCAGCAATACTGACACCCGCATTGCTCAGCCAGTCTTCCACGCTTTCCATGCCGGTTTCCAGTGTCCAGCGAAAGGCTTTCCCGTTATAATTACTATCATTAGCGTAGCCAACAACAACAGAACCATCAGCAGAGATAGCATTTGCTATCGATTGCAATGTAAAACTAGGCAAAAAGCCTAAGCCAGTCATCGTGCCATCTACCCAGCGGAACGCTTCATTGTCATTATTCGCGTTGAAACTATAACCAACAACTACAGAGCCATCATCAGAGGCACCAATAGCATGGCTTCGTCCAGTAGCAGCATCTGGCAAAAAGCCTAAGCCAGTCATCGTGCCATCTACCCAGCGAAAGGCTTCAGTCTCATTATTAACATTCCTACCACTACCGACAACTACAGAGCCATCAGCAGAGACGCCATTAGCGTAGCTTGTATTAGTAGCAGCATCTGGCAAAAAGCCTAGCCCAGTCATCGTGCCATCTACCCAGCGAAAGGCTTCCGCACCACTATTAGGATTGTAACTATAACCAACAACTACAGAGCCATCGGCAGAGACGTCATTAGCATAGCTTCGTCCAGTAGCACCTGGCAAAAAGCCTAAGCCAGTCATCGTGCCATCTACCCAGCGAAAGGCTTCCGCATCACTATTAGCATTGTAACTATAACCAACAACTACAGAGCCATCGGCAGAGACGCCAAGAGCATAGCTAGCGTTAAGAGCAGCATTAGGCAAAAAGCCTAAGCCAGTCATCGTGCCATCTACCCAGCGGAACGCTTCATCGTTAGTATTAACATTCCTACCACTACCGACAACTACAGAGCCATCAGCAGAGACGCCATCAGCAGAGCTTTTTCCACTAGCAGCATTAGGCAAAAAGCCTAAGCCAGTCAAATCATCCTCAGCTTTTATTTGCGGTGACGTTATTAAGGCAGTAAGTGCTAATACAGCAGCCAAATAATGGTGTGTTAAGTTAGACTTTTGTTTAGTGGTTTTTGAGTTTTCTGGGAACATCTATCAGTGCTTGTGGTGATTATTTACGCATACTATCTTACAGATGAAATAGATTTCAGGTTGCTTATACTTGACTTTATCCTAGTAAACTAAAGCTACTTTAATCATGCTGTCGTATTAGTTTGAAGAATGATTCAAACTTAATATCGGCTGCAGTGATACTGAAGGTCTATAGGAATGCGTCTATTGAAATAGAAGATATGACGTTTTGAAATTATACGGTTTGGCTGATTACCAATCTTATGCTTCAACATTTGGTACACCGCCCCTTTCTTAGCCAATCAAAAAATAAGCTAATCAGTGCAGATACCTAGCCGAAACTCTGTTCCGTCACGCGCTATGACAGCGAGTGACTGAGAACAAAGTGGGAAATTTGGTGGAGCTAGGCGGGATCGAACCGCCGACCTCTTGCGTGCCACGCAAGCGCTCTCCCAGCTGAGCTATAGCCCCGTTTGTACGGTGGTGGCGTATTATGCCCGCATTAGGATGCCGGCTCAACCAAGTTTTGAATGTAACTAGTCGCTGTTTTCAAGCGTCTAACTACAGCTTCTTGCCCAATCGTAGCCAAGGTTTGGTCTAAGGCCGGTGAATTACCGTTACCACAAACTGCAATGCGCACCGGTGGCCCGACTTTACCGAATTTCAGACCCTTCTCATCGGCATAATCAGCGATACAGCCTTGAATCGCCTCTGGCTGCCAATCGTTCAACTGCGCTAAACGCTCGGTTAGGTCATTTAAGATCGGAAGACTGGCTTCACCTAGAAATTTCTTTGCTGGCTTAGGGTCATATTCGGTTGGGTCTTGAAAGAATAAGACGCTGGTCTCAGCCATCTCTGACAGGGTTTTAACGCGTTCACGCTGTAGCTCAACCACTTGCAGTAACATCTCACGCGGTGCCACTTGCAAGGCCTCTGGCAGGCGCTTAGCCAGCTCATCGGCCAAGTCATCAGCCGCCGCCTCTTTTAAATATTGCTGATTCAACCAATGCAGCTTATCGACATCAAAGGTGGAGGCCGATTTATTGATTCCGCTGAGTTTAAAGAGTTCGAGCATCTCTGCTGTACTAAAGATCTCTTGATCGCCATGCGACCACCCTAGACGGACTAGGTAGTTCAACATCGCCTCACGCAAGATGCCCTCTTCGGCATAGGCCGAAACACTGACGGCACCATGCCGCTTAGACATACGCTTACCATCATCACCCAGAATCATTGGCGCATGCGCATAGATTGGTGGTGTACCACCCAATGCCTCGATCAAGTTAATCTGTCTCGGCGTATTATTAATATGATCATCACCACGAATAACATGGGTGATCTGCATATCCATATCGTCGACGACAACGGTCAAGTTGTAAGTCGGCGTGCCATCAGAGCGCGCAATAATGAGATCGTCTAATTCTTGATTTGAGATAGTAATCTGACCCAACACCTGATCTTCGATCACAACCACACCGTCTAATGGGTTCTTAAAGCGGATCACTGACGCCACATCTGCTGGTGGCTCACCACTAAAGTCACGATAGCGGCGATCATATTGTGGTCGCTGCTTGTTAGCGATCTGTTGTTCACGCATCGCCTCCAGCTCTTCCTTACTGCAGTAACAGCGATAGGCTTTACCTTCATTCAACAGCTTTTGAATCACTTCGTTGTAACGATCAAAACGTTGTGTTTGGTAGAAAGGGCCTTCGTCGTAATCCAGACCTAACCATTCCATACCATGCAAGATTGCATCGACCGAGGCCTGTGTAGAACGCTCTTTATCAGTGTCTTCAATACGTAAGACAAAACTGCCGCCATTAGCACGCGCAAACAACCAGGAAAACAATGCAGTACGGGCACCACCGATATGTAGATAACCGGTTGGGCTAGGGGCAAAACGTGTTCTTACTTGCATCAAAACTCTCTCTTATATAAATACGATTATTTTAAACGACTTTTAATCGCCGCTTGATCGAATAATTAGGACGCCATTACAGCCTAGCTGCAAAGACAGTGTCAACGCCAACGATCACACCAACGCAGGCCCTATAAATAGAATGACAAGCTGTAGACAGATAGCGGCAAAAACACCCGCGACTACATCATCGACAACAATGCCCAAACCACCCTGCACTTTGCGGTCTATTAAACCGATCGGCCAAGGCTTCCAAATATCAAATAAACGGAATAGTAAAAATCCTAGGACAATCCAAAGCCAACCAGCAGGCACTAAGATCATAGTCACTAAATAACCACAGATCTCATCCAACACGATACCGCTATGATCATGTGTGTTTAGCTGCCTTGCCGACTCGCCACAGATATAGACTGAGAGCAAGATCAACACCAGCAATACAGCCAAATAGACTGACAGTGATAAGGGCTGTAGCAGTAAGTAGATCGGTATAGCTACCAAGGTACCAAAGGTACCGGGAGCAAATGGTGCTAGACCACTACCAAAACCAAAGGCTAAACCATGTATCGGGTTAGTCAGGCATTCTTTGATGCTTGGGTTTGTCGCTTTTGTCATAATAAAAATCCTTATCCTGCCCTACTTAAAATGATCAAAACCTAAACTAGTTGGTATCGCTTGCCTTAGCCCATCTCGCACCAAGCTTAATTCACGGTCTTTTGTAATACTGCCAATACAATGGATAACGCAAGCCTGCTCAGCGGCTAATGTTGCTAACTCTTTTGCAGCAGCGGGTGGCGCAGTAAACAGCAGGCCATAATCTTCACCACCGGTCAGTGCCATCAATTCATCTACTGAGTCGGCCAACGGTAACTGTTCTAGTTGAACAACAGCCCCGACCTGACTGGCGGTGCATAGCCGTTGTAGATCTAGCAATAGACCATCAGATAAATCCATAGCGGCATGGCTTAAACCGACCAAGCCTCGAGCAAAATCTAAATTAATATTGGGTCGGTATAACGCAAGTGATTGGGCCGCAGTCAGTTTTTCATGATCATTGCCGTGTTGCTTTAGGCAAGCAACGGCACTAGCCGCCAATCCTAAGGAACCGGTAACGTAAATATCATCATCGATCTGAGCCGTATTACGCTGCAGAGATTTTTCAGCAGCTACCGTACCCATTATTTGCAGGCCGAGATTGAGTTCGCCTGAACGCACCACATCACCACCAACCAGTGTCACCGCGTAGTGCTTAGCGGCGGCAAATAGACCTTCTGAGAAGGCCTTTAACCAGGCCTCATCGACACTATCGAGACTCAGATTCAAGGTCATCCAACGTGGTGTCGCTGCCATTGCAGCCATATCACTGACATTAACCGTCACCAACTTATAAGCCAAGTCATAAGCCGGTGTTTCAGCAACAAAGTGGTGAGCGATCACCATACTGTCACTACTGACAACGAGTTGCTGCCCTTCTGGAATTTGGATTAATGCGGCATCGTCACCGATACCTAACAAGAGATCAGGGTCACTGATGCCTTGCGCTGGGACTTGGAAAAAGCGTTGAATAATCTCGGCTTCAGTCATGATGGCAAGGGCTATGGCTTTCCAATGAAATGGATTACTGCAAAATAGTCAGACGATTCTGTGTCTTGCAGATGTTATCTAAAATCGCATTAACAAACTTATAACCTTCATCCGCACCAAAACGCTTACACAGACGAATCGCCTCAGCGATAATCACGTTTTCAGGAATAAATAGGCTGTGACAGTATTCATACACCGCAATACGCAGGCTAGCTAATTCAATAGGATCGATCTGCGCAACTTTATAATCGCTAGCGCCATCAATAATTTCATCAAACTTTTCTTCACTGGCAAGACAGACCTTAATCATCTCAGCGAAGTAATCTTGATCGGCCTTCTTCCAGTATTCATCGGTCTTATATTGCTCGACTAGTTCTGTTACCGAATTCTGCGTGAACTGACATTGATACAGTGCTTGCAGCGCCAAACGGCGAGAACTTTGACGCGCATAATTAGCACTACGTTCTTCTGGATTAGCCACTAGTCTTCTCGAATTTGATTAAGTACATTGTTCATTTCAAGCGCGCATAAAGCCGCGTCTACCCCTTTGTTTTCACCGCCCACCTGTGAGCGTAGTTGTGCCTGCTCTAGCGTGTCAGTTGTTAATACACCAAAGATCACTGGTACGCCGGTGTCTAAGCCAACCTGCATAATGCCTCTCGCACTCTCACCACAGACAAAATCGAAATGTGGTGTATCACCACGAATAACACAACCCAAAGTAATGATCGCTTGATAGCCTCCGCTATTCGCCAATTCACTGGCGATCAGTGGCAATTCAAAGGCACCAGGCACATAGAGAATATCGACATCTGCCTGCGCCACGCCATGCTCAAGCAAGCTTGCCTCGGCTGCAGTCAGCATATTATTAACAATCTCATGATTAAAGCGTGCAGCGACTATAGCAAAGCGGGCATCTCCTGCGCTGATATCACCAGTCTGAATTGGACCTGTTTTCATCTTAATTACTTCCCACTGACATATTCAACGATCTCCAGACCGAAACCACCCAGTCCGTGAAATACTTGTTTTGCACTCAATAGACGCATTTTATGTACGCCCACATCAAATAAAATTTGACCGCCTATGCCTAAAGTACGGCGATCTACTGGCATATTCGCATGTTGCCCTACCTGGTCAACATGCTGCTCTTTTTTACTTAAGCGCTCTAATTGCTTAATCAAGTTGTCTGGGTCGTTGCCAATACGCAGTAACACAACCACACCTGCCTCTTCCGCTGCAATCCGCTGGATCGCATCACGCAAAGGCCAGCCAAAGGCCTCACTCTTACCGAGCAGACTATCGATGATGGTGTTTTCAAGATGTACTCGCGTTAGGACTGCCTTATCCGCAGTGATATCGCCTTTAACCAAGGCAAAATGCACCTGTTTAAGCACTGCATCTTGGTAGGTGTGGAGCTTGAAATCACCATAATCTGTACTAAATGGTTGCACTGAAATACGGCGTACCGTTGGTTCATGCTGCATTCGGTAGCTGATCAAGTCTTCGATCGTTCCAATCTTAAGGTCAAACTCTTTAGCAAACTTTTCCAGATCTGGACGGCGTGCCATGGTGCCATCTTCATTCATGATCTCTACGATGACAGAGGCCGGTTCTAACTCAGCTAAGCGTGCAAAATCACAACCCGCTTCGGTATGCCCTGCCCGCGTCAAAACGCCACCTGGCTTGGCCATCAATGGAAAGATATGTCCTGGCTGTTCGATATCTGCAGGCTTTGCGTTGGGTGCCACTGCGGTACGCACCGTATGTGCCCGGTCATAGGCTGAAATACCCGTAGTAACGCCCTCAGCCGCTTCAATCGATACGGTGAAGTTGGTTTTGTAATTATCGCCTACTGCATCCACCATCAACGGTAGATTCAACTGCTGGCAACGTTCGCGCGTTAAGGTCAGGCAAATCAGGCCACGGCCATGCGTCGCCATAAAATTAATATCTTCCGGCTTAACCATAGAGGCCGCCATCAATAGATCGCCTTCGTTTTCACGATCCTCATCATCAATAATAATCACCATCTTGCCGGCAGCGATATCAGCAATAATTTCTTCTGTTGAATTAAATTTCATAGTCACTACTTTTGGATCGTCGGTGATTAGCTATCTGAAAACGTGTTCAATCGCTCAACATAGCGTGCGATAACGTCCACTTCTATGTTGACTCGTGAGCCAACGCGGTAGCTATGAATCGTTGTATTTTTGTAGGTGTGCGGGATGATCGCAACACTGAACAGTATAGCATCGACTGCATTCACCGTGAGGCTTACACCATCGATACAGATCGAGCCTTTGCGTGCTATATAGCGTGCCAATTCAGTAGTCACCTGACATTGCAGAAACCAGGCATCGCCTTCTTCACGTAGCTCAGTCACCGTTGCCACACCATCGACATGGCCTGAGACCATATGCCCACCCAGCGCCGTTGTTGGTGTTAGCGCCCGCTCTAGATTCAAGGCATCACCGACCACTCTATCGCCAAGAGTGGTGCAGGCTAAGGTCTCCAACGAGGCATCAGCGGTAAATGAATTGGCAGTGATGCTGGTAGCGGTCAAACAGGTACCGAGCACACAGATACTGTCACCAACAACCGACTGATCCAAAAAGCCATCAGGCGTCGCAATACTAAAAACACTGCCACCCTCTGTTTTTTCTATCGCTTGGCACTGCCCCTGAGCTTGTATTATCCCGGTAAACATAGGGCTTTAAACCTCGACATCCATAGTGAATTTTTGGATAGGCAAGGCACTACTGGTATGCAATTCAGCACTGGCCTCAATAGCGACACTGGCAATCTCTTCGGCATCATCACTACGATCATACATTGCATACATAGCACCTAAGGCGATCTCTGCACCGGCACCAATAGCCCAGAAACTACGGTACTGGAAAACTTCTCGCAGCGCATATAGACCATAGATACCAGTCTTATTCAAAAACAAGGCATCGATACGTGATGACTCGTAGGCATCATCGTCTTCATCTTTTGGATTTAAGAAATAATTTTGCTTAAGGATCGGATGCAGATTCAAAAAACTATGGTAGATCGCTTGTCGTGAATCCAGCTGAATGTTTTTAGCCTCTTGTGCAAACACACTCTGTATCACGAGGTGATGTGCTGCACTACCGACTATGCCCATGTAGCTGCCGGCATGCTCAAGAATCTTGTCACTGCTGGCATCATAACGATGGCTTTGACGAATATCGCCAAAGGTAGTCAGTGTATCGGCTGCAATACAGCCTTTACCATTCTTAATAACTGCAACAATCGTAGACATAATTAGGTGTTATTCAATAAAGCAGTAATGCGTAAATCCTTACCCACACTGCGTGAATCGGTGATCGTAAGATCTTGTCTTTGCGCCAGAGTATCCAATGGACCTAAGGTGCTAATACCACGAGTACCCTGACCCAATAAGGTCGGTGCAAGATACAGCACTAACTCATCGGCAAGGCCACTGGCGATAGCTGAGGCTACTAATTTCGGCCCGGCTTCTAGCATAACCGAGTTAATCTCACGAGCGGCCAAGTCATGCAGTATCCATTCAAGCGATAAACCAGAATCATCTACTGCTGCCTGTATCACTCGCCCCCGCTGAAAATCTGCATAGGCGGTTTCATCTTGCGCGGTATAAATAAGATAAGCCCCCTGCTCGCCTAATACTTTAGCAGTCGCTGGCGTGCGTAATTCACTATCAAGCACCACACGTAACGGTTGCGGCAGAGGGCCATCAGTCTTTAACTGCTCGCTAGTGAGGCGCACATTTAGATTAGGGTCATCCGCTAATACCGTACCGATACCAGTCATTAAGACATCTTGCTTAGCGCGCAAATATTGCACATCTAGCCGAGCGGCCTCTGATGTAATCCATTTCGATTCGCCGTTATGCAACGCGGTGCCACCATCCAGACTGGCCGCAGTCTTTATCGTTAACCATGGCAGACCATGGCTCATACGCTTAATAAAGCCTCGGTTCAGTTGCTCAGCCGCTATCGCATTAGACATCAGCTCAACCGTAATCCCTGCGCCACGCAATTGCTCAATACCGCGGCCGGCCACTAGAGGATTAGGGTCTTGCATTGCAATCACTACGCGAGCAATGCCGGCATCGATTAAGGCTTGCGTACAGGGACCCGTGCGGCCGCTATGTGCACAGGGCTCTAATGTGACATAGGCTGTCGCGGCACGAACATCGGCCGTCGCATTATTCAGTGCGTTAATTTCAGCATGCGCCTGTCCGGCGACTTGATGATAACCCTGAGACAACACCTGCCCATCATTGCTGGCAATGATGCAACCCACCATCGGGTTAGGACTAGTGCTGTAACGGCCTTGTTCTGCAAGACGCAGCGCCTGCGCCATTAAGGCTTGGTCCTGCGGGCTAATCATAGTAAATCCTATGAATCCTTGATCAATTTAAGCTGACTTTTACGCATTTCAGGTGTCAGATCCTTTTCTACGTGATCAATAATATCTCTAAACTCTTGTACGTCTGTAAACGATCGATAGACCGAAGCAAAACGCACATAGGCAACTTGATCGATTACCTTGAGCTCATCCATTACCCACTCGCCCATTTGGCTGGCTGGGATCTCACGATCACCATAACCTAGCGCTAAGTGACGAATATGGTCGACCGTCTCATCTACTGTATCCATAGACACAGGTCGTTTTTCAATCGCATGTAATAGTCCGCTGCGTAACTTCTCAACATCAAAGTTCTCACGGCGACCATCACGCTTAACAATACGGGGTAAATCTAATTCAGCGGTCTCGTGCGTGGTGTAGCGCGCCTTGCAATCAACACACTCGCGACGTCTACGCACTTGGCTGCCATCAGCGGCCAAACGTGAATCAACTACTCGTGTATCAGTGGCACCACAAAATGGACATCGCATACGCTTTACCTATTTGTCGTTAAAAACAGATTTCAGAAACAAAAACGCGGCCAAGAGTTCCCCCTGTGGCCGCGCTACATTTCGCAAAGCTGTATTAGCTATTGCTTCTTGAAGCTTCATATACAGGGAAGCGAGAGCAAAGCTCAACAACAGCCTTCTTCACGCGATCTTGAACTTCAATGTTTTCAACATCATTCATCACATCACACATCCAGTTAACCAACTCAACACACTCTGCTTCTTTAAAGCCACGAGTAGTGATCGCTGGAGCACCAAGACGAATACCACTGGTCACGAATGGTGATTGTGGATCGTTAGGCACGGTGTTCTTGTTAACAGTGATGTTAGCGTTACCTAGGGCTGCGTCTGCTGCCTTACCGGTAATACCTTTTTTGATTAGATCAACTAAGAACAAGTGGTTATCAGTGCCACCAGATACGATGTCGTAATCACGTGCTTGGAACTGCTTCACCATCGCTCGTGCGTTAGCAACGACTTGCTTTTGGTATTCCTTGAACTCAGGTTGTAACGCTTCTTTGAAAGCGACTGCCTTAGCTGCAATAACGTGCATCAATGGACCACCCTGCATACCAGGGAAAACCATAGAGTTGATCTTCTTAGTGATCTCGTCGTTTTTACGCGCAATGATGATGCCGCCACGAGGCCCACGAAGTGTCTTATGCGTAGTTGAAGTAACAACGTCAGCTACTGATACTGGGTTCGGGTACATGTCTGCTGCAATCAAACCAGATACGTGTGCCATATCAACTAGTAAGTAAGCACCGACCATATCTGCGATCTCGCGGAATCTAGCCCAATCCCAAACTTTAGAATAAGCAGAGAAACCAGCAATCAACATCTTAGGCTTGTGCTCTTTTGCTAAAGCTTCAACTTGATCGTAGTCAATCTCGCCTGTTGGCGTTAGACCGTATTGGATTGCATTGTAGAAACGACCAGAGAAGTTCACTGGGCAACCGTGAGTCAGGTGACCACCTTGTGCTAGTGAAAGACCCATAATGGTGTCATGCGGCTGTAGCAGTGCAAAGAAAACAGCACCGTTTGCCTGTGAACCAGAATGCGGCTGTACGTTTGCATAGTCTGCGCCGTAAAGCTCTTTTAGACGATCAATCGCAAGCTGCTCTACTTTATCAACATGTTCACAACCACCGTAGTAGCGCTTTGAAGGGTAACCTTCTGCATATTTGTTAGTAAGTACTGAACCCTGCGCTTCCATTACACGTGGACTGGCATAGTTCTCTGAGGCAATCAGCTCGATGTGCTCTTCTTGGCGAATCACTTCGCTGCTCATCGCATCTGCTAGCTCTTTATCAAATTCGGCGATATTCATATCGGCAGAAAACATAGTAATTCTCCAAAAGGTTTATTCTGACAAAATTTAGTGGCAGAAGTATACCCTATTATCCCTTCTGAGAACCACCAAATCCTATACAAGCATTTTTGTTTATTTGGCTCTGCAACAGTATCTGGACAGGGGCTTAGAAGTCTGGAACTATGCCCAGAGTTTGTGCAACCACTAAAGTCCCTAATATGGCCCAATATGTATTCTCAATGAGCGGTGTCGGCAAAGTCGTGCCACCGAAGAAAGAGATCTTAAAAGATATCTCCCTGAACTTTTTTCCAGGCGCCAAAATTGGTGTTTTAGGCTATAACGGCGCGGGTAAATCGACCCTTTTGCGCATTATGGCCGGTGTCGATACCGATTTCCATGGCGAGGCAAGACCGCAGGCCGACCTTAATATTGGTTATTTGCCACAAGAACCGCAGCTGGATATGACATTAGATGTGCGTGGCAACGTTGAGCTCGGTATAGGTCCGCTAAAACAGGCCTTAGATGAGTTCAACGCTATCAGCATGAAATTCGCCGAGCCGATGAGCGACGACGAGATGACTACCGCCTTAGGCCAACAGGCCAAGCTGCAAGATCAAATTGAAGCCGCCGATGGCTGGAATCTAGATCGAAAACTAGAAGTAGCCGCCGATGCCTTGCGCCTCCCCCCTTGGGATGCCGATGTCTCTGTGCTCTCAGGTGGTGAACGCCGCCGAGTCGCGCTCTGCAAACTACTCCTCTCCAACCCAGACATGTTGATCTTGGATGAGCCAACCAACCACTTAGATGCCGATTCAGTCGCTTGGTTAGAACGCTTCCTACAAGACTTTGCCGGTACCGTTGTTGCGGTCACCCACGATCGTTACTTCCTGGACAATGTCGCAGGCTGGATTTTAGAGCTAGACCGCGGTCATGGCATCCCCTGGGAAGGCAACTACTCTAGCTGGCTAGAGCAAAAGCAAGCACGCCTAGGGCAGGAACAACGCCAAGAAAGTGCGCGACAAAAGACCATGGCGGCAGAATTAGACTGGGTGCGCAGCAACCCTAAAGGTCGCCAGGCAAAATCCAAGGCGCGCTTAAAACGCTTTGATGAGATCAATTCACAGGAATACCAAGAACGCGCAGAGACTAATGAGATCTTCATCCCTACTGGTGATCGACTTGGTGATGTGGTGATTGAGGCCGAAGACCTAAGCAAGGCTTTTGGCGAGCGCATGTTGTTTGATAATGTCAGCTTCACACTACCCAAGGGTGCCATTGCAGGTGTTATTGGTGGTAACGGTGCGGGTAAATCGACCTTACTCAAGATGTTAGTCAATCGCGAGACACCAGATAGCGGCACACTGCGTTTAGGTGAGACGGTTAAACTGTCTTACGTCGATCAGCTACGAGATGACCTGCAAGGTGATCGTACTGTTTGGGAAGAGATCTCAAATGGCCAAGACATTATGCAGATCGGTAACCATACCGTGCAGTCCCGTAGTTATTGTGGACGCTTTAACTTCAAAGGTGGCGATCAACAAAAACGCGTCAAAGATCTTTCCGGTGGTGAACGCAATCGCTTACAACTGGCCAAACTACTGGCTAGTGGCGGCAACGTATTATTACTCGATGAACCGACCAACGACCTAGACGTAGAGACATTACGTGCCTTGGAAGAAGCACTCTTGAACTTCCCGGGTTGCGCCATCGTCGTCTCTCACGATCGCTGGTTCTTAGATCGTATCGCTACACATATACTGGCATTTGAAGGCGATTCTGTTGTCACCTGGTTTGAAGGCAACTTCACTGAATACGAGGCCGATCGTAAACAGCGCCTAGGTGAAGACGCTGCTCAACCAAGACGCGTGAAATACAAAAAGATAGACGGTTAATGACCTAGACTGGTCTAGAAGTTGCGCTTTAAATCCATACCGGAATACAGCGCAGCGACCTGATCGGCATAGCCATTAAAAGGCAATGTCTTACGCTTACGCAGCTCACCTATACGACGCTCACGCGCTTGACTCCAGCGTGGGTGATTGACCTCTGGATTCACATTCGAATAAAACCCATATTCTCTTGATGCTGAAAGATTCCAGCTGGTATCCGGCTGTGTCTCTGTGAAGCGAATCTTGACGATGGACTTAATACTCTTAAAGCCATATTTCCATGGCACGACTAAACGTAACGGTGCACCGTTTTGATTTGGCAACTGTTTACCGTAAAGCCCTACTACTAACATGCTCAACGGATTCATTGCTTCATCTATCCGCAGGCCTTCAACATAAGGCCAATCCAATACGGGGAAACGCTGACCAGGCAGACTAGCCGGATCATGTAGCGTTGTGAATTCTACATACTTCGCCTTAGAGGTAGGTTGGAAGCGTTGTAGCAAAGGTCCTAACTCGACCCCCATCCAAGGAACCACCATCGACCATGCCTCGACACAGCGCAGACGATAAATACGTTCTTCTAAATCTTGCGGCCTGATCAAGTCTTCCAAGGCAATAACGCCAGGCTTCTCACACTCCCCTTCGATACTCACCGACCAAGGATCTGTCTTTAACATCGACTCATTCTTTTTCGGGTCTTTCTTATTCGTGCCTAGCTCGTAAAAATTATTATACGAGGTGATTGAATCTTCTTTTGTCAGCTCGGCCATCAGCGGATTATCTTCTGCCATACGGTAGCCGGATAGATCGAGCTTAGCGAAGGCTGGTAGGCCAGTCGCCGCCAAACCGATACCGCCACCCATGGCGAGCGATTTTTTAATGAATTCACGACGCTGAAGGTAAACCGAGTAATCGGTAACCTCCGACTCTCTTAAGGCATGTCTAGCGGGGATTTTTATAAGCATGGACGTTGGTCATCATTTGGTTAATAAAGTTCCATAAGGATACCATTAAGAACTAAAACAATGTTCGTGCATTGCGGAAGATACGTAACCAAGGCCCATCTTCATTCCAACTAGGGTCAGCCCAAGAGTGTTGCACGCTCCTAAATAGGCGTTCTGGGTGTGGCATCATGATGCTAAAACGGCCATCTTCATTGGTAATCGCGGTAGCCCCATTGGCCGAACCGTTCGGATTTAGCGGATAACGCTCACTAGCCGTGCCACTCTCATCACAATAACGCAGACCAATAAGCGCCTGAGCTTGTGTTTGTTGCTCATTACTCTCAAATTGCATGCGGCCTTCGCCATGGGCGACCACAATCGGCAACTGAGAACCCGCCATACCCTGCAGTAATAGAGACGGACTTTGCTCTACTTTCACGTTCAATAGACGCGCCTCAAACTGCTCAGAGGTGTTGCGCACAAAGTGCGGCCAAGCGGCACTGCCCGGAATCAGCTCTCGTAGCTGAGACATCATCTGACAGCCGTTACAAACGCCCAAACCCAGCACATTTTTATCTTCAAAAAATGCTTTAAATTGATCCAGTAAATTACTGTTATATAATATATTACTAGCCCACCCAGACCCGGCACCCAAGACATCTCCATAAGAGAAGCCACCACAGGCCGCGAGCATCTGAAAGTCCTTCAATTGGGCCCTATTTTCGAGCAAATCAGACATGTGAACGTCCACCGCTTGGAAGCCTGCACGATCAAAAGCAGCAGCCATCTCGACCTGTCCATTCACCCCCTGCTCACGCAGGATCGCTATCTTTGGACGCACACCGGTGGCAATGAACGGTGCGGCAACATCCTCGTCTGGATTGAAGCTCAAATCGGCCAGTAGGCCGTGCACACCCTCTTCCTCGATCAAATCGAACTCAGAATCGGCACATTCGGAGTTATCACGCTGTCTTTGTATCTGATGACTGACATCAGACCAGCGTTGTTCTAAGGCAGCACGCTGACTACTGAACAATAATTCACCCGCTACACTGCAATGAATCGCTTGATCATCACGCACCCGTGCAACAACGCTGACCTGTTCAGCCAAACCGACTGATTTTGCTAAATTCAAGACCGCATCTAGGTCACTTTCAGCTACTTGCATGACACAACCCAGCTCTTCTGCGAACAGCGCCGGCAAGGCCTGCTCTAAGTCAGCGGCCAGCTCGATATCAAGGCCACAGCGACCGGCAAAAGCCATCTCAGCAAGGCAAGCAAAGAGCCCACCATCGCTCCTATCATGATAAGAAAGAACATTATCTTCCTCTCTTAACTTATTAATAAATAACACTAAAGACTTTAATGAATCAACCGAGTCTAAGGCCGGCACCCGACTATCGGCAAACTCATACACCTGAGCCAACACCGAGGCGCCCAGACGGTTTTGACCGGCACCTAAGTCGACCAATAACAGGCAACTAGGCTCATCAATATGCTTGATTTCAGGCGTCCAGGTCTGGCGCACGTCGACCACTGGGACAAACGCCGTGACCACCAGAGAAACCGGTGAAACCACCAGTTTAGACTCGCCATCTTGCTGCCAGCCTGTTTGCATCGAAAGTGAGTCCTTGCCCACCGGAATCGCGATATCAAGGGCCTGACACAGCTCACTGGTCGCCTCTACGGTATCGTACAAAATAGCGTCCTCACCCTCGTAATTGGCCGCCGCCATCCAGTTAGCCGATAGCTTGACCTGACGCGTGTGCTCCCAAGGGGCCGCCAATAAGTTGGTTAAGGCCTCTGCAATCGCCATTTGCGCCGATTTTGGCCCTGAATAGAGTGCTATCGGGGTGCGTTCACCAATCGCCATAGCTTCACCGCTATAGCCGCTAAAACTGTTGGTTGTGACCGCAACATCGGCCACCGGCACCTGCCAAGGCCCAACCATTTGATCGCGCACCACGTGGCCAGTCACCGAACGGTCACCAATCGTGATTAAAAACTTCTTCGAGGCCACCGTAGCCTGCCCCAGCACGCGATCAATGGCATCGGCAATATCAATACCACTGTAATCCGCTGTCACCGCTGCTAGCGGCAGACGTTGCGTATCACGCTTCACCTTAGGTGGCTTACCGAGTAACACCTCCATCGGCATTTGAATCGGGTCATTATCAAAGTGACGGTCATGCACCCGCAGATGCTGTTCCTCAGTGGCATGCCCAACCACCGCATAAAGACAGCGCTCACGCTGGCAGATACGCTCAAATTCATCTAATTGATCGATGTTAATCGCTAACACATAGCGTTCTTGCGCCTCGTTACACCAAATCTCGAGTGGCGACATGCCCGGCTCGGCATTTGGCAACTCACGCAACTCAATAACGCCACCCCTGCCACAGTCATGCAGAATCTCAGGCAAGGCATTAGAGACACCGCCAGCACCTACATCATGAATCGACACGATCGGGTTCTCGTCTTGCATCTGCCAGCAACGGTTAATCACTTCCTGACAGCGTCGTTCCATCTCTGGGTTATCGCGTTGCACTGAAGCAAAATCCAATTGCTCGGCGCTGCTACCGGCATCGACTGAAGAAGCCGCACCACCACCAAGACCAATCAACATCGCTGGACCACCTAGAACGATGATCGGCGTACCTTCAGGGATAACCTGCTTCTCGACATCTTCGCCACGGATATTACCTAGCCCGCCAGCGATCATGATTGGCTTGTGATAACCGCGCACGACACCATTTAAGGCCTGCTCATAGCAACGGAAATAGCCCAGTAGGTTTGGCCTACCAAATTCATTATTAAAGGCAGCGGCACCAATAGGCCCTTCGATCATGATGTCTAAGGCCGACACCATACGATCTGGCTTACCGTAATCGTGCTCCCAAGGCTCAGGCAACTCGGGTAGATGCAGATTAGATACGGAGAAACCACAGAGCCCCGCCTTCGGTAAGGAGCCTCTGCCGGTAGCGCCTTCATCACGGATCTCTCCACCAGAACCGGTAGCGGCACCAGCAAACGGTGCGATCGCCGTCGGATGGTTGTGTGTCTCGACCTTCATCAAGATATGAATGTCTTCTTCAAAATAACGGTAGCTACAATCTGCTGACTGCGGATAGAAACGCGCCGCAGAATAACCAGTCATCACCGCCGCATTATCTTTATAGGCAGACAATACGTTTTCCGGTGAATGCTTATAGGTCTCGCGAATCATGCCAAATAAGGTATTGGCCTGCGCCTTACCATCAATCTTCCATTCGGCATTAAAAATCTTGTGTCGGCAGTGCTCTGAATTCGCCTGCGCAAACATCATCAACTCAACGTCTGTCGGGCAGCGCTCTAAGCGTTGGTAATTAGTCACCAAATACTCGATCTCATCGGTCGACAGGGCCAAGCCCAAATCTGTATTCAGGCTGCCGATATCACTGCTCAGTGTATTTAAATCAGCCAGGCGATTAACCGGTGCCGGCTGTTGGCTGCTGAATAGCTCAATACAAGAACCCAACTGCGGTAAGACACTTTGCGTCATACGGTCATGCATCGCAGCCTGCACTGAGGCTTGATCATCTGCGGTCAGCGCTGACCAGCCTTCTATCGTCACCAAAATTGCGCGCTCAACTCGACCACCAGCAGCTAAACCGCAGTGCTCAAGGATCTCTGTCGCTTTTGACGACCAAGGTGAAATCGTGCCCATACGTGGGCTAACAATAAATTGATCCTGCAACGCCGTTTGGCTGGAAATAGCCGCTTCCACACCCAGAATGTGCCGTATTAGCCCGATCTGATCGGAACTCAAGACACCACAGTGTTCTACCAGATAAAGCCATGACGTCTGCACACCCTGCAACGCCGGTACTTGTTGTTGGATAGCCCTGAGCTGCTGCTCAAGTTTGAATGGCGTGGTAGCTGCTGTACCGCGGAGAAAAAGCATTCGAACCCTTGGAAACGCGTGAAATCAATCAAAGAGCGCCGATTTTATATGAAACTGGCCGCTGTAACACGTAAAAATTAGGTCCAGTACCAGCATAACCTAGCCTATTTTTTACGTTATACTCGCGGTACATCAAGGGGGGCGACCTGGCTTTCGACGCCGGTTGCGAATCTGGAGGTGCATGCCGAGGAAGTAGTACTCCTCGTTAAATAAGACTGCAAATTTATAGTCGCAAACGACGACAACTTCGCTCTAGCTGCTTAAAAACCAGTCGTAGAGTCGTCCGCCCGGTTGAGCTTGCGCGATCGGATCCGGGCGTCACCTTAGCAAGCTCGTGACAAAATCTGCCTGAGGTGGAGTCACTAAAACAATTTTCAGGCTCGCGGTTAAACGTCCTGCTCGTCGGTCGCTAACTGTAAAATTAAAAGACGAAACTAAGCATGTAGTACCAAGAGTGCAGGACTGACGGACGCGGGTTCAATTCCCGCCGCCTCCACCAAAATTAAAAAGCCTCCCTAGCGGAGGCTTTTTTTATGTCTGTTGATTAGCAAGTTAATTCCTCATTACTAGACGGTGCAGTAGACCAAAAAAGATTCAAACTACACATTCACTAAGCGATGCAACTAGTCACCTTAGCCAACAATTAGAATTGTTCTGCTTTCAGCTTCCCCAAGCAAGCCAACATACCGTTCACTACAGATGTTACAATTGACTATTACCTTGAGCAGAAAAGACAAAGTGGCAGTCCACTGTTCTTTGAGCATGCCAGGCCTTATATCTCATACTTAAAAGAAGCCATTGGACATAAGACAACACTTCGTGATTTACCGCTAGAGATGCACTCAAGTTTAGAGACTCATTGCAACAAAGAGGCTTATCAAATGCCTCCCTCTGCCAGTAAACCCTTCAACTAGATTAAAGTAAGACATTGGACAATTACGACGTAATAATTATCGGTGGTGGAGCGGCAGGTTTAATGTGTGCTGCAACTGCAGGGCAGCGTGGGAAAACATGCTTAGTCATTGATCATTCAAATAAACTTGGCAAAAAAATATTAATGTCAGGGGGTGGTCGATGCAATTTCACCAATTTAGATATCCAGCCAGAAAACTATTTATCGCCTAATCCACATTTCTGTAAATCTGCGCTCAGTCGATTTACACAATGGGATTTCATTGCAATGGTGGCTCGCTATGATATTCCCTACCATGAAAAAACACTTGGCCAACTTTTTTGTGATAACAAATCTAGCGATATTTTAAATATGCTAGTGAAAGAATGTGAAACTCATAATGTAATTACAAAAACACATTGCACAGTTGAAAGTGTTGAAAAGCAGTCTGATGGCTTTCAACTTATAACCAATCAAGGTGACGTACAGTGTCAATCACTGGTTATTGCAACAGGCGGTTTATCCATCCCAACCATGGGTGCCACAGGATTTGGTTATAATATTGCAAAACAATTTGGCATCAGCGTAAGTCAGCGTGATGCTGCTCTTGTGCCTATAACCCTCTCAGGTCATTTGCTAGAACGCGCACAGTCTTTGGCTGGTGTTGCATTAGATTGTGTTGTCACTTCAACAGAGCAATCATTTAGTGAGTCAATGCTGTTTACACATAGGGGCTTAAGCGGCCCTGCTCTACTCCAAATCTCAAACTATTGGAAACTTGGTGAGACTATAACGATCAATTTTCTTCCAAAAGATGATCTACGAGTACTAATTACTCAATGGCATGAGCAAAAGATCAAACAAAATATAAAAAATCTATTAACTCAATATCTACCTAAACGATTTTTAAACATCTGGATGCAAGATGAGCTTGCAAACAAGACCGTTAATCAACTTAGTGAGAAAGACATACTAGAACTAGAAAAAAATATTCATCATTGGCGCATCACACCCTCAGGCACTGAAGGTTATCGAACTGCAGAAGTGACTCGTGGTGGCGTTGATACTGATGAAATAAGCTCTAAAAGTTTTCAAGCAAAAAACACTGAAGGCTTATATTTTATTGGTGAAGTTCTCGATGTTACAGGCTGGCTGGGTGGATATAATTTTCAATGGGCATGGGCATCAGGATATTGCGCAGGCTTACATGTGTAAGGTGCAGCATTTTCGGACACAGGTTCAATTCCCGCCTCCACCAAAAAAATAACATGTGAAGTAGATAACGAGAATACTCTTAAGTATACCTATTCGCTCCCTATACCTATTAAGCCTGTCCAATGCGGAATATCAACCAATCTGATAGAGGCTCACTAAATACTAATTAGTATTATTTTGCCTAGCCTGCCACATCAAATCTTAGCTTATAAGCGTAAAAGGTAAACAATGTTATCAGTAGTATTCTTTGATATAAGCATAAGCCCTATCAAACAAAGCTTGATCAGCATGTAACTGATACTTAAGAAGCGTCCTTCTTAACGACTTAAGCACTTCGCGTTCGCCAGCTGAGGAAGCTTGCCAACCATCAAACCTAACAACACGAACGATCGCATCAATATCTGCAACAATACGCTCAACCACAGCAGGTGTTTCATCACTCTTCAGCTCAAGAAATAGTTCAGTTAGTGCCGCCTTCGGTGTCTTATCTTGCAAGTCTTGCTCAAGGTCCTTTTCAGCCTGCAATGTTTCTTTGGCAATTTTGCAAAGCTCTTTCACGAAGTCGATGGAGGCTATTAGTCCTTTTTCGGCTTTGTCTCTAAGGGTTTCTAACCGTTCACTGAGCGACTTGAAAACTGGAAGATCAATACGATCATTGAAGCGCTTTGTTAACGCCTTCTCCAATTGCTTGACTTTCTGTGGGTCCGGGTTATTGAAGATGTCTTCAATAACATCGGCGTCCATCACAAATTCTTCCAATGTATGCACTTCACCGACATGGATATTGTCATGAATCAATTGCGTTGTCTGCGCTCCCAAGGTCAGCCATAAAAGCTTACCGATATTATCGGATGCGGGTTTAACGGATTCATAGACTTGCGGTTAGGCAAGTTAAAGCGTGCCAATCATATTGGCGCTTCATAATCATGATTAGACACTAGTAGGGAGAGATAGAATGAAGAAGATTATTATAACTTTGTTGTTACTGTTACTGATTGGAAGTGCTGGTGCTACCAATCGAACATTTAGTCAGTTAATTGATGAAGGCTATGAAATAGAACATGCAGTAGCTCTGGGGCAGGATACAGGTGTGCAGTTGATTATGAGGGACGGCAAGGACTATTGGCTTTGTTTTGTTGATACTCGTACTAAATGCCAGCTAATCAAATAGGAAAGACAGGATAAAAAGCATACTATGTCGCATCCCAAATTATTCTGATTCTGGGCATAACTCTACATCTCAGGGATTGATATGAAAGAAATTACCGTTAATAGCAACCCAGGCGACGCACTCTTAAAGAAAATGGGTACTGCTCATTGGCCAACATGGGAAAAAGAAGTCTCTGTATTCCCATGGCAGTTCGTTACGACAGAAACAGCCCTTATTTTAGAAGGCGAATGTGAAATGACGCCTACCGATGGCGGCCCTTCAGTCACCTTCAAGGCCGGCGACTTAGTGGTATTTCCATTAGGCTACAAAGGTACTTGGGAAGTGAAGAAAGCGCTTAAAAAGCACTATATGCACAGTGAAGGTGATTTTAAGAAGTGTTTCTTTAACCGTTTGACTAGAGTGATAAATTTCACTAAATCAATCGTGAAATAAAATGGTCTTCAAAAGATCAATAGAGCCTGACCTCTATTGATCTTTTAGTTCAGACTCTGCTTTATCAGTAACTGCTTCCTGCTCTTTACTCTCAACAGCCTCTTCCCCTTCCTCAGCCTCAGGCCGTTCACCACCTCGATACTTGATCTGCAGCTCCATTAGGAAGTTGCGTAGTATCTGGTCTTTGCATGCGCGGTAGTGTTTATGACCCGGCTTGCGAAAGAAGGCCGATAGTTCATGTTTGCTGATGGCTAGATTCGCGGTAAGGAGTAAGGACAAGATGTCGTCTGCCTGTAGATCAAAGGCGATCTTCAGTTTTCTTAGTATGATGTTGTTGTTCAGTTTTTCTTCAGGTGCTGCTTGGGGCCCCTCTTTCTTACCACGCAGTTTATTGATCAGGCCATTGAGAAAGGTTGCGAACATGACATCGGTGCATTCTTCATAGGCAGGGTCTTCTTCTTGCTTTAACCAGGCACTAATTTCGGCACGTGTTACTGCTTGCTCGGCTTGGGCAAATACGGCGATCATTTTGTCGTCGCTTAGATCAAGGATGTAGCGTATTCGTCTCAGGCAATCGTTGGCTCTCACTTTTTCTATTCCTTATTTCTGCTAATTGGCGCTGGTTTTATCAACGGCTGCGTTCGTGGGGTCTTGTTCTGCGTCAACGTCTGGCTTAACTTCATCTGTGCTGGCTTTCGCCTCTGCATCGGTTGCTGCTGGCTTTGCGAGCTGGATGTAGATTTTTTCATTATTAAATTCGATGGTGTCACCGTGACCGATCTTTTTGCGCTTCTGCCTTTCTACTGCGTAATTGACCAATACTTGGCCCGAGGCTATGAATGATTTGGCTTCACCGCCGCTGCTTGCCAGCCCTTCAAATTTTAATACTTTGTATAGCTCGACCGGTTCTTCCGGTATTTCTACTACGCGATGCCCTGCCGGTATATCGCTGGCTGCACTATTCTTGTTGTCAGGGGTATTGGTCATATCGGTTACCATTTAAATTGGTATTAGGCGCGGCCACTATACATCAATAAAAAAGAAACCTACCTATCTATGATTAACACCAACCCGCTTAATTATATTGTGTTTGACTTCTAGCTTTACCATTATTCCTTTCATTAAAGTCTGCCTCTAACTTTTCTCTCGAGGTTCACGGTGATAACATCGCTGTTTATTGAAAAAGGCTATGTTCAAAAGCACTGCAGAAGACAGAGCATAGCTAGTATCCCTATTCACATAGGTTATCGAGACAATTTGGCTCGCTTTCTGGATGGTTTGTTTCGAGCCTTTGTTCATTATCAGAAGCGTAAAATATGTACATACTTAGGGTTACTTAAAAATGACGAAACAAACAAATGAATTAATCTCTCCACTTTCCGGGCTTAGACGTCTTATCGAGTCTAACCAGGTAGAAGCGCCTAGTGGTGATTTTCTTAACGATAAGTCTTATGTGTGGTCTCCACATAACAAGATCGTAAACGTGACACCTGGCCCCGCCTTTGGGTCTGAATTGGTTTCTCAATTTTCATCTACCCAAACAAGAGGTATGCGAGGCCCAGGCGTCGCGGAGTTTTTTACAACGGTTCGCGAGGAGTACGCGAAATTAGTGGATATGCAAGAAGGCGGTAAGGCTTTGTTCTTCACTGGTTCTGGCACAGCTGCTACAGAAGCTGCTGCTGGTGCTCTGCAAACTCCAGACGAAGTGAATTCCGACAAGCCAGTCATCCTAACCCTAGAGATAGGCTGGTTCAGTATGGCCATGGGGAATTGCGTTGAAAACTTAGGTAGAGGCGTGATTCGTCTGAAAGGCGAACTAGGTGGAGACCTGCCATTGGATCAATGCCGCGAAATGTTAGCCAATGACACTGAAGGCAACATCAAGATGGTGATGGCCCCACAGAACGAAACAGGCGCAGGGGTGACTACTAACCCTAAGAAGTTACGTGACTTACTGGATGAACTAAAACACCCAGCACTTCTTGTTATTGACGGTATTTCTTCTATTGCCAGCATGCCATGCTCTATGACTGAAATGGGGATCGACATGCTCGTGGGTTGTAGCCAAAAAGGTATGATGGGTACACCCGGTATCGGAATGATTACGCTCAGCCCAAAAGCTGTGCAGAAAATTCGTGAGTCTGCACAACAGATGGAAGAAGCGGGGGTTAAAAAAGGCCAACACTACCTTAACCTGAGTAAGATGATTGAGGCCATGGAAACTAATGGTCTACACATCGAAACGCCAGGAAATTACGCCCAATTCGCTGTGGCTCTAGATTCGCTTGCGATCGAAGGTATTGAACGCGTTTGCGAGCGTCATAAAGATTGCTCTGAAATCTTCCGCTCTGCCGTACAGGCTGCAGGCTTTGAGTTAGTCGCAAAAGATATCAGTATTGCATCTAATGCAGTAACCGCCATCAAAGCACCAGAAGGTTATGGTGAGAAAAAAATCATGGAAGTGTTAAGCATCATGTACTTCAAGCATGCCGTAGAAGCGGCGGCTATTCCTGGCTATCCAGATATGGGCTGGCGACTCTGTGCAACAGGCGGTATACAACCGCAACATGCGCTTATGGCTTCAATAGCCTTTTTGAAGTCGGCTGAAGAGGCCGGACTGCCAATTGACAGTGATAAGGGAATCTCTGCTGCATCCAAGACCTATGCAGAGGTTGCGCAGTATCATCGGCCTCTCCCTGGATTAGATATGTACGGCAGATAAGTCTGTCAAAAGTATTGAAGAGGCTGTTTGTAGGGATACAAGTAAGGCATTAATTTAAACTAATGCCCTACTTGTAGACTGTCCACAGTTCGGTACTAAAGCTCCCTATTAATTTATCTTCACCTTATTTAATTTTTCATAAGCCTCTAATAAGCAATGATGTTGCTTCATGCCTTTCAGTGCCAAGTCTGGTGCGGTTAAACCCTTAAATGACGTTTCAACCTGTACCACGGCGAAGGCATCCTCTGCTGTCTGTTGCCCATATAACAGGGCTAGACCCTCCATATAGTCAGTGTATTCACGATCGTTATGCCACTTAATCTCTAATAGGACTTTAACGCAGCGGTAGTGTTTCAGTTGCTGCTCGCTTAGGTCTTCTAAGGCTAGACACCACTCGACCCAATCTAAGGCTGTTTCAGCCTGTAAGGCTAAACACAGCATCGCCTTAAGCTCACCAAGGCGAAATCTTGCCCAGACGCTATCTGCGTCCGGCAACAGGCCAATGAACTGTGCCACCAGGGTCTGATCGTTATAACCGCCCTGCTCTAGGCCATTGAGTAAGGCCTGTAAGTCGGCAGAATCGGCTTTTTTGAGATTTAACAGGGTTGCTCGAAAGATCGCCCCTTCATTGTTATTTTCCCAGAGCAGCTCATCAACCGGATAGATATCGGACATGCCCGGCACTAAGATGCGGCAAGCCGCTACACCAAGATGGTTATAATCTGCGCAATATATTTGATAGCCCTGCTCATGAATCAGTGCCGTTAAGGCCTGATATTCCTGTTCTGTTGTGGTCTCAGTATTCCAATCACAGTATTCGTAGTCTGGCTTTGAGCGGAAAAAGTCATTCGAAATATCGCCACTGGAGTCGATAAAGTGCATTTCGATATTCTGCGGTGACGCAACTGCATCTAAATCAAAGATCGGCGGTTGAAACACGTCCATTTGATTGAGCTCTCGGCCTTGCAGTAATTCGGTTACTGTTCGCTCTAATGCCACTTCAAAACAGGGGTGTGCGCCAAATGAGGCGAACACAGAGCCATCTTTGGGGTTGATCAAGGTCACACTGACCACCGGATAGATACCATTCAATGAGGCATCGGCTACTTTCAGGCGATAACCGTAATCTTCAATCGCTTGGATCGATTGGGCAATCGCTGGAAAACGCTCAATCACTGTCTGTGGGATATCGGGTAGGCATAGGCCTTCTGAAATCACCCGATGCTTAACATAGCGCTCACATATCTCTGACAGGGCCTGCACTTTGGCTTCGGCAGGCGTATTGCCCGCTGACATGCCATTACTGACAAAGATATTGGCGATCACATTGACTGGGATATAGACCGTTTGTTCGGTCGATAATTGCTCAAAGGGCAAGGCACAGATACCACGCTCGCCTGCCCCCGAGTTGGTATCGAATAGGTTGGCAGGGTCTAAGTTCTGTTCTGGATCAAAATAGGCCCATAAACTGTCATTCATTAAGCCTTCTGGTCGCTGATTGGCCGCCAGCTCAAACCATCGTTCATTAGGATAGTGCACAAATGCGTGCTGACTAATGGCTTCGCCGAGGTAATAATCGGCAAAGAAGTAATTACAGCTTAAGCGCTCAAAGAACTCACCTAAGGCACTGGCTAGACAGGCTTTTTTTGAACTGCCTTTGCCATTAGTGAAGAGCGTATGACATTGTTTATCTCGAATATGGACTGAATACACGCCTTCAACGGGGTTAAGCCAAGACACTTCTTCGATATCAAAACCCAAGGTCGCTAATTGCCCCTGCATAGACGCAATACTCGACTCCAAGTCTTTATCTTTTCCCTTAATCAGCGTCTTTTCCATCATCACCCTTCGGTCCAAAAAACAATCTCACATAATAGCAGGCTCGCAGTTTTAACTATGAGGCAATGCCGCCCCCACCCGATAATACGGAAAGCAGTAGATGACTTAGTTGAACGAATGAGAATATATGGATGTTAAGGGTTGTTAGTAGTAAAAGCTCATAAGGGCTTCTATGCTGAAAATTAAAAATAACTCTCGATGTTCATGCGAGCTACCAGCTTCCTGAAAAACGCAAATATGACCTATCTGGCACTGAGCTTAAAGTCCACTCTTACCATGGTGGCTTTGCGTTGACATGGAAGTTTAGCTAACAGTTAAGTACGCATTACCGGAAACAAGAAAGATAGAAGTATTATTTTTGTACCGCACTTTTTAAATTACTTTATTGGTTTAAAAAGTGTCTCCCTCAATGCTCTGGAATTAGATGAAGATGGTCCACTCTTATCTAGTGAGTTCCAGAGCATTGCTTTTTAAGCAGCTACTCTCCCAACAACCACACCTTCAGCCTATCTGCGTCCAAACTGCCAGAGAACGCTTGGCGTGAGCCGTCTGCAGCATAAAAATAACTACGTGGTAACTCACCAGCCCAATTTGAGTCCAATTTATAGCGCAGACGTGCGGTCGCACTGTCAGCGAATTTCCAATTTTCTAAATCTTGTAGGCCGAACTCTGCGATGGTCTGTGCTACCTTTTCGCTACTGAGTTCACCATCACTATTGAGTAGGATGATTCTATTGTTAGGGACTTCCTGCTTCAGTCTGCTGAAGTTTGCCAGGTCATTCTTACAGGCAGGACAGTCAATAGACCAAACAAAGAGTAAAAAATGATCACCTGCATGGCGTTCCACAATACTAGGGAGGCTGTCAGGCTTGAAATCTAACAGCTCAGCCTGCACCGATGAGATTGATAGTAATGAGAGCAGTATTAGCTGGATTAGACTACGCATACTTAATACTCCAAGGCTAATAATTGATAGCCTTCATCGGCACTAAGCCAAGACAGATAGACCTTCTGTTGCGTACGAATCAACATCGGATGATCGGATGAACCAGCCGTCTGAGTTAACACCTTATCTTTTGACCAGCTCTGTCCTTGATCAGAAGACACCCTACTCAGGATCAATGTCTTCTCACCATCAAAACGTTTCCATACTTGAAAGAGCTGCTTACCATTTCCTGCTATCTGAGGATGTGAGGCCTGTGGTGAGGCATCAAGCGACTGTGTTGCACTAAAACGATTGCTTTGTGGATTATACGAGGCATACATCAGCCCTGACTGCGCATCCCCCTGACTAAACCAAGTCAGGAACAGCTTGCCATCCATGTATTCCATATCCGGACCATGATGGGGACAGGCATCAACTTGCCATTGATCATGGCTGGCTCTAAATAAAGCTTGAGCTGGCTGATCTTTAGGTAGATATAGGAGAGCGTGATCACGTGTATTTTTGTTAAAGATCATACGCCAAAAAAGATACATGCCCTCTTCTGCATCTACTGCACTAGCCAGGCGACAACACTCACAACTGTGATTAGCTAAATTTGTATTCGGGCTAAAACTAACACCATGGTCATTAGAGCGTACTGAGTAGAGCGCTGTACCACGATATTCTTTGCCTTTCTTTTTCGCTGCAACACGATCTCGCTTATCCAGCCATGCCAATAAGATATTACCTTTGGAATCCAATTGCATACGCACGAAACGATGGCCAATCAGGCCCTCATCAGTATTAATCGTGCGCACTTCATCAAAGCTTTTCCCTTGATTTAGCGAACGCGTAAATCTCACGCGACCTGCGTATTTACCTTCGGTCTTCTGAATCCATGAAATAAAGAGACGACCCGCCTTATCTACAGCAATTTGAGGTCTTGAATCTCCCCTGCTCTCAATCCGCTCAACAGCGGCATTCACTTTTACTGGCGTAGAAAAGCTTTGCGCTTGGTTATCTGAGTACTGTAGATACAAAAATCCTTGATGGACATTAACCAGCCAGAGCCGACCCTGTTGATCGAATATAGCCTCAGGCGTAGTACCACAGTCCACTATTGAACCTTCGCAGTCTGTCTTTCCAAAGGCAACCATAACGCTGAGAGAGCTAAGTAAGACCAGGCTGAGTAAAAATCGATAGATAGGTGCTTTCATTAAAAATTTCTAACCAATTTCAAATAAGTATGACGCGATTTTAACTACTTTATAGGACTCTCGCCTGCGACATCATGCCGCAGGTTAAAGCACTGTATTTATCTTAAAATCGCGGCCTAATTTCGAATTGCCACTGAACATATTATGCTTAAAAAACGTACATTTATTTCTGCTTTTGGAGCAGTCCTACTCTCTATCTCTGGACATTCATTTGCTGAAGAACTACCAAGTATCTCAGTGGAAGATAAACTCTTTCAAGACACAACGACAATCGCTCCCACCTCTACGGTAACTGCGGAGCAGATTGAAACCATGAATATCGTTAATACCGAAGATGCCATTTCAATGCAGCCTGGCTTGATTGTGCGAAAGCGTTTTATCGGGGACCCTAATGGCGTTATCGGCATTCGCGGTTCGAATATGTTTCAAGGCCATCGCTCTATGGTCTTTAGTGATGGTTTACCTTTGCACTATCACTTACAGACTCGTTTCTCTGGTGCACCACGTTGGTCACTAGTCTCACCCAATGAGATTGAGAAGATCGATGTCATCTATGGTCCATTTTCAGCAGAATATTCTGGTAACGCCATGGGTGGCGTCGTGAATATTCGCACTAAAGTACCAACTAAGCGTGAAATCACCTTATCTGGCAGCCTGTTTTTACAAGATTATGACGAGCTACAGACCAACGATCAGTATCGCGGTGAAAGTGCCTTTATGTCTTTTGCTGATCGCATCGGCAACCTAGGCATCTATGCCTCGTTTAACCACTTAGACAATGATGGTCAACCTCAGTCTTACTTCTTTGTCAGTAATATTGGCTCAGATAGCGGTGCTACAGCAGTCAATGGCCCTGAGACTGGGATTAATAACAAAAAGGTCTCTGGCTATTACTATGGTGACAATGGCCAGGAGCGTGCACAAACTGATTTGTTTAAGCTCAAGCTTGATTATCAATTAGGTGAGTATGAATTACGTGCTCGAGTGGCTTATGAGACGCGTGAGCGTGATCTTAAAAATCTAAATAGTTACGCGAAAGATGCTTCAGGTAATACCATTTGGAATGGTGACGTTAAAGTCGGTGCTGAGAGCTTCAGCATTAGCGGTTCTAACTTCCAAGAGCGCTACCAAGAACGTAACAGCCTACTCTATGGTCTAGGTCTATCTGGTCCAGTGGCACAGAGTGATTGGTTATTTGATCTCTATTATAGCGATTTCGACATACTCAAAGATGAAGAGATCCGTACCGCTCGTAATCCAAACGATCCTGATTATGTTTCACAAAATGCCTCCTTCAAGGGTCGCTTTACCGATGCCGAAGATACCGGTTGGGAAATCTTTGACGCCAAGGCAGGTACTGAATCTCTATTTAGCAATCCGAAGGCACGTCTTTCAGTAGGTTATCACTATGATAATTACGAGCTATCGATTAAGCCTTTCAAATACGATTCTGTAAACAAGGTCAAAGGTGATAGTCGCGGTGCTAGTGGTGGCGAAACTGAGACCCATGCGGTCTTTGCACAGTTTGGCTATGGCATAAATGATCAAGTTGATGTGGCTCTAGGTATACGCTACGAAGACTGGTCTAGTGATGGTGCCTTTAGCTCAGATGGTGCTACCACGGCTAAAGATCGCAATGAAAAAGCATGGTCTCCAAAACTATCGATTGGTTACTTTCCTAGTCAAGACGTCACCCTACGCTACTCTGTGGCACGTGCAGTCCGATTCCCTATTGTAGAAGAGTTGTATCGTAATGAGTCCACTGGTGATCGCCAGTTCAATTCAGACCCTGATCTAGAACCAGAAGATGGTATCCACCATAACCTCTCACTAGAGAAGCAACTCAAAAATGGTTTGGTAAAGGTTAATCTGTTCCATGAAGAAGTCGATGATGTCATCTTCACCTTCTCAGCAATGGATATTAATAATTCCAGCATCACTACAACATTACCTGTAGACACAGTAGAGACTAGTGGTGCTGAGTTCATTTTCCAGCAGGCAGAATTCTTCCACCCTCTACTGGATATGCAGTTCAATCTGACTTATACCGATGCTGAAATTACTAAGAATGAGTTAAATACAGATATTGAAGGTAAGCGCTTCCCTCGCATTCCGAAGTGGCGTTCTAACCTTGGTCTGACTTATCACTACAGCTCAAATGTGAATCTATCGACCAATTTCCGCTACGCTTCTAATAGCTATGGTGAGCTCGATAACAGTGATAAGGCTAAGGAGGTCTTCGGTGCACAAGATGACTATTTCTTTGTCAATCTAAAGGCAAAGTGGCAGATGAATAGCGCTGCGAGTATTTCAGCAGGGATTGATAATGTCTTTAATGAAGAGGCCTATGTTTACCACCCATGGCCTTCACGTACATTCTTTACTTCAGCAAAATATACGTTCTAAAAAAACCTATTAATGTTCTAAAAAAGAGGCGTTAACGCCTCTTTTTTTTCGCTTATTGAAAAAGATTAAGCCAGCTCTGTTTTTGCGCAGCCTACCCTAGCCGTTGCTTTAAGGTTAAGCCAATGGCCAATGGCGTGAATGATGCCACCCGCTAAAGTCAGCAAGGTTTCATACTCTAAAGCAAGTAGGCCTTGATCAATCAAATCATCAATAAAGGCGGTAACAATCAGCAACAATAGAAGCCCAAAAGCAGATACAACGATCGGCAGCAGCTGCCTATGCTGTCTATAGCCAAACCACTGTGCCGGCAGGCTAATGGGTAGAATTAGGAATAAGACAATTTGATGGAATAAAAAGTCATGCACACCATGACCATGCTGCCCTAACCCGAACAATAGAGGCAGTAATCCAGCACTTAACGCAATTATCACGCAATGCAGTGCACAGAAAGCGGATAGAGAGATAGCTATACGATCGAGATTTATCTTCATGTTAATTCGCACAATCCGCACAAACCCCATGAATTTCGACATGACTCTGTCGCACAACAAATCCCTTACTTTGACTCGTCTCAGTCAAGGCAGAGTTCAGCAGTGGCTCTTGTAACTCCATAACTTCATTACAGCTGTCACAGACTAGAAACTGGCTCTGATGCTGCTTATGTGCGAACTCACAACCGATATAGCTATTAATGCTATCAATCTTATGGATCAGTTGATTCTCAAGTAGGAACTCTAGCGCACGATAAACCGTTGGTGGCTTTTCAATGTGATCAGCATCGCTCAATTTGGCCAAGATATCATAGGCCTTGATCGGCATATGTTGTTCCAGAATCAACGCCAAGATCTTTTTTCTTATCGGAGTAAAGCGAATATTCCGCTGATTACAAAGGGTTTCAGCCCTCTTCATCGCAGTATTCATGCAGTTCGAATGTGTATGATTTTTAAACATCGGCACTTTAAGAGTTGTTATAATATAACATTTTGTTATAACATAACATTCTACAAGACAAATCGCTCCAGAACAATAATCGTATTAGGAATAATAATGCTTCGACCCCCTTTACTTAGCTGTGTATTAAGCTTGGCCTTCATTACCAACGTAACAGCAGATGAACTGCCTAAAATAACAGTCCAATCTAGTATTTTTAAACCTACGGTAGATCAGCAATTAAACCCTGCTTTGACCGTACTCAATAAAGACGAAGTACAGCGAAACCTCTCAACAACACTAGGAGAAACTCTACGTAACATCCCTGGAGTCTCTTCCACCCATTTCTCAGCCGGTAGTAGTCGCCCCACTATCCGTGGTCTTGGCGCCAACCGGGTACAAATCTTAGACAATGGCAGTGATATCTCAGATGTCTCAAGCCTAAGCGATGATCATGCCCTTACTGCCGATGGCTATGCTGCTGAACAAATCGAAATCCTCCGTGGCCCAGCAGCCTTACGCTATGGCCCTAGTGCCAGTGGCGGAGTTATCAATATCATTAATAAGCGCTTGGTAAAAACGAAAGAACCCTTTTCACTAACGGCGAGCAGTCAATATGATAGCGCTACTAATGGCGAGACTTTTAGCGTTGATACTAACGGTAGTTATCAGAATTTTGCATGGCATCTAGATGCACTTAAACAAGATGCTAAAGATACTGAAATCAAAGGCTATGCCGATAGCGATGATCGCGAACACAAGGGTAAGATAAACAATACACATCTAGACAGAGATGTTTTTGCAATCGGTACAGCTTATATCACACCAGAGTTTAGAGCTGCCTTTGCCTTCACTAACAATGATAATGATTATGGCCTTCCTTCCAAACATGAAGACGAAGAAGAAGGACATGAAGAAGAAGGACATGAAGAAGAAGGACATGAAGAAGAGCACTCTGCTGTCAGTATCGACATGCGACAAAAACGTTATGATTTTGAAGCAGAATTCCTCAAACAAAACCCTTATCTAGCCTCAATATTGCTCCGTAGTTCTTATACAGATTATCAACACCATGAAAAATTAGATGATGGCGATATAGCTATCACCTTTGATAATGAGGAATGGGAAAATCGAATTGAACTTCGTAGCCATACGATTAAGCACTGGACCTATGCATTAGGTCTTCAAAACAATGCCAGAGAACTCTCAGCTATTGGCGAAGAGTCATTACTACAGCCTGTCGATATGGATCGAACCGGCATATTCAGCATCATCCAACACAAAGGTGAGCAGTTAAATCTAGAGTTAGGTGCGCGCTATGATGATATTCGATATAAAAGTGATCTAGGGGATAAGAGTTTTAACAATTATTCCACCTCAGCTAGTGCAAGCTGGACCTTCAAGCAGGGATTAAGGGCCCATGCATTATTTGCACGTAGCGAACGTGCACCGCAAGAACTCGCGCTCTACGGCTATGGCGAACATCATGCCAGCGGTACCTTTGAGCAAGGCGATCGTAATATTAATAAAGAAGTTAGTCATAACTTTGAGCTAGGTATTCGCCAAGCCTTTACCAACCATAGCTGGGAGTTTACTGGTTACTTTAATCAGATCGATGATTATATCTATGCTGCATCACAAGACAGTAACAACGATGGCATTGCAGATCGTGTAGAACACGACGGTAGCCTGAATGAAGATGGTGAACTTCTTGCAGTGCGTTACGCCAATCGTGATGCTCGATTTTATGGCTTCGAGGCACAATACAAACAGAAACTACAAATAGATGGTCGGCATTGGCTTGATATGAACCTTTACGCAGACTATGTGCGAGCCCAGTTCACTGAGTCTGGAAATGATAATGTGCCACGTATAACACCTCCGAGCACCGGTGTTAATTTCACATTACCGCACGGACTATGGCTGGCACAAGCAGATCTACGTCATGTCTTCAAACAAACTCATAATGGCAAATTAGAGACAAAAACCAGTAGCTATAACCAGCTTAATTTAATGCTGTCACGAGAGATTAATCTAAACAAAGGTGCGGTTGATGCCTACTTTAAGGTAAACAACCTTTTCGATACCAAGGCCCGGGAACATGGCTCATTCAGCAAGGAATATGTACCTCTAACAGGACGTAACTTGCAGTTAGGCTTAACCTTTCGCTACTAAGCAGTAACGCTCAGGCACTAATACAGTGCCTGAGTAAACAATGAAATTGTACAACTTGTCAGGGCTAACAAAGCCTGACTAAATGCAACATTATCAAGTTGTTATATGGAAGTAATACATGCGTTATCTTTCTCTCATTGTCCTATTCTGGTTTACCTCTACAGCCTTTGCCTGTGAAAGCGAACTACTAGATCATAACTTCCGCCGCTTAGCTTCTGATGAACAGGTTAATCTTTGCGAAACCTATGCAGGCAAGGTGATCTTAGTGGTCAATACTGCATCAAAATGTGGGCTTACTTATCAATATGAAGGCCTTGAAAAGCTACACCAGGAATACAGTGAGCAAGACTTTGTTGTCCTAGGCTTTCCTTCCAATGATTTTTTTGGCCAAGAGCCAGGTACAGAAAAGCAGGTTCAAGACTTCTGCAAACTAACCTATGGCGTCAAATTCCCTATGTTTGAAAAGACTGTAGTTAAGGGAGATGAAGCTCACGCTTTTTACCAAGGCTTAAAAGAGGTGTCAGGCACCTACCCACGCTGGAATTTCCATAAATTCCTAATCGGCAGAGATGGCAAACTAGTCGATGACTTTGGCCCTAGAACAAAACCTTATAGTAAAAAACTCATTACGCGCTTAAACAAAGAATTAGAAAAATAATCGATATTCCAAGACTGTTCCTCTGTGCTGTCTAATTAGACAGCTGCCATGCTTTAAAATGAAGGCAGCCTCTCTAAGTATTCATTAGCAACTTTTAGATGATTCTCTCGCTTTTCAGGGGCCATCTTATTCAGCTGCGCACACATCATACTCCAGCGTGGATTACCTTTTAGTTTGTCTTGATTTTTATCGATCCAACGCCAGAATAAGCCATCCCATATTGGGCACCAATCCCCTTTCGCATAATTACTCATTTTAAGAATGTAATTGGACCCAGAAAAATAAGGTTTACTGGTCATGAAATTACCCGCTGCATTTTGACTCATGCAAAAGATGTTTGGCACCATGACCCAATCATAGGCATCGATAAACAATTCCATAAACCACTGATAGATCTCTTTCGGATCGATCTCGCATAAGAACATAAAGCCACCGAGCACCATTAAACGCTCTATATGATGACAATAAGCTGTATCCATCACACGTTGAATGCTGTTATCGACTGGTTCAATACCCGTTGTCGCATCGTAAAAAGCTTTTGGCATGGGGCGATGATGTTGCCAGACATTTTCATTACGCATAAAGACTGAAGACTCATCATAGGTCGCCCGCATAAATTCACGCCAGCCAATGATTTGGCGAATAAAGCCCTCCACATTATTCAACGCTATCGCATTGTCTTTTGCATAGGCTAAAGCAGCAGTAACCACCTCATGGGGCGTCAGCAATCCTGTATTTAACATCGGTGATAATACGGAATGATAGAGCCAAGATTGATCTGGCACGATGGCGTCTTCGTACTCTCCAAACTGTGAAAAGCGCTGGACTAAGAAGTTTTGAAGCCATGCCTGAGCTGCTGCATGCGTCGTGGGATAGATGATTTCATTAAGACGCCCGTAATGACCCACAAACTCTTGCTCTACCGATTGCATGGCCTGCATATCAATCGCGTCATTTATGGCATAGGCAAGTTTTGGGATGTCTTTAACTGCAGCCTTTTTAATCTTTCTCCTGTTCTCTTGATCAAAACTCCATTGGCCGCCTTCCGGTTGACCATCCTGCAACAGGATATCTAAGCGACGGCGCTGATCTTTATAAAAATCCGCCATAAACCAGCGTTTATGCTGGCTGCGCCAAATGTGATTATCTTCTTCTGTATTTAAAAAGCTGGGATTAGCTAACCATTGAATAGAACAGCCCTGTTGGGCGCTTAAGCGAGTCAGGCGTTTTTCAAGCATGAAATCTGCAGGGCGATAGCAGCACAGCTCAAGCTGACTCAAATCCAAATTAGGTTTTTGTTTTGTGACAAGCGAGATCACACGCAGCAAACAGGGTTCGACAGCATCATAGTTAAGCTGCTCCACTGCCTGCCCCGCCGCTCTCAGATACAGCCCATAATGTTCTATGCAAGAACGCTGATAGGCTAGCTTTTGCTTATGGAAACGAAATCCATAGTGATGATCAGCAAAGAACAGCTCGTCTTCTAGCAACAACAATAGATCAACATCACAATCTATAATCGGTGCGGGATGAAACAGTTGGTTAGGAAAGATTAAACCAACGCGATACGCACTCAACGACCGGAATCCTCATTACTATCACTGTGGCATGACATACGTTTTTTATAGCGGCTATCGGCATAGGGCTCATACAAGCGATCGATCAGACCAATCAGGCGTAGTCGAGTAACGATGACACCCAAGACACGATAAAAACGTAATGCCTGCCAGATCAATGTAAAGGCACGCGCACCACTAACAACTTCCCCCTCAGGGGTAATTACGTGAAGACGCTTAAGCAACTGTTCACGTGTCAGACCAAAGGTTTCAATCACTTCGGCAGAGGTACTAATCTCCACCCAATCGACTGCTAGGTGGTGAACCAGTTTACGGTAATGATTAATTTCTTTACTGCACAAGGGACATAGGTCGTCATAGAAGACACGTAGAGCTTGATTGGCCGACATTCTTAAATCTCATATAGTTCTTGTACAGATATTTTAGCACTCAGCCGCGTCTTGTATATTTTTTGTTATGTTTAAAGCCGGGGTCAGGGGTTACAATTCATGTACAAAAACTAGATAGCACCGCTAATTTACAATAACTCTATGTCTGACAACCTTTTACCTTACGATGGTGAACTATACTTCAACGCAGCCCTATTAGAGACAGCGGAAAGCGACGCACTGTATTCGCGCCTGCGTGAGTCTATTGATTGGGAGCAGCGCAGTATTAGCCTATTTGGAAAACGCATGCTACAGCCACGACTGATTGCCTGGCATGGCGATGTCGGAGCTAACTACCGCTACTCTGGAGCAGATTATATTGCGCAGCCTTGGACGCCAGAACTAAGCCTGTTGCGCCAACGAGTAGAGGATCATTTTAAGCGGCGCTTTAACAGCGTGTTACTCAATTATTATCGTGACGGTAATGACAGCATGGGTTGGCATCGTGACAACGAGAGACAGTTAGGTGATAGGCCAGCTATCGCCTCTATAAACCTAGGGGCAACTCGGCTTTTTAAATTGCAGCATGTGACGAGTAAGGCATTACGCAAGATTGAACTTGTAAGTGGCAGCGCCATACTAATGGCAGGTTACTGCCAACAACACTGGCGACATTGTGTACCCAAACAAAAAGGAATTATGGATGGGCGCATCAATCTTACCTTTAGATACATAGAGCAAAACTAAAGAATACGTAGCAAGGCATTAAGAAATATAAACCAGGATATGCATTAGTCAGATGGATCGTGACCAAACTACAGCCTTACTCGCACATGCCGGTGCAATACCTTTTATCGCCTGCGCACTACTGAGCTCATTACAGATTGAGGCTATTATCATTGATTTATCTTGGCTAGATATCTTGCTCAGTTACAGTCTTGCCATTATCTGCTTCATGTCCGGTGCCCATTGGGGGCAAAGCCTAGCTGTCGATGGATACCCAGGCATAAATTTATTCATTATTAGCAACGCCTGCACTCTAGCTGCTTGGTTTTCCTATCTCTTATTAAGCCAAAGACTAGCCTTGCTAGTTCATGCCCTTATCTTTAGCTTGCTCTGGCTGGTAGATCGAAGACTGAAACATAGCAAAATGATTACAGCGCCTTATTATCATTTACGCCGTCGCATCAGCTTGATCGTTGTGCTCTGCTTACTCAGTCAATCTCTTGTATTACCGAGTTAGCATGATGCGACGTAGCAACACATTTTATTCACAGACAGAGGAAGTCATACCTTATGAGTAACATCACGGATACCGAGTTTGTGCATCAAATGAATGCGATCAACGCATCCACCAGTTCTAGTATTTTGCATCAGCTCTACCATGCTGATATCGAATTTATTGACCCGGTAAAGCACATCCATGGGCGCGCACATTTAATCGAGTACTTCGAAGAGATCTACAAGGGAGTACAGTCCTGTCATTTCGAATTACAGGGATCAACCACTGAGGCAGATAAAAGCAGCCTAGAGTGGGAGATGCGACTAAGGCATAAGACTTTGGCACCCAAACGAGACATCCTCTTGAGTGGTGTCAGTGTGCTGCATTACCGCGACAATTTAATCCATTATCAACGTGATTATTACGATCTTGGTGCGATGGTTTACGAACAGATACCAATTCTTGGCGCTATTATTCGAAAGATTCGAGGACAGATCTAAGGCCATGCATGAGAAGAAATTACATCAGGCTTTTTCAGGCAAGGTGATCTGGTTAACCGGTGCATCCTCCGGCATTGGCCGTGCGGTTGCCATCGCTTTATCGCACTATGACTGCGAACTCTATCTGAGTGCGCGCTCAAGCAAAAACTTAGAACAGACAGCAAGCCAATGCTCAAGTAATGCCAACATCCATTTACTGCCTGGTGATCTCTGCCTTAAAACCAGCAACCAAGCGATCTGCTCTAGCATCCAGAGCAGTGCAGGCCGTTTAGATCTCGCCATCCTGAATGCGGGGAGTTGCGAATATGTTGATGTAGATGCCTTTGATAGCAGTATCTTTGAGCAAATGATGCAAACCAATTTCATCAGCATGGTCTATGGAATTGAAAGCGCCCTACCCCTGCTAGAACAGTCTGATAGTGCCAGATTGGTCGGCATGAGCAGTGTTGCAGGTTATATCGGCATCCCACGATCAGAGGCCTATGGTGCGAGCAAGGCAGCCATCTTCAATATGCTGAGCGCCTTACGCGTGAGCTTATCTGTAAAGAACATCTGCACCCAAGTTATCTGCCCAGGCTTTGTTGCAACTGAACTCACTGCGCGCAATGACTTTCCTATGCCAGCCTTAATAACGGCAGAGAAAGCGAGCCAAGAAATATTAAGCGGAATGACAAAAAATCACTTTGAGATCCATTTCCCTAAGCGCATGAGCTTAGGCCTGAAATTTTTAGCATTATTCCCTGAGCGATTGCGTTTTGCATTACTCAAACTCAGTATGAAACATAACTAATAATTTACGCTATCTGGTTATTTCCAGATAGCGTAATAAAAGAGAGCAAGGATGCGAATAGCAATAATTGGAGCGGGCATCTCAGGACTGACCGCAGCACACTACTTACATGCCGATCATGAGATTACGATCTTTGAAGCTGGCAGTCATATTGGTGGTCATGCCAATACATTAGTGGTGGAAGAAGACGATCGATCGCTTCCTATCGATACGGGCTTTATTGTATTTAATGATTGGACCTATCCTCATTTTCAAGAAATGGTGTTACCACTGGGTGTGGATATCCATGAGTCTGATATGGGTTTTTCTGCCAAGTCAGCCAACTCTAACTTTGAATGGGCTGGTAATACACTCAGCAGTCTCATTTTTAATCGCGATAACTGGTGGCGACTACAGCCCTATCAAATCTTATTAGACATGCTACGGTTTAATAAACAGGCCAAGCGTTATGTCGCATCGAATAGTCATAAGCAATGGACCTTAGGTGAATTTCTAGCAGAGCATAACTTTAGCCAAGCGTTTACCGATTACTATATCTTACCGATGGGCGCTGCAATCTGGTCTTCTAGTCCTGCTAGCATTCGAGAATACCCTGCCGCCAGCTTCCTACACTTTTTCCAAAACCATGGCTTATTAAATCTGTTTAAGCGCCCACAGTGGAAGACGATTGTTGGTGGATCGAAAGAGTATGTCAGCCGCTTATGCCAGCCTTTTCGACAACAGATCCATTTAAATACGGCTGTTCGCTTGGTATATAGAACCACTAGTGGGGTTGAGATTGAGACCATTAGCAATAATAACCGTCAGTATTTTGATCACGTTATTTTTGCCTGTCATAGCGATCAAGCACTAGCTCTACTACAACAGCCCACAGCATTAGAACAGGATTGCTTATCGGCCTTAACGTATCAACTCAATATCGCCACCTTACACAGTGACAGCAGCCTCATGCCCAAGCGCAAAAATACCTGGGCCGCTTGGAATTACTATCTGCCTGAAAAAGCCAGCGACCGAGTGCAACTGACTTATTACATGAACCTTTTACAAAAAATCGATAGCAGTAAGGATTATTTCGTCACATTGAATGATGATGGTTTGATCGATGAGACCCATGTTTATGCTCGCGTCAACTATATGCATCCGGTATTCAATCAGGCGGCAATTGATGCACAACAACTATTTACACAGATGAATCAAATCGATAACACCTCTTATTGTGGTGCTTATTGGCGTAACGGTTTTCATGAGGATGGCGTCTGGAGTGCATTACAAGCAGTCAGCGCTATTCAGAGTAAGTGTTATGCAGCCGCAGCATAGTTGTATTTACCAAGGTACTGTTTGGCATCAACGCCATCAGCCTAGAGTACATGCGTTCCAGTATTCCCTATTCATGATGTATGTTGATCTTGATGAGCTAGGACAGGTCTTCAAGCCATTTTGGCTATGGGGTGTAAACAGGCCTGGTTTCGCCTCTTTTCAACGTAAAGATCACTATGGTGATGACAAGACTGCACTCAGCAGCAGTATTCGTGAATTAGTCTTACAGCAAACCCAACAGCGAGTTGAGGGGCCGATTCGCCTATTAACCCAATTTAGAATATTGGGTTATGCCTTTAATCCATTAAGCCTTTATTTTTGCTTCGACATGAGTGGAGAAAAGCTGACGCATATTGTCGCTGAAGTGAGCAATACACCTTGGAATGAACAACATTGTTACGTCCTTACGCCTAGCCCAAAGAATCCAACGGTATTTCAAGATCAGCATGAAAAGAGCTTTCATGTATCACCCTTCATGCATGAAGACATGCAGTATCGCTGGAAGATCTCTCAACCTGAAGAAAAATTAGAGGTGCAAATTGAAAATCTAATCGGGAATGAGATTCTTTTCTCGGCAAAAATGAATTTAGAAAGAAAAACATTGAATGCGCGCAACCTGCGCAGCACCTTAAGTAATTTCCCATTGATGAGCTTTAAAGTTATCACAGCCATTTATTGGGAAGCACTAAAATTATGGATGAAAGGTATCAAGTACGTACCTTATACAAAACCCTAGTTAAGGAAGACTAATGTCTATTATTCCAAAAGAACAAAGCAAGTCAGTGAACAGGCCTGAAATGGGCTGGCTAGACCGTGTCGCCAAAGACTTACTCTTCGCCAAGTTACGCAAGATCACACAGGGACATCTACGCCTCGAGCATGAAGGTCAAATCACTGAATTTGGGGTTAAAGCCCCTAATATGATGCTGAATGCGCATATCCGTATAGACAACCCTGCCTGCTTTAAGGCGATAGTCTTTGGTGGTGAACCGGCTGCAGGCAAAGCCTATGTCGATGCTTGGTGGAGCTCGGAATCAGTCATAGATGTACTCCGCTTATTGATACTCAATCGAGAGGTTATGTTCTCACTGGATGCAGACCTAGGTTTGTTTGCAAGATATGCATTTTCAGCGCTACATTTTTTACGCAAAAATAATAGGCTCGGCTCAAAAAAGAATATTAGTGCGCATTACGATATTGGTAATGATTTGTACGCCCTCTTCCTAGATCCCAGCATGATGTATTCATCGGCCTATTTCAGTGATGGCATAGAGCATCTTGAAGACGCATCTATAAACAAGTTACGTGTGATCTGCGAAAAACTAGACTTAAGTGAGAATGATCATGTCTTAGAGATTGGTACTGGCTGGGGTGGCTTTGCCATTTATGCTGCAAAAAACTACAACTGCCGAATCACAACGACCACCATCTCAGATGAACAACATGCCTATGCAGAGAAGTCTATTGAAAAAGCAGGACTACAAGATCGTATTACACTATTAAAACAGGACTATCGTGAATTACAGGGCGAGTATGACAAGCTCGTTTCAATAGAAATGATTGAGGCTGTTGGTCATCAGTATATGGATAACTACTTCGAGGTTTGCAGTCAACGCCTAAAGCCAAACGGCACTATGTTGATTCAAGCCATCACAATTTCCGACTACCTGTATCAAGACTACTTACGCTCGGTTGACTTCATTCAGAAATACATCTTCCCTGGAGGCTGCCTAACAAGCATGCACGCAATGCTGGATAGCGTCAGCCGTAAAACCAATCTAAGCTTATTTCATTCTGAAGCGTTTGCTTCTAGCTATGCCAAGACACTGCAGTTATGGCATCAACGCTTTATCAACAATAGTGACAAAGTGCTTGCTTTAGCTTATCCACCATCGTTTATTCGTCTCTGGGAATATTATCTGAAGTATTGCCAGGCTGGCTTTGAGGAGCGCGTTATTGATGTACAGCATTTATGTTTCAAAAAGCCACGCAGCAACTACGAATTGGGTTCACTAAAATGAGGCCAAGTTTTTTCTTTGCTTTAAACTTTATAGGTCTGCAAGCTGTTTGGGCCGCCTGCGCTTATGGTGCGGTGGAGCAGAATGCCATGATTGGGGTAATCGCTGCCATCATCTATCTTGCACTACACTTTAGTTTCAGCCCGCAGGCTTATATCGATTTCCTAGTCCTCATCGGCATCAGCAGTGTTGGCCTACTGATCGACTCAATGAATCAAACCTTAGGGGTTGCCAGTTTTTATGCCAGCAATGAATCCTTCTTAGCCATTCCCTATTGGTTACTTACCTTATGGATGGTTTTTGCTGTCAGTCTGCCACACAGCCTCTACTGGCTGCGTCATAAGCCGCTTATAGCGATGTTAGCGGGTGCTATTGGTAGTGCCAGTAGCTATTTTGCTGGTAGTCGCTTTGATGCACTTAGCTTCGCTGAGCCACTATGGCAATCACTGCTCGTGTTTTCGTTAGAATGGGCCTTATTATTACCTATAAGCTACTACGCCATTAAGCGTTTAAAGAACTCGACCCAATAGTGGATTTTAATCTATGGAAAATACTCATCTAAGCTATTTAATCATCGCTCTACTGAGTCTCTCCCTCTGGTCGTCTAGCACTATCGCTGACCAAGCAAATAGCGATGTAATCTATCAGTTACACCTGCCAGAGGGTGCTGGACCCTTTCCTGCTGTAGTCGCGATGCATGGCTGTTCAGGGCTAATTGGGCCAGTTAAAGAGGGCTTAACCGACTGGGCTAATTTTTTCAAACAACAGGGTTATGCCACTCTCTTGGTCGACTCTTTTACTAGACGCGGTCTGTCAGGTGGTGCCGTCTGCTCTTCCATCTCCCTATTACAACAGGCCTTGGACTATCGCAATAAAGATGCGTTTAAGGCCTATGATTATCTTGCAGCAAGACCAGACATCAGCGAGCATATTTTCATACTGGGTCAAAGTAATGGCGCTAGCGTGGCACTCTTAAGTGCTAGCAGTGAGGGTCAGCGGCTAGCGAATAGTCCGCATGTCTTTAGCGGTGCAATCGCACTCTACCCATGGTGTGGGCACATGCTAAACAAAAATATGCAGATGCTCAGTCCAGCACTGATTCTTATCGGTGAGAAAGATGATTGGACGCCGGCTTCAATCTGTCGTCAGTTACGCGGCCAGCGTGGGCATCAAGGGGTACAACTCAAGGTCTATGCCAACGCTTACCATAGCTTTGATTTAAACATCCCCATGCAGTCCTATAAGGGTCATTTTCTAGGGCGCAATCAAGCAGCTTTTGAAAGCAGCCGCCAGGACAGCTTGGATTTCCTAGAAACCTTGATAAAACAATAGACGCCCTACTCAGCCACGACTGGAACCAATTCAGGCACGATGAGTTGTGTACCTGGATGGATTTTATTTAGATCAAGGTCTGGATTGTGCTGGATCAGCAACCAGAGTGGCACCTTAAACTTCCGCAGGGTTAACACCCATAGAGACTCACCGCGCTTAACGGTATGTGTGTAAGTAGAGGCAATTCGATAAAGATCAAAAAATTCACCCTGTAACTGTCGTTGAAAGGCAAGTCGTTTACGTTCAAATTGCTCTACATTAACCTGTGAGAAATCCAAGCTTATGTGGTGCCCAACGATAACTGGCTTGCCATAACGCATCTTATTAATCTTACGTAATCGGCTGGCCCGTATGTCCAACCAATCAGCATAATGGCCTAAGGTTTCTGAGGCCTGCACTTGAATGGTTGAATCGGCAGCTACTGTGTAGTCACTAGGGTCTGACAGTAAATTTGCCCCGATGACTTCAGCACTTTCTTCAACTTCAGCACCATCAGTAGCAACAGGTGTATTATCTGTTTCTTCTGATACAAGCTCAGTTGGGGCCTGTTCTAATAAATCCATCACCTCTATAACTTCTTCATTCTTAACAACCACATTTTCTACGGTCAGATCATCAGCTTTTACCACTGCGGGCTTACTAGTCTCCTCTAAAGAGGGTTTAGTAACCGATACAGTGGCTTGATCAAGCTTTGCCAAACGTACGCTGGCTAATCGTTCTGCCGAATCAACAGGTAAGCGCAGCTTTTGACCAATGCGAATAATATTCCTGCTACCAATACCATTAACAGCACGCAACTCACTTACCTTATAGCCATAGCGTTTGGCAATCTCAGACAGGGTGTCACCGCGCACCACCCTATGTTCGACATCAGGGGTCTGCTGACGATAGCGTTGATGCGCTGGCATCGCCAGCACTACACTTTGTAATGACTGCTCTCCTTCAACCTTAGGAATACGCAATAAGAAACCCTTAGGAATATGCTTACTCCCGTTCCATACAGGCTCTAGTAATGAACGGTTATGTTGTCGTAGCTGTTTAATCGAGATACCACTCGCCTTGCTAAGATCTTTAGCGGAGATGTAGTGTTTGAGCTTAAATGTTGAATAGTCATATGGCTGATTTTTAACTAAGGGACCAAAATACTTCTCTGGGTTTTGATCTACTTCCAGGGCCGCTAAAAAAGCGACGTAAAAGTTACGTGAGGCAAAACCAAAATAACGACCTTTGTAATTACGTACGATAACTTCAATATCACGCGTACCAATGGTATTGACCGCCCTACGCATACTGGCAAGACCATGATTATAGGCTGTCAGTGCCAGCGGCCAGCTATGAATAATCTCGTGGTTATATTGCAGTAAGCGAGCAGCTGATCGTGTTGCGGTAAAGGGATCCATACGTTCATCAACGATGTAGTCGATCGTCATATACCGTCGACCGGTCGCACGAATAAACTGCCAGAGACCGGCTGCACCGACTCTAGAATAAGCATTAGGATTAAACGAAGACTCTACATGTGGTAAGACCGCTAGTTCTTTAGGCAGACCCATATCAGCAAAAACACTGTCAATATAGTCTCGCCATTCCCCAGAACGAATCACACCCTGTTTAAACCGATTACTTTGGCCCAACTGAAAACGAATATCCTCAGCCGCTTGCAGCAAGCGTTCGTTGCTTACTTCTGCTCCCCATAAACGTAATACTCGTGCTTCATTACGACTCAGATTAATACGCTTGCCACTGGCAATCTTATGCAGAGCTTCAGCGTATTCTTTTTTTATCTGTTTTATTTTTTCCCTGTTTTTCCGCCGATCATCACCTAAATTAATACGGTCATAGATGACAGCCAAGTTCTGAGCATCATGAATATATCCTTGGCGTGTAGTCACCTCGGTATAGACCTTCAGCCAGAATCCGATGTCTTTTTGTAAGGAAGCAGGCTTAGGGAAATCTTCTGCCTGTGCTGCATGATTCAGTATGAAAAAACTTAATGGCAAACATAGAAGTGTAATCAGCAAGATGCTTTTTATCTTGCGCAAAACAAAACGAGCGGAATTCACAGACATTATGAGCACTTATGCTTTACCCAATCATAAAGACAGGCCATCAAACCTAACCAAGGCAGCCCATGCATGCCGAGATCAAACCAATCAACCAGACTGAAAGAAACGCTAGAGTCGCCTAATAAGGTTAGCTTTTGCCAGATATGAGGCTCAGGAAAATAGGGAGCCAGACCTAAACTTATAGCAAGAAAAAACCACAGCACAATCCCTTGATAACTAAACATAACGTCCTCTAATATACGATTCGTAAAGGTTGAGTATCTTTATCTGCCCTAAGCACTTGACCAATAATGGCTGTATCCGCGTAGCCACAACTGATTAAATCACTGCGACAGGCCTCTGCTTGCTCAGATGGTACTGCAACCAATAACCCCCCTGCTGTCTGCGGGTCAAATAACAATGGATAGCGAGGGTGTTGAACCGCTTTCTCATGATTATTTAAGGCCCTTTTTAGGCGTAAATTCTGTGGCTGCAAAGATGACAAAATGCCTGCATTTACTGTCTCTTGCGCACCATCAAGCAGTGGAATTTGATCGATATACAGTTCTGCATCAACCTGTGATGCCTTAGTCATTTCCAGCAAATGCCCAAGCAGACCAAAGCCAGTAAGATCGGTACAGGCAGAAACCTTATATTGCATCAAACACTGCGCCGCCTGCTGGCTTGAAAGCATCATACTGTCTAGAGCAGAGTCAATCCAACGTCCCTTCGCTTGTGCCCGCATATCAGCAGCAAATAAGGTGCCAGTACCGATAGGCTTAGTCAGCAATAAAGCGTCTCCCACCTGCAGCCCAGCCTTACTCCATGCGCTGTCCATATCAACCAAGCCATTAACACTTAAACCAAAGGAGAGCTCTGCACCTTCGGCAGAGTGACCACCTGTCAATATAGCTCCAGTACCCTGCAACATATGTAGGCAGCCAGCCAACACGTCATAGAGGGTTTCCTCAACAACACGTTCACGTGCATAAGGGACGGTGGCAATTGCTAAGACAGACTGAGCCTCGGCGCCCATGGCAAAAACATCACCCAAGGCATGATTACTTGCAATCGCACCAAACAAATAAGGGTCATCAATAAAAGCGCGGAAATAATCTACGCTTTGCACAAGTAATTTACCTGTAGGGACAGCGATAACAGCACAGTCATCTGGTGCATCACGCCCAACCAACACATCAGGACGACTCTGCTTTGGCAAGCGCTGCATCACTCGTGATAGCACGCTGCTCCCAACCTTGGCACCACAGCCACCACAACGCATAGCCAAGGTGGATAATTCACGTATTGCTTGTTCATCTGCCAATTTCGAATTAAAGCTAGGAGCTTCATCCGGTTCCATCACCTGCAGATCACTGTACTGCTGCACAAAGCGTTGATCGATCCAATGCTTCAAGCGCCAAACCCATTTGCCTTCTGTCGTCCATAGGCCGCGTGAAGCAATGGCAGTTTGATCCCCGGTACCAATGAGACTTAACACGGTCTTCTGTGCATGATATTTTTTGAGTGGTTTTTGCAGCACAGAATGTCGTAGATTTTGGCTTAGCACACGCCCTTGTCGTACGGCATAAACACCTGATTTCTGCCTTTCTTTAGGCAGGCTAGCGATATCACCTGCGGCAAAAATATTCTCATGGGATAGCGACTGCAGTTGTGTATTTACTCGGATAAAACCAGCCTCATCTACCGCCAGACCACTGCTTTGTGGCCAGTCAGGTGCAGCAGCATTCGTTACTAAAACATTGGCGAATGAAGAAAACTCGCGTTGATCATCTAGGGATAGACTATCGGCTTCTATCTTACTGACCCCTACTCCTTCAATGATCTCAATCCCACGCTGGCGCAAGATAGTGTAGAAGCGCTTACGCACACTGGTTGAGTAACTCGGTAGTATCGTGTCACTTTTCGTAATCAGGCGTATAGCAACCTTTGCCCGACCTTGCTTATTAGACTGCTCCCCTAATAGATGAGCTAATCGATATTGCATCGCTAGCGCTAATTCAACACCTCCAGCCCCACCACCAATAACCGAGATTGGGAACTCACCTTCAGCGGCTAACACACGGCTTTGTAGCTGCTCCCACTGCGATAGAAATCGATCAATCGGCTTAGCCGCAATGGCATAATGATCAGCACCGATGATGTTAGAAACGGCAGGAGTAGATCCAGTATTGATTGATAACAGATCAAAATATACTGATGGCCTACCTGCTACATCAATACGCTGCTCTGCAAGTTGTAAGCCTTCTACTGCCGAATGATAAATACGACATTTTGCAAGACGAGCGAGACGGGCAAGATCGATATGACAATCGTCATAGCTGTAGTGACCCGCAACATATCCTGGCAGCATCCCAGAGTAAGGTGTATGCAAGTCACGTGTAATCAGTGTTAGGCGTAGCCCAGGCAATGGCTGCATCGCAAACTGCTTAAGAACCGCAAGATGTGCATGACCACCGCCAACTAGAACCAAGTCTTTAACGATTGGCGTCTGTACTTTCTGCATTACAAGTTATTATCCTAGGCTATCTAGAGGTGTTATCTAAAACTGAGGTCGGTGTTGATCTAAATCAGCGCACAAACTGCACAGACATAATCTCAAACTATATAGAAGTTGATGTCATAGCCGATAAACTATTGATTACCTATCGGCGCATATATCACTTCAAGCTTGTGAGAGAATAATGCCTTACGAATATGTCCCTATTTTACCCATACTCACTACATAAGTAGAATTTTTACGACATGAACATCATTTTAGTCACTCCTGCCCCGCCAAACTCCACTAATGGTAATCGTGTTAGTGCTAATCGATGGGCTAAGATATTGATTCAGCTAGGCCATCAGGTGTCCGTTGTCGAGCAATACGCAACGCAAAAAGCAGATCTCATGATCGCAATCCATGCTTGGCGTAGTCAGGAGTCTATTTTTCGATTTAAGCAAAAGAATCCGTTAGCAAAGCTAATCGTCGTACTCTCTGGCACCGACATCTATCAGTATATTCATAGCCACCGTGAAACAACATTAAAGGCGATGCACCAAGCCGATATTCTACTAGGGCTGAATCATCAGGTGATTAATGTAGTCCCTGACGAGCTACAACATCGCTTATGCGTTATCCCACAATCAGCAACCATACGGTCCAAAAGAATTAAGCCAGAGAAGCGCTTTCTGGCACTCGTAGTCGGTCATTTACGCGATGTCAAAAACCCATTTCAAGCTGCACAGGCAGCACAGTCACTACCTGCGACTAGCCGCATACAGATTCATCATTATGGCTCTGCTCATACTGCATTATGGGGGCTACATGCACGCAGAGAGAGCGCAACAAATCAGCGTTATCATTGGTATGGAGAAGTCAGTCAAAGTCGCTTAAGCGAACTCTATCAGCAGGCAAGTGTACTGATTATATCTTCAAAGATGGAAGGAGGAGCGAATGTTATTTGTGAAGCTATTGCTGCAGGCACGCCAGTACTGGCATCTAAAATAGATGGCAATGTAGGTCTGCTTGGGGAAGATTATGAAGGCTATTATCCGCTGTCGGACACGCAACTGTTACGTGCGAAGCTATCTAGGCTAGAACGAGACAAACTATTCTATTCCCGCCTTAAATCTCAATGTCTTAAGCTACAGAGATACTATAGCCCATACCGAGAGGTCTGGAATTGGAGATCCCTGTTAAACCAACTAACAAGTAATCGAACCAACTAGAACTGCATATGCAGGTCGGTCAAATATCGACCAACCCACACATCACAGGTGTCTAGAGAAGCTCGACATTTACCGCTTGTAGTCCTTTATCACCGTCTTCAACAGTGAACTGGACTTTCTGGCCTTCTTTCAAGGTTTTGAAACCTGCGCCAGAAATCGCGCTGTAATGTACAAACACGTCCTTTCCGTTTTCTTGCTCTAGGAAACCGAACCCTTTAGATTCGTTAAACCATTTTACGTGGCCGATAGATGTCGACATAACTAAACTCCGAAATTAAATTAAATATTTACTTGGCTATGCAAGAAGGCAGGAATTAGTCTAAACAGATAAAACGAGAAACTACCGAAGGGTTACCGGACTACTGCGAAAAAAAACCTGCTATATACTTTCATAGGTATAGCCAGTGTACGCAAAAGCTTCTAAATGTAAACAAGTTTTACGAGAATTAAACAACAGTATGTGTGCCAAAAAATGAGGAATTAACGGTTTTTAACATCTAGTACGCTAATTCACCCATATTTGTCACAACCCGCTATTCTCTATATTTTTTAGTCAGCGCTATTTTCAGCGCATAACCTAGACGAACGATAATTCTGACCATGTTGCACTCTCTATACCAAACTACCGTCGTAATAAGCCTCTGCTTACTGATCCTCGCTTGCGGACAAAGTGATTCAGAAGAGCGTATCGAGCGACAAATGTTGCTCAGATTTGAGCATTATTACCAAACTGCTGCGGCCAGCGAGCAGGAAATACCACAAGACGAATTGGGCGCCCTCGCCACTCTGTCACAACAAAACAGTGATGCCCTACGCACTCTCGCCTTTCTATGGCAGCAACGCGCCAATCTGATCTGTGACAATGCTTCATCGAGTCAGACAGCGCTTACTGAGACTTATGTCGGTTATGAATCCTTACTCAATGACAGCCAACAATCCCTGCCATCAATCAGTGAGGAAACACCAGAGACCGTAGCGTGCACACAGGCGTTTTACGATAAAAATTTCCAAGCCATTCATAATATGCTGCTGTTTCATACCAAGACCAGCGGCCTGTAATTAGATACCGCTAGATCGTTTGTGGCCGGTCTCTGTCTCGATCCACTATGCAGTAAAAACCAAACGGTTGATCCCCTACATTGCGCAACTGATGTACTGTATTTGGCTGGATATACATCACATCGTCCTCTGACAAACGATAGTTTTTGTTAGCTAGTAACACGTCACCCTGCCCACGCGTACCGATGATGACATGACTATGTTGATGTCGTTCTAGGCTTGAATAACCACCTGGTTCAATTTCGAAATAACGCAAATCAAAACGACACTCTTCCCCCTGCTTACCAATCAACTCCCTACGTTTGATACCAGCAAATGGCAGCGCCTGATCTTTCTTATAGAGAACGGCAGGTCGGTCTTTCCAATCAAAATCTATCGATGGCAGATACTCTTGCAGCTGTTGCCTTGGCGGCTCACCAATCTCACAGGAAGAAGCTGCCGTAGCCTCTCCTTGTGAGACTAGACGCTCATCAAATTGCTCTAAAATTTTAGCCTTAAATGCGGCTGTTGCTAGCTTGCTATCTGTACTGTATTGCAGCAAAGAGCCACCTAGTAAAAAGACCGAGTCAACGCCATAAGTCTCCCCCATCGCCGATAGATCATCGTAGGCCATGCCACCTGCAGGACAGGGCAAGGCTGTGGTGACACCCGGCATTGGCTCTCGCAAACGTCGTGTAATCGCCTGTGTCTCTATCTCACTAAAGGAGAAACGACCACCAGCATTAGGAAAGACTGAAATATCAACTCCAGCTAAACGATAGAGGTATCCATAAAGCAGCTCAGCCGACATGCCATGTGAGGCCTGAATACTAAAGCTGCCAGAAAAGGCCGGATGCGCCATATACATCAGATCGTATTGCTGTGCTAAACCACGCGCATGATCCAACCCCATAATCAGAGGTGATAACAAAACACCCTTTAGGCCTAATCCTTTAACCCAGGCAAAATGACGTTCTAGTTCCTCATAGGCCGACGCTATATAGGGGAAATATAAACAGTGACTAGCACTCTCATCAGCGGCTCGCTGTAATGCTTGTTGGCAACTATCAGTCCGTGACTGGAATGCAGAAAAATCAGCGATTAGGTTTTGATCATCTTTGATGATGTCACCGCCACCACTAGCAAAGGCATAAGCTAGCTGGGCAAAATAGGCATCACTCTCCCCTTTTGGCTTGAGTGCCGTTGCCAATAAGGGCCGTTGATAAACACCAAGCGCCTTACGAACCCCCTCAATACCAAACCGCGGGCCTTGAAAATTACTCAACACGCTCTGCGGTAATTCAATATCAACCAGACGCACACCGGGATATAAGGAGACATTCCCAAAGCACAAATTGAGCAATTGATTAAAGTTCTGACCTACGCTAGCTGCCGCGAAACTAAACACTACACGACAGTAACCTGCCGGCTCACTAAGCTCTTCTAGCTGCTCAATCTTGCCCAGGATATTTTCTTTGATATCGTCACTTAATATATCTAACGGTGTCTCGACACTCTGCTCAATAAGTATTTTTTCAGCCAAAGGTGCAGCGTCAGCTAGTGTTGCGCGTATCAAGTAGTGCAGGCGTAAATTATCATTCATGAGTCATCTTTAGGTAATGGGACGATACAGCCTATGCCCGTATCTTTTCTCGAAACATCAATAATTGTAGTATAGCCAACACTATGGTCGAAACTATCATTGATCTCTGCACTGAGTATGCCGGATGGCTACAACTGATCGCAGTCAGCTCGCTGATTATGTTAGCAATCAGTCTAGCCCTACTCCCCTATCTCGTCGCCCGATTACCGGTCGATCACTTCTGCCAGCAATCAAGATCACAGCACCCCATCACCAGCCAACAGGCCTTGCTTCGCATACTGCGCAACCTGCTAGGATTAATCCTGTTATTTGCTGGACTACTCATGCTGCTGCTACCAGGACAAGGCTTGTTGACATTAGTCTTAGCCCTACTGTTACTAGATTACCCACAAAAGAAGAAGATTGAGCGATCGCTGCTGCAACAGAAGACTATTTTCAATGGCTTAAACTGGCTCAGAAAAAAAGCTAAGGTAGCTGCATTCAAACGTCCTTAGACGCTTTCACAAAATTACGTCTTAGTTTACCCTCAGCACATCGTTAACCGATTTTTTAGGCGAAGACTATGACTGAAGAAACCATTTTCAATAAAATCATACGGCGTGAAATCCCTGCTGATATCGTCTACGAGGACGAGCTCTGTTTAGCCTTTCGAGATATCTCGGCACAGGCACCACTACACGTTTTACTTATCCCTAAAAAACCAATTGCCATGCTATCTCAAGCCGATAGCAGTGATCAGTCGACCCTAGGACATTTGTTACAGGTCGCACCCGAAATCGCAGCACAAGAAGGTTATGCCGATTGTTTTCGATTAGTTGTGAATAATGGTGCAGAAGCTGGTCAAACCGTATTCCATTTGCACTTACATATCCTTGCTGGCCGAGAGTTCAAATGGCCACCAGGTTAATCGCTGTGCGACTATAACTGACGATCGATCCACGAAATCAGACTTTGCAACTGATTCGGCTCACTCGATTGATCTTTCATGTGCAGTAGGCTCTGGCGCAAACTCGCCAACACTTCCTCATGTTTTTTTACACGATTGCGTTGATAAGACATCTCTAACCGCACTTTTTGCAACTGCGTCACAAGTTCAGGGCGACTCATGTCAGTAGGTGATTTATCTGAGCCTTGGCTTAGTGAGCCCTCTTTGATCTTATTCACCCAAGCCACCATATCAACACCATCAATCTTGGTGTTTGGATAACACTGACACAGATCATCAAGGTGAATCATGCCTCGCGCAGTGCTTAGCGTGCCATCATTGATCTGCTGATGCATTTGATCGATGGAAATACCTACAATATGTGCCGCCTTAGCGACACTAACAAATTCTCCCACAGCCTCTCCCTGGCAACTACCTTATATCTCCATAATACGCTAATTTATTCCGACTGTTGGCCTCTGACAGACCCTGTTTCAGACAATTCAGCGAATAAATAGCGGTTCAAACTGATCAGCAAACACCACAAATCACATAGAGATTAAAGAAGGTTATAAATTTATACTTAAAACTATTGGTATCTTCTAGAAATTTACTTAGAATGGGACTATCTACTAAAGGAAAGCATAATATTAAACAGTGTTTTTAACAGGTCTTAATTGACCTCTTTGGTAGCTAGATTTTTCATACTAATAATAAATTATAAAGTGGTATCATCCACGATACACAAACCTTGGAGTCAAGAAATGCAAGCAAAGCTATTGAAATCTCTTCAAGCCGTAGCGCTAGCTGGAACTGTCGTTATTGCTACTGGTTGTACTGTCAGTTCTACAACTGGTGCCGGTGCAAACCCACTAGATGAAGTTCGTGAAATTGCGAATGAAGCACTACGCACAGCTAACACTGCCGGTTATAACGCATCTGTTGCTAAAGAAATGGCATTAGGCGCTCAAGAAACTGCTGACTTAGCAGTAGAATTAGCAACTATGGCACAGGATACTGCTGATGCAAATACTCGTCGTGCTAACGTTATGTTCCACGACACAATGAAATCTAAGTAATTTTTAGCTTTTATTGAGTATAAAAAAGGCCTCTTTTAGAGGCCTTTTTTTTCGTCTATTATTTGCGTAATTAATAAGCTATTCAGTCTCTACCGCAGCCGTCAGCTGACGCGTAGCAATAGAAAATGGAATGCCACGCTTATTCCGCGCCTGTGCATACCCCTCTTCCCAGTCCATATCTACTTGATAAGCCTGTTGATCAGAAGTTTGCTTAACAACAGCCTTTACGAATTGAGTTAGATTTTTCGACGCTGCTTTTTGATATTCTTCAATTTCAGCATGGCTTTCTATATACAGCTTATTCTTTAACCAACCAACCTTATAAGGCTGATTGATGATCTGTACTGGCGTATTCACCTTCACTTCAGAAAAGAGCCGCTCTATGCCCTTAGGGTGCATGCGAATACAGCCATGGGTTACACGCATACCAATACCTTCAGGTACATTGGTGCCGTGAATCAAGTAGCCAGCCAACTGTAGACGTAAGGCATAATCCCCTAAAGGGTTATCAGGTCCCGCTGGCACCACCGCTGGCAATGGATCATTCTTAGCCTCGTGCTCAGCACGTATAGACTTTGGTGGATACCAATTAGGCTTCGCTCTTTTACCAATAATCTTGGTTTCTGCTAGTGGTGTCCCCCATTGATCACTTTTACCCACGCTGATTGGATAGGTACTGACAGCGCGCATGTCACTACCAGGCTCAGCTGGATGGAAGTAATATAATCTAAGCTCAGCCAGATTAACCACCACGCCATTTTGTTTTACATTTGGCAACACATAGCGTGTTGGAATGATAATGCGTTCTCCAGCTTCTGGTATCCATGGGTCGACACTTCGGTTGGCTTCCACTAACTCGTTAAAACCAACTCGCAGCTCCTGCGCTAAAGCCAAGAAATTATCGTTTTCTTTCAGAACATAGACACCAACATTACCTACGACTTCATCACCCACACGAAAATTATAGGTGTCTGCAGACAGTTCAGCAGCAGCTGTAAATAGCAAACAAGTTATGATCCATCTCATCTTAGATCCCCACTCTTAATGGCGACAGAATACTCTCAATCATGTACTGCAACCTCGACCGCCTTAGCCATAATATCAAACACCCATTCTATCTCAGCCTCAGTAATCACATAAGGTGGCATAAAGTATATGACATTGCCTAATGGACGCAGTAACAACTCCTGCTCTAAGGCATAACGATGGGCACGCAGGCCACGACGTTGCTGCCAAGGAAATGGTTCACGCGTTGTTTTATCTGCAACTAATTCAATCGCAAAAATCATCCCTGTCTGACGAATATGGCCGACATTAGGATGATCTCGAAAACGTTCGCCACAGGCTTTAATTTTAGCGATTAACTTTTGATTCGCTTGTATCGTATTACGCTGTTCAAACTGATCTAATGTTGCCAAGGCGGCTGCACAGGCTAAGGCATTCCCAGTATATGAATGAGAATGTAAAAAGGCCTTCATGCCCGCATAGTCACCATAGAAGGCTTGGTAAATATTTTCAGTGGTCACAACTACTGACAGCGGCAAATAGCCTCCAGTTAAACCTTTAGAAAGGCACATGAAATCGGGACTAATTTCAGCCTGCTCACAAGCAAACAAGGTGCCTGTACGACCAAAGCCAACGGCAACCTCATCTGCTATTAAATGTACACCATAGCGATCACAGGCCTCGCGCAGCAGTGTTAGATACTCTGCTGGGTACATGCGCATATTACCGGCACATTGCACAAGTGGCTCAACGATGACTGCACAGATCTCATCGTGTTGCTGTGATAACAACTGTTCCATCGCGACAAACTTCCGCACGGCAAAATCAGCTGAAGACTCATCTGCTAATTGATCATAGCTATCGGCCCCTTCCACTGTAATCACATCCAATAGCAGGGGTTGATATATCTCTTTATACAGCTCAACGTCACCAACCGAGAGCGCACCTAAAGTTTCACCATGATAGGAATTTTTTAAGGCTACAAATTTTGTCTTTTTCTTTTCACCGATATTATGGAAATAATGAAAACTCATCTTCAGCGCGACCTCTACCGCAGAAGAACCGTTATCGGCATAAAAACATTTCTCTAGGCCTGCTGGTGTTAACTGAGCCAATCGTTCTGATAATCGAATGACTGGTTCATGCGAGAAACCAGCCAGTAAGACATGCTCTAAGGTATCGGCTTGTTGCTTGATCGCCTCACTAATAGCAGGATTGGCATGACCAAAAAGATTGACCCACCAAGAACTAATACCGTCTAGATATCGGTTCCCTTCAAAGTCATGCAACCATACACCTTGACCACTTTTAATCGGGATAATTGGAAAGTCTTCATGATCTTTCATCTGCGTGCAGGGGTGCCAGACATGGGCCAGGTCACGTTTTGCTAAATCTTGATGAATCGCTTCCGAAGTATCCGGGGTATTACTCGCAGACATAATAAATTCGCTCTAAGACAATAAATAGGGTCACACAATCAGAGTCATAGTAAGGCTAAACCACGAAGTGTTATGCGTTATATTCTACGCTATTTTGCCCGTAACCTGACAAAATAGCGGTAGCATAATAGGCCTAGCAGTATCGTGGCAAATAATAGCGGCTCCCGAATGTCGGCCTTCACTAGCCACCAGAAGTGGATCACAGCGAGTATCGCAATCACATAGGTCAGGCGATGCAACTGATTCCAACGATGCTGTAACCGACGCTGCATTGCATTAGTGGAGGTCAAGGCCAGTGGGAGCATTAACATAAGCGCCGTCATACCTAGAGTGATGTAAGGCCGCTCTAATATATCTTCAGCAATCGCAGACCAGTCAAAGAATTGATCTAGAAACAAATAAATACTGAGGTGAAAACAGCCATAGGCAAATGTAGACAGGCCCAAGACACGCCGATAGCTTTGCAGCAGATGTAGTCCAAATAAACGACGTAAAGGGCTTACGCTTAAGGTTGCAAGTAATAAGATCAGTGCCCAGTTACCAGACTGGTGTGTGATCTCCTCAATCGGATTAGCACCCAACTCATCTTGTAGGAATTGCCAACATAGATGCAGCATCGGTACGGCCAGTAGACCTATAACGGCTATTTTCGCTAAGCGGGTTTCAACATAACCCTGCAAATAGCTGTTAACTTGAGATAAACGCATGACATCCTAATTATGGGTAACGCATTCTGAGACAGCGAGTGCTGTCTCATGCAAACCATCACATAGACCAACTTGGGCACATATAGTTCTTATGCATTCAATCAATGAGCCGACTTATTGCATGTGCGACATTGTATTAATACATCTTCGATGAATAAGCGACGATTTAAACTCGCATCAAAGATACGACTTCGCTGCAATAGAAACTCCCATAACTGCTGCAGTGATGAGACTGTCATTCGTGGGGCAAGCGCCAATAGGTGACGATAAAAATCAGGGTTTTCTAAGCTGGGTGGATTATCCATTGCCTTGATTCGCATCAGGTCGGCCACCACACATTGCAACCAAGCCAATATCTGCGGTACTGGAATAGACTCCAATTCAGACGAAAGCAAGGCAACAGTAGCCTGCCCTTCAAACAACTTCAGGCTACTAGCTACGACTAAATGTCTCTGCTCGACCAAGTCACTTTGCAGTAAATCTAAGGCCGCCAGCGGCGCACCCTGTGCTAGCTTAAGCAACGATTCCCAACGCGTAGTGCCATTTTGACTCTGTAGCCAAGCTAACGCCTCGGTCTCATCAGGTAGATTCAGACTAGTCTGCTGACATCGACTACGGATAGTGGCTGGTAATGCCTGTGGTTTATCTGTCATCAAGATGAGAATCGTCTCGGCCGGTGGCTCTTCCAAGGTTTTCAGTAAGGCATTAGCGGCATTTGCATTCATCCGATCGGCATGTTGAATCAATGCAATCTTTTTACGATCAAAGTGTCGCGTCAGCGCCAGCTTCCCAATTAACCCACGGATCTCATCAACGGCAATCGTATTACTTTCTTCACTCGGCTGTAAGAAGATAAAATCAGGATAGGTGTCGGCTGCAAATAGATGACAGTTTTTACATTGCTTACAGGCGAAGCCTGCTGGATCGAGTTGCAAACAAAAATTAGACGCGACCAAGGCCTGCGCAAAATGTAGTTTTCCAATACCACGCACACCGGTGAGTAAAATGGCATGTGCCAGCGTATCGGCCTGCATACGCTGCAGAAATTGCTGCCATTGTGCCTCTTGCCATGGATATAACGAGGTTTGCATCAGCTTTGCGCTTCCAATAAGGCAGCGAGATGCACCTCTATGCCCTGCTGCACTTCATCTATTGTTTGGCATGCATCGAGGATCTGTATACGCGCAGGTTCTTGTTTTGCTAAGGCCAAGTAACCAGCACGCACCTTAGAAAAGAAATCAGCCTGCTCTTGTTCAAAACGATCGGCCTTACCACGTCCCGTGACACGCGCCGCACTAGTCTCAAGATCAAGATCGAAAAGCAGACTTAAATCTGGCTTAAGCTCACCTACAGAGAACGACTTCAATTGATCGATAAGCGCTAGATCCATACCACGGCCATAACCTTGATAGGCATAGCTGGCATCATAAAACCGATCACTCAAGACCCACTGCCCCTGTGTTAGTGCAGGTTGAATCACTTTATCTATGTGCTCCACGCGTGCTGCAAACATCAACATTAATTCAGTTTTGGCCGCCATAGCGGGGAGCTCATCGTCCAATAACAGGGCTCGAATACGCTCACCCAGTGCGGTACCGCCCGGCTCTCGGGTCTGCACCACTGACACACCCTGTTTTTCCAGATAGGTACGGGCGAACTGCATATGGGTTGTTTTACCCGCGCCTTCGATACCTTCAAATGTGATGAAACAAGCCGACATTACTTTCTCTTTAGTTGATATTCGTTAACAGCCTGTTGATGCTGTTCATAGCTTTTTGAGAAGACATGACTGCCATCCCCTCTAGAAACGAAGTATAGCTCTTGATGCTGCTGTGGTTGCAAGACTGCATCAATCGCATGACGCCCTGGCAACGCAATCGGTGTCGGTGGCAGGCCAAATCGAGTGTAGGTGTTATATGGCGTATCACGACGCAGATGTTCATATTTAATATCACCTTGGTATTCATCACCTAGGCCATAGATAACTGTAGGGTCTGTCTGTAGTCGCATACCACGCTGTAAGCGGTTTAAAAACACACCTGCGATTCGTGGCTGCTCTGCACGCAAACCAGTCTCCTTCTCGATTATAGAAGCCAGGATCAGCACCTCTTGCGGCGAGTCCAGCAACGATTGCTGGCCAAACTGCTGCCATTGTTGATTAACATAACGCTGCATCAGTTGGTAACTCTGAGTGAAGATTTGACGATCTTGAGTACCGGCGATAAAACTGAAGGTTTCTGGCAGAAACTGGCCCTCTAATTGACTCACCTCACTCAAACCAAGCTCCTGCGCTAATGCTGCTGGATTTGCTAAGGCAGAAATAATCTTCGGGTGTTGCCGAAGCTGCTGCCAGAAATCAGCAAAGCGCTTACCTTCTGGCACAGTAATTTTATAACGAATCACTTCACCACTAACTAAGCGCATCAAGATCTGATCACTGCTCATCGCAGCCGTTAGACTGTATTCACCAGATTGCAGTTGATTCTCAAGACCACGCAGGCGCGCATAAATCTCAAACCCAAGCGCACTTCTAATCAGTTGTTTTTTTGACAGCTGATGCGTGATCTGTTTTAGGTTGTCACCCTTTGCGATACTAAACTTAAGACCCAACGCCTCTTCATCTAGAGCTGTAAAAACCAGATAGCGATAACCACCATACAAAGCAATAACGCTTAGCAGTAGCGCAAATAGAGAAAAAACAAAGGCCGAGAAAAACTTTTGCTTCATGAGCCTACAGGATAAAGGACAGAAAGCTTCTCATGTAGATGTTGCATAAATGGCTGCGCTTTTATCACACTATCGTATTGCTGCTGCTGGAAACTACGCACAGGCCAAATACCAATAACACTATTACAGAGGAACATAGCCTCTGCTTGCAGCAAATCAGCTAACTGCAGATTGGCTACCTGACACTTTTGACCACAGTCGCTAGCTATCTCCAGTAGATGCTCACGCATGACACCATCGACACCACTGTTACTCAGATCAGGCGTCATCCAGACATTATCGCGTAAGACAAATAGATTACTCATGCAGCCTTCAATCACCTCACCAAGATCATTCAGCAGTAGGCCCTCGGCATATTCACGATCCCATTCACTACGTGCTAATACTTGATCCAGTCGGTTTAGGTGCTTAATACCCGCTAAGGCAGCCTGTCGTGGCAATCGATGCTGACATAGATGAAGTGTAATGCCCTGCTGGTAGTTCGTCTCAGGGCTGGGGCGGTGATCATCCACCATCACAATACGATTAAAACTAGTGTCGGTACGCTCATAGCGGTAGCCACGTACACGCTCACCACGTGTCACGCTGACACGTATGACACAGTCTTTGTTTGCCGCTACCTGTTCGATCTCCTGACGTATCACGCTGGCATCTTGCAGGCTCAAAGAAAGTCGCTGGCAACCTCGTTGTAACCGCTGCATATGCAGCTCGAATAAAAGAGGCTGGCCACGCTCACAGAGGAAGGTTTCGAATACACCATCGCCATACAGCAGACCGCGATCGCTGAGGGCAATATTTGTTTGTGGAATACCGTTAACTAGCATAGACGCTAGGTTATCACAGCAGCAGGGGAAATCGCGCATGGGAAATAAATTCCCACGCGCAGATAGTACTAACTTTAGATACGCTTAAACGCAACCGTTCCGTTAGTTCCACCAAATCCAAAGGAATTGGAAATGGCGTAATCGATCTTCGCATCACGAGCAACGTTAGGCACATAATCTAGATCACAAGCAGGATCTGGCGTGTCGTAGTTGATTGTTGGTGGTAAAACTTGATCGCGGATAGCAAGCACAGTAAATAGTGCCTCAATACCACCAGCAGCACCCAGTAAGTGCCCTGTCATTGATTTTGTCGAGCTCACTGCTACTTTGTAGGCATGATCACCTAAAGCAGCCTTCACACCGTCTGTCTCGGCAGCATCACCCGCTGGAGTAGATGTGCCGTGGGCATTGATGTAATCAATTTGATCCGGATTAATACCCGCATCTTTAAATGCATTAGCCATGCAACGTGCTGCACCTAGACCACCCGCTGCGGGTTGTGTCATATGGTGTGCATCACTGCTCATGCCATAGCCTACAATTTCACAGTAAATCTTAGCGCCACGCTTCTTGGCATGCTCGTATTCTTCCAATACTAAACAACCAGCACCATCACCTAGAACAAAACCATCACGGTTTAGATCCCAAGGACGACTCGCGGTAGTTGGATCATCGTTATGTGAAGAACAGAGCGCACGCGCCGAGGCAAAGCCACCAACACCAAGAGGACAGGTCGCCATTTCCGCACCACCTGCAACCATTGCATCAACGTCACCGTAGGCAATCATTCTAGCTGCATCACCGATGTTATGGGTACCTGTAGTACAGGCTGAAACGATAGAGATATTAGGCCCTTTAAAGCCGTACATGATCGATAAATTACCAGAGACCATGTTGACGATATTAGAAGGCACAAAGAATGGAGAGATCTTACGTGGGCCTGACTTCAAGAAAGTGCCGTAGCTCTTCTCGATGCCTGGCAGACCACCAATACCAGATCCAATTGCTACACCGATGCGTTCTGCATTTTCTTCGGTGACAACCAATCCTGAATCTTTGATTGCTTGCACACCCGCACCAATGCCGTAATGAATAAACGGATCCATCTTCCGTTGTTCTTTCTTCGGAATGTAATCGTCTACATTAAAACCCTGAACTGGGCCTGAAATTTGCACAGAAAATTCTGAAGCATCAAATGCTTCAATCTTTGCTATACCACTTTTTCCGGCACAGATGTTTTGCCATGCAGTCTCAACAGTTGAGCCCACAGGAGAAACAATCCCAAGTCCGGTTACAACTACTCTTCTATCTTTCACTGAACGTAGATACCAAGATAATTTAATCTTTGTTTAAGTGGATTCGATTATAGAAATCACTTACCGAATGAATATAACTCTAGATATCGTCTACTTATTTGCGTTGACGTAATCTAGTGCTTGCTTAACGGTTGTAATCTTTTCTGCATCTTCATCAGGAATCTCACAATCAAATTCCTCTTCCAACGCCATGACCAGCTCAACAGTGTCTAGTGAGTCTGCACCTAGGTCATCAACAAATGATGCTGTTGAAGTTACTTCTTCTTCACTAACACCCAACTGCTCAACCACGATTTGTTTAACGCGTGCTTCGATATCGCTCATCTTAATTTTCCTCGAATTTAATTTTGCCACATGCAGAAGGGTCGACATTGTAGAGAAAAGTGAAACCGCAATCTACAAATTAATAGTGCGGTCTCAGAACCCTATTTAAGCCTCTAGCAATAACAGAATTTATTTATAATAAAAATGTTTATAATCAGTAACTTAAAGATACTTGTTAAAGCTAAAAATAGGAAGACACTTTATTCCATATGCATGCCGCCGTTTACATGCAAGGTGTGTCCGGTTACATAATCGGCATCATCAGAAGCCAAGTAACGAACCGCCTTAGCGATATCAGCAGGCTCTCCCATGCGTGCCATCGGGATGCCGCCAGTAATATTAGCGCGCTGATCATCGTTCAATTCAGCCGTCATATCCGTCGCAATAAAGCCTGGAGCGACCGCATTCACCGTAACGTTTTTGCTCGCCACTTCACGTGCCAATGATTTGGTAAAGCCAATCATGCCCGCTTTGGTTGCAGCGTAATTCGCTTGGCCCGCGTTACCGGTGGCACCAACCACCGATGAAATATTAATAATACGACCAAACTTGGCCTTCATCATGCCTCGCACACAGGCCTTGCTGAGCAAGAACACAGAGCGCAGATTAGTCGTAAAGACCTCTTCCCAGTCCTCCATCTTCATCCGCATGAGTAATTGGTCACGGGTCACCCCGGCATTATTCACTAAGATTTCAACCACACCATGATCTGTCGTGATCTGTTTCGTGCAATCAGCAATAGACTCCTCACTACGCACATCTAAAACCATGCCACAGCCCGCAATACCGGCTGCCTTGAGGTAGTCACTAATAGCCTGCGCACCCGCTTCACTGGTTGCCGTACCAATCACTTTGGCACCTGAGGCACCTAGTTCTAAGGCAATAGCCTTACCAATACCACGGCTAGCACCGCTAACTAGAGCTACTTTATCTTGCATTTTTATTCCCCTAAAAGAGTCATTGCTTGTTCTAACGAAGCATTATCAAACACGCAGACTGACTGTAATGTCTTATCAATTCGTTTAGCGAGGCCTGTCAGCACCTTGCCTGGACCTAGCTCAATCACGAGCTCTGCCCCACTTTCTTTTATCGCAGCTATCGTCTTAACCCAAGGTACCGGGCTGTATAACTGCTCAATCAGTGCTGCCTTCAATGCATCAACATCCGCCGCCACTGTCAGACTGGCATTCTGAATGACTGGAACCGTAGGCAACGACCACTGCACCTGATCTAACACACTAACAAAGGCATCGGCTGCTGGACGCATTAAGCTGGAATGCGCTGGCACACTTACCGGCAGTTTTAAGGCGCGTTTTGCGCCCTGCTCTTTTGCCACTTCTATTAGCGCGTCTACGGCTGCCGTATGACCCGCCACAACCACCTGTCCTGGCGCATTATAATTAACTGCTTCAACAATTGCGCCCTCTTTACTGGTAGCGCTACATAACTGCTCCAACTTGGCATCTTCCAGCCCAAGAATGGCTGCCATTGCCCCCTCACCCACGGCCACGGCTGACTGCATCAGCTCACCTCGACGTCTGGCAATAGAGGCCGCATCGGCAAAAGACAGGGCTGAACCGCAACTCATCGCTGAAATCTCACCAAAACTGTGGCCCGCACTCAGTACTGGTTGCGCTGAGGTATTACTTTGCCAAACCTGTGACAAGGCATAACTCGCAGCCAATAATGCTGGTTGCGTGTTTTTAGTCTGATTTAAGTCCTCAGCTGGGCCTTCAACGACCACCTTCCATAGGTTTACCTTAATTACATCAGAAACTTCTTCGAATGCTTGCTGTACTTGAGGGTAGCTAGCGGCTAGCTCAGATAGCATTCCGACCGACTGTGAACCTTGACCAGGGTAGACAAAAGCAAATTGCATATTCAGTTCTCGTTGATTGTTGTTTTATGTAGCACGTTAGAAAACGCTTGTGTTATCACAGGAGTTAACGATAATGACGCCGTTTTAACAAACTTTGTAGAGGAGATATATGGCCAAAGAAGATCATATTGAAATGGAAGGGACGATAACCGAAACCCTCCCTAACACCATGTTCCGCGTGGAGTTAGAAAACGGACATGTGGTTACAGCCCACATATCTGGACGTATGCGTAAGCATTATATCCGCATTTTAACCGGCGACAAGGTGACTGTTGAATTAACGCCTTACGACCTAACCAAGGGTAGAATCACCTATCGAGCGCGTTAAGCCGAACAAAACTTAGGCGGTTTCTTCAACCTCTAAGGCTAATTCATCTTCGCGCAAGATCACTTTCACTCGGCCGCCCTTACTCAGCGTGCCAAATAGTATTTCTTCGGATAATGGCCGCTTGATGTAATCCTGAATCACGCGGGCCATCGGTCTAGCACCCATCTGTGCATCGTAACCACGTTTACCAATCCACTCACGGGCATCTTCGTCCACTGTAATCTCGACTCGCTTATCCGCCAGCTGACTCTCCAACTGTGCAATAAACTTATCCACGACATTAGCAATGACTTCTTTGCCTAGCTCACTGAATTGGATAATGCCATCCAGACGGTTTCTAAACTCAGGTGTGAACAAACGCTTAATCACTTCCATGCCATCACTACTGTGATCTTGCTCAGTAAAGCCAACGGTTGAACGTGCAATCTCTTGCGCACCAGCGTTACTAGTCATCACAATAATGACATTACGAAAATCAATCTGACGCCCATTCGAATCAGTCAAAGTGCCATGATCCATCACTTGTAGTAACAGATTGAATAAATCTGGATGCGCCTTCTCGATCTCATCCAGTAGCAAGACACAATGTGGCGCCTTCAGAATGGCATCGGTGAGTAAGCCACCCTGATCAAAACCAACATAGCCTGGAGGTGCACCAATAAGACGAGATACAGTATGACGCTCCATGTATTCCGACATATCGAAACGCACCAAATCAATACCTAAAGCCATCGCCAACTGACGCGTAACCTCTGTCTTACCAACACCGGTTGGGCCGGTAAATAGGAATGAACCGATAGGTCGATCGGCGTCACCTAATCCAGAACGTGACATCTTGATTGCAGTCGACAGGGTATCGATTGCATCGTCCTGACCGTATACCACTAGCTTAAGATTACGATCCAACTGACGTAGGATTTCATTATCACTATTCGAAACCTGCTTCGACGGAATACGTGCAATCTTCGACACGATACTTTCGATGTCTTTTACTGACACTGTCTTCTTACGGCTTGCCGCCGGTTTCAGCATCAAGGCGGCACCCGCTTCATCGATCACATCAATCGCCTTATCCGGCAAGAAACGATCAGAGATATAACGTGCCGATAACTCTGCCGCAGACTTCAACGCCTTATCGGTATATTTAACCTGGTGATGTTCCTCATACTGGCTACGCAGACCTTTCAAGATACTAAAGGTCTCATTCACACTAGGCTCAGCCACTTCAATCTTTTGGAAACGACGCGCTAAGGCCTTATCTTTCTCGAAGATACCGCGATATTCTTGATAGGTTGTTGAACCCATGCATTTCAACTCAGATGAGGACAACGCTGGCTTAATCAGGTTTGAGGCATCCATAACACCACCTGATGCTGCACCCGCACCGATGATCGTATGAATTTCATCGATAAAGAGCACTGCACTCGGCTCATCCGCAAGCTGCTTTAAAACACCTTTTAAACGCTTCTCAAAATCACCACGGTATTTAGTCCCTGCAACCAAGGCGCCCAAATCGAGTGAGTAAATCGTGCTGTCTTGCAGCACTTCTGGAATCTCTTTGTCGACAATCTTACGCGCCAGGCCTTCAGCAATAGCGGTCTTACCGACACCGGCCTCACCCACTAACAGTGGGTTATTCTTACGTCGTCGGCAAAGAATTTGTATGGCTCTTTCAAGCTCATATTGACGCCCGATTAAAGGGTCTATCTTGCCTTCTTTGGCACGCTTATTAAGGTTAGTCGCAAACTGTTCTAGTGGTGATAACTCAGCCTCACCTTCGGCCTGCTGTTGCTCACCACCGTCCTGTGATACACCTTCTTGTGCATCATCAGTCATGTTCGAAATACCATGTGAGATATAGTTCAGCACGTCTAGCCGCACAACATCATTCTGACTCAATAGAAAAACAGCCTGACTTTCTTGCTCACCAAATATGGCAACCAAGACATTCGCTCCTGTCACTTCCTTATTTCCAGCTGATTGCACGTGAAATACTGCGCGCTGCAATACACGTTGAAAGCCTAGTGTTGGTGAGGTATCACGATCTTCATCTTCATCTAATAACGGCGTGTTATCTTCGATAAAGATATCGAGCTGCTGACTCAATGCATCTATCTTAGCGCCACAGGCACGCAACACATCTAAAGCTGAATCATTATCCAGCAGTGCCAGCAACAAATGCTCTACCGTCATAAATTCATGACGTTTCTCGCGCGCTCGTTTAAACGCATTATTCAGTGTTTTTTCTAATTCTTTTGCTAACATTAATTTGCTCTCATTGATCGCTTTATGCTTCTTCCATATCACATAAAAGAGGATGACTATTCTGACGTGAGTATTCGTTCACCTGAGCCACTTTGGTCTCGGCCACTTCGCGCGTATACGTTCCGCAAATACCTTTGCCATGCGTATGTACATTTAGCATGACACGCGTTGCCTGCTCGCGGTCCATACGAAAAAAATTTTCCAAAATGTGAACTACAAACTCCATTGGAGTGTAGTCATCATTAAGCAATAAAACTTTATACATCGGTGGTTGTTTTAGTTTTGGGAGAGCCTCTTCTACTGCAACCCCATCATCACCGTGTTGATGATCCTTATCTGTAGACATTCAATTTGTGCGCCATGTTCGCTAATTCGAGTATTATACGGCCATGAATTATGACTAAATATAGACCGCTAGATATGAAAATAACAGAAGGCCTGTAAAAAACCCATATATCTAAGATTGAACTATACAAATCGGCGAAATTAAGGCAGAAAAGCGATTAATAACGCCCTCTTTAAAAAGGCACCAAGCAGTCATGTCCTACAGCTCACACATCACAGTTGCAGCCGTTATTGAAAAAGATGGCTCCTATCTCATGGTTAAAGAGATGGCCAATGGCCTAGAGGTCTACAATCAGCCTGCAGGGCATTGGGAGATCAATGAGACCTTTATTCAGGCCTCTATCCGCGAGACATTGGAAGAAACCGCTTGGGATTACCAGCCTGAGGCCGTTGTTGGCATCTACCGCTGGCCACACCCAGAAGAAGACAGCGTGTTTGTGCGCACCACCTTCTGCGGTAAAGCGACTGCCTTTCACCCAGAATTAGAGCTAGACCATGGCATTATTGAAGCCTGCTGGATGACCCGCGCCGAAATCGAGGCCCTAGATGAATTACAGCGCCGCAGTGCCCTAGTACTAAGAAGTATAGAAGATTATGAAAATGGCATTCGTTACAGCCTTGATCTGCTGACCGAAGTCAAAGAAAGCTGGTAGCTATAAAGTAAATCATGACTAAAGAATCAATAGTGGTGGGATTATCAGGTGGTGTCGACTCCGCTGTCTGCGCTCACCTATTACAACGCCAAGGCTATGATGTGCAGGCCGTCTTTATGAAGAACTGGGATGAAGACGATGATGAGCACTGCTCCGCTACCGAAGACCTTGCCGATGCCGAAGAGGTCTGTGCCAAGCTTGAGATCCCACTGAAAACCGTTAATTTTTCCAGCGAATACTGGGACTCGGTGTTTGAATACTTTCTCGCTGAACACCGCGCTGGACGCACACCCAATCCGGACATCCTGTGCAATACCGAGATTAAGTTTAAGGTCTTCTTAGAATACGCCAGCCAATTAGGTGTTGATCGCATTGCGACAGGACACTATGCACGTATTGCAGAACAACACGGCCGTTATCAATTGCTCTGTGGTTTAGACCAAGGCAAAGATCAAAGTTATTTTCTGCATGGCTTGAACCAAACCCAACTGAGTAAATCGCTGATGCCACTAGGCGCCTTAGAAAAATCTGAGGTGCGTCACATCGCTGCTGATCTTGATCTAGCAATCCATGACAAGAAAGACAGCACTGGCATCTGTTTTATTGGTGAACGTAAGTTCAGTGAATTCTTGCAGCAATATCTACCCAGTAAGCGTGGTGATATCGTTGATCTGGATGGCAATATCATCGGTGAACATCAAGGCGCCACCTTCTTCACTATCGGACAGCGTCAAGGCTTAGGTATAGGCGGCCGTGCCGACAGTTCTGCCGAACCCTGGTATGTAGTGGATAAGGACATGACAAACAATAAGGTTATCGTAGCCCAAGGCAGCGATCATCCGGCACTGTTTAATCAGCGTCTGCAGTTAGAAGATATGCATTGGATTGACCCAGAAGACCGTCGTGACAATTGTCACTGTAGCGCTAAGATTCGCTACCGTCAGTCACATCAAACCTGTCAGCTGCTACGTAATGAAAGTGGTCATTGGGAATTGGCCTTTGACCAAGCCCAACGGGCTGTCACACCAGGACAGTTCGCCGTACTCTATGAGCAAGACCGCTGCTTGGGTGGAGCCGTCATTCAGTTACGGAAGTAACCTAATAGACGAGCACAGCCATCATCGCCACCATATTTCACTAGGATTCAAGCATGACCCAGGATTATGAAGCCCGCACTATCGCCCTTGCAGGCATGCAACAATGCCTAGCACAGGTGCAGCAAATCGCATGGCATGGTAATTATGATGCCGCCACCATAGACCCCTGCCTAACTAGCCTATTCATCGAAGACCCGGAGAGCTACGCAGCGGTCTATGGTGGCGTAGACAAATTACAGGAAGGGCTGAATGTACTTGCAAGCACCCTAGGCCAAGATACCGATAAGACCGCGATGGAGCGTTTACGTTACTTTGCGACTCTAAACGTACTGACTAAAAAGTTCCTAGCCGACACCAATCTTATCTCTCAGGTCAGCACCACCTTAAATATTTTACAGGGCGAGATACACGACCTACAGAGTCAACGTGACTATGTCTTACAACGACTGGCCAGACTCTACCAAAACACCATCAGTCCATTTCGCCCACAACTGATAATTCATGGGCAAGCCAATCTTTTGACCGAAGCTCAGCACAGTAATGCCATCCGCGCATTATTGCTGGCGGCAGTACGTAGTATCGTCTTATGGCGCCAAGCTGGCGGCACTCAGTTCAACTTCCTAGTCGGAAAATCCAAATATTTACGCCATATCGATCATTTATTGACCTAACACGCTACAAACTGTCGACAAAATGAGCGATAATCGCGCGCCTTCAAGATTCCAAATTTATCTTTTCTGAGGAAAATTATGAGTAATAGCTTCGATGCACGTGCGTCTCTGAACGTAGACGGCAAGGAATACGAGATATTCCAACTGACCAAGGTTGCAGGCGCAGAACGCCTCCCATTCTCCATGAAGATTCTTCTCGAGAACCTTCTTCGCCATGAAGATGGAAAGACTGTAGATAAGAATGACATTGAAGCCATCCTCCAATGGGACCCTAGTGCTGATCCATCAAAAGAGATCGCCTATCGCCCTGCTCGCGTACTGATGCAAGATTTCACCGGCGTACCTGCTGTAGTAGATCTAGCAGCCATGCGTGATGCAATGAAACAGCTTGGCGGCGACCCAAACAAGATTAATCCACTACAGCCAGCTGAGTTAGTTATTGACCACTCAGTACAGGTAGATGAGTTTGGTTCAGACCAAGCGATGGACCTCAACGCTAGCTTAGAGTTCTCACGTAACCGTGAGCGTTACAACTTCTTGAAATGGGGCCAAAAGGCATTCTCTAACTTCAAGGTTGTACCACCAGACACCGGTATCGTGCATCAGGTTAACTTAGAGTACCTAGCACGCGTTGTCTTCACACAAGACAACAACGGCACCACTCAAGCTTACCCAGATACATTAGTTGGTACCGACTCACACACCACCATGATCAACGGCGTTGGCGTCCTTGGTTGGGGTGTTGGTGGCATCGAAGCTGAAGCTTCTATGCTTGGTCAACCTATCTCTATGTTAATTCCAAAAGTCGTTGGCTTTGAACTGACTGGCAAGGTGCCAGAAGGCGCAACAGCAACTGACTTAGTGCTAACCATCGTTGATACCCTGCGTCAGCATGGCGTAGTTGGAAAGTTTGTTGAATTCCACGGTGAAGGCCTTACTAACTTACCATTAGGTGACCGCGCAACCATCGCGAACATGGCACCTGAGTACGGCGCTACCTGTGGCATCTTCCCAGTTGACCAAGAGACTATCGACTTCCTCGCACTTTCTGGCCGTGACGCAGACCAAGTCGCACTAGTTGAAGCCTATGCGAAAGCACAGGGCATGTGGAATGACGAAAACTCAACAACTGCAGAATACAGCGAAAACCTAAGCCTAGACATGAGCACTGTAGTGCCTAGCCTCGCGGGACCAAAACGTCCACAGGATCGTGTACCACTAAGTGACTCTAAGTCTATGTATGTAGATGCTCATGCTGCACTACAAAAAGAACGTGGCACAAAGTCTGCTGGCACTGCTCAAGTTGAATACAACGGTAGCGAGTTTGCGCTAAATGATGGCGCAGTGGTTATTGCAGCGATTACCTCTTGCACCAACACCTCTAACCCTAACGTTATGTTAGGTGCAGGCTTGGTTGCGAAGAAGGCAGCAGCTCTAGGCGTTAAAGTTAAACCTTGGGTTAAGACTTCACTAGCACCGGGATCACTGGTAGTTACTGAATACCTAGAAAATGCAGGCCTACTCGACCCACTAAAGAGCTTAGGTTTCCACGTAGTTGGTTATGGCTGTACCACTTGTATTGGTAACTCAGGTCCATTACCTGAGCCAGTCTCTAAGGCGATCATCGATAACGATCTAACAGTGACTTCTGTCCTATCAGGCAACCGTAACTTTGAAGGTCGCGTACACGCCGAAGTGAAGATGAACTACCTTGCTTCACCACCATTGGTCGTGGCTTACGCTATTGCCGGTCGTATGGATATCGACGTTTACAACGAGCCGCTAACAACAACGGCTGATGGCAAAGAAGTCTTCCTGAAAGATATCTGGCCAACACAGAAAGAAGTCGCCGATACCGTGCGTGATTTCTTAACTGTTGAGCAATTCACTAAGTCTTACAAAGACCTATTTGCAGGTGATGCAAACTGGGCCAAGTTAGACGTTGAAGAAAGCCAGCTTTACAGCTGGGATGACTCAACTTATGTCGCTAACCCGCCATACTTCGAGAACATGACAGCCGATATCAGCCCAGTGGCTGATATTACAGGTGCACGTGTTCTAGCTTACCTAGGTGACTCAGTAACTACTGACCACATCTCTCCTGCTGGCTCTATTAAGGCCGACAGCCCTGCAGGCAAATACCTGCAAGAGAAAGGTGTTAGCCCAGGTGACTTCAACTCTTATGGCTCACGTCGTGGTAACCACGAGATCATGATGCGTGGCACCTTCGCCAACATCCGTTTGCGTAACAAGATGGCTCCAGGCACTGAGGGTGGCTTCACTCGCATGCAACCTGCAGACACTGAAACAACCATCTTTGAAGCAGCGATGCAGTATCAAGCTGATAGTGTCCCTACCATCATTTTGGCAGGCAAAGAGTACGGCAGCGGTTCATCACGTGACTGGGCAGCAAAAGGCCCACGTCTATTAGGTGTTAGCGCAGTTATTGCAGAAAGCTACGAGCGTATTCACCGTTCAAACTTAGTTGGCATGGGTATCTTGCCACTACAGTATGAAGAAGGTCAGAACGCAGAAAGCATCGGCTTAAGTGGTCGTGAAAGCATCGATATCGTTGGTCTAACTAACGGTACTGCGAAATCTGTTGAAGTGGTTGCTACCAAAGAAGACGGCAGTAGCATCACCTTCACCGCTAAGGTTCGTATCGATACGCCACAAGAGATCGAGTACTACCAGAACGGCGGTATCTTGCACTATGTACTACGTCAACTTGCAGCTTAGAATTAAAGCCTCAAGTAAGACTCTTAAGAACCCCGCTTCGGCGGGGTTTTTGCTTTATGCCATTAAATAAAACACTACTATTAGGCAGCCTTTTTGTGATGGCAGGCGAGCTACTCTTCGTCGGCATGGGCATGCTGATCAAGATACTCAGCGAGACCTTCAGTAGTCAGCAACTGGTGTTCTTCCGCAACATCTTCGGCGCACTGGTGCTGATCCCAATCCTTTACCGTAACGGCCTCAACGGGCTCAAGACCGACCGAATCAAGTTACACTTACTGCGTGCTAGCAGTGGGTTATTGGCCATGTTCTGCTTCTTCTATGCCTTAGCTAACATTCAGCTGGCCAACGCCATGTTGTTAAAGATGACCGTACCATTGTTCATCCCGATCATTGCCGTGCTCTGGATTAAAGAACAGGTCAACGCCAAGACAATTTTTGCGATCGCCTTAGGTTTCTTTGGTGTCACTGTCTTTTTGGATCCGCAGGCAGGAATTCAAATGGCTGGCATTATCGGCCTAGCTGGCGGAGCCTTTGCCGGACTTGCTAAGGTCTCTATTCGTAAGATGTCTGACACTGAGCCGGCTACCCGTATCGTCTTTTACTTCGCCTTGTTTGCCACCCTCTTCTCAAGCCTATCGTTATTCATTGGCGACACACATTGGCCCAGCACCGCACACTGGCCATGGCTATTACTCCTCGGCATACTCGGCACCTGTGGCCAACTCTGCCTAACACAGGGTTATCGAACGGCACCTGCCAGCCAGGTAGCCACCTTCACCTACTCCTCCTTGATCTGGGCAACCATCGCCGGTTATCTGTTCTGGAATGAATTACCGGAGTTGCAAACTGTCATCGGTGCCGCCTTGATCATCCTGGCTGGGATCGTGTTGATTTATAAACCACAGAAAGCCTAGAAAATAAAAGCCATATTTAGTGCAGGTCACTTAACTCTGTTATCATCCGCTCGCCGATAAAATTCAGCTAATAATGAAGTACTCATTAGATGGGTTTATTTAAATTAAAATAAATTAGGATTGATATGCCAGAGATTAGCGTTGAAAAGGACCTTACTGATGCACGTAAGGCCGAATTAGGTATTTCTGATTGGAATGTTTGGGAATGTGAAGTTAGACAGTTCAGACTTGATTTTGATCAAGAACTTGAGCGATCTTACATCTTAGAAGGCGAGATCGTTGTTACGCCTGATGGCGGTGAGCCAGTGACATTGGTTCCAGGTGATTACATCACTTTCCCAAAAGGTCTGAAAAGCGTTTGGTCTGTAACTAAGCAGTTACGTAAGCACTACACCCATGACGCAGAATAAAAATCTCTAGAAATTAATTAGAGAAAGTTAAAGGGATCAGAACAGATAGACCTCTGATTCCTTTGATTTATAAGTCACCTAGTAATAGCTTGAGCAATTCAAGCTACTGATCGCCTTCTCCCCTTCAGTATAATCATAATATTTTGTAACAATCTTCGTTTAAGTGCATATGACCGTGTGCCAATCTATTTGCATGATTTAATTATCCACTAGTCAAATCTAATTCCAATTGGATTTTGAGTTGATTACTTATATCAGCTATTCAAACGAGGGTTTTTAATATCATGGCAAAAAGATTCAACATTTTACAAACCATCCTTCTCCCGACATTCATTGTATTACTTAGTGGCTGTTCAACCATGAATGATGTAGTGCGAGTTAAAGAAAATGGATCGGAAGGCACCGCTAAGGTTTATCCGATTAATGAAGACCAAGGATGGACGATTGCTAAGACTGTATTTCGTTGGGAAGGAGCAGATGCCATTGAAGAGCATAAAGACAAAGGGTACATGCTAACAAGTAGTGGAATGGATTTGATTTCAGCTGGTGCTGTCATGGGCGCCTGGATTGAGCCTGTCGATAAAGAAAACACCAAGATTACAGTGGTTACAAAACGAAGACTCACAATCAACGTTTTTACAACTTTAATGGAAAGCACTTTTCATAAACGCTTTGCGCAGGCTGTAGAGATTTTAAAACAAGGGAAGCCGCTTCCTGATATCGCACCAAAAAAAGAAATGGAGTAATCAATCCAGCGAACCTCAAACACATAAGGTTAAGGCGATCAGACTTTATTGATTTGGCATAACAAGATGACAGATAGAGAAATAATCTAAAGACCAAACAGGCTCAGCATTGACTGAGCCTGTAATCTTTAATCGGTCTTAGAGACCTTGGATGCCGCCTTTAGTTAACAAGGCAGGGTCTAGCAGTTTAAGTAGTTCTTGTTCCGACAGATCAGTCAGCGCGAGTGCTGATTCAACCACTGTAATACCTTCAGCATAGGCTTTCTTGGCTACTGCTGCGCCCTTTTCGTAGCCGATAACACTGTTCAGTGCAGTGACTAAGATAGGGTTGCGGCTTAAGGCATTGTTTAATGCATCGTCGTTGACCGTAAAGCCTTTGATTGCGCTGTCGGCCATTAGACATGCTGAGTTAGCCAATAGGCTGATGCTTTGCAGTAAGTTATAAGCGATCACTGGCAACATCACATTCAGTTGGAAGTTACCGGCCTGACCACCAATCGTAATCGTGGCGTCGTTACCGATGACCTGCGCAGCAACCATTGCAGTCGCCTCTGGGATCACTGGGTTTACCTTGCCCGGCATGATGCTACTACCCGGTTGTAAGGCTGGTAATGCGATCTCACCGAGACCGGCAAGTGGGCCTGAGTTCATCCAACGTAGATCATTGGCCATCTTAGTCATACTGACAGCGATGGTCTTTAGTTGGCCACTCATTTCTACTGCCGCGTCTTGGCTGCTGAGTGCTTCAAATTTGTCCGGCTTGGTAACGAAGGCGACGCTGGAAAGACTACTGAGGTGCTCAGCAACTTTCACTGCGAAATCAGGGTGTGCGTTGATGCCGGTACCGACAGCAGTGCCGCCCTGTGCCAGTTCAAGCAACCGTGGCATAGCAGCCAATACGCGGGCCTTGCCGTTTTCGATTTGTGTTGCCCAGGCATTGAGTTCCTGCGCTAGGGTCACTGGCATCGCATCCATTAGATGTGTGCGTCCAGTCTTAACCGCACCTTCTAGTTCGCCAGCCTTACTACGTAGGGTGCTGGCTAGATAATCCAGTGCCGGTAATAACTGCTCAGCAATCTCGATGCTGGCACTGACATGAATCGCTGTTGGAATGACGTCGTTTGAGCTTTGGCCCATATTGACGTGATCATTCGGGTGCACATCACTAGCACCAGCATTGGCCGCTAGGTGAGCAATCACTTCATTACAGTTCATATTCGAGCTAGTGCCTGAACCGGTCTGGAAGACGTCGACTGGAAAATGGGTATCAACTTCACCATTAGTCACAGTTTTAGCTGCCGCGATGATCGCGTCTGCAGTTGCTTGCTCCATCAACCCTAGATCTAGGTTGGCGCTAGCACAGGCGGATTTAATCAGGCCTAAGGCACGAATAAAGCTGCGCGGCATTGGCAGGCCACTGATTGGAAAATTATTCACTGCGCGTTGGGTCTGGGCACCGTATAAGGCGTCTTCTGGCACCTGTAGTTCACCCATACTGTCTTTTTCTATTCTGTATTTTGTGCTCATCTGCTTCCTACTTGTGTTCTTCTTAGGTCTTATGAAAAGGGCTGTAGTATAATGTTGAGTCGGAAAAATTACTGCAAAAAGTGCCCGCTTCGAGCAAATTGCTCAATAATTGTGCTGCCAACAGTGATAGACAGCCAAATTTGGTGTCGAATATTAAACAAAATGGACCCGTTGACATGACTTTATCTAGTTCCCCTCTATCCAGTCTCACCGCTATCTCCCCTATTGATGGCCGTTATGCGAAAGCGACTGCGAGCCTACGCCCTATTTTCAGCGAGTTTGGTCTGATCCATAGCCGTGTGAAGGTTGAAGTGACCTGGTTGCTGCAATTGACTGCAAGCGAGCACCTAGACGACGTAGCTAGCCTGTCAGAGGCAGCGAAAGCCCGTCTAATGGCCTTAGCCGATAACTTTGATGAGACTGCTGCTGCACGTGTAAAAGAGATTGAGGCGACCACCAACCACGATGTGAAGGCGGTTGAGTATTGGCTCAAGGAGAGCGTCAAGGGTGATGCTGAATTAGAGGCTATCTCAGAATATTTCCACTTTGCCTGCACCTCAGAAGATATTAACAACCTAGCCTATGCCTTGATGTTGCAACAGGGCCGCAGTGCGATCATCGCCAAGCAGACCGCCCTACTCGATGAATTACGTGGTTTAGCGCATAGCTACGCCGATATGCCTATTTTATGTCGCACCCACGGCCAAACGGCAACGCCTTCGACTCTCGGTAAAGAATTTGCCAATGTTGCACATCGCTTACAAGGGCAGATCGATCACTTTGCCTCGATTGCGATCCTCGGCAAGCTGAATGGCGCTGTCGGCAACTTTAATGCGCACTTTAGTGCGTATCCACAGGTGCCTTGGGAAGACCTTGCCAGTGCTACTGTCGAGCAGTTGGGTTTGAACTATAACCCCTACACCACTCAGATCGAACCGCATGATTACATCGCTGAGTTATGTCATAACCTACAGCGCATCAATACCATCCTGATCGATTTTGCCCGCGATATGTGGTCTTACATCTCGATTGGTTACTTCAAGCAGCGCTTAATCGCGAACGAAGTAGGCTCATCGACTATGCCGCATAAAGTTAACCCGATTGATTTTGAAAATGCCGAGGGTAACTTAGGTATCGCCAATGCATTGTCGGCACATTTTGCTGAGAAGCTACCCATCTCACGCTGGCAGCGTGATCTATCCGACTCGACTGTGTTGCGTAATCTAGGCACTGCCTATGGTCATAGTCTGATTGCTTACAACGCGCTATCAAAAGGCTTGAGTAAGACCGAGGTTGATGCCGATAAATTGGCACAGGATTTAGACGATAACTGGGAAGTTTTGGCAGAGCCGATCCAAACAGTGATGCGTCGTTACCATATCGAGCAGCCCTATGAGAAGTTAAAGGCACTGACACGAGGCAAGAAGATCAATGCTGAAGTACTGCGTGAGTTTGTCGACAAGTTAGACCTACCAGCCGATGTAAAAGAAGAATTGGCTGTGCTAACACCAGCACGTTATATCGGTAATGCAGCACAGAAGGCGAAGAAGATCTAAAGCCGTTATTTGTTTTAGATAAGCCCATCAAAAAAGGCTGCTAAGTTCGCTTAGCAGCCTTTTTTATTGATCCCAATTTAACGCTGCTTTTAGCAGCTATTGCCATTGAGAAGGTTAATTCAATTGATCGACAGTGATCGCAAGCACATCTGCTTCGCGTTTATTAATAGCGTCATAACTCACTGCAGGGATCCTAAATAACCAGCCTTGTACGCGTGCATTGATATCAGACACCCAGTCCTTGGCCGCAGTATCGGCATCTGCCGACACACTAGCTTCGATCTGTACGTATTTGTCTTTTTCACTCTCGTAGCCTGATAGCTTGAGCTTAATGCCACGCAGTAAATGAAACTCAGCTTGCATGGTCGCCTTCAACTTGGTGGCTGCCACTGCAGGCTCAACATCTAATAACTGAAAAGACGACAAGGCATTGACCATCTGTTGTAGCTCCGCATCGATTACCTGCGCATCAGGCTGACTTGGGTTAGCTAAGATGAACCCACTCTCAGACTCATTATTCGCCATCGATGAGGCATGCTCAGCATGTTGGCTATGATCATGTTCAGCCGTCTTACGTAGCAACTTCATAGCATGCCCATCCGATTCCTGTACCGAGAGTGCAGTCAATTCACTCGCTTCAACACTGAATAGATCTTTGCGCAGCCAATAAGCCACATCGTATTGCACGTCGATCTTACGATCGATTAACCAGGTCGTTGCCTCAGTCTGCATACGCACATAGCGCGAACGATTCATTTGTGGCCCAGGCTTACCGACAATCAGCGTATGCGCCTGCCCTGCTGTAGACACTGTCATCTGCACACCACTGGCATCACTGGCGGCGACTTCTTCCACGCCTAGGCGTGTATACAGCTCTGGATTCGAGGTCTTTTCTTCAACAATATAGGCCTCGGCCAAGGCCAATACGATTGCCCTAATCTTACTGACATCGGCAGGAAAGTGATCTTTTTCTAACACACCCCAGCCCTGCCCTGATCGTACTAAGGTAGCTATAGTTTGATCACCTGCAGCTTGTAAATGGATACGATCGACTTGATTCAAATCCGTCATCAAACCCGGCACTAACAAGGCACCCACTTGGGCAGCTGCATTGACGTCGTCCTTATTATCAGTTGACCAGTAGGTGGCTGCACCGACTACCGAAAGTAATAATAGGATAAGTAAGGTTTTTAGGCTCATGCTTTAAAACTCGCGGTTAATACTAAGATTAATCTCGGCGGGCACGTTTACGCAGACGTACAACGGAGATAATCAGAGCGATCAGGGTAATCAAGGCTGGCACTAAGCCGATATTAATCGCCTTTAGCTGAGAGCCTAGGCTACGAATATTTTTATCCAACTCATGTCGCACTCGACGTAGTTGTTTTCTGACCTCTAGCTTCTCTGCTTGGAAGCGTGCAATCGCCTGACTTTGCTCTGGACTCAATAACACCTGACCATCATCACTACGCTGTGATTGCAGTGAGGCAATCTTTTGTTCAGTCTCACGCAGTCTGGTCTGCAAGGCCTGTTCTTGCACACGGAACTGATCGTCTGCTTCACGCCTTAGCTCTTCTACCAAGGTAAAGGGTTTAGTCGCTGCCGCACGGCCACGCACACTGATCAGATCGTTGCTGCCCAACAGGTTATCTACTAGGTTAATCGTGAAATCACCGTTAGATGCCCAAGGCTCAGTGATCTTCTGACCAAACATATTTTGCACCTTAACCCACATCCGATCAGCCAGCATATCGGCATCGGCAACGACGACAATATTCACCTCTTCTGGACTTTGCGTTAGATGCGCTTGCTGTTTTGCATCGGCATTAGGCGCACCCTGTGGAAAGGCTGTGCTTGGACGTAATTGGAAGTGTGCTGCCAGCGTATATTCTTCACCAGTAGGCTGAAAGCCCTCGGCCAAGGCACTGACCTTAGGTAGGAAACGGAACTTACTTGTTTCAAATAATGCAGATTCATTACTGGCCGTAATCAATGGTGTAAAACCAATATCTGCATCGGCTTTTGGTCGCACATGACCGGCTATCGCCATGGTGATGAAATCAAGACCAGCAGTGCTACTTTCAGCGGCGTTAAAGGCCGCCTTATCCAGACCCAGAATAGCGTAATGTCTTTCCTGCTTACCATCACCTGTGTCGATCGTTAAGGCATATTTACGATCACCTACGACTTCTGCTGGAGTGAACTCAATACCCCAGGGGCCAAGCAAGGCTTGCAGGTTAGAGCTACGGGCACCCGCTGCTTCTATTGGTGAGTCCTGCTGTATTATTGGCACATCGGCCTCGGCATAAGGATCAACAAAGACTAAAAGATTACCACCCTGCATGACGTATTGGTCAATGGCATACAGCGTGTCTTGGCTGAAATCACGCGGCTGCACCACAATCAATAATTCTAGATCTTGATCGAATTCAGTGGCCGCAAAATCAATACTACGAACATCAAAGAACTGTTGCAGTTGCGTTGAGATCACCCATGGATCACGAATGCGCTGGGTCTCAACATCAAAGGAAGAGAACATCGGTAGACGCGAGATTAATCCAACCACTGGCTTCTTGGTGTTTTGCAGGCTGTAAATCAGCTTGCTGACATCATATTCTAGGAACTGTTCTTTATTCGGCTGAAAGAAGGCAATGACTTCAGCGTCACCCACTGAATTACTACCCGCTAAACCGAAGTAAATACTCTTACCTGAAGCATCTACAGGAATACCCTGCAAACCAAACTCAGTCGCTTGATCTTCTTCTTCAGAATAAGGGATTGGATCAATCGTCTTCAGCGTGATCTTACCATTCGATAACTGTGCATACTCACTTAATAACTCACGCACACGGGTGGCATATGTACGCAACTGCGGTACATTCTCAGTGGCCTGATCAGAGAAAAAGTAATACAAGGTAATCGGCTCTTGGATATTACCGACAATATTCAGAGTCCCTGGCGATAAGGTATATAACTGATTCTCGGTCAGATCGACACGGGTGCCTTGAAAAAGCTTATTGCTGACCATATTGACCACAACAAACAAGACCGCAAGTAATGCTAAGCCGACATAGCCTATGGTTTTTGCATTTTTAGATTTCACACTTAACTCGCTTTTTTCAGTTCAATGACCACGGTGTTGGCATATAGCCAGAACGCAATCAAACTAATGAAGTAAATAATGTCTCGTAGATCGATCACGCCCTTGCTGATCGAAGAGAAATGAGTGAGGAAGCTGAGTGAAGCAATTGCATCCACCACCATCTGCGGTGCCCATGCGCGAAAGAAATCTAAGACAATAGAAAACCCGCTGAGCAAAAAGGCAAAACAAATGACGACACTAATAATAAAGGCAATAACCTGATTCTTAGTCGTTGCTGAAATGCAGGCACCAATCGCAAGAAAACCACCGGCCATTAACATGCTACCAATATAGGCTGCCAAGATAACGCCGTTATCTGGATCACCTAAGTAGTTGACACTAATCCAAAGTGGGAAGGTTAAGACCAAGGCGATACCGGTAAATAACCAGGCCGCTAAGAACTTACCAACTACTGCTTCTGCCATCGTGATCGGCAGAGTCAGCAACAATTCAATATTGCCGGACTTACGTTCCTCGGCCCATAGACGCATAGAAATCGCAGGCACCAAGAACAGATACAGCCAAGGATGGAAATTAAAGAAGGGTGCTAAATCTGCTTGGCCACGCTCATAAAATCCACCTAGGTGAAAAGTTAAGGCGCCACTTAAGACCAAGAAGATAACGATAAAGACATAAGCGACAGGTGTCGCAAAATAGGCACTAAGCTCACGTCGTAAAATGATAGCAATATTATTCATGATCGCACCTCAGCACAGGTGATTTCGCGGAACACATCATCCAATTTGCCACTGGGCGAACGGGCTAACAAGCTTTGTGGGGTTTCATCGGCAACAATACGGCCTCTGGCGATAATGATCGCACGCGAACAAACCGCGTCGACCTCTTCTAATATATGGGTTGAAATAATCACGATCTTATCATGCGCCATGCCCTTGATTAGCTCGCGCACCTCATGCTTTTGATTAGGATCAAGACCGTCGGTAGGTTCATCCATAATCAAGACCTGTGGGTCATGCAGAATCGCCTGCGCCATACCTACTCGACGCTTAAACCCTTTAGATAGAGTTTCTACCGGTTGATTGATCACCGCTTGTAGATTCAGTTGCTCGATAACAGAGTCGGTACGCTGCTTGCGCTCAGCACCTTTCACTAATCTGACATCGGCAATGAAGGAAAGAAATTGAGCCACCGTCATCTCGCCATAACTAGGCGCGCCTTCTGGTAGATAGCCCATGACACGCTTAGCGTCGCGCGCGTCACCTTCGACTTTGTGACCACAAACCCTGACTTGACCCGAGGTCGGCGCCAAAAAACCTGTGATCATTTTCATCGTGGTTGATTTGCCAGCGCCATTAGGGCCTAAAAACCCCAGCACCTGACCTGGCTCAACATCAAAAGAAATACCGTCTACTGCAGTAAAAAGACCGAATCTCTTGGTTAACTGTTCTATTTCTATCATGCCTACTCTTCAACTCCACTCAAGCTACCAGCCCCACATATATTTGCGGGTGCCTCATTTTTTACCAAACCCACTCACGCTTAACAAGACTGATCATTGTCTCGATAAACTGCGGGGAAAGATTAAGAAAGATCCGAAAAACTATACGTTTATTTGTGTCCTTTGGCTAAATTAAGTTCAGTCCCCTTAATTACTAACATCAAGCCGCTATAAATCACGTCGATTGCTTAAAAAACTGTAAAAGCGCTTGCTCATACACAGGCTCGGTATGAAAATGATTATGCCCATGCCCTTCAAGCACCACACTTTGACGCAAGTCATTGGGTAGGGCCTCAAATAACTGCCAAGCATGGCGTGGTGGCACGACTCTATCTTTGTCTGCGATCACAACTAAGGTCGGCACAGTCACCTTGGCGGCAAAATCTACCGATGGGTAACGCTCCTTGAGCATTAGCCCTACTGGCAAGATCCAATACATGCGTTGCACCAGATGCAGCATGCTATCAAAGGGAGTGACTAAGACGAGACGACCAAGCTTGCGATGAGCAGCCAAGTAGATTGCCATAGCCGCCCCCAGACTACGCCCTATGACATCGACGCTTTGATGCTTAGGTGCTAAGGCGTCATATAGATTGAGTGCATCTTGGTAGAGCTGTGTTTGCTTTGGCTTGCCCGTGCTCTCGCCATAGCCACGATATTCGTTCAGATAGATCGTATGATTCGGAAATAAGGTCTGCCAACACTCAGCCTTGAGCGCGACTTTTTCACAATTCCCACCAAAGTAGATAATCGCCTGCCCCTGCCCCGGATTGATCTGCCAGATCTGTAACTGTGCATCATCGCTTTCTAAACTAAAGCTGCGAATCGCATCACTACGCTGCACCACAGACGTCGGCCAGTAAATAAAGCTGCGTTGAAATAAGGTGAGTACTACTGCACCAGCCAGATACAGCGCTACGCTTAGGCCAAACAGCCAAAGAAAAATATGCATGAGGGGCCTTAATAACCTTTGGTATTCTTTGCTACCCAGCGATGTCCTTCGCTCAAGGTTTCTTTTTTCCAGAACGGTGCCTTCGATTTCAGATCTTCCATGACCCTACGATTAGCCTCGTACGCTGCTTTACGGTGAGATGACCAGACTACAATACAAACCAAGGTATCCCCTGGAAAAACCTCACCATAGCGATGTGCAATCGCAATATCTTCGATATCCCATTGTTCCATGGCATCTTGCGCAATTGCTGTCAGATGCTTTTCGGTCATACCTGGATAATGCTCTAAGACCATGCTTTGGACATCATCACCCTCGTTGAAATCACGCATAGTGCCAACAAACACACTAGTAGCACCCACCTTATGGCCGGCTGAGGATTCAGCCGTGGTGGATTGGGCCTGTTGGTAATTCTGCAGCCAAGACCAGGGGTCGAAAGGCTCTGCAAATAATTCAATAATCATGCTGTCTGCAAGGAAATGGACTGTGCTTAGTCTATTCTTTTTCACCAAACCCTGCATTAATCGATATAATCTATCGCTCTATCATCTTGCCCGTAGCCCTAAGTTTTGCACGAGCAAATTTATAAGCCCTATTTGGCTTGGAGACGGTGTCCCTTCCATGATTGATCAAAAACGAGATTTCAAAGCACTTTCTATTGCCGTACTAACGGTGTCAGACAGCCGTGGTGAAGACCAGGATAAGTCTGGAAAATTATTAGTGGCACGGCTACAAAAGGCGGGCCATAACTTATATGAAAAGGCGATAAATCGTGATGATATTTATCAAATACGTGCAACGGTATCGCATTGGATCGCTGACCCTGCTGTCGATGTCATATTGACCACCGGTGGTACTGGCGTCACTGGGCGTGATGGCACACCTGAGGCGATCACACCGTTATTTGATAAAGAAATCCAAGGTTTTGGTGAAATGTTCCGCGTCTTATCGTTTGAATCGATCTCAACCTCTACCCTGCAATCAAGAACCACTGCTGGCGTTGCTAATGGTTGTTACCTGTTCTGTCTGCCGGGCTCTTCAGGTGCCTGTGCTGATGCTTGGGATAAACTAATCAACCAGCAATTAGATTACCGTCATCGCCCCTGCAATCTAGTCGAGCTGATGCCACGGCTGAAAGAAAAATAACCCACTCACAATAATGACCCTATCGCAGACCGATAAAAAAATTATCTAACCTATGGTCCTAATAAATCCTGCTAGCTGAAAAAACTTTCGGCCCAAGGCATGTCTGAGTTGATCGTTATAACCTAGATCTTTCATCGCAAGATGCATACAACGCAGCCATTGATCTCGCTCTTCAAAACCAATCTGTAAGTGCTGATGCCGCTGCCTGATCCATTCAGCAGACATGTAGTCTTCTCCAAATAAGGCTGGTCCACCGAACCATTGGCAGAGGTATCCTGCTAATTTTTTACGCGAACGCGTGAGATTACTAGGATGCATCACGAGTAACTTTGACAACTCTGCTTCACGTTGCATCACTAAATAGAATTGATCGGCTAGATTAAAGACCGCCGTTTGGCCACCGATTTGATCGAATAAACTGCTGTTGTTAGTGTCTTCAGCCACCGATGTAGGACATCTCGACTTTTTCTAAGACATGCTCTTCTGCCGTAGATTCTCCTGCGCCACGAATCTCAGAATAACGATCACTACGCACCTTCCACATATCTGCAATGACTGCATTGACGACCTCGTCATTTGCACCACCTCGCAATAGATGACGTAAGTCCGTACCGCGTGAAGCAAATAAACAACTATAAACACTACCCTTAGCAGATAATCGAACACGGCTACAATCACCACAGAAGGCTTCAGTCACCGAGGTAATCAAACCAAACTCGTTGCCACCATCGACATAACGCCAGCGTTTAGCGACTTCACCACGATAATTGGGGTCTAAAGGTTCCAACTCAAAATGCTCGCTAATTCTTTCGACGATTTCTTGCCCTGAAACCACTTGCTCGAGATTCCAGCCATTAGTCGTACCAACATCCATAAATTCGATAAATCGCAAAATCTGCTTACTATCTTTGAAGTACCGCGCCATCGGCACGATCTCTTCTTCGTTGACGCCTTTTTGTACGACCATGTTGACCTTGATGTTATCAAAGCCGGCACGCTCCGCATTGTCGATACCTTGTAATACCTTCTCGACTGATACATCCATATCATTCATCTGTCGGAAGCGTTGTTCATCAATCGCATCTAAACTGACAGTAATACGATCTAGGCCTGCATCACGTAGCTGCTCTGCACGTGACAAGGTTAAGATGGAAGCATTAGTAGTCAAGGCAATGTCTTCTATACCGTCTATCTTAGCCAGCTCAGTGACCAAGACATCGAGGTTCTTACGCAGCAGTGGTTCACCACCGGTAAGACGTAACTTACGCACGCCCTGCGCAGCGAATAATCCAGCTAGACGGGTGATTTCTTCAAATGAGAGTAAGTCGGTACGCGGTAAAAATTGATATTTCGAATTGAAAACCTCTTTTGGCATACAATAGGTACAACGAAAATTGCAGCGATCGGTCACTGAAATTCTAAGATCGCGCATAGGCCGATCAAATTGGTCAACTGGATTCGTCATATCATTTACTATAGTCGTGCGATGGGCACTTTTTAACTCTTACTCTGTATCGTATGAATAGTAGTTTGCAACGAATTGGATTTTTCGCTGGGCCACTAGGGGCAATAGTCCTATTTTTGGTCTTACCCGACCATTATGTCGATACCCAAAAAGCATTAACTCCTCTCTCTTTTGCCGCAAAAACAACACTTTGCGTCACGTTTTTAATGGCTTTGTGGTGGCTAACCGAGGCGATTGACCTCAGCGCTACTGCCTTATTGCCCATCGTTTTGTTCCCACTCTTGGGCATTAATGACATTAAAAGCACGACTGCTGCCTACGCCTCTCCTCTGATCTTCCTCTTTATGGGTGGCTTTTTAATCGCATTAGCCCTACAACGTTGGAAATTGGATGAGCGATTAGCCACAAAAGTATTACGCCTTTCTGGGACATCACCGAGAGCGATTCTTGCGGCCTTTATGTTTGCCGCCGCGGTCTTAAGTGCCTTTATTTCAAACACTGCAACCACCGCCTTAATGCTACCCATAGGCCTCAGTATTATCGCCCTCTTCAGCAGTGAGACGCTGTCAAAGCATGAGGATACAGACACCCTACAGGCGCAAACCAACTTTGCTAAGTGTCTTATGCTGGGTCTGGCTTACGCCGCATCCATTGGAGGTACCACCACCTTAATCGGCACGGCACCTAACCTCTTCCTAGCCAGTTTTTTAAATGAAGGTATAGAGCCAACATTCCAGTTTGATATGAGTTTTAGTCAATGGACCTTGATGATGGCCCCTCTAGCTTTAATCTTTCTACCCATCATCTGGTTATTGCTCAGCTATGTCAGCTTTCCGATTGACAGCAGCAAACTTAAATTACAAAAAGACACGACCAATATAAAACTGGCTGCACTGAATCGCGGACAGACCCTTACGCTGTCGATCTTCGCTTTAACTGTATTTTTATGGATCAGCCGTAGCTCATTACAGCAATGGTCATTACAAATCGCAGGAAACACCGTACAGCCACTAGCTGGCTTAAGCGATGCAGGCATTGCTATGTTGGCCGCCTGCCTACTATTCATAACACCCGCTGATTTCAAACAACGTCGTTTTCTAATGGATTGGCCGACGGCGACTAAACTACCGTGGGGAATTTTCATCTTATTTGGAGGTGGCCTTGCACTAGCTAAAGCCATACAGCAAAACGGAGTGGCTAGCTTTATTGGCGCCCAAGCCAACCTCTTACCGGAATTACCAGAAGTCGTAATTCTAGTGATTATTTGCAGTGGCGTCGTATTCCTCACCGAGCTGACCTCGAACACGGCAACCACCGCCACCTTAATCCCCTTACTCGCGGGTATCGCCATAGGCCTAGGGATGCATCCACACTTACTAATCATTCCTGCCACACTGGCTGCCAGTTTCGCCTTTATGATGCCGATTGCGACACCCCCCAATGCCATTGTCTTTGGCTCTGGTCATCTACGTATAGGTGACATGATTCGTGCAGGTCTGTGGTTAAACCTCATTGCCATTATTGTCATCACCAGTTATAGCTTGTGGGTAATTAAGCCTATGATGCAGCTCTAAGCCGGAACGAGGTTCCTAATATGAGAAAGACCCCATTTATCGCGTTGCTATTCCTAACCTGCCTGAGTTCTAACGGACAGGCTTGGTGGGGCCAGCAAGATAATTATTGGCAATGTCTACTGGATGAACTGCCTGATGTGAAAAACGACACTGTAGCGGAATCTATCGTCAACCAATGCAAAGATAGCCACCCTATTCATACGCGCATTTTTATCGAAAAAAATTCCAGCTGGTTTGGTTTTAGTAGCGCTGACCAGTGCGTTAAACGTAAGGCTAAGTCAGTACGTTCAGAGGTGGCTGCGCAATATTTACAAGCCGCCTGCTATAAACTTTACACCAATTAAGTAAACTTATAACTGTAGACCCTGTCTACAAAAAGAGCCTTTCTTACCACATCGCTCGTTATAAACCTCAATCAGTTTAGGATGACCATTATGACTACTTTAATCAATACATCTCGTCACTACTCTATTACTCAAGGTCTTACTGCTCGCAGCCTTATTGCGATTGTTTTGATGACCCTATTTCTTGGCAGTACAGTTACTGCTAACCAAGATGAAAACAACACCAAACTGATTGTTGCAAATCAACAGCTAGGCCAGCATCTAGAGCCTGAGCTAACTGCTGGACGTTGGCAGTTAGTCATGTTCTGGTCCACCTGGTGTTCTGTCTGCAAGAGTGACTTCAAACATCTGCAAGCCTTTCTGGCAGAACGTCCAGAGCTTAAGCTCGACTTAATCGGTGTCGCCTTTGATGGCATCGAAGAAGAGACAAAGGCGCGAGCCTTGATAAAGAAAAACAATCTACATTACACACATATCTTGACCACAGAAAAGGTCGCTGCTGAATACTATTTGCAGGCTGCCGAAGAAGAATTGGTCGGCCCACCATCCTATCTGCTTTTCGATAAGGACAATCAAGTTGCCGCGATCAGCTCAAATGCTATCGACTTAGATTCATTAGAGTTATTTCTGGACTAATTCCTAAGACTGTTTTTACAATAGTCTCCATTTATTTGATCGATATTTACCATGTCTTCTTTACCTGATATCAATGCCGACCTAAGTCAACGCATCGTCTTAGATACGAATGCCATGGAATGGGAGACCAGCCCTAGCGGCACTGTCTGGCGTAAACCGCTCTACCGTGAAGGGGGTGAGTTTGGTGCAGTAACCAGTTTGGTTCGTTACCAGGCCGGCGGCCAGTTTCACAGCCATCCCCATCCACAGGGTGAAGAGATATTAGTGCTAGAGGGTGAGTTCTGTGATGATCATGGGCGCTATCCAGCAGGTAGTTATTTACTCAATCCAGACGGCAGTGAACATGCGCCCTTCTCTGATGAAGGCTGTGTTTTACTCGTTCGCTTGCGCCAATATGCTGGTGATCGGCCTCAAGTTCATATCGATACTAGCAATACCTCTTGGCAACAGGGCATGGTCGACGGCTTATCGGTCTTACCGCTGTATTCACAAAAAAGTCATCCTGAAAGCATGGCTTTGGTGCACTGGGAAGCTGGCACTTTCTTTCATCAACACACCCATCCTGGTGGTGAAGAGATCTTTGTGCTTCAAGGTTGCTTTGAAGATGAGCATGGCAGTTACTCCGCTGGCAGTTGGATCCGTGGGCCACACATGAGCGTACATAAGCCGTTCTCACGTGAAGGCTGTTTGATTTATGTCCGTGTCGGTGGGTTGACACCTGAAGTGAATGAACAGAGCTCTAAGGCTTAGCCCTGCGAACACGAGGCTAGACTAAGCTGCCCGTGATCCGTGTTGCGCAATTGCAATACCACACAGAATCACTAGCAGCGCGACCAGAGCACTCCAGGAGAGCTGTTCGCCACCAAACCAAACTCCAATCATGACCGCCCAGAGTGGGATCAAGTAATTGATCTGCGACAAAAATGCAGCACCTGCCCGACGAATCACACTGAAGTAAACAATAGTCGCCAGTCCTGTGGGGAAAACACCCAATATAATGACTGAATAAATCGCCATATCTGAGCTTTTTACTATGCTATCAAAACCATCAAGGCCATATAAGAACAGCCAGATCGACATAATGATGATGCTAGAAAAAGACAAGACACCGAGTGAAATCAGGCTCAGACTAATCTTTGGTAATTGATGCGCAATCACCGAGTTAGCGGCATAGCTGACCGCGCCACAGAGGATAGATAGCATCGCTATTAATACCGCCCAATCTGTCACCTGCCCCACGCCAATATCGGGCCGCATTAAGATCAAGATACCGATAAAACCAAGCCCAAAGCCAATCGCCTTATTCAAGGTAATGCGTTCATTAACAACGAAGAAATGCGCTAGAATGATAGTAACTAGAGGCATCATCGCCATTAAGATACCGGCCAAACCGCTGTCGACATACTGTTGACCCCAAGCGATCAAAAAGAATGGCAAGCAATTACCTGTTAAGGCTAACAATAGAAATATTTTCCAGTAAGGCAGTAATTCAGAAATTGCCTTTCGCTGGTATAAGACGATGCACCATAGCGTTAAAGCAGCAACCACAATACGCCAAGTAACCACGGTTAATGGCGGCATATCATTGAGGGCAATCTTGGTCAGCAAAAACGCTGAGCCAAACATCACCACTAGCGTCAGCAGGCCTAGCCAGGCAGTAGGTCGATAAGTAGTCATAGCATCATCAAATAAAAAAAACAGTGTAGCTTATGTATCGCAGTCAGACTGCTTAAGTTACGAGCAATAAGACTAGTACTTGCTTTACCCCAAGCGCCTTCGCTAGCATCTAGGCTAAGAAAGTTGAAACTCATCGGAATCTAAACTGATATGCCAAAAGACCTCTCCACCACTAGCTCAGTAAAGGCTTTCCTAGCGGCTAGCAAGCAACACCTGCCTAGTACACAGGCCCAAGACAAGGCCAAGGGTCGCCTATTATTTGCTATGGATGCTACCGCTAGCCGAGAAGCTAGCTGGAGCATGGCCTGTCAAATTCAATCTGACATGTTTGCAGCAGCGGCAGGTTTAGAAATCAGCCTGTGCTATTACCGTGGCATCGGTGAATTCCATACCTTCCCATGGAGTCAAAACAGCACTGTCCTGCAAAAACAAATGCGCAGCGTCTGCTGCCTCGCTGGACACACACAGATAGGACAGGTCTTACGTCATGCCGTCAGCCAAGGCAGCAAACAAAAGATGAAGGCTGTCGTATTAGTCGCCGATTGTTTTGAGGAATCTATCGATACAATCGCGCATGATGCCGCCCGCCTGAGTCTTTTAGGAATCCCCTTGTTTATTTTTCAAGAAGGATACAACAGCAGTGCCGAAAAGGCCTTTCGTCATTTAAGCCAACTCAGCAATGGTGCTTATTGTCGCTTTGATGAAAATAGCTTGGCACAACTGAGAGAATTATTAGCCGCTGTGGCAAGCTATGCCGTCGGTGGAGTAAAGGCCTTACAGCAACACGATCAAGGTAAAAACGCCTTACTCAAGCAATTAATCAAACAACTACCTGCAAAATAATTTATGGCACGCATTGTCCTACTTATCCTCGCGATTATCGCCACCTTGGTCTTAGTCCGCTGGCTCAAACGACAACCAGTGGAGAAACGCTGGAAGGTAATCGCCATGCTTGTCGCTGGTGTTTTGCTGATACTGGTTGCGACCGGACGCATGCCTTGGTTATTTGCCTTGCTAGGTGCAGTGATTCCTATCGCAAGGCGCCTGCTTGGCCTATTACGCTATGCCCCTCTACTAAGTGGTTTATTCAATCGCGTGAGTAATAACGCACCTAGCAATGGCCAGCAGTCATTGGTAGAGACCCAATACTTGAGCATGAGCCTAGATCACGACAGTGGGCAGCTCTCCGGTAGCGTTAAAAGCGGTCTACACGCAGGCATGGAGTTACAGCAATTAAACCAAAATCAGCTATTAGAACTGTATCAAAGCTATCTAAAACTAGACCCTGACTCCGAGCAATTACTAGGCAATTACATCGACAGGACCCACGGCACTGAATGGCGCGCTCAAAACCAGTCGAATAAGACCGAAGAAACTAGTACTGCACAACTATCAGAAAATGAGGCCTATGCAATCCTTGGACTAGAGCCAGGAGCGGATAAACAGAGTATTCTGAAAGCACATAAACAGTTGATGCAGAAAATTCATCCTGATCGTGGTGGCTCTAGTTATTTAGCCGTCAAGATTAACCAAGCACGGGATCTGCTGATCGCTCAAATTACAGATTAGATAGTTATGAACTTCAGATTTTGGCGCCGCGACAAGAGCAAACCCACAACAGCTGCGTCAGTAGACCCTGAGTACCAGTACGAGATTAAATCGTATTCAAAGGATGGCGGTTTCATTCAGTCCTTAGATCGTGCCGGACGCAATCAGAATGGTTCCATTTATGGCGGGATGAGTGAGCGGGAAATCCAGCTCCGCCTAGAACTTGTCGTCGAGCAGGTATTAACCACCGCACGCAGTGTCTTTGCACCAGCACAACAGCTCACTCAGTTTAGTCTGGCTGACCAAGAACGTTTTATTCAATCCGCTACTACTGTCTCAGACGCAAACGCCGAACTCTCTTACCATTTCTGCCACCTTGCCCCGCCCGCCCTGATGTTACTAGACGAAGGTGCCTGGGCTGATTGGCTTGAACATATACTCGGTCAATACCGAGCGCATGATGTGCAGGCTGCAATCACTGAAATGCAGGCGATAGAACAATATGTCGCTAGCAAAAGCAGTGCACCCAGCTCAGTCAGCTACGATGAAATATCCCGCGTTGTTGAAAGTATTGTGTTGGGTCTTAATGGTCGTTCACTAAATTTAGAGAGTAGTGAAAGCCTCTTTACCGATACTGAAACCTTGCACCTCCCTGCACGTTTGAGTGAATTTAAGACGCGTGAAGAGAACTTTGCGCTATATAAATCAATCGCCATACACCAATGGGCACAAACTTGGTTCGGTACCTTCCGGATCAATATTCAACAGTTAGTCGCTACCTTTAAAGACAGTGAGCGCGCATTAAATCTATTCCATGCCTTAGAGACTGTACGTCTAGACAAACAGATAGAACGGGAGCTACCCGGTATCGCTCGCGCCATGCGTCAATTTAATTCATTGCTAGCGGCGACAGACCTGCCTGTCACTTGGCAGCAGGCGATCGAAAAGCTATCGACACCAGAGGCGACCGTGCACGATACGGCGGAACTACTCTACGCCCTTTACGACCAAGCTTATTTGCCAGAACGTACGCTATATCAAGGTGAATTAGACCCAGAGCTGGCAAATAGCAAGATTCAGGAACGCACAGATCAAGAAAAAGCTGAGCTGCAAGAGAAGTTGACTGAATTACGTGAAGAATTGATGTCAGGCACAGATACGATGCCGGGCGAAGGTGACGCCGATGAAGAAAACTTTGAGCTACGCGAAGTAGAAGATGACGAACGTCCAGATGGCTATCGTTATGACCTAGAGCTTGATGGTAAGACCGTCGATACACCAGAAGATATCCAAGAGCTGTTGAATTCAATCCAACAAGACGTAGGTGATATCCCAGAAGAATACTTAGAGACTAATGAAGACAAGGCTAGTACTGATAACGATAATGCCGCAGCTGAAAGCGAACAGACTGAAACAGTAGGTGAGCCGCTTGCCTTGTATGATGAGTGGGACCACTCACGCCAGAAATACCGCAAAGATTACTGCCACTTATATGAGCAGACAGTACCTGCCATCACATCAGACTTTGCCGCCAAGACTCTGAAAAAACACTATGGTTTGATGAAGAGTTTAAACCGTACCTTTGAGGCCTTACGTGACGATAACCGTCGCTTACGCAAGCAACCATATGGTGAGGATATTGATCTAGATGCAGTCATTGAATCCTATGCCGATATCATCAATGGCCATGAGTTAAGTCAAAACCTCTTTATCAAACAACGAAAAGTCGACCGCAATATTGCAGTCATGTTTATGGTTGATATGAGCGGCTCTACCTCTGGTTGGATTAATGATATGGAGCGTGAAGCACTGATCTTACTGTGTGAATCTTTACAGCTCTTAGGTGACCAGTATGCCATCTATGGTTTTTCTGGCAGAACCCATCAGCGTTGTGATCTATATCGGATCAAAGAATTTGATGAGCCTTATTCAAAGGAAGTAAAGGCGCGTATTGCAGGTATCAAGCCGCAAGACTATACACGCATGGGCGTCGCCATCCGTCACCTGAGTAAGCTCTTAAGCAAGGTTGAAGCAAAGAGTAAGCTATTGATTACATTATCCGATGGCCGGCCTGATGACCAAGATGGCTATCGTGGCGTCTATGGCATTGAAGACACCCGTCGCGCCTTAGTCGAGGCAAAGTTCTTGGGTATTCATCCTTTCTGCATCACCATTGATACAGAATCTGCAGACTACCTAAAACATATGTATGGCCCAGTGAACTTCACGATTGTCGACCAGGTCGATAAATTGCCGTATAAGGTGTCGGACATTTATAGACGAATCACGATGTAACGCCATGCCTGACACCACTCCAGCCCTTCTCAGCCCCAGTGCACGTAGTGCAGCGGTTAGAAGCCCTATTATTCCAACCATCAATGGCTGGGTTCGTCAGCACCCCGGGACTATTTCATTAGGTCAGGGCGTTGCCTTTTTCTCTCCGCCTCAAGAAGCTCTAGCGGCAGTAGAAGATCGCTTACATGAGAAACAGCTGGACCTCTATGGCCCAGTACAAGGTATCCCAGAGCTAGTCGTCGCTTTACGCCACAAGCTTGAACAAAAAAATCAAATCCGCTTTGATCAAGGCCAAGAAATCTTTGTCACTGCCGGCTCAAATATGGCCTTTAGCTCTTTGATGTTGGCCCTGCTCGACCCAGATGATGAGGTTATCCTGCTGACGCCGTTCTATTTCAATCATGAGATGGCCATTACTCTGGCTAATGCTAAAGCGGTATTAACACCTACCTTAGACAATTTTCATCCTGATTTAGATGCCATCAAAAACAACATCACAGCACGCACTAAAGCGATAGTGACTGTTTCACCTAATAACCCGAGTGCCGCAGTCTACAGCCAAGAAGAACTGACTGAAATCAATCAACTGTGCGAACAACATGGCCTTTATCATATTTCAGATGAAGCTTATGAAGACTTTGTGTTTGAAGACACCGAACATTTTTCTGCTGCTAGCTTGAACAATAGCGCCGCCCATACGATCAGCCTCTATTCCTTCTCCAAGGCCTATGGCTTTGCCGGTTGGCGTGTGGGCTATATGTTAGTACCTGCCGAGCTCGCAGACACGCTGCGCAAGGTTCAAGACACGGTCTTAATATCACCCCCAATCGTCTCTCAGCTTGCCGCCTTAGGCGCCTTGCAGGCCGATACGCATTACTTACAAACACACTTAAATGAGATCAAAAACTCACGTGCACTGTGCTTACAGGCCTTAAATGATTCAGGGGTCTTGCGCCAAAGAGTACAGTCAGAGGGCGCTTTTTATATCTTTGCACGCATTCAAAGCAGGCTTAGCGATCTAGAAACCGCTCATCATTTAATACGTGAAAATGGCGTCGCCACCATTCCTGGTAGCGCCTTTGCAACAGAGGGTTATCTTAGGATTTCTTATGGTGCATTGACTTCAGACAACGTCGATATCGGCATGCAACGCTTGATTAAGGGATTGCAGCAACTCGCCTGAGGTTAGGGCCTAGGTAGGCAGGCCAACATGTAATTCTTGGTTACGTTGTTCCATCTCTTTACGCATTTCACAACGCATCTTGCCGGCTTCGAATAATTTTTTCTCTTCTTCAGAGTTGAGCTCTAGGCGTGGCACTTCTAAGCCCTTACCGTCATCGTCAACCGCTACCATAGTGAAGTAACAGGAAATGGCGTGATATTTAGTCTTACTCTTGATGTTTTCAGCTTCAACCCGAATACCGATCTCCATCGAAGAACGACCAACATAGTTAACATTACATTTAAATGTAATCAGATCACCCACCATAACCGCGCGCTTAAAGCCCACGTGATCTAGTGCAGCCGTCACTACATAAGCCTTACAGTAGCGTGAAGCGCAAGAATAGGCCGCTTCATCTAATACCTTGAGTAACGCCCCACCATGTACTTTACCGGAAAAGTTTGCCATATCAGGCGTCATTAGACGCGTCATAAAAAGGGACTTTTCTTGTGCTTCAGACATACTGCACTCCTCAAATTGCATAGACTCAGATCTATGGGTTCAAAAAACCCATCTGATGATTAGTTTAATCAATAGACAGGCGCGCATACTAAATCAGATTTTAGGCTCTGACTAGCCAACACCCTGCATCATATTGTACAGATAAGGAACTAAGTGGCTGTAGCTTGCCTCGTACTGCTTTAGAAATACGCATATACTAGAACCACTGTAACCCGCCTAACGGCGTCCTCTTAAGAAGGCCCATACATAGTGTTTAGAAAAAATATCGTTCTGGCTTTACTGACCCTGTCATCCCTGTTCGCAAGCAGCAACAGCTTAAGCAGCAACACAGACACAGTGCTGATGAGCCCAACAGATGTGCATCTGAAAGCAACTAGCCTCATTACTAATTTTCTACAACGTTACCATTATCGCAAGTTTGATTTAGATGATGCCTTTTCAGACAAAATACACAGTCATTTTATAGAGAGCTTAGACTCAGGAAAGAATTACTTCCTAGCCAGCGACATCCAAAAATTTGAACAATATCGCTACCTGCTAGATGACTTTTTACTGAACGCTGACCTCAGAGCGCCTTATTCCTTTTTTGCCCTCTATCAACAACGTGTTAGTGAACGCGTGAACTATGCATTATCCCTACTTGAAACTGATTTTGACTTCTCTAAAGATGAAGTCTTCCTAATCGATCGCGAGGAGGCCTCTTGGCCCAATAGCCAACTTGAACAAAATGATATATGGCGTAAACGTGTAAAGAACGATGTCTTATCATTGCACCTAGCGGGCAAGACAGCAGATGAAATCAAGACAACCTTAAAGAAACGCTATGAAGGCATAAATAAACGTAGTCATCAGTTAAATTCAAACGATGTCTATCAATTATTTATCAATGCCTTTGCTACCAGCATAGACCCACACACCAGCTATTTATCCCCACGCAGCTACGACAACTTTGAAATCCGCATGTCGCTATCGCTAGAGGGTATAGGCGCAATGCTACGTTTAGATGGGGAATACACTCTGGTTAGCCGCGTCATCCCTGGCGGGCCAGCTGATCTCAGTGGTTTATTAAAATCTAAAGATCGCATTATTGGTATCGCACAAGTCGATGAAGAAAATTTTGTTGATGTTGTTGGCTGGCGTTTAGATGAAGTAGTCGATCTGATTCGAGGCAAAAAAGGTACCGTCGTTAGACTTCAACTTCTTCGTGGTGAACAAGGTGATGCTGCCGTCCCTGAAGAGATAAGTTTGACTCGTAATAAGATTAAGTTAGAAGAACAGGCCGCACAAAAAACCGTCTTAGAGATCAATCATGAAACTGACAGTAGCAAGATCGGTGTCATTACCATCCCTACTTTCTATATGGATTTTGCTGCCTATCAAAAAGGTGAGAAAAATTACCGCAGCACAACCAGAGACGTAGACCAACTGCTTAGTGAACTAAAAGATGAAGATATTGATACGCTGATATTAGATTTGCGTTCTAACGGCGGCGGCTCTCTGATTGAAGCAAGCAATCTTGCTGGTCTCTTCATTGATCATGGCCCAGTAGTGCAGGTACAAGACTCTAGTGGCAATCTAGAAATTCACAAAGATCTCAAAAAAGGTGTTTCCTATGATGGTCCTTTGGTTGTCTTAGTCGATCGCTTTAGTGCATCTGCTTCAGAGATCGTTGCCAGCGCCCTACAAGACTATGGTCGCGCAGTCGTTGTTGGTGAGGCCACATATGGCAAAGGCTCGGTACAACAACTAATAGATCTAAATCGCTTTAGCCGAAGTAAAGAAGCTAAGCTAGGTCAGCTCAAGGCTACTATTGCACAGTATTTCCGTGTCGATGGTGGTAGCACACAACATAAGGGCGTATTGCCTGATATCAACTATGTTGAAGGGATCAAAGTCAATGAACGAGGTGAGCGTAGCTTAAAGAACGCCTTACCTTGGAGCCAGATCACACCTGCAAGTTACTTAGGTCAGGTCATTGCTCGCAGTGTAATTGACCAATTAGATAAACAGCACTTAACACGTGTTGCTGATAACCAACGCTATCAAACCATGGTCAAGTTATTTGAGTTAAATGAGACCCTAACAGATCGCAAGACCGTCTCTCTAAACGAGACCACACGTAAAAAACGCTTTGATGAACTAGAAAGCAAACGTAAAGAATTTGAAACCGCACTTGGTATTAAAGACAGTCAGGACGAAGAAAGCTTTGACGAAGATAACAAGATCGACCCAGAAAATGATGTGCTGCTATTAGAGGCGGCAGAAATTGCACATGATTTGAAGATCTTCTGGAACCGTAAAAGCCAAGCGATTCAACCACTAAAGCAAACCGCTGCTAACTAATCTAGCCCATTAATCTGAGCTTACATCACGCTGATTAACATCTGCAGGCTCAGCACTAACATGCACACACCAAATAGCTTTTTAAGTAGCCCAGTGGGCAAGGCATGTGCTGCCCTAGCACCCAGTGGTGCAGTCAATGAGCTGGCTATAGAAATGGCTATAACTGCAGGCAGGTAAATGTAGCCCAAGACCCACTCTTGCTCTATCGCCACTCCCCAGCCTGCCACCAAGTAACCACTGCTACCGGCCAATGCAATCGGCAAACCCACTGCTGCTGAAGTACCAATCGCAGTCTTAATATCGATATGACGCCAAAGCAGGTAAGGCACTGTCAATGAGCCACCCCCTATCGCCACCAACGCAGATAGTGATCCAATAGATAGTGATACCCCATGAATGCCAAGCCCATTAATATCTGCATGACGACTTTGGCCAGGCTCTGAACGAAACATCTGCAAGGCGATAAAGGCCATAAATAGGGTGAAAAAGATGGCCAGATATTGTGTGCTGAGAATGGAGGCTAAGAAGGCTCCTACAAAGGTCCCCAATAGCACACCCGGCGTCATCAGACGTACGATAGGCCATCGCACACCACCCCGCGCATGATGCGCACGCAAGCTTGCGATGGCTGTCATGATGATGCAGGCCATCGACGTGCCTAAAGCAAGATGGACTACCTGCTCTAAAGGCACAGATTGCCAAAGAAAGAGACTGGTTAGGATAGGCACCATAATGCCTCCTCCACCAATTCCAAATAAGCCAGCAAAAAAGCCTACCACGACACCTAATAGTAAGAGCGCTAATATAAATTCAATCGATATCATAGACGTTACAGTGGATCTCTCCAGCCCTGCTGAAAATATCAGCACAGCCAAATTGATTAGTATGCGGTAGACAGACTGTCTAAGATTTGAAACCCAGCAATGTAGGTACCCAAGGCCGAACCAACCGTGCTCAATAGAAACACCAGTATTACTCTGGCTACTCGGTTACCACGCCAACCAGAAAAGCTAGTACTGTCATTACGTAACTGCTGGAAGTCTTGAACCATTGGCTTACGTAGATAGATCTCAGCGCTAGCCGTGACCACCCCTGCCCCAATTGCTGGATTCAATGATGTTAATGGGGCTGCAAAAAATGCCACCACCACAGTCAAAAAATGCCCTCCTGCAAGCAGGGTGCCAGCGGCTGATAAACCACCATTAATCAGGATCCAATCGAGTACTAAGCTCCAACCTAATTCCGAGCTTTTATTAAAGCCAAAGGCAAAACCAATCATCACTAATAAAACAATCAACCACGGCACATAAGGCAGTACACGATTACTGGGCGGTATCTGCTGCAACTCTTGCACACGGCTCATAGGAGCACTCAGCCCCTGCTGCAGATGTTCTGAAAGACCGGCCAAATGACCGGCCCCAACCACAACCAAAAGATGTTGATATGTATTCGACTGAATAGCGCTCAAGATCTTAGCCGCCATATATTCATCACGTTCAGCGATTAAAGGTTGTAATAAATCATCGGCCGATTCTGAGAATTGGCTAAATGCATTCTCAAGAATATCCCCTTGTTTTAACTGTTCTATTTCTTCTTCAGACACTTTTTCACGACTGAAGAGACTCGCAATCAAACCTGACACTACAGTCATTTTTCGCCACCACGGGATGCTGCGATAGACCCTTTTCAAAGTAATACCCACATCACGGTCAATCAACAATAGTGGTAGTGCTTGCGCCTGAGCTAACTCACTCGCTATCTTCATCTCTGCACCGGGCTGGATATCAAATTGTTCAGCTATGCGTTGTTGATAGGCACCTAAGGCTAGGCTAGCGGCAACCATGCTTGCCTTCCCCTGTTTAATAACAGCGAATAAATCCATCTCCGCATAGCCTTTGGCATCATTCATCGAGGCATAACGGCTATCACAAAGCTCTATTGCAACCGCATCATAGTCACCGCTAACAATCTGCTCTTTAACGGCCTCTACACTTTGCTTAGAAACATGCGCTGTGCCCAGTAGGGTAATCTTACATTCGGCAAGCTGAATGATTTTATGTGGTTCGTTTTGCAGGTTGCTCATACTAGTCTTTTAATTATTTGCTGGAGAGTGTTGAAACACTATTTGGCTGGCCACTAGAGATTAAATCTTTCAGTGTCTGTTGCGCTAAGCCATTACTTACCATTTGCTCTACCCGATCAATCACATACATCTGCGATGGATCCATTTCAGCAGTCGCCTTAATCCTATCGGGTGCTGGTCTGCGGTGTCGTATCGCCAAATATACCTGAGCCAAGCTAAGATCTTCTGCTGGCAAGGCAGGAACATAACCCCCGCCAGGTGTGTCGACGGGAACAATGAGATGGTGTGCGAACAACTGTACAAGCACTGCTCTCAACGCGGGTAAACTGCAATGACAATGTTCAGACAATTGCGTTTCAGTCACTGGCTCTTGTTTCAGATAATATTGCTGCGCGATAATTAGCAGCACATCCATGCTGAGACATTCCTCAGTGTAGATATCTTTACTTTGGAACTCATTGGCATCGAAATAACGTCTTTCTGGGTGCTGATAAAGATAGGCAATACTCGAACCCAAAAGCAACACAAACCAATTCAAATAAAGCCAGAACATAAAGAAGAAAAGCGCTGCAAAGCCAGCATAGATCGCTACTTGTGCCGAGGCATTAGCAATAGAGACCGCATAGATCCAGCCCACCGACTGCCACAGAACTCCCGCTACTACCCCCCCGACTAAGGCAGCACGAAACTGAACCTTAGTGTTTGGTACAAAATAATAGGCAAAGGTAAAGGCAGAGATCACACACATATAAGGCAAGGCGTTGGCTAACATATGTAGCATATCCCTCATGACCGATAGATCATTAACGCTTTGCGCCACCTCGTTGTTCAATAGTTTTGCCGTCAAGGCGATACCAGCAAACACTAATACTGGGCCAACCAACACCACACTGAGATAACGACTAAAGCGTTCGTTCAAGGCACGTAGTCGCCCAACATACCAAGTGTAGTTAAAGGCTTCTTCGATTTTCTGTAGCAGAGAAATTACTGAATAAAATAAGAATGCGATACCTACAGCACCTAATAAGCCAACTCGAACATTATCGACAAAGCCAATAATCGTCGCGCTAATTTCTGGTCCACGATCGCCTAAATGACTAAACACAGCTAGTAACAAAGGCTCAATCTGTCCATGCACACCAAAGGCTTTCAGCACTGAAAAGCTCACGGCTAATAGCGGCACAAAAGAAAGTATGGTGGTAAATACTAGTGACATGGTACGCAAATTAAGCTGCCCATCGGATAGTTCCAACATCAAGGTCTGCAAGAAACGCAGGTAGCGGATTAAGATTTGTTGGAGTGGGCCTACGGCAGTGAGCTCGCTAGCCCAAACATAGTCATGCCAGCGACTTAGCTTTAGATTCGGCATGTGGCGCAATCAGAACATTCAGGATCAGCCTTGACCTTTACTGTGCGCCATTCCATGGCTAACGCATCAAATAAATGCAGATGGCCGATACTGCTAGCCCCTATTTTCAAAAGTTGCTTTAAGGCCTCTGTCGCCATTGCCGTCGCCATAACACCTGCAACCGGCGCTAACACACCATTTTCACTACAGTTTTCATCCACATCATTAGCTGAAGGATAAAGACAGGCATAGCAAGGGCCATCCATAGTCGGATGAAAGTACATTAACTGGCCTTCAAAGCGGATAACAGAGGCTGACAACAACGGCTTTTTCAGTGCTATACATGCACGGTTATGCTGATAGCGAGAAGTGAAGTTATCGGTACCATCTAAGACCAAGTCGACCTCCTTAATCAGGCAGCTCAAGTCTTCCGGATTCGGCCGCTGACAAATAGCATTTACTGTGACCTCTGGATTAACGACCGCCAAACGTTCACATACCACTTCAGCTTTAAGTCGACCAACATCAGTGTCGCTATATAGAATTTGACGCTGCAGATTAGAGAGTTCAACCACATCATCATCAACGATAGTGATATGTCCAACACCGCTGCTTGCTAGGTATAGGGCTAACGGACAACCTAGGCCACCAGCACCTAATATCAGTACACGCGCATCTAATAGACGCTGCTGCCCAGGCACATCTAGCTGTGGCAACATAATCTGTCGACTATAACGCAACAGCTGCTGATCGCTTAACTCACTCTCACTCATCGCGGTATTTTCTAATAGTTAACAAACCAAGTAATAGCTTACGGCAAGCAATAGCTACTTGCCACGAGCATTAAATTTGTCTAATTGTTCTTTCGTAGGTGGCGTTTGGTATTTCTCTTTCCAGTCGGAATAAGGCATGCCATAAACCAACTCACGCGCTGCCTCATAGTCCATATCAAGCCCCTTATCTTCTGCCGCTGCGACATACCACTTTGAAAGGCAGTTGCGACAGAAATCAGCCAAATTCATCAGATCAATATTTTGCACGTCTGTATGCGTCTGGAAATGGGACACTAAACGCCTAAAAACAGCGGCTTCAATTTCCGTAGTCGTCATTTCTTTATCACTCATCTAAAATCTCCTTATACAAATCTAGCTAGAACACTGGCGAAATCTTCTGATTGGCACCCCTCAGTCTCGTATCGTCCCTTAGTTAAGAGCTGATAGACTAGGCACTAATAAATCAGAGCGCTATACACTTGGGACTACCCGTTCATAGTGGTAGAGTGCAGCGATTTCAGCCACGTCACTTAATTCAGTTAAAATAACATTATGTATCCACATGATAACATCTCAGGCCTGATTCTTGCGGGTGGTCGTGCTCAGCGTATGGGCGGCGAAGACAAAGGATTAGTCTTGCTTAATGACCAAGCAATGATCGAGTACGTACTCGCATCACTAGCACCACAGGTGCAATCTGTAGCCATCAATGCAAATCGCAGCGTTGAACAATACCAAGCTTATGGTCACCCAGTTATCCGTGATGAATTAAGTGATTTTCAAGGCCCTCTAGCCGGTTTTGCTAGCGGTCTGAAGCAATGCTCAACAGACTATATGGTGACAGCACCCTGTGATGGCCCCCTACTTTGTAATGACTATGTACAACGCTTACATCAAAGTGCTGTAGCACAAGGCGCTCAGATTAGCGTCGCTAGTGATGGCACGCGTCTACAGCCGGTATATGCCTTACTGCATCAATCATTACTACCAAGTCTGTTAGACTTCTTAGCCCGTGGTGATCGTAAAATTGACCTTTGGTATCAGCAAGAAGGCTATGCAGAATGTGATTTCTCAGATCGATCTGACATCTTCACCAATGTAAATTCGCGTGAGGATTTAACCAACCTCGGCCAACAACTAAAGCCTTAAACCTATGAGTTATCACGATTGTCCACTGCCTATCCTGGGATTTTGTGCCTTTAGCGGTACTGGTAAGACGACCTTGCTAACCCAGTTGATCCCTCTATTAGTGGCGAACGGTGTCCGTATTGCGATGATTAAGCATGCGCATCATGCCTTTGATATCGACCATCCAAACAAAGACAGTTACCGTTTGCGCCAAGCCGGTGCCAAGCAAATGTTAATCTCTTCGGCTAATCGCTGGGCGCTGATGCATGATCATGCAAGTGAACAAGATGAGGCCTCTTTAGATCAACTGATCCAACAGTTGGATTTTGACGCTGCTGATTTAATCTTGGTCGAGGGGTTTAAAAAAGAGCCTATTGGTAAGATTGAGTTACATCGTCCGTCTCTAGGCTTGCCTCTACTCTGCGAAAAAGATGATCACGTTATCGCGATTGCTAGCGATGAAAAACTGCAGGTAGAACGGGATATTCCCCAGCTAGATCTAAACAATCCTGAGGAAATCGCCCAATTTATTCTCAAAATCATATTGGCTAGACCTTAAAACAGCATAATTTCTGCCTATCTGCCCATTTTGGTTATTATTTATTTGCTGAAGTGAGGTAAAATACCCAATTGGTCTGACTGGTATTTAGTCTGTTCGAGTAGAACATTCACCGATAAAACCGTGGCCCTAAGTAGGTGCTAAGGCATTATTCAGATGCCTTTAAACAGCACCTGCTATAAGAAAAAAATTCGCAAGCTATTGATTTCAATAGTGATATTTGATTAACAAGCTTATGCTTTCAGATCACTCCCTGTCCCAGACTGATGCCTCATCAGCCTGTAAGCAGTGAGCGTATTGAACGAAGATGCAGGAGGACAGACGTGTCTGACAACCCTAAAAATACAGTAACCATTACCGACAATGCCAGCGGGAAGCAGGTAGAAATGCCGGTATTAGTACCTACAGATGGTGCTAGCACACTTGATATTCGCGCTTTAAACCGCGAACTCGGTTACTTCACTTTTGATCCTGGTTTTGTTTCAACCGCTAGCTGTGAAAGTAAGATTACTTTCATCGATGGTGACGAAGGTAGACTTTCTTACCGTGGCTACCCTATTGAGCAGTTAGCCCAAAAAAGTAACTACGAAGAAACTTGCTACCTACTCATGAATGGTGAGTTACCAACAGCCGTTCAATTGGACGAGTACAAGGCAACTATTGCTGAACACAAAGCAGTTGATGACAAGCTACCCCTGTTATTTCAAGCATTTCAACAAGATGCACACCCAATGGCCATGCTGATTTCAGCAGTCGGTGCATTAGCAGCCAAACATAACGATGATGTTGATGTACACGATGATCAAGCCCGTCGTCTAGCAGCACATCGATTGATTGCCAAGATGCCTACCCTGGCCGCTTGGACCTACAAGCATCAGCAAGGAGAGGAATTCCTCCCATCTGATCCAAACAGTGGTTATACCGAAGACTTTCTACGCATGCTGTTTGGCTCTAAAGACGGCTCTTACACGCCATCTGAAACAATGGTACGTGCGATGGATCTGATCTTGATCTTACATGCTGACCACGAGCAGAATGCATCAACCTCTACTGTGCGTTTAACCGGTAGTTCAGAAGCCAGTCCTTATGCAGCTATAGCAGCAGGTATTGGCTCACTCTGGGGACCAGCTCACGGCGGTGCTAATGAGGCTGTTATCAGCATGTTGAATGAGATCGTTTCTTCAGGCAAAGAGCTAAGTCACTATATTGCCCGTGCTAAAGACAAGACCGACCGTTTCCGCCTAATGGGCTTTGGCCATCGTGTCTACAAGAACTACGATCCACGTGCCAAACTAATTCAGACGATCTGTCATGACCTTCTCAACGAGATGGGTGAAGACAATCCTAATCAGCCGTTACTCAAAACTGCAATGGATCTAGAAAAAATCGCCTTGGAAGATGACTACTTCATTCAACGTAAGCTATACCCGAATGTAGATTTTTACTCCGGCATTATCTTCAAAGCTATGAACATCCCTAGCAGCATGTATACCGTAATCTTTGCTCTAGCACGTACGGTTGGTTGGCTGTCTCATTGGATGGAAATGATGAGTGATCCGACTAATCGTATCGGTCGTCCTCGCCAATTATTTACAGGTTCAGCTGAGCGTGATTACGTCGCTACTGATAAGCGATAAAATAGCCTCTCATAGAAGAAAGACTTAGCAGTACACCATCGGTTTCGGGCACAGCTTGTGCTCGAAGCTGAATGTTTAGCCTATCGATCAGCCTTTCTATACCTTAGGTTTGATCAAAGAAATTTCGTACTACTGGCCCAAAGTGAGCTTCATCAACCAAGAAAGAGTCATGCCCGTTGATCGAGTTCAACTGGATATATTCAGCCTTTCGCCCTGCCCTTTGAATACCTTCTGCTAATTCCTCTTGCTGCTGAACTGGAAATAGAATATCAGTCTCTACACCGATAATAAGGCTGCTCTTGGCCTGAATTTTAGCTAGACCAGCATTGACTGAGCCACCATGCTCGGCGACATCAAACAAATCCATTGCACGCGATAGATAGAGATAGCTATTGGCATCAAAAGTACGCACAAACTTCTTTGCGTTGTAATCCAGATAGGACTCCACCTCGAACTCAATACCAAAGCGCTCATCAGATTTCCGATCAGGGCTAACACGTGCGCGGTTAAAGCGTTGATGCCACTCTTCAGATGCACGGTATGACATCAGCCCCAACTTACGCGCTAGCATCATGCCATGCGTCGGCTCTTCATCAGCATCATATTGACCATTTTTAAAGCCTGGATCACAGCGAATAATCTCACGCTGTAATGAACGCACGGCAATAGTGAAAGGCAACGCACGGGCTGCTGCTGAAATAGATATCAGATGATCGACTTCGTCGGGATACATTAATGCATAAGCCAGCGATGACATGCCGCCCATAGAACCGCCGACCACGGCATGTAGATGATCGATGCCTAGGTCTTGTAAGGCGTGATGCGCTGATTTAGCAATATCTTCAATACTGACATCAGGAAAATCCAAACCATAGGCTTTCCCCGTTTCTGGATTGATTGAAGAGGGATTCGTTGAGCCAAAGCAACTACCAAAGGAATTAACACAGACCACATAAAAACGATCGGTATCGATTGGCTTACCTGGACCAATCATAAATTCCCACCAGCCACGACTTGGATCTTCAGGCGATGATGCTGCATGCGCTGATGGTGAAAGACCACCAAAAACTAAAATGACATTATCGTGATTGTCTGACAACGAGCCCCATGATTCATAGGCAACCACCACCTCTTGCAACACACCGCCACGGTGTAGCTTAAAGTCAGCCGTACCATAGTCACCGACTAAGGTGACCAGTTTACTGGCAGGTGGGATTCTATGTGATGCGTTTGCAGCAATGTTTTCGGTCATACGATTTACGCTTTATGGGGGTATATTGGGCGAAAAGTAGGCAATTATATCTCGGATACCTGTCTCAGGCATCTACGCTTTATACTTTATTGGGGTTTCGAGGCAAACGACTTGCCAACACATTAATCAGCAATAATAGTACAAATAAACCTAAAGTTTGCTCTGGAATAGACAAGCCCAAGAAGGTCCAGCTGACTTCAGCACAGCTACCTGAACCATTAAATACGCGGCCAAAGACATCTCCTAAGGGCATCACATCCAACATGAAATAGAGGCCAGGGCCACATTCTGGCACCTGATCAGGTGGTAGACCCTGCAGCCAAATATGTCGTAATGCAACCACCACACCGGTGCTGGCAATCATTCCTGATAGCACCGCATAGATGGTCCGCCCTATTCCTTGCGGATGCTGTAACCAGGCCATCACACTCACTGCTGCGAGCAACAGTAATAACGCCCTATCGACCAAACATAGAGGACATGGATCGAGATAGAGCACACCCTCAAGATAAAACACAGCAAACACGAGTGCCGCCAAAACTAACAACACAAGCAATAAGTGATACCGGCGATAAGTCATCATCATTCTAAATTCTCTCTATGCACTGATGCGCATCTAAATCCTGACATGAAGTCTTTACATAAAAACTCATGCGATAGAAAACTGGCTATGAAAAAGTCTTAAGCAATGTCGTATTATAGCAGTAGCCGCAGTACAGATATCCTCGTATTTCATGCTAGTCAGCCACCAAATATGGGGTTAAGGCCTGATACTGTTGTGTGATATTTTGCACGCTATACGCTGCATTCGCTGGGCTTGGGTTAGGCGTAATCAAAACTGGCATGGTCAGCTCAGAGACAGAACACACACCCCAGTCCCACTCCTGCTTTAAGCCATAGGCATAGTAGAAGAATTTAGTCACGGCGATCTTACCGTGAAACCAGAGTAAACCGGGTTGATAGCGCTCTATCTTATCTCTCAGTAGCGGTGCATCGCGCCGAAAATCAGCTGCATTAAGCTCATGCCCCATACGACTAGGACGTTTTACCACATCAGTGAAGCCGATCCTGTACTGTGTATGCAAACGTCGCTGACTTTCTATCGAACGATCAAGCACTTCTGGAAATAGATTGGCCGCATTCAGTGCAGACCAAAAGCGATTCCTTGGATTAGCAAAATAATAGCCTGCCTTTACCGAAGGAATAGATGGGTTTAAACCGATTGATAAGCAAAATAAATCTTCGCTTATAAAATCATCCAAAGTTGTTGTGGTCTTATCCGTCGTCATACTTGGAAATATGCAATTCCCTCGCTAGTATTACAAGCCGTTGGAGAAACTGTTATGAATAAACCCTATGAAATCGTCAGCATGGAACTTGGGCCCATGCAAAACTTTGTTTACTTGATCATTGATCGTGACAGCAAACGTACTGCTATTGTCGATCCGGCGTGGGATATGCAGCCTATTCATGACTATGTCAGCAAGCATGAGCTCAATATTAGCGACATCTTGCTTACTCATAGCCATCATGACCACATTAATGGGGTCGAAGATATCTTGCAGCAGTATGATCCAGAACTGCACCTACTCAAGGCTGAGGCTGATTTTTGGCAGACAGAATTACAACGCCCTAATCTCCATGTTGGTGGGGATCAAATCCAGTTAGGACGCACAGCACTTAATATCTTACACACCCCTGGACACACACCAGGCTCGGCCTGCTATCAGTTGCAGGACGACATCATTACTGGTGACACCCTCTTTGTCTTTGGCTGTGGACGCTGCGATTTAGACGGCGGTAATCCAGAAGATATGTTTCAGACCTTACAAAAAATGAAGCACGAGCTACCTGGAAAAATGCAATTACATCCCGGCCATAATTATTCCTGCACGAGTTGCTCCAGCATCGAAGATCAGATTGAAGGTAATCCTTTCCTACATTTTTCAGATAGTGAAGGCTTCATCGACTATCGCATGGATAGACACGATAAGATCCGCTCTACACCTTACCAGCCGGTAAAGGTAGAGGACCTTTTAAGTTAAACCAGTCTAAATTTTAGCCAGACGATGCAAGACCCCAATCAAGTCTGGTGCCTGCCCAAGGTAAGGGGCTAAGGAAAGCTTAACCTCTGGATACTGTTTTCGCTTGTCCTCAACAAAGGCTGGGACATCTTCACGCACATGCCTTCCCGCAGATAGGAAGTAACACAACACGGTAATATCATCGGCGCCATCGGCAATTAATTCATCGATGGCATCAGGAATAGAAGGCTGTGCAATCTCCAAAAAGGCGTGCCTAGTAAGTGAAAAATCATCACCCACTTGTTTTCTAAGTGAAGTGGCAACGACCGCAATTTCAATATTAGATACTGTTCGACGACTTCCGTGTGCCACGAGTAATAAAGCTTTCATTTCTGTCCCTTATTAAAATCAGATAGGCATTCAACCACCCAAGCAAGGCTTGAACAAGGCTTAAACGCTATCTAGTTATACAACATCAGTGCACAGTTAAATAACCCGATATAGATCAGCTATTCTGCCGCATCCAATCCTTAAAAGCTGACCAGTTCATTTGCAGTAAATCATGCCCTTGCACGCCTGCCTGCATTCGCATCAGCAAAAAACACATATGTGGGATCTTGCCGAAGATCAGTGCCAACGACATCAACGCAATACCGATCCACAGTGATTGCTCGCCGCCTGAGGTGTAACCCAGCTTCCAGAATAATAATGAGACCAGCAAAGTCAGCATTACAATGCCTAAACTGATGCGTCGATTTAAACGATTAAATTGCTCTTTGATTTGTTCAGTAGTCACAGCTATCTCAGAAAATCGGTTAATGGGAACTAGCCTACCCAGCTATACTCTAAGCTAGAGCTATGATCCCGAGGTGTAATCGTGAAGTTTAGCGCAAAAAACCGCAGTACCAACTCATTTGCATTAAACAGAAGGCATTTTTTATTCGCCAGCATCGGCTTAGGTGCCTTTATCTATACGCAATACTTAGGGGGTAAAGCACAACCTCGCTACCAGCGTAGCCTAGATCTCCGTCAGCTTCATTATAGTGATCGACAATGGCGTCAATTACTGGAAGACAATGCCTATCAGGTACTCCGTCAGGCAAAGACCGAGCCACGCCGCTCTAGCCCTCTAAATCATGAATGGCGTCAGGGCATTTATAGCTGCACGGCCTGCGGACTCAGCCTATTCAGGCATGACATGAAGTTTTATAGCACCAGCGGCTGGCCTAGCTTCCATGATCACATCCGTGGCCATCTGGAGACCTATACTGATTTTCAGCAGTTCCCACCACAGCAGGGCTACCGCTGCGCCCGTTGTTCAGGGCATCAAGGGCATTTGATTATGGATGGCCCACTCCCTAGCGGTGAACGTTGGTGCAATAACGGCACTGCCTTGTGTTTCGTAGCACGATCTAAAACGCTTAAATCTCCGGCTTAAGCTACTTATTTGGCTAAATAAACTAGTAACTGAAGACAATCGACAGTACTCTAGCGCTCATAATTTTCAGCCTATACAAATAAACAAACCCCTTAGAAGGACTATCATGAGCTCACAACTAAGCTTAGAACAAGCCAACACCATTATTGAAAACGCATTTGCCAAAGGAGCTGAACTCGGATTAGCGCCTTTGACTATTGTTGTCTTAGACGCCGGCGGCCACCTAAAAGCCATGCAGCGTGCTGATAGCGCGACTTTCTTCCGCCCTCAAATTGCCTTTGGTAAGGCTTGGGGTTCATTGGCCCTTGGTATGGCATCACGCACCCTGTTCAATATTGGTGAAGAACGCCCAATGTTCATGAATTCCTTAGTTGGTCTAGCCGACCAAAAACTAGTCCCTGTACCTGGCGGCGTTTTAGTCCGGGATGCCTCGGGTGAAGTTATTGCAGCAGTAGGTATTACTGGTGACACGTCTGATAATGATGAAGCCTGTGCTATTGCAGGGATTGAAGCAGTCAGCTTAGTTGCCGACGCAGGTAAATAGATAGCTACACCAGTTAGGAACGTCTAGTCTGTTCAATCCCTATACGAAACAGAGTGTCGTCAACGATTGCTGGATTGAAGAACAAGTGGAATATATATATTCCACCTATAACCCGGGAAAATTAAATAAACAAAGACTGTACAGAGTGGCATTGAATAATCGATATACAGATGAACTGGGTTATACTGTGTACACAATCAAAACACAAAGGCAGCACAATGGTTTGTAACGTTGGCAATACCGAGCGGATGGCACGTATTTTAGTAGGCATGTTTATTGTTGGTGTTGGCCTTGCACAACCCACCTGGTGGGGAGCCTTAGGTGTGATACCTGTTATGACAGGGCTTTTAGGCTGGTGTCCAGCTTATCTACCCTTTGGCATTTCAACCAATAAGTAATTAGAGACGACTTACTCTCAAATTCATCAGCAAAGAACCATTTTTGGATAATAACCGGCAACCAACCCGGCTAGTTTAAAAATAATTTAATATTTAATAATTTACATTTGGAGATTTAAGACATGTTTGGATTCGGCAAAAAGAAAGATTTCACTGCAACTATATTGAACACAGGTGAAAGCTTCGAAGTTAAAGGCGGTATTAACCTTCTGCAGGCAGCTTTGAACGCAGGTGTTAAGTGGCCACACGAATGCCGCGTAGGTAGCTGTGGCAGCTGTCGCGCAACTGTAAAGACTGGAAAAATTAAAGCCTTAAACGATTTTGCATATGTCCTAGATGGAGAGCAATTAAAATCAGGTATGGTACTCGCATGCCAAACACGCCTTCAGAGTGATGTTGAAATTGAAGTTGATTTTGAGCAAGGTGCTATCAACTAAAACCTTTTACATTTAAAAGGCTAGATAAAAAAAGACCCGCAAAAGCGGGTCTTTTTTTGGTTCCGAAAAAAGTATCTACGCACTAGATACTAATGTTTTCATACTTCAGTAAGTGCGCTAAGGCATCTTCTAAAATAGCGCGTGATTGCGCTGTTGTTGCATGTAAGAAGGAATGTAACCTAGCATCATCATCATTCTTATTCTCACATTCAGCACTATAGATCTCGAAGGCGACTAAGTTTTTAATCAGGTCCGAAATATGCTGCGGACATTCGCACTGAATAGATGATGGAAACCGTGAAAGACTTTCCAACTGCTTTGAACTATAGCGACGCGTTGGTATCGACTCTTCCATGTAAACCGTTCCGACCGCAGTAGTCGTAACAAACTTTGAATCACCACCGACTCTATCAACACAAAGTCGGGCAAGTTCATAGACATCAATTGAAGAACGGATTGCACTCACTTGCGGACTTTGTAGTTTATTAATCTCAGACTGCGAACCAAAACCATATAAGGCAATGACGTGCCAGGCACCTGTACGCTTTAAGATCTGTGATATGTATTCACGTGTATCACTATTAATCGTTGGTCGCTCAATAATTACCACATGTATTGGATTGTCATCTTTGCTTTCTGCCCACTCATCTAATCCCATGGGCTGCTCAACAACCTCAATCCCTTCGAAATCAGACATACCATCTAAAACACGTAGCGGAAACTCTTCACCTAGAAGTAAGACCCTACACTTTTGAGTACGGCTAAACTCACGTGGCTGGACGTTATCAACTTCCGCCCATTTCATACTATTTGCCGCCTGATTTGAATTTTCCCATTTCACTTTAAGCTCGCTCAAGGAAAGATGAGCAATGGTGCCAATGGAGTTACCGACATCAACTAGGTTTTTCAGCATAAAGAGCTTGGATAGATTTTCGGCATCATAGACACGATCACCAGACTCAGAACGCTTAGGAACTACCGCTTTATAACGTCGCTCCCACGCCCGTAAGGTCTCCGTACCGATACCGGTAATTTTGGAAACTGCACCAATTTTATATTCGTCGTTTGCAATTTGAGTCTGCATAATAGTCTCTGTGTGTATAAATTAAGTTTAAGTATATTATAGACTAAACATTAATTTGTACATTTAATTTATATCTCATAGATTAAATATCTATTATACGCACCATATTTCATCAACTTTCCTTATACAACAGCACCCTCGCCCCTCTAATGATAATTACCACAAATTCATCTGTGGTAATTAAGGCTCATCCACATATCGCACTCAACAAGTGCGTAACTCACACACCCCTCAAAAACTGCACCACGGTAGTGCCTTTCTCCCATTGCAGCACGGAAATCCTTCAAGCATTAAATTCAATTTTGTTATGTGGCCTTGATTTCATCGAATTTTTTTACAGTTGGCACCAATTTTGCAGGATTAGTCCACATACACACATTTATGAAATAAATATCCACACTAATGTTCAATCAATATGGAGTACACAATGAAGAAACATTCTCTATTAAGCATTTGTTTGTTAACTCTCAGCCTGTTTAGTCTGGGTGCACAAGCCGATGATCATGGCGACACTATTAAGGTAGGTGTTTTACATTCCTTATCTGGCACCATGGCAATCAGTGAGACCACATTAAAAGACACCGTTTTAATGATGATCGAAGAACAAAATAAAGCTGGTGGTTTACTAGGTAAAAAATTAGAAGCTGTAGTAGTTGATCCTGCATCTGACTGGCCTTTGTTTGCTGAAAAAATGCGTGAGCTTATCGAAGTACATGAAGTAGATGTCATTTTCGGTTGCTGGACGTCTGTTTCACGCAAATCCGTGTTACCTGTAGTAGAAGAACTAAATGGCCTCTTATTTTACCCAGTGCAGTATGAGGGTGAAGAGTCATCTAAAAATGTCTTTTACACTGGTGCATCACCTAATCAACAAGCCATTCCTGCAGTAGATTACTTAATGGATCAAGGCGTTAAGCGTTGGGTCTTAGCGGGCACCGATTATGTTTACCCACGCACTACCAATAAAATCTTAGAGTCTTACCTCAAACTCAAAGGTGTTGCTGCAAAAGACATCATGATTAACTACACCCCATTTGGTCATTCTGACTGGCAGACTATTGTCTCTGATATCAAATCATTTGGTTCAACTGGCAAGAAAACTGCTGTTGTTTCCACCATTAATGGTGATGCAAACGTACCTTTCTACAAAGAGCTGGGGAACCAAGGTCTCTCTGCAGATAATATTCCAGTCGTTGCATTCTCTGTCGGCGAAGAAGAATTATCAGGCATCGACACCACGCCTCTAGTCGGTCATCTAGCAGCATGGAACTATTTCCAATCAGCTGAGAGCGATACCAATGATACCTTCATTGAAACGTGGCAGAGCTTCATTGGTGATGATTCACGCGTAACTAATGATCCAATGGAAGCAACATACATTGGTTTTAAGATGTGGGCCGAAGCAGTTAGTAAAGTAGGCAGCACTGAAGTCGATAAAGTACGACCAGCAATGTATGGCCTGTCTTTACCTAACTTAACCGGTGGTACAGCGGTAATGAACTCTAACCACCATCTATCAAAACCAGTACTCATCGGTGAGATTCAAGATGATGGTCAATTTGAAATCGTTTGGCAGACTGAAGGTGAAGTAGTCGGTGATGCTTGGACTGATTTCCTACCAGAAAGCGCAGTCATTGTGTCGGACTGGGCTGATCCAGCAATCAACTGTGGTAACTACAACACAGAAACCAAGAAGTGCTCAGGGCAAAACTTTTAAATCGAATCGCTTAAGCTTAAGCATAAGATCACTGGGCACAAGAAGTTGCCCAGTAGTCTTTAACCCAGTGAATAACCATGCGAAATTTCGCTCTTCTACTTATCTTATGTGGCAGCTTATTCAGTGCAGGCCTAAGCTGGTCTAACGACATAGAAATAAAACCGGACACCATCTCAGAAACCATCTTCCATGATGCTATCAATGGCCTCTCATCAAAGAGTTTCACAAAGAAAAAAGAATATATACAGGCTATCGCCACCTCAAAAGACCCACAAGCGCTAGTCATCCTTCAGCAACTTTTAGATGGCAATATCTATTTTCTGAAGAAAACAAAAACTATCGTTATTGCCAAGTTAGATAATAAGAACGCTGTGATACGTAACGCTATTAGCGGTACTGATTTAGGTATTATCGCAAAAAAAAGAATTAAAAAAGTAGGCATTAATAATAAACTAAGACGTCAACTTAAAGTGGAGATTGCCAAACTCTCCTTGGACAGTCCGAACAAAACAGTGCGCCAGCAAGCAGCTGAAGAAATCCTCAAAGACATCAATGAAATTGACCTTCAATTATTTACGGACCGGCTGACCATAGAAAAAGATGACTCTATAGTCGAAATTATGCAAACCGGCATCGCTTTATATTCATTCAAGAATGGCAGTGTCGACGAACAACTTAGCGCAGTAAAAACGCTTTCTAATTCGCTCTACCCTGAAGTTAAAAATACCTTAAGCAATGGCTTAAGAAGTATCACTGGACACCCTATAAGCACAGAAAAAAAAGAACTAAAGCACGCTCTAGAAGCCAGCATAGAAAAAATTGATTTTAAGCTAGGCTGGTATAAACAGATTGAAAACATCTTCTTTGGTGTCAGTCTGGGCTCTGTTTTACTACTAGCTGCAGTTGGCCTAGCCATCACCTTTGGTGTTATGGGTGTAATCAATATGGCGCATGGTGAGATGCTTATGTTAGGCGCCTACACTACCTATATTATTCAGCAAATCATGCCTAATGCGATTGCTTACTCACCTCTGATCGCAATTCCAATTGCCTTTGTCTTCACTGCACTGGTTGGCGTTATTATCGAACGCAGCATAATTCGCCATCTTTATGGCCGTCCCTTAGAAACTTTGCTCGCAACTTTCGGTATTAGCTTAATACTACAGCAAGCTGTACGCACCATAATCTCACCACAAAATAGAGCAGTAGCTACTCCAGAATGGATGAGTGGTTCTTTGCAAATCAATCCTGCTTTAGCACTAACCTATAACCGCCTCTATATCATTCTATTTTCGATAGCAGTATTAATCGGTTTAATGCTGCTTTTACAGAAAACACGTTTTGGACTTCAAGTACGTGCCGTCACACAAAATCGCACCATGGCTAAGGCCATGGGTATTCGTACTGATTGGATCGATGCTTATACCTTTGGCTTAGGCTCAGGTATCGCTGGCATGGCTGGTGTTGCACTTAGCCAGCTCACTAATGTTGGTCCTAATTTAGGACAAGCCTACATTATTGATTCCTTCATGGTGGTGGTATTTGGTGGTGTTGGTAATTTATGGGGTACGTTCTTTGGTGCAATGACCCTAGGCATCGCAAATAAATATTTAGAGCCAATGACCGGTGCTGTTATTGCAAAGGTAGTGATCTTAGTCTTCATCATATTATTCATTCAAAAACGACCTAGGGGTATGTTTGCCCTGAAGGGTCGTTCAGCCGAGAACTAAGTCATGCTTCAGCATTCACTCATTGGTCGGCTGTTATTAAATGATACCGGAAGTCGTGTACTCACTTTCTGCTGCATTGCACTCGCAGTCATTGTTCCAGTCTGTAACTTAATCATACCTTCAGACTCAGCATTTCATGTCTCAACCTATAGTGTGACCTTGATAGGAAAATATCTATGCTATGCCCTTCTTGCCTTATCGGTCGATTTGGTTTGGGGTTATTTAGGCATTTTAAGCTTAGGTCATGGTGCATTCTTTGCATTAGGTGGCTATGCAATGGGCATGTATCTAATGCGTCAGATTGGGGATAGGGGCGTTTATGGCAATCCAGAACTCCCTGATTTTATGGTCTTCCTAAACTGGTCAGAGTTACCTTGGTATTGGCAAGGCTTTGACCAGTTTCCATTGATGCTATTGATGGTCTTTTTAGCGCCGGGAATACTTGCTTTTGTCTTCGGCTGGCTGGCGTTTCGTTCACGTGTAACAGGCGTCTATCTATCTATAATCACGCAGGCTATGACCTACGCTTTAATGCTTGCCTTCTTCCAAAACAACTTTGGGTTTGGTGGCAACAATGGTCTCACAGACTTCAAGGAAATCCTTGGTTTCAACCTACAGGCTGATAACACTCGCAATGCACTTTTCATCGCCTCTGCTGCTGCTTTATTATTAGGTTATGCCATATGCAGATTCATAGCGCAGTCCCGATTGGGCAGTTTAACCATGGCGATACGTGATGCTGAAAGTCGAGTTAGGTTTATGGGTTATCGTGATGAGCATATTAAACTTTTCATCTTCGTTATCTCTGCCCTATTAGCAGGTCTTGCGGGCGCTTTATACGTACCACAGGTTGGTATCATAAACCCTAGTGAATTCGCACCTATTCGCTCTATTGAAATGGTTATCTGGGTCGCCATTGGTGGCCGTGGCACGCTATATGGTGCCGTCCTAGGTGCCTTTGTTGTGAATTATGCAAAAACTATTTTTACAGCATGGGCCCCTGAGGTCTGGCTTTTCATCCTTGGTGGTATCTTTGTATTTGTCACCGTATTCATGCCAAAAGGCTTAGTCGGTCTTTATGCTCAACTACGCACACGCTTTTCGCGTAATTCAAGCAGTGACAAACTAACGCGAGGCAGTACTGATGAAAAGTAAAGAAACTATCCTCTACCTAAATGATGTATCGGTTAGTTTTGATGGCTTCCAGGCTATTAATAACCTCAGCCTTTATGTTGAGCGCAATGAATTGCGTTGTGTCATTGGGCCAAATGGTGCAGGCAAAACAACCATGATGGACATCATTACAGGCAAAACAAAACCTGATACCGGAGAGATCATCTTTGCGGAAAATATAAATCTAATCGGCAAAAGCGAGGCAGAAATTGCCAACCTAGGCATTGGCCGAAAGTTTCAAAAGCCAACAGTATTTGAGCAGCACACGGTACATGAAAATCTATGCTTAGCCCTAGAAGGAGACCGTAGTGTCTTTGCTAATTTATTCCATCGCTTAAAGCAGCCACAAATCGAAAAGATAGAGCAGTCATTAGAAATTATCGGACTAACGAATGAGCAGTATCGGCTCGCTGGCGAGTTGTCACATGGCCAGAAACAATGGTTAGAAATAGGCATGCTAATCACACAGAATCCACAGGTCCTATTAGTCGATGAGCCTGTTGCTGGCATGACCTATCAGGAAACCGAAAAAACCGCTGAATTATTGCAAAACTTAGCACGTACTCAATCGGTTATCGTAGTTGAGCATGACATGGAATTTGTTCGTCTTATAGCAAATAAGGTAACCGTACTACATCAAGGTCAAGTTTTAGCTGAAGGCCCTATGGATAGCATTACCAACAATGAGAAAGTTATTGAGGTCTACTTAGGTGGCTAATTTATTAACGTTAGATGGAATCGACCAATATTATGGCGAAAGTCATACTCTATGGGATTTAAAACTTGCGATTAAGGAAGGAAGCATTACCTGCCTAATGGGTCGCAATGGCGTTGGTAAATCAACCTTACTAAAAAGTATTATGGGTTTAGAGAAGATTAGAAAAGGCTCAATCACTTTTCGCCAACATGAATTAAGCAAGTCAACCGCAGAAACTCGCGCCAAGCTAAAAATTGGTTATGTACCACAAGGCCGCGAAATATTTTCTCAACTCAGTATTACTGAAAACTTACAAACAGGATTAATCAGCAGTGGCTCAAAAAAACTACCCGACATCATATTTGAGTTATTCCCAGTCCTAAAAGAAATGCAAAATCGTCGTGGCGGAGACCTTTCCGGAGGACAGCAACAACAATTAGCTATTGGCCGTGCGCTTGCAATAGAGCCTGAATTATTGATCTTGGATGAACCTACTGAGGGGATACAACCGAATATTGTTCGTGAAATTGGCGATATTATAATACGCTTAAACCAAGAATTTGGGCTGACTGTTCTTTTAGTAGAACAAAAATTACCCTTTACTCGTCGAGTCGGCAGTCATTTCTGCATTATGGAAAAAGGTCGTAACGTTGCAGTAGGTGGTATAGAAAAACTTGACGATGAATTAATTGATCGCTATTTAAAAGTATAAGCCCAACGAGGAAAATAAATGAACGTGAAATCCATATTAGTCACTATCTTGCTACTTAATAGCAGTAATATTTTCGCCCACCCTATTAGCGCACATCCCCTACAGATGATACACAGTCATTTTGAGTGGCTAGTCCTGCTCGCATTCCCTGTCACAATCATTGCATTTGCTATCGCTAAAAAATGACCACACAGTCAGATGCCATATGGGATTCATCGTGGCAAGCTAGTTTACGTTTAAAATTCATCCATAAAGATGGAAAAACTTTTCTAACTGACCGAGCGCATTTCGGACCACTTGCGGTTCAAAAACCGTTTTATCCAGAACAGTCAGACTGCTGTCATGTTGTTTTATTACACCCTCCTGGAGGTATCGCTGGTGGTGACGAGTTGCGCTTAGATGTCAAACTAGATGCTAAAGCGCATGGTTTAATCACCACCCCGGGAGCAACCAAGTTCTACCGTAGTATTGGACCAATTGCGAAACAAGAACAACGCATAACATTAGCTGAAGGTGCAAGTATAGAATGGCTGCCACAAGAGACAGTTTATTTTGATGCTGCTCAAGCACGAACCATCACACGTATTGATTATACCGAAGATAGTCGTGTACTAGCATGGGAAATCCAATGTCTTGGATTACCTGCTCAAACTCGTTCATTTCAGTCAGGTCATATTTTTCAGACTCTAGAATTGTGGCAAGACGGCAAACCACTATTAATTGAAAGTAATCGCTATGACGGTTCTAGCCCACTCTTAACACAACCCTGTGGCTTACATGCTGCAGAGGCTATTGGGAGTTTTTTGATACGTGCAAATAATGAGACAATCGAGAAAAAGATCATTCTTGATATTTTAGAAAAACATCCGGAATTGCGCTCAGGCTGCAGCATGATTCAAGACATATTCGTCATTCGCGCCAGTGCAACTTATGCAGAACCGATTAAAATCTTATTCTTAGAACTATGGCAGACAATCAGACCAATAGTCTTACAACGCCCAGCATGCATCCCACGAATTTGGTTAACCTAAGACTTAAAGGTAGAAAAAATTATGGAATTATTACCTAGAGAAAAAGACAAGTTACTACTATTCACTGCTGGCCTTTTAGCAGAGAAGCGAAAAAAAAGAGGTGTGAAACTAAATTACCCTGAAGCTATTGCACTCATCTCATGTGAGATATTAGAGGGTGCGCGTGATGGCAAAACAGTTGCTGAATTAATGCAGTATGGTCGTGAAATTTTAACTAGAGAAGACGTCATGGATGGCATCGCTGAGATGATTCATGAGGTACAAGTTGAAGCCACTTTCCCAGACGGCACTAAATTAGTCACCGTCCATGAACCGATTATTTAGGCATTGGAGTAGAGCATGATACCTGGAGAAATTATCGTTGCCGACGGCGAAATTGAGATCAATGTTGGACGCAAACGCAAAAGCTTAGTAGTTTCCAACATGGGTGATCGCCCAATACAAGTCGGCTCGCACTACCATTTCTACGAGACCAATAATGCATTAGATTTTGAGCGTGAGCAGACTAAAGGTATGCGTCTAGACATCCCTGCTGGTACTGCGGTGCGATTTGAGCCGGGACAAATTCGCACAGTCCAATTAGTAGAACTTGCTGGCGCACGTAAAATATTTGGTTTCCAAGGGAAAATAATGGGGGATCTAGATTAAGACTATGAGCACTATGAGTCGGCGGGCATACGCAGAGATGTTTGGACCTACAGTCGGTGACAAAATTCGACTGGGTGATACAGAAATTATTATCGAAGTCGAAAAGGACTTTGCACGCTACGGTGAAGAAGTGAAATTTGGCGGTGGTAAAGTCATTCGTGATGGCATGGGACAAGGACAAGGTTGTGCTGCAGATGTTGCTGACTGCGTCATAACGAATGCCTTAATACTTGATCACTGGGGTATAGTAAAAGCTGATATTGGTATCAAGAATGGCCGCATCATAGCCATTGGCAAGGCTGGCAACCCTGATATCCAGTCAGACATTGATATTGCTATTGGCCCGGGAACTGAAGCGATCGCAGGTGAAGGTAAAATTATTACAGCAGGTGGCATCGACGCACATATCCATTTCATTTGTCCGCAACAAATTGAAGAAGCCCTGATGTCAGGTGTCACAACCATGTTAGGCGGTGGAACAGGACCAGCTACTGGCACTAATGCAACCACCTGTACACCAGGCCCTTGGAATATTCATCGCATGTTACAAGCAGCTGATGCCTTTCCAATGAATTTAGGTTTTATGGGTAAAGGTAATACGAGTGTTGCCGCCCCGCTGGAAGAACAGCTAATTGCTGGCGCTATGGGCCTTAAACTACATGAGGATTGGGGTACTACCCCTATCGCAATCGATACCTGTTTAAGCGTTGCTGAACAATACGATATTCAAGTTGCAATCCATACCGACACATTGAATGAATCTGGCTTTGTTGAAGATACCCTTGCTGCTTTTAAAGGCCGCGCCATCCACACCTACCATACAGAAGGTGCTGGTGGCGGTCATGCACCTGACATTATTCGTGCTTGTGGTGAGGCTAATGTCTTACCTTCCAGCACTAATCCAACACGCCCTTATACGCATAACACCATTGATGAACATTTAGATATGTTAATGGTTTGTCACCACCTCGATAGCAAGATTGCTGAAGACGTCGCCTTCGCTGAATCACGTATTCGTCGTGAAACCATTGCAGCTGAAGACATCCTTCATGATTTGGGTGCGTTCAGTATGATTGCATCAGACTCACAGGCTATGGGCCGAGTAGGTGAAGTTATTAGTCGCACTTGGCAAACCGCTGACAAGATGAAAAAACAACGAGGTGCCTTAACAGAAGATAGTATGAATAACGATAATATGAGGGCCAAACGATACATTGCGAAATATACAATTAATCCGGCCATCACGCATGGAATCGCGGCAGATGTCGGTTCAGTAGAGGTTGGTAAGCTGGCTGATCTAGTCTTATGGGACCCTATGTTTTTTGGGGCCAAACCAGCCTTAATCTTGAAGGCAGGCATGATTGCAGCGGCACCTATGGGTGACCCTAATGCCTCCATTCCAACACCACAGCCAGTGCATTACCGGCCTATGTTTGGTGCCTATGCTGGCGCCAATCATGCCACTAGCTTCACTTTTGTTTCGCAAGCGGCACTGGAAACTGATATTGCAAAGCAATTAGGTCTACAAAAACAGTGTATCGCGGTCAGCAATACACGCAGTATCCGTAAGGCAGATTTAATCCATAATACTTACCAACCCCATATCGAAGTCGATCCACAAAACTATCAAGTCCGTGCCGATGGTCAGCTTTTAGTCTGTGAACCCGCGACTGAAGTCGCACTGGCACAACGTTACTTTTTATTCTAATAGGGTCAAATATGCTCACTCTCTCTAAACATTATTCTGCCGCCAGTATCAGCACTGATAATACATTCAGTGACACTGCTTTAAGCCTGACATTGGCCTTTGAATTAAGACAAAAAGCACGCCTAAAGACACGACTAGATAACGGCCAAGAAGTGGGCTTATTTTTACCCAGAGGCATCATCCTACGTGGTGGAGATATTGTGCAGGCTGAAACTGATGAAACTGTACGTATCATTGCCGCTGACGAGGCTGTCAGTACCTTAAAGAGTAGCGACCCACTTCTACTATCACGCTGCTGTTACCATTTAGGCAATCGTCATGTACCGATAGAAATACAAGCTACCTTTGCACGCTATCTACAAGATCATGTGTTAGATGAGATGGTAGTCGCCTTCGGCATCGAATTAATCCATGAACTGGCTCCTTTTGAGCCAGAATCAGGCGCCTATCATAGCTCTCATGCACACTAGTTCTAGCGCCCTTTTACAGCTCTTACGCCTGAGCAGCCCAGCCTTACCTGTTGGTGCTTATGCCTATTCACAGGGTTTAGAGTCTGCCTGTGACCAGGGCATCATAGAGAATGAAAAAGATCTCATGCAGTGGCTCACAATAGTTTTACAGCAAAGCTTTTTATACCAAGAATTACCCCTATTTCTGCGCCTATACCGAGCGCATCAGACTGCTGATCTAGACCAGCAGCATTATTGGAACGCTTACTTATTAGCCAGTCGAGAAACTCGTGAATTACGTCTTGAAGACAGTCAACTAGGTATGGCTCTAGTTCGATTATTGAAGAATCAGGGCCTGACCCAAGTTATCGCATGGCAAGATCAAGAATGTAGTTTTGCCACGATCTTCAGCCTTGCCTGCGTTGAATGGCATATAGATGAACAAGCTGCGCTCCATGGGTTGCTTTGGGCTTGGTTGGAAAATCAAGTCAGTGTTGCCATAAAGCTGATCCCTTTGGGACAGACTGCTGGCCAGCATGTATTACAGCAACTGATACCCTTGATAGATGACGTTATTACAGCAAGCTTAGACATAGAAGACGACAATATTGGTGCCAGTTGCCCCGGATTAGTATTCGCAAGCATGCATCACGAAGAACAATATAGCCGATTATTTCGGTCATAACTCTCCAGACAAAAGGAATATTAGCAATGCAAAAACAAGTCTTACGAATCGGTGTTGGCGGCCCAGTTGGCTCAGGAAAAACCGCATTACTACGCGCATTATGTATGAATATGCGGAATGACTATGAGATAGCTGCCGTCACTAATGACATCTATACGAAAGAAGATGCCCAGTTCCTTATTAACAATAAGGCCTTGGAAGAAGAGCGGATTATTGGCGTAGAGACCGGTGGCTGTCCACATACTGCGATCCGTGAAGATGCCTCAATGAATCTATTAGCAGTCGATGAGCTCTGCAGTAAGTTTAAAAACCTAGACTTCGTCTTTATTGAAAGTGGCGGCGACAACTTAAGTGCAACCTTTAGCCCAGAACTGTCAGACTTAACTATTTATGTCATCGACGTCTCAGCAGGCGATAAAATACCACGTAAAGGTGGTCCTGGAATTACCAAATCTGATCTACTGATCATCAATAAAACAGATCTGGCACCATTGGTAGGCGCATCGTTAGAGGTCATGCAGAGAGACGCCAAGAAAATGCGCGGTGAAAGACCCTTTCTATTTAGCAATCTAAAAAAGGAAGAAGGTTTAGCCGAAATCATGCAATTCATCAAAGACAAAGGCATGCTAACTTAAGCCTAGATATCAAGAAGCCTTCAGCGATCTTAGTCCAAGAGCTTACGAAGTTTAGGGGGCAGTAGCGGAGCTACGTCCTCATCCTCCTCTTCTTCTAACATCTGTAATTCATTCTCAAGGATATACAGGGCCCAACCTGGACAGGGACGCGCACTCACCAAACCAGGTGCTGCACTCCATGATTGCACAGTGCGGGTAGAAAGATGATCACCGGTTACTGTTCCAATTAAAGTAGCCACTTTATTAGATGGCTTACCATAAATGATCATTAATTTTTTAAGTCTAATCTTATTATAGTCAATCAATTCCATAACAAATTAACCTCTTAGCTGTTTAATCTAATCCTTACGTAAACCTCTCCTTTAGAAACCTTAGCTATTTTAGTAAGTCTTGGGATTTACACCGAAAAATAGTACAAAGACACTACGAGACACCCTAATTAATTGTATATTTATACTATTAGGAGGAATAATCAACGCACAAAAGTGCTACTGAACAGCACCCTTACGCCAAAGCCGCCAGAGTATGGGCCAACAATATATAAAGGGGTGTTTTCGATGGCGGTCGTTAATTTCGACATGCACACCACTGTGTCGTTCTATCTTCCAGGCCAAGTAATCCACCCCATTTTCAAAGGTGGTTGCCGCTTTAAGCAGGCGTAAGACAGACAATAACTTGCCCCAGGCTGCACGAATAACCCAATTCCATGCTGTCCACCGCGATGTGCGCGACGAATGGCTAAAACCTATGTTTAAAAGCGTATTAAAGGCCTCGTCATAATGCCTTTGATTTGATTCATAGATCACACCAGCGCGCAGCTTACTTTCAGCACGCAGTTCTGCAGAATATGTCTTTTGCAAGGCACCAACCCAAAACTCTTGCGCTGTTGGAGGGCTGTTGAATAGACCAATAGTCTTAGCATAGATCGTAGTAATCGAATTAAGCTGTGCTTGAATGAGCTGCATTCGTGCCTGTGCATCAGCTTGATAAATTAATGCAAAGGGTTGTGCAAAACGCGCCCAGAAATAAGAATGATAGGCACGTGTAGATGTTTGCAGCAGTAAATCCTTTTCTGATAGCACGGCATATTTTGCCTGTACTTTCACACCGTCAACTTCAACTGTTTGAAAGTATACATTCGGTGCTAAACAGGCATTTAACACGGCGTGTGTCTTTGAGTCATAAGCCGTTTGATAATCATCAACGATGACATAGAAATCCAACATAGCATCTTTATATTTGCGGCTACGCAGACATGACCCATAGAACATAACCGCGCGCAAAGAAGCATCAAACTTACCTTGCAACACCTCAACAAACGCCGTCAATGTCGCATCATCGACAGTAATAAGCTGTTTATCTAGATACTGAAATAGTAGCTTTGTATCCATATTTTTCATCGAGTAAGAAAGTGTGCCATTGCATTAGCATCAAGAAATACTTCACTGTCCTTATCTTCACCACCGAATAACTCACCATCTAAAGTAAAGCCACCCCTAATCATTAACCTAACTGCCTTTGCCTTCACACTCATATAACCATCATCATTTCTGCATGGTGCCCGCCCACGTAATATCCGCAAACTCGATAACAATGACTTTTTTGAATTGGATTTAATCAATGTTAGAGCCAACTCATTGTTGAATTTGCTATCACCCCAAAATGGATAAATTCCTCCAATAAGGCGTTGCAAGGTAGATGCCAAAATGACTGTAAATTCACCCTCAATAACAGACTGTTCATCAATCTGCGCCTGCCCCACCGCAGATTGAATCAGTTTGCCACGAGTGATCCAGTCTAAGAGATAGCGCAAGACGGCTAATGTTGGCCCAAACTCACCCGCGATACCACGCGTATGAATATTCTGCCGACAATATAAAATACCTGAATAGACCGCCCCTGCACCAAAGAACATACCACATACTTCCTTATTTTCAGCCGGTATTCGCATGCGCAAGATAGGCCTAGAGCACTCTCTAACTTTATTTTTTTGGCCTGAGACATAGGCCAAAAGGTCTTTAAATAGTTCGGCCAAATCACCTTTCAATCCAATATCGCCAAAGGTCATGTTCGTCGTGCCTGCGCGTATTATAGCTAATTTAGGCATATACCCTTGTGCGGCTGATCGTGACAAAAAGCTTAATACTTTGTGCAAAGTGCCATCACCACCATTAACAACAATCACTGGGATCGCAGCGCGCTGACACGCCTCTAAGACGTGATCCATATCACTTTCTACCGACGTCACCTCATGTTGGACCTGTGGGTATAATTCAACTACCTCACAAAAACGACGAAACTGTCCGCGCTTATTCAGGCCACTATTAGGGTTGCTAATCGCTGTAATTGAAATAGCTGCATCCATACTAATTTATTCTATGCTTTATCGCTTAATCAGCGAAGAAATTGTAGTAATCGCTTGTTGCCCAGTAAACCACTGAATCACCTGTGATGGGTTCGGCTGCTCTGGGTCGACATCTTCAATCCATGGTCGTAAACGACCTACTAATAGACGGTAGAACACTGCCTGCAAAAACCTTAGTGCAAGCAAAATAGTGGATAAGGCGCTCCAAAGCACAACCCATATAAAGCCAGCCTGCGGGCTAATCAAAAATATCGCTATGCTAAGCAGCACCATGCAAGGGTTACGTCTAGCGGTGAATAAACGATGATAAGAATCAATCGGCTTCCAGCAGAAAATCTCAATATTATCAAATGAGATCTGAAATAAACCTTCAAATAGACGACCGCCAACATAGGCGAGTAACATGACGATGAGCAAGCTATCGAGTGCAATCATCTGTCCAAAAACATTGAGTTCATCTAGCGCCAAACCCTGTGCCCAGCACCAATACCATATGGGTGGATGGATAATATCTAGCCCATGATCCATCCAATGTCCAAGCTTACTTGACTGCAAACTGACTCGTGCCAACTTACCATCTACGGTATCCAAAAAAGTCATCAGCCATGCCGCTAACAATCCTAAAGCAAACTGCCCTTGATAAAAAAGCACACCCGCAATCACGGTCAACAACCAACCAATAGAGGTCACTTTATTCGGGCTAATATTCTTCTCAACACAACTTCTTACCACACGTCTCGCGGGTATTGGCCAAAACCATTTAGTGACGAAATCGGTAATACCTTTATAGGATTTATCGTAGAGGTAATTCTCAATCTGAACCTGATCTTCTGCTACCACCTTAACCACATGCGATAGATTGAATTTACGTAATTTAGGATCATATCCACCAGTCAGTGCTTCCGGTGAGAATAATGAGACAGCATCACCCTCTTCCTCAGCAACCACTTGAGCCATATCTTCATTCTCAATCCGCGTCAATAAGCGGGACGCTGATGCTACCGAAGTCCATGCTGCAACCAAGGCACCCTGACTTGAATCACTCAAAAGTGTGCTACTACTGACATGGGGTTGTGCAACTAATTTAGTCAGTAGGTAGGCATCATAGAGATAGTCTAAACGTAAGATTAAAATGGCATCATCAGGCTGCAATGACCTAAGATCATCGACCTGTTCGAAGGCGCCTACTTTTTCCAAATTTTTTGCGACTCGCTGCTCTGGGCTGACACCCCAAAGAGGAACACCGCATTGTTTAACAAGATGGTAGTACATATGTGCTTTATTTTTGTTAAGGTCGACAATCAATAGATTGAATCGACACTGAGATGACTATTAATTCGAATTACGATACCACTAAAAAAGGAGCGCATGCTAATGAGTCTTTCCGATTTGCGCAACTTTCGGATCCTCATCTCTCGCACCTCAAAAATGCATCGGCCTTAGACCTCTTCAACAAGCGCTTTCTAGGCTATTTATCATGGCTAAAAAAACGTCGTAATACACATCAACGTGAGATTGCAGAGATAGCCATCGCTCAATTGAAACAACAGCATATCGACCATTATGTGGTGACTGGAGATCTCACCCATATTGGCCTAGAAGATGAATTTAAACAGGTCGCTGGCTGGTTAGAGCAGATCTCCACACCAGATAATCTCACTGTCATCCCAGGCAACCACGACCTCTATGTCAATGCCCGCTGGGAGCACTCCTTTCATCATTGGCAGCCTTATATGTTGGGCGATGACATGCCACAGCCAGATGAGGCTTTAGAGCAAGATGCCTTAAGCACATTAAATAATGTGTATCCACATGTCCGTATACGAGGACCAGTTGCCTTCATCAGTCTATCCAGTGTCTTTGCCGCCCCCTGGTTTAAAGCAACAGGGAAGATTAGCTCAGCACAAATCAACAAACTAAAGACCCTATTAAAACGTCCAGAACTCACTAACCTATGCAAAGTGCTCTTGATTCATCACCCAGTCAGCAAGAATCATGTCAAGGCACGCAAAGAGCTGATCAATCAAGAAGAGCTAATAGAGGCTTTAATCGACACACCCGTTGAACTCATCCTGCATGGCCATGCCCATAGCCGTTTCCATGACAGGCTACAGATAGACGAAGAACGTAGTATTCCCGTAGTTGGGGCCGCGTCTTGCAGCAGCATCAGTCAAGCACAGCCCTACCGTGCCCAATATCTAATTTTTGAAATACGCCAAGAAGATAAACAATGGCATCTGTCATACCAAGACTTTGCCTACGATAGGCAGCAGGGTTTATTTATTAACAGCAAGCGAACGGCACTCTAAGCCTTAGCCTGGCGTAGGTATGCCAATAATAACAAGGCAATAATCGCAATCGCATTAGGTGATCCAGCCACCAGTAGTGGCTGCCAGCCAAGGGCAAAGCCAAGATGATTGATCATTTGGCTGAAAACATAGAAACCCATCCCAGTCAGTACGCCAATCGTAATCCTCTGCCCCGTACTCACCTGTCTCTGTGACCCAAAAACAAAAGACAAACCCAACACGATCATAATGCCGGCTGCTAGCGGTGACATTAGCTTCTGCCAGAACAAGACTTCAAAAGGATAGGATTTTTCACCACGTTGCTTCAAACCTTGCACAAACTGGTTCAGATCAGTAATTGAGAGCGCCTGTGGGCTGGAAATAATCACGCCTAGCTGCTCAGCTGATAGAAAAGATTGCCATTGCAGCGTGTCATGGTTTTTCTGCTGCATCCTTTCACCAACCAAGGTCTTTTCACTCACATCATGTAAAAGCCATTGCTCTTGGCTTTGAATATCTGCATAACTGGCGGTCAAGTAACGTCGCAGACGATAATCTGCTGTAAATTCAAAGAGCTCAATATCATATGGCGTACGGCCATCTTCAATTTGTTTTATATGGATATACTGACCATCTGATTGCGCCCAGTACCCTGATTTACTCACGAAATCACCCTGATCAGCAGTCGCCAATGCTTTTTCCATCTGCGCTTGCTGTAATGTTTTTGGCACTAGAAATTCAGCACTGAGTAGCATCAGACTCATAATCAGTGCAGCCGCCATCAAGACGCTAGTGACAATATTTCTAGGCGTGCCACCTAAGCTTTGGATTGCAATCAATTCATGCTTACCAGCCAATGCACCGAGTACGACTACTGCGCCTATCAAACTGATTACTGCCGCAAAATCATTCAATACCATCGGCATATGCAGCAAGACGTAACGTAAGGACATGGTTAAGTCATAGCCCCCTGTGCCAACGTCATCTAATTCTTCTATCAATAAGACAATCGAGAATAATCCAACAATAATTAGCGCAGTAACAACAAAACCAAGAAAGACATTACGCGCTAAATAGAGCCTTAAGATCCACATAGACTAAACCTTCCTATAGGCCGTTAGGCTGGTGACCACAAACAATAGGATGACACTTAACCACAGCCCTGGCTGTCTTGAGAGCAGCCCCTGCTCCACCCAAGCCATTAATACTAAGCTACCAGCATGTACTATCAGAAAGATAACCACCCCTAAAATCAAGGTACCATAACGTCCTTTACGTGGTGAGGCCTTGGCTAAAAAGATCGCTAACAAAGCTAGTAAGAAGGTTTTAACTACTGTTGTTAAGCGCCATTGAAACTCAGCAATATCCTTCGGGTCATTACTTTGCCAAAGTTGCAGTGTTGATGTCCCTTTCCGCTTATAACCGAGTGGTTCACGCTGCTCGATATCTGGATGTAGCGTCATCTGTTCAAAATCAATCACTTGATCATTGCCGTCATCAGACAATCGGTAGGCACTACCCTCTGTAAACATAAGACTGGCGTTATTATTCAGTACTGATGCTAATTGTCGCCCTTCCCTAGCAACCACAACCTGGCTGTGATCATCAGCCCCTTCATACATAAAGATATCTTCTTTTGTCTGGTCCGGATGAACTTTCTTAGTGAAGTAAACGCGACCAGTCTCTTCACTTTCATAGAAATAGCCCCCCTCTAAACGCTCAAAGTCATAACCATCAGTTGCTTCATACTGCACTTCATAACGCAGCTGATTAGCCCAAGGACGTACCATGATAGTAAGGAATGCAGTGATGATGGTAAGCACAATAATTAACGGCAAGAAGGTTCTTATTAAGCCAAACACACCCATGCCAGCAGCCTGCAACGCACTGATTTCCTGCTCGCTATAAAGTCGTCCCAAGCCCATCAATAGCGTGATAAAGAGGGCAAGAGGAAGAAATAATTCAAATGAGGCGATCGTCTTGGCAAAGATCATCTGTGCCAGTAACGAGGCTGGAATAAGGCTACTCATTGGGTCTGCCAATAAGCTTAACGCACTAAAGCTGACCATAAGCACAGACAGAATCAAGCTGATCGTAATCAAGGGGCTTAAAATTTCTTTGTTTAAATAAGCTCTGACAATCAAGGTTAGGCTCTCATCATCTATATTTTTAGTTCAGCGACTTTCATGAGTCACATTAGTATTAGCATAACTGACATGTAGCACGGCATAGGGCTTCAGGGTAAACTAACTGCGATCCCTAATTACATCATTTCCATGAAAGCTATTATCCTCAGCGCTGGGCAAGGACGTCGTCTACTGCCATATACTAAGTCTACCCCAAAATGCCTACTGGAATTAAGCCAAAAGCCTTTCATCGAATACCAGATTGATACGCTATTACAGCTCGGCGTAGACGAGATCGTCGTTGTCGTTGGTTATGCTGCCAGCGCGGTCAAGCAGGTCTTACAAGAGCGTTATGACTCAAACCAAGTTCGCACGCTATATAACCCTTTTTATGAGGTTGCCGATAACCTCGCCAGCTGCTGGATGGCGCGTGAGGAATTACATGGTGAGTTCATGATTTTAAACGGTGACACCCTATTTGAAGCGGCAATCATCGAAAAGCTAATCAAAGCCAGTGATTACCCAATCACTCTAGCGAGTGACGAAAAACCAGTTTACGACGAAGACGACATGAAGATTGCCCATGATCAGGGGCGTATTCTGAATATCGGTAAGAAGTTACCGTTAGAACGAGTTAATGCCGAATCAATCGGTGCGATGAAATTTACCCACGAAGGTGCAACACTTTTCCGTGAACAAATTTGTCATGACATGCATCAAGCTGAAGCCTTAAGCCGTTGGTATCTATCTGTGATTGATCAATTAGCCACTACTGGTAATGTCGGAACGATTTCTATTCATGGCCTAGACTGGACTGAGTTAGATTTCGTGCATGATCTAGAGATTGCGAGAGCAATGGTTAGCAAATGGGCAGAACAAGGCTAACTGTCTAGAGACAGTCCTTCAGCAGCTCGTAGTCAGCGACTGAATCAACATCCACTGAAATCTCTGGTGCATCACGTAGGATAATCTCCACCTTCGCTGCGCTCAGCGTGGACAGGTAGGCTGAAGCCTGTTTAAGTGTCATCTTCCCAAATTTATACTTGATCAAGTTAATAATCCCTAATCTAGCAATAATCTGTAATGGATTTTTACGCTTTTTCTCCATCTCTCGCCAAAAGTGCAACGCCTCTTTACCGACACTATGGCGCACAGCAAACAGATTAGAGAAACAAAGCAATCGCTGATCGAAGGTATATGTGGTTTTACGAATAGTCGGCAGCATTTTTATAATCGACTGATGCGGCACCGCAGCCACAACAAAGTCTGCGCTACTACTGTCTGCCGCTGCGCAATAGTCATCAATCGCTTGGCTTGTAATGAATGGCACATCACAGGTAGCAATCAAGCAAGGATAGTTTTGCCTGTGTTCCAAGCCCTTAATCGCACTTAAGCTAGGCCCTTCTGCCTTCGCTAAATAGTCAAATTGATATTGCTCAGCTAACTCCTGAATGCAGGCATGCGGCTTATTAGCATCCGTATCTGGTCCAACAATCGTAATATGATCAATATGCTCAGCTTGCGCCAAGGCAGAAATAACCCGTGATAACTGTGTCTGCCCAGAAAAGCGGACTGCGGCTTTACAGGTAACACCAGTAGCTTGTAGCAAGGGGTCGTTTGGCCCACGGTCTCCTGCAAGAACAACTGCATTCCATTTATTCATCACGATCACTCATTAACTTTTTTTCAAACACACGGTAGGTCTTATAACGCTTACCACCGGTAGATTTCATCACTTTATTTAATCGCTTGTTATCTTCCAGCACCCAAGACATTTCTACCGTATTGTAACCTTTTGCTACCGTCGACAAATGAAGTTCATGTAGCAACATAAAGGTTAGCGTTGAACCCATCAGCGAGTTTTGAAACTCCTGTCGAATCCCCATCAAAGCAATACGTCCAGACTTTGCTGGGGCAAAGCGCAGTCGATAAAGCAGTTTTAAAAATCCAAACGGAAAGAGCTTGCCCTTGAGATCAACAATCAGACTATTGATATTAGGAATATAAGCGACAAAGGCGGCAGCCTTACCTTTAACTTCAGCAAATTTAATAAAGTCAGGAGGAACGATCTGCATCATTTCTTTACCAATCAATAAAAACTCTTCTTCGGTAAATGGGATGAAACCCCAATTCTTATGCCAAGCATCATTAAACAGATCCAGCATCAAAAGCAGGTCACGCTTATAGTGTTTACGATCAAAATTACGCATCACACAACGCCCCTCATATTGATCAAGAATACGTTGCATTGCCGGTGGAAAAGTACGATCAGCATCACTCTTCCAGGCATATAAATCTTTAGCCTTGGCGTAACCATTAGCTTCAAATAAAGTCTGATAGTAAGGCTTTGCATGCCCCATCATAGGAAACGGCGGCGTATCGAAACCATCAATCAAGCAGCCACTTTCCTGATTAATTGACAGACTAAATGGACCTCGCACTTGATCACAGCCATGCTCAGATAACCAAGCTTCAGCGGCAGAAAATAAGCAGGCAGCGACCTCTGCATCATCGACACAATCAAAATTACCGATAAAACCCATACCAGGCATATCATGCTGCCACGCCAACTGATCGATTTGTGCACTGATCCGTCCGACACTATGGCCGTCACGCTTAGCCAACCAAAAACGGGCGCTAGCATGCTTAAAGAAAGGATGTTTTGGATGAAGTTGAGCTAGACGCTCAACGATTAAAGGGCTAACCCAATTCGGGTCATCCTGCATAATCTTAGCAGGCAGCTTTACGAATTCTTTTTTGCGTTGCCGATCAGTATTATCAAACGACTCTAATTCTATGACCAAAATAACTCTCTCCAGGGTAGAGAGATAATCAGTCTCTACCGTTCTTCTTGAGCTTCGCTAAGTTGCGCTACCCATGGATACTGACTGATCTCGCTATCGGTGTAACCCAAATTGAAGACCGTCTCACTTTTATCGACATTACTACCCTTATCGTAATACGTCTTAAACACACGGTCCCAGAAAAAATTAGTAATGCCGTAATTACCCTTCTCATTACGGAAATGATGCAGCAGATGCAAGCGCTTCATATCACGTAAGAATTGACTCTTAGGTGTGTAATGCAGATGCTGAATGCAATGGCAGTATTCATAAAACATCGTAACTAAAATACCAGATACCGTACAAGCAACCGCACCATAGAAACCAGCAAAGACATATCCTAACGGAATACTGAAGGCCAACACCGTAGGCAACGTGGTATACAAGGCACCAAATAAAATGCGTAGATCGTTTGGATCACGGTGGTGATCATAATGGATTCGTTTCCATACTTTAGCAAAGCCTTTGAAGCGATATAGGAACCGACTATGTAACACATAACGATGCAGCAGATACCAAATTAGGGGGTAAAGTGCGGCTATCAATACCACCGGCGCTAGCAAGCTCCAACTGAAGGCATTATTCATGCTCAGCAATAACAAACCAGTAATCGCAATCAGTGCATAGGCGATGATCGCTGGATACTGAATGTAGGACACAGTCAGCTCACGTATATTCATATCTTGAAGATGATGCTTTTTAGATAACCACGACATGTGCGTTTAATTCTCAAGAGTGCTAAATTTTAATTGTTCTAAGTATAAGCATCTAGCCGATAAGGTGAAACACCCAATAATAAGCTTGTACTGCAAGAATCCAATGACTATTGAATAACCATATAGGCGCGCTTGTGAATACGACTCTTGAAAAATTCGACTACCCACAATCTGAAATCAAGCATTTCCAGTACTGGAGCGTTTTGTTGCGACCACAACAGGTCACCTTGGGATCTTTAGTTTTAATTGAACGCAGCGATGCAACCGCCTTTTCTGAACTGTCAGACGGTGCGATGGCTGAACTCCCTGACGTTATCCGTGGTATCGAAGCTTGCCTAGAAGAAGCTTTTGCCTACGATAAGATTAACTATTTAATGTTGATGATGGTCGATCCTCATGTTCATTTCCACGTCATCCCACGCTATAGCTCTCATCGCAACTATCTGGAAATGGAATTTGAGGATAGTTTTTGGCCCAAACCCGTTAATTTAGGCGAAGATCTTGGACTATCAAGTGAGCAGATGAGGCATTTAGGCTATTTTTTAACCAAAAAATGGCCAAAAACTTTGAAAAGTAGCTAAAAATCCACTTATTTACGGTAAATGGTCCATATTTCCAGTACAATGCCTTACTAATATATAGATGTGATCCAAGCAGATAGAGTGATTATCGCCAGACGCGAGCTCTAGATTCTAAGCCTAGCGAAATTTACTTTAAAGATTAGGCGCTTAAACAGCATTTATGTTTCAAAAAAGAATTATGTCAAATTTGTGTAGCTAGAAAATTTAGTTGGCAAGTTTGAAGAGTTACGGACCGAGCGCTAATCATGAATATAAGCGCCTACATCGAATTGAATACGGACCTCAACAAATTATGACCGTAAAGGCCACACCCACTCAGAACTCGCTAGCACTCCATACTGACCTCTTCGATAACCTCACCTCCGCATTAGATTACGCAGCCCAAGGTGAGACTGGCGCCAACTTTTATGGCAGCCGTGCTCAATTAATCGAGAGCATCAGTTATCAACGTCTAGCTACTGAGTCAAAACAATTAGCTCAGAAATTAATCGCACTAGATTTTGTTGCTGGAGACCGTGTAGTCATTATCGCTGAAACTAACGCCAACTTTATGCGTGGTTTCTTCGCCTGTCAGTATGCCGGCTTAATCCCAATCCCTGTACCAGTACCTATTCAGTTAGGTAGCCGTGCCGCCTATGTCCGTAAAACACGTGACCTTCTTATCAGTGCGCACGCCACTGCTGTATTTACCCCAGAGTCGGTTTTACCGATGGTAAATGAAGCATGCCAAGATATTGATATGAAGTTTGTTGGCGATATTCAACAGTTTCACGATCAAAGCTTTGATGACTCTATTGAGCTGCATCACGCTAATCCAGAAGATACTGCCTATATCCAGTTCACTTCAGGTAGTACGCGCTTCCCACGTGGCGTAGTCATTGAACAGAAAGCAGTAATGAGTAACCTTCAGCGCATCATTAATGACGGCATTAAGATTCGTCGTAGTGATCGTCTGATGTCATGGCTGCCGTTTTACCATGACATGGGCTTAGTCGGTCAGATGCTGGCGCCTGTCGCCTCACAAACCTCTGTTGATTACTTAGACACCCGTGATTTCGCTATGCGTCCTAGGCGTTGGCTAGAAATTATGTCGCAAAACAAATCCACCATTTCATTCAGCCCGCCATTTGGCTATGAATTAGTAGAACGCAGACTACGTGAGGCTGTTTGTAAAGATTACGACCTCAGCAATTGGCGTGTCGCTGGTATTGGTGCTGAAACAATTCGCCCTGAACCCATGTTGCGTTTTGCAAAAATCCTAGCCAATTGCGGCTTCGATGCAAAAGCCTTCTTACCTTGCTACGGCATGGCCGAGTGCACACTTGCTGTCAGCTTTGCTGATATTGATAAGCCACTCAACATTATAACGGTTGATGGTGACAAGTTAGCCGAAGAAAATCTCGTCGTTATGGCAGACCCTGCAGAGAGCACCCGCATCGCTCAATTTATTGATTGCGGTAAAGCGCTGCCGGAACACACCATGGAAATTCGTGATCACGAAGGTAATGCCCTAGCAGATAGCAGTATCGGTGTGATTCATGTCTCAGGACCTAGCGTCATGTCACATTACTTTGACAATACGGAAGAGACTGCACGCACTTTACAGAACGGCTGGTTAAACACAGGCGATATCGGTTTCATGATCGATGGCAGTGTCTTTATTACAGGCCGAGAAAAAGATCTGATTATTGTTAATGGCCGTAACATCTGGCCTCAAGATATCGAAGCAATTGCTGAACAACAGCCAGAAATCAGGACCGGTGATGCGTTGGCATTTTCTGCACCAAACTTTGATGGTGACACCACGGTTGTAGTGGTGGTGCAATGTCGAAATCGAGATGAAGAAAACCGCAAAGATCTAATTGAGCGTATAGAGACCGCCGTCATCAACGGAGTTGGCGTGCGTTGTTTTGTTAAACTAGTTGCACCTCACACGTTGCCACGAACATCTTCAGGCAAACTGTCCCGTTCAGCAGCACGTCGTGATTACATGGAACAAAATGGTATTAGTGAAGGTTATCTTACGGAGACTGATCACAGCAGCACTGCTAAATCAGCGATCTAATCTCCAAATTATCCCTAGTATTTTAGTAGCTCAGTCGTGACCGACACAGTCACATCAAATAAGATTGTTGCTCTAACTGGTGCTAGTGGTTTTGTCGGCCAAAGCCTATTACAAAATCTAATTGCAGCAGGACACAAAGTTCGTGTCCTTATCCGTAATCCGCAAACTTTTCAGCAGCCTCCACTGCTAGACAATAATCAGCTTGAAGTGATTCAAGGCAACCTGCAGCCAGGGCCACACCTAGACCAACTGCTACTTGGCGTAACCGCTTTAATACATTGCGCTGGTCGCGTACGTGGTGAAGTCTATAGTGAGTTTGAAAAGGACAATGTGCATGGGACTATGGCACTAGTTGATGCATGCAAGCAGTCCCAAACAATTGTTCATTTCATCCAGATATCCTCTCTCGCCAGCCGTCAACCACAGCTTTCACATTACTCAAAGAGTAAATATGAAGCTGAGCAATATATTCAAAATAACTACCCAGGCCCGTGGAGCATTATTAGACCCCCTGCTATTTATGGTGGCCATGATCAAGAAATGAGACCGGTATTCGATTGGATGCAAAGAGGCATCTTATGGCTGCCATGCAAAGCAGATAATCGATTCTCTTTAATCCACATCAACGATCTAGCACAACTCATTGTTAGCCACAGCTTAAATCAACTCAGCCTGCATAAAGTCATTGAACCAGATGATGGCCATGAGAATGGTTATTCCTGGCATGACATACGCAGCATGGGCAGCACTATATTCCGACGTCAGATTCGTATGCTCGCCCTACCTGCACTATTGCTTGAAACCGCCGCGAGAGTTAATGTGGTAATCTGTCGCATATTAGGTAAAAGCCCTATGCTGACGCCAGAAAAGCTCTCTGAATTGAGGTTTTCCAACTGGGTCGCAGCACCAGAACGGGCCGCAGAGAACTGGATTGCAGAGATACCCTTGAATCAAGGGATCCTCTCCATATACAAATAATGTACAGCCAAAGAAATAATTGAAGAGAAACACATGCCCTCAGCTGAAGATAAAACCCTACAGGACGTCATTGAGATCCTAAGCCCTTTCGCTCCAGAGAATATCGAAATCACGCCTCAGTCGACATTAATGAAAGACTTAGAACTAGATTCGGTTAAGGTCATGGAGCTAATGATGAATCTTGAAGATCATTTTGATATCTCTATTCCGCTGAATGTCTTACCTGAAGTTAATGACATTCAAGACCTAGTTACAGAAATCAATAAAATCATAGGCTCGGCATAATTATGAGCATCATGCAAAAGCTCAGCGCAATCGCTGAACAAACCACAGGTTTAATCAACGAGAATGGTAGCCCAATTGGCTCCAGAATCGAACGCATCTACTCTGCGACCGAAGGCGAAATTGGTGGCAGTAAAAAGATCCTAGTTGGTACTAATAATTACTTAGGCCTCACTTTTGAAAAAGAGTGTATTGAAGCGGGACATGAAGCAGCACGCCAGTATGGTACGGGTACAACCGGTTCACGTATGGCGAATGGCTCTTATGCTGACCATCTGGCCCTAGAAAGTGACTTGGCCGATTTTTATGGTGTAGGTCATTGCATCGTGTTCTCAACCGGTTATGTCGCAAATCTTGGGATGATCTGTTCATTAGTTGGCCCTGAGAATACTATCTTTTTAGATGAGCATTGCCATGCTTCTATCTATGATGGCTGCAAACTCAGTGGCGCTAGCATTATCCATTTTCGACACAACAATGCAGCTGACCTCGACAAACGTTTACGCCGCCTAGGTGATGACAGTGCAAATGCCTTGATCATTACTGAAGGTCTCTACAGCATGTTAGGTGACAAAGCAGCCCTACGTGAGATTGTTGAAGTTAAAAAGAAATATGATGCCTTACTGATGCTGGATGAAGCCCATTCACTAGGTGTACTAGGTGCAACCGGCAGAGGTCTAGCCGAGGATCTTGGTGTAGAAGATGATATCGATTTCATAACCGGCACTTTCAGTAAAAGTCTAGCTGGCTTAGGAGGCTTCTGTGTTAGCCGCCATGCTGAACTGGAAGCTGTTCGCTTCTCTAGCCGCCCCTATGTCTTCACTGCTTCACCATCACCAGCAACTATAGGCTCGGTACGTGCTGCCCTACGCATCATGCGTGCACGCCCAGAACTACAAAAGCAGTTATGGGATAACGCTAGCTTTTTATATCAAGGCTTAGATGCTATGGGCTTTGAATTAGGGCCAGAGATAGGCCCAGTGATTGCAGTTAATGCTGGCGAAAAAGAGAATGCCCTATTCATGTGGCAGGCTTTATTTGACCAAGGTATCTATGTCAATGTGGTATTCCCACCAGCAACACCAAATAGCAGTTGCCTATTACGTTGTAGTGTGAGCGCAGCACATAACCGTGAACAGATGCAAGCCGTACTGGATGCCTTTACTCAGTTTGAACAGACCACACCAGCTACTGCCGCCCAAGTATAAAATTAAGCCCCTAGACACTCTCCCTATAGCTAGCTATAGGGAGGCAATAAATGGGCTAATGCTAAGGCATTCAAACGTCGATTTAGCACATAGGTTTTAGGCAGTCCTGGCATACGCCATCCTTTAATCGCTATTCGTATCCACATCTTAAAAACAATCTGTGCCATTGCTGTCTGATCATAAATCCGCTTATCTCGATTAGCCTGCAGCAACTGCTGTAACCAGTCTGCCGCCCATAAAAAGAAATCTGAATCAGATTCAGTCAATGCTTTTGGTCGCGCAATACAGATGTGCCGCTGCAAGTCTTCCGATGTAAACTCTATGCTTAGTTTACGTAAGGCATCCGCTGCAATAAGACACTTTTTCTCATCACCAATAGTGGATGTATTAAAAGTGATTTGCTCGTCATGTTTACGACCTAAGACTAAGCGTTTCGGTAAATTATGAAACTCACCAAAATCTGACAGGCGCATTAATAGCTCATAATCCTGGCAACGTGCAAAATCATTGTTATAGCCAAGCTCTTTTAAGACTGAGGCGCGAGCCATAAAAGTTCTATTATGAATAGCGCAGTGAAACAAAAGACTTACTTTAATCTTTTTATGACTAATAGGACGGGTACAGAGTTGCTTGATAACCTTACCCTCTGCATTTATATACTTACTCCAAGAACCTAATCCGACACACTCCGAATGGGCGTCAAAGTAGTCCACCTGCGTCTGTAAGCGCGTAGGCAGCATAATATCGTCGCTATCCAGTATGGCGACAAACTCGCCCCTAGCTTCCTCTAGACCCCGATTACGCGTTCTAGGAATACCTAGATTTTTCTCATTACGGAAAAGGCGAATACGCGGATCTTGATAGGCTTCAATAATCTCAATCGAACGATCGACTGAGCCATCATCCACCAGCACCACTTCAAAATCAGTGAAACTTTGTGCCAATACGCTATCAATAGTCTCGGCTAGATAACGTTCACGGTTATAGACGGGAATAAACACCGTCACTCTTGGGGCTGAAGTACTCATATATTAGAAAAAGACGCTGGGAAAGGCGCTCTGCTTAGAAGAAATATAGATTAACATTGTACGGCTTAGGTCGAGATATGGCTAATTCATAGATTACAATCCCAAATGCCAGCCTGATGAAGAAGCGACATAGGAAGTCATTAAATAAAATTAGTAGAGAAACTGATGGCGATTCATTACCATAAAAATCCAAATAGAATTACTATTCACTATGAATCCAAGTCGCGCACGTAAGCAAAAAGCCGCCTACTCCTTGAGTAAGCGCATATTCAGCTATTTTCGTAGCAGCACGGGAGTACTGCTGAAGCGTATGGATGTTAGTTTTGTCAGTCTCGGTAAGAAACAATACAAACGCATTACCTGTATCGACAACTACACACCTATTCATATGCAAGACCTTTTGGCACAGGTCGCTAGAAGCCGCTATTTCCCAAAGACTTTAATTCGTTATGAAAACGAGATCTGGGTTGAATTTGTAGCAGGTGATATCGTCAAAAAAATTGATGCACCCTTCATTCAACAGATCACAGCATTCTATTCTTATCTCTATCAACGTGCTTCTAAGTCAAAGGATCCAGAAAACTTTGTTGGTGCGGCATTAATCGATCTAGAATTTCTGATGGATATGGAACTGTTTTCCGAGCATGAACATAAACAGCTGCGTCATTTATTATTAAACAGTGCGCCTGAAAAGGCCTGGGTTGGCTTAGATTACACCGATGCTTTACTGAAAAACTTTGTACAAGAGGAAGGCAGTAACCGCCTAGTCGCTATTGATGTGGAAAGCCTGCAGGACAACCGTCTAATCGGGTTTGGCTTAGCTAAGGCGCATACAACCTGGATGACACAGGAGCAGTTCGAGCAGATTATTGCTGAAATGCGCACGAACGAGACGCCCGATTTTTATAATTATTACCTATTCGTGCTGCTCTGCTTCCGAGCACGATGGTTAAAAAGCCTATTCCTACGCAATAAAATGAAACGTATTAAACCTAGTATATTGACCGATTTAATCAGCGATCACGAGTCCATTACCGCGCCGAGTCATAAGACTACTTAAGCACTTACCGACTAAAGATATTACGTAGACTGCGTCTGAAGCTCAGTTTGTTAATCACCACTATAAAGACCTTTCGGTATTGTCCTTCCGGACAGGTGATCTCTTCGACGCCATGCCAGCTATTACCGTTACGTGAAAACAACAGACTGTTGTTACCGGTTGCATTGGCTCGCTGTGCACTTTTGAAATCAGAAAACTTCGGACTTGATTGGCGCTTAAACTCACCACCATCATCTAGAATTAAAGTGTCACCACCCCACTCTGCTTGCCACTCTTCAGTCGTATTAAAATAGAAGATGTGAGACCCAATCTTACGCATCGCATCGCAGTGTGGTGATACCGAACAGCCACGAGGGGTGTAATGCCAATGAAAGCGAAGGTCTATTCGATTCATTCCTGTCATACGTTTAATAAATTGCTTGTAATGGTCTGACGTCAGCTCTTGCATAAACTCTTTCCATGCAGGCGATAGTGCCAAACCAGAATGATATTCCAGGGCTAAACGATCATGACTTGCCTGACCAAACTTGCGTTTATGACCAAAATTTTCATCGAAAAGTGTGGTTTCTGGCATCGAGTCAAGGAGCGCTTGATACCGCTCAGCTTGAATAAACTCAGGGATACCCAACCAAGGATAAGGTGCTGTTGTTTGATACGCCTGCGCATCTAATCCTTTTATCACTGATTGATTAAGATATTTCATTTCTTGAGGTCCAAAAGCTGCGTCATTACAGGTCGATTAACTGCGGTAATTCAGTTGCTGTGAAATAAAGGATACGGTATCTAATAATTCAGCATCAGGCTCATCCATAAGTACAAAATCATTATCTGTTGTCTCTGCAATCTCATCCAAATAACGGATATGTTTTCGTACTTCCATATTCTCTAAGAATCCATCTAAATCTCGCACAGATGTCATCCAGCCATTGGCAATAAACTGATCCAATAACCGCGCCAAAAAATTTTGTTGCTTAGGTGTCCCGCGATAACTTGCGGTCTTCTGCTGATAGAGTGCAATCCATTGAAAGCCCCGAGTCAATGTCATCAGAATATCGAATTTTTTCGGCAAGCGCTGGACATAGACCTGCTTCTTCAGTTTGCAGATTTCACTAATCATAGAGACGCTATCACCTGTCACTACAACGCTATCAGCCAGCGAGAGACAACCAACATAGGGGTTTTGTTGTTGTTCAGGCTTCCACTCAAAGGCAATATTACGACTTCTTAGTTCCGCTCTAAACCAACCTAATGCGTTCTTTGGTGTCCGTGGACTAGTACAGATCAAAACTGACTGCCCATTTCTTTTTGCCAACTCATCTACTGACTGAGCCATTTTTTTCATGGCACTTTGGTTGATGATATATGGCCGACTTGGCCCACCAATAACTACGCTCAAGTAAGGCCCTGGACATGCTGACAACTGTGCCAATAGATCGGTTTTATCAGCCACCATACGGCCACTAGAAATACTATTAAATGGTAGGCAGTTATGGATCACATTACTACGTAGTGGCAGTTGATACTGTGGCGTAGTAATCACCAAATCAAAATGCTTTAACGCACACCACGGGCGACCAATATGGATCAATCGTGTTTTACCACCTGATGCCTGTTTAATCCAGCGCGCAATCGGTGCCGCTCGACGACCAGAAGACAAGACATAATCTGGCCATTCTTCAGCCTTAAGACTAGCTGCTGATTCAGAGCTAATACCGAGTAGACTAGCCCCCAGAAAATAATTTGGAATATGATTGATTAGACGAAAATGTAGTGGTCTAACCTGGCAATTCCAACCTAGCTCAGCACCTAATTTCTCTAATTGTGCATTGTCGCCTTTACGATGAGTAGTTAATATCCACGCATTCTGCACCTGAGCATGGTTACCTGATTGGTAATGGATATTCTCCACACCTGTCTTTGTAGGTCTCTGAAAATGCAGCTTCCACTGTAACGATGGGAATGCGTTTGCACTCTCCAAAATTTGTTCACGCCACCAGTCTGCTGATTGTCGATTACGCTCTAGACCAAAGCCATCAGCTAACATCACTGACTCATCTTTATATTCAACGAATAATTCCAAGCCTTCACTAGTTGCGGCAAATAAACTACGCAGCAGCCAACCGACATCAACTTGTGGCACACGTTCGAGTAAATTACGCGCTATCAATTGTGAGCAACGCAATGTCTTCAATTGGCCTAATTTATTATTTGAACTGACACTAAAGTCATCCGCCAGATCCAAGGTGTTTCCAGCTAATGCTGCTTGTCCCAGACTGACTGTTACCATTGCTGTATCTGATGCTAGTTCTACCGGATCTTGTTTTTTAGCATGTAACTTTTGCAAGGCAGTAAAAGCCACACTGGCTTGCGCTACAGTAAAGTTCTGATAACCCTCATGGATTGCACTCTTCTCCAGATCAAACCAGAGATGACCTAAACTATGTGGATGATATGAATAACTTTCTGGACTGGGCTGCCAAGGCTGCAAATGCAAGGCAGTAAAATGAAGGACTTTAGTTTCCCCTTCAATGTATTCGAAATCGCGTGCATTCCACTGCTGATCCGCCGGCCCCCAAAGACCTTTTTGCGCTGCGCCACGCTGATTTAATTCTTTCTTTGACTCCTGCTGAGCTGCCTCTAGATTCCATAGGGGCAACATACGCTCACAGTCGATCAACATGACAGAGGTATCATTGGCCGCTACAGCTAGATAGGCGTGTTCACCCATCTCGGCATCAAATAATAGAGCAGGATCTTGTAAATAAATTTGGTCGACGTCATTATAAATAGCACGTCCCATACCACCAGCAAGACTAGGGATAGCATATCGATAACAAGTAAAGCCAGTACGCCAGCTTGAGCGATCAAAACCAGTTATGTTTTTCATGATATGAATTTCATAACAGCGATTTGGGTCACGCACCTTTTCTATCGAATAGATAAATACTCGTTCTGCTCGGTATTGGGCGTCTTCAGAACCTAGAAAAATGCGCACAGGCGGCTTAGATGAAGCTGTTGCTGCAGGCAAGACCACCACTTCCGGGGTGCTACTGTAGAAACTTGCTTGTTCTATATGTTTGGGAGATTTCATTATGGGTTCTGGGAGAAATTCCTGACTCTTTGAATCTTATTTCAGGGCTTGCATACGATGCGAATCGCTGTGCTAAAGCCATTTATTGTGTCACCGCAGCCCGTCTTACCGCTTATTTTACGGGCTAGCCGCTATCTAATTCAGGGTATAATAACATTTTTGCGCCAAATACAGATACTTAGCTCTTGATTAAGCATGGTCAAAGCGCACCAGCTATTACCATTATTTATTCTTACTCAACACCTTAATCTAGGATCAAAACTAGCCCTTAGAAAGTGCAGGCAGAGTGTTATACTGCTGCCCGCAAGGCAAAGGCATAATAACAATGTCTATTATTTCAGATATGCAGACCCACCGAATTGATTAAGGATAGTTAGCCCTCATGCGCAGTGCGACCATTGTAATCCCTACGCTTAACGAAGAGGGAAATATAGATGCCCTGATGCAACAGCTGAATGCTGTGTCATCACCGGCTTGTGATCTGAAAATCCTTTTTGTCGATGACCAATCAAACGACCAGACCGTCGCCAAGGTCCATCAATGGCAGCATAAACAAGCTAATGTAAGTGTCTTACAACGCACCGGGCCTCGCGACTTAACGCAATCAGTCATCGACGGTGCCGAACATAGTCAAACTGATTTTGTACTCGTGATGGATGCTGACCTGAGCCATCCGAGCGAGAAGATTCCTGAGCTATTACAGCCGTTAGTAGACGGCACTCATGATCTCTCTGTAGGGAGTCGCTATGTCCAAGATGGTGGCATTGCCGACTGGCCAGTCCATCGACGATTTTTATCTTGGTTTGGTGGCTTGCCAGCTAGAATCATATCTGACGTCAAAGACACCACCTCAGGATTTTTTGCCTGCCGCAAAGAATCTTTTCAGCATATTGCTGGTGAAGCCAAGGGTTACAAAGTCCTACTTGAACTGATGGTCGCAGGCTTAGACCAGCTCCGCGTAAAAGAAGTCCCTATCGTATTCACTGACCGTGTTGCCGGTGAATCAAAGCTAGGTAGCGCTGTCATGATTCAATACATGCAACGCTTACTTGAATTAAGTGGTGGTAATGTCAGCGGTAAGACGGCTGGCCGCTTCGCCCTAGTCGGCATACTGGGCGTATTCATTGATGCATTCAGCTTCAGTTTAATGACTTCGCAAGGCGTCGCTATTGGCAATGCCCATGTATTAAGTTTCATCATTGCTGCCTTATCTAACTTCGCACTGAACTCTAGGTGGTCTTATCAGCATCGACATGGGTCGATATCAGGCTGGCTGGATAACGCGAGTAAATTTCTATTTTTTGGCCTACTCGCATTAACTCTGCGTGGCGGCGTTATCAGTCTATTAGTCAGTTGGGGCATAAGCGCACATTTAGCTATCTATCCCGCAATTGTCGCTGCGGCAATAGTGAATTATTTTGGCGCTTCCTTTATCGTCTTTGGCCATAAAAATGCCAGCGGCATGAACTCAATCAACTGGCGTGTTATTAGTACCGCAACCGTCGGCTTCTTAGTTACCCTGCGCTTTCTCTACCTAGGTAGTAGTGAACTAATCCCAGACGAGGCCTATTACTGGTCTTATGCACAACATTTAGACTGGTCTTATCTTGATCACCCTCCCCTATTAGCGTGGCTGATTGCGCTCAGCTGTGGCATCTTTGGTGATAATGAATTTGCTGTGCGTCTGCCGTTCTTCATCGCCGGATTAGTGACCCTATGGTTTGGCTTCAAGCTGGCGAGTTTGTTATTTGACCGTACTACCGCATTTATTAGCTGCCTGTTGCTAGCAAGCTTACCCATCTTTTTCAGCACCGGCTTCTTTGCGACTACTGATAGCCTACAAATAACCTTTTGGATGGCGTCCTTATATTTTCTTGCGCGCATCTTCTTACAAAACCGACAGGATGCCTGGCTGCCGTTTGGCATAGTGCTTGGACTCGGCATGTTATCCAAATATACCTTGGTGCTTTTATTACCTGGTATCTTGCTACTGATGTTATTCAAAACCAGTGCACGGCATTGGTTTGGTAATCCACGGGTTTATATTGCAGCAGTCTGTTCGCTAGTGATCTTTATGCCTGTATTGTTTTGGAATTATCAGACTGACTGGAGTTCTTTTAGCTTTCAAACCGTACGCCGCCTTGATCGCGACATTGAGTTTTCGACACATTACCTGCTGTTACATAGCCTGATCCTGCTCAGCCCGATCGGTTTCTACCTTACAGTCAAAGCCCTATTCAAATTGCCATCAATGCGTCCAGCTACAGCGACACCTAGCAATGCAGACTATCGACACTTTGTGCTGTGCTTTTTAGCCTTGCCGTTAACGGTATTTATATACTTCAGCCTGACACATTACCCACGCTTTCATTGGACCGCCCCGATCTGGTTACTGGCAGTCCCTTTTATGGCTTATCTACTTAGCCCAAGCAGCAATCAACAACTCCCAGCTCTATCGACAGGCCTACGCAAGGCGACTCTGTATTCGATCGCTCTCCTCTGTATGCTTTATGGTGGCCTCTTACATATATCAACCTTTGGCCCACCGCCAGGCGTAAAATTACCTCTGGCCAATCACTATTTTTGGCGTGCTACTGCGCATGAGGTTACGACGTTAGAATATGAAGTTGAAGCAGCCACAGGCAAACGCCCGGTAGTCATCAGTTTAAGTAAATGGTCTATCGCTAGCGCACTCAACTTCTATGATAGTGATAAGCGCAAAGACAATATCCTGTCCCGCAATGCGATCGGTGAACCAGCCACTATGTATGAGCAATGGACTCAGCCTAGTGATTGGCAAGGTCATCCAGTGATCTTTATTTCTATGAACCGTCAAGATATCACTAGACCCCATTTATATGAGTATGTCAGCGGTCTTGGTGAGTTACAGTCCAAAGTGGTTATGATGGACGAGAATGAAGTGCGCACCTTGTATTACCGAGTCGCTGACAGCTACCAACCAAAATAACTGCTTGTATTAGGCTCTCGGCTGAAGCGCTAGAGCCATTGCACTAGATAGTAGATAAACTGCCCTTCAGATGACTTCGATGGTCCTAAAACAACTGCAGCATGGCGTTTAGTCTCAGGCTCTTGCACCGCCAAGGCCTCCTCTTTAGTGGCACAGAGTGTTACGCAGTTAGCGGCAAATCGATGACGCTTACTACGCGGCACATAGACCACAGCAAAGTGTTCCTGTGAGACACCACCGGCAGGGTCTGGCGGAACATAACCACGCATTAAGACTCACTCCGACGCACTAAGCGATACTGAAAGGTTTCATCGCGCCAATATTTCAAGAATTTCGTCAAGCGGCAGGCCTGCAGTTGCTGCCATAACTGATTAGCCTCCAAATCCCGCCGTGAAATATGCGCTATACGATTTTGATATTGACCTTGCACTGCCAGCCCAATATTAAAGTCAGCCGCCATTGCTAGCTCACGGAATGCAGCCCGTGCATCTTTCCATTCTTTTGCATCGGCAAAATTCACAACCAAAACACCTTCCTTCGTCAGCTTGCCTAATAGTCTACGCAAATGGGTCTGCTGGTAACTAATGGCACGGAAAGGCTCACCATTTTTTTCATGAAAAACATCATCAATAATTAAATCGTAACGCCCGGAGCGGTTCTGTCGTAGCCATTCATCAGCTTCAGCATGTATCACATTACAATGCCCCTTATCGACACTAAAAAAACGTTTGGCTACGCTGATATGATTCTTATCCAATTCAATCGCATCAATCTCTATCGTTGGGAAAAAACGTTGAAGCAGTTTCACTACGGCGCCACCACCTAAGCCTAGCAGTAGTACTTTTTTAGGGACACGTTGCGGATCAAAGCTACTGAGTAGGAACAGCTCCCAGAGCTGGCCTTTGAATGGATCTTTAGGATTCCACTGGCTATGTAGGACGGCATTACGATAGAGCCGAATAGAGTTACCCGCTAGACAGACTTTATACTCTGCCTCAGCGGTTACCTTATGCCAGACTAAAGCCATTGAAACTAAACCAAGTCGAGTGCATGTTTTTTCAAATAGTCCAAAGGCACGATATTTAAAGCGGCATTGTGTGTTGCCTCAAGCACTACCATCGGTGCCTTACCTTCCATATAAGCCTCTTTCCAACGGGCTGCACAGAGACACCAACGGTCACCTGGCTTTAAGCCGTCAAAGCCATGCTCTGGCCTAGGCGTAATCAGGTCATTACCCTGTGCCAAAGAATATTCCAGAAATGCTGTCGTTACCTGAGCACATACCGTGTGTGAACCAAAATCTTGAGCGTGCGTACGACACAATCCATCACGATAGAATCCCGTCATTGGCTGACAACTACATTCTAATAATTTCTCACCAAATACATTGAGTTGTTGTTCTTCTAAGGGCTGAATATCTGTATCAGACATGGCTAACTCCGTTAGTTAATGCATTAGGCCATCTTAATATATTGTAAGTCGTGTTCCTAAATCTTGAAAAAATTAAACGACATTAGACGGAAAGTTAGGCGGACTTTCTAATATTTGGAAAAATGGGAAAGAAATAAAGGGGATATCTCTAACTAAATCAACAGTTTATATGGTGCGCCCGGAGGGATTCGAACCCCCGACCACCTGGTTCGAAGCCAGGTACTCTATCCAGCTGAGCTACAGGCGCAATATCTGAATAACCTATTAATCATGTCACTATCGTACAGACTTAGAATCGTCAGCCGTACAATTAAGACTCAAGGATATAGTAGAAGATTTAGACGAACTTAGGAACGTATGAATGGACTAGATCTGAAAATTGATAGAAATGGTGCGCCCGGAGAGATTCGAACTCCCGACCCCTTAGTTCGTAGCCAAGTACTCTATCCAGCTGAGCTACGGGCGCGTTATTTCAAGTAGGCGCGCATTATGCGGAATTCGTACCGCGCGATCAAATTTAATTTTAAATTTAGGTACTTTTCAGAACTAAGCTAACTGCTTGACTGCCTCTAGCACTTCTTGCACATGATCTTTCACTTTTACCTTGCGCCATTCACAGACTAAAGCACCACTGGCATCTATCAAGAAAGTACTGCGCTCAATACCCATAACCTTCTTGCCATACATATTCTTTTCTTTAATCACATCATAGAGACGACATGCTTTTTCCTCACTATCTGAGAGCAAGTCAAAGGCAAAGTCTTGCTTGAGCTTAAATTTCTCATGTGAGGCGACTGAATCACGGGAAAGACCAAGAATAGTTACCTTAAGTCGCTCAAACTCAGCGATTGAGGCCGTGAAATCTAGCCCTTCTTGCGTGCAACCAGGGGTAGCATCCTTTGGATAGAAATAAAGCACGACAGGGGCACCACGTAGGCTAGAGAGCTTAATTTTTTGATCGCCAGTAGCTGCCAAGGTGAAGTCTGGGGCCTTATTACCAATTTTTGGGGTAGTCATCGTACAAAATCCTTTAGGTCTAAGCAGAAATTAGTCTCAATAGAACGATATCAGACTCATTCTTTAGGATAAACATAGACAGCCATATAACGAGACTGGCTCTTAGCGAGACATTAATCTTGCAAGATTAGGTCTATATAGCCTGGAAGTGGGCTTGCGATGATAAAACGGAAGATTTGCCTCTAACGAGACGATAGCACTACAGGTGTAGTGACGAATTGCACCACCATCATAAGAGGAATCTATACTATTCCCTTGATAATGGCGGAGAAGGAGGGATTCGAACCCTCGATAGAGCTATAAACCCTATACTCCCTTAGCAGGGGAGCGCCTTCAGCCGCTCGGCCACT